>MDSW01103374.1_pt1 | contig 27065 bp, 18 predicted proteins | sample 811171 | NCBI WGS metagenome assembly MDSW01 (sample SAMN05326641, study PRJNA326480) | marine metagenome | isolation source: seawater | place: Atlantic Ocean: North West | collected 2012 | reverse complement strand
TCAATTCTGCTCATTTTCTAATTCATCATGCAACACATCTGCTAGATACGCATATTGTTCGATGCTATTGTGTAAGTGAGCAGAAATACGCAAATATCGGCCTTCAGGTGAAGCCCAAGACCAAACAGGAACCTGGATTCCAAGTTCCAATAACCGAGAGTGGAGTGGATCAGGGTCATGCAATGGAATGCCCGCATCACCTGAATTAGGAAGAAGAATGGTTGCAATGGTTGCAATCATTTCGTCAGGACAAGGTGGTGAAATCCCGAGTTTCTCACACAACAGTGCTCTTCCTTCCAACACCATCGAACGATTCCTCTCCATTATGGCGGGCCAACCTCCTTCATACATTTCAGCTACATGATCAATGACGAAAGGCAAAGTGCACCATGCAGAAATATCTCGAGTCCCAGTCCAATCAAATTCATGTCTGAAACGAGTGGTGTCACCCAATGGGAAGGTCATGCCATGGCTAATTGTCAACGGATGGATGTTTGGCTGGCGATCTTTACGAACATGTAGAATAGCTGCTCCCTTTGGGGAACATAACCACTTGTGAGCATTGGTAGTGGCGTATGATGCACCTATAGAATCCAAAGAAAGTGGCAACATACCAATTCCATGGGCTGCGTCGAGTAAAACGGATACTCCCTGAGATTCTAATTCCTTAGTAAGACGTTCAAATGGCATTCTGAGGCCGGTTGGGCTGGTGACGGTATCAATCATTGCAAGAACTGTTTTTTCAGTAACAGATGCTTGAACGAGGTTTACAATTTCATCCATGCTTTCAATTGGAAATGGGATGTGAACTGTAACTACATTTACACCCCATCTCTCAGCAACGAAATCAATTGCATTTCTACACGCCTGATATGCATGGTCTGGGACCAGAATTTCGTCGCCCTCTTCGAATTCTAGTGAACGCAATATTGTGTTAACCCCTGTAGTTGCATTTTCAACAAATGCAATATCATCAGGATCACAAGAAAGGAATTTGCCAATTGCCATTCTTGATTCCAATAATGCTTCAGATGCAATTTCTTCAAAAAATCGAACTGGTTCCAATTCAATCCAATTTTGCCATCTACGTTGTTCTTCAATTACAGCCAATGGTGTTGCACCGAATGAGCCATGATTCAGAAAAACTGTTTCTGGGTCGAGGCCCCAGTGAAAGGCAAACTCACTCGGTTCGGGGCGCATGATTTGAACGGGCCCCGATTACTTACAATTCTGCCGGAATGAGCATTCTTTCATCCCAATCTCCCCAATGGTCAAAACCCAAAGCGGCTGCAAACGGGAAGATGGCGAGTATTGGCATTGTTGGGCTTGGCAATTGGGGCACTGCTCTTGCTAAGGTTTGGGGAGAAACAGGACACAACATCACCGGATGGACAATTGAGGAAGAAGTGTATGCCTCAATCACTGAAAAGGGAATCAACGAGAAGTACCTTCCAGGAGAAGAATTGCATAATGTAAATGCAACAATGGACCTAGAAGCCCTATGCGAAGAATCTGAAATTCTGATCCTTTCTCTTCCTTCAGGAGTTGTACTAAATGTGGTCGATGATCTATTGCCTTATCTTCGTCCTTCTCATGCTTTGTTGGATTTAGCTAAGGGTTTAGCACCTGATAGTGAAGATGAAGCATTCATCAGCGCAGCAATCGAAAAACGGCTTCGAGATTCTGGTAAAGCCAATCCAGTTTTCGTAATGACTGGGCCAACAATTGCTCCAGAAGTGGCTAGAGGAGTACTCACTACCGCATTGATTGCAGCACATGATCATACGATGGCAAAACGAATGGCTGATCGCCTTACCACGAAAACTCTCAGTTTGCAAGCAGCAGATGATCCTCTGGGGGCAGAACTCTGGGGGGCGTTCAAGAATCCAATCGCATTGGCTTGTGGTATTGTAGATGGATTAGGACCTAGAGGTGGTGATAATCTGAAAGCAGCCCTAGTTACTGCAGGATTCAGAGAAGGGCAACGCCTTCTTCCCGCAATGGGAGCTTCCCCTAAGACTGCATTCACAGCGGCAGGACTAGGGGATCTCTATGTGACTTCTACCAGCCCTAGCAGTAGAAATCGGACGTTGGGAGAAATGCTTGGTTCAGGACTAAGTCTAGAAGAAGCCCTAGGGAAAATGCACATGGTTGCAGAAGGAGTTAGAGCAGCTAGAATGTTCCTTTCCAGAGCAGCAATACAAGGCATTCCTACTCCATTCTTACATGCAATTTGCGATTTTCTAGATGGCGGAATATCAGTTGATGAAGCACTATCTCGGATGATTGAAAGTGAAATTTAGCCGCGAGGTTCATGCACAAGTTACCCCTCCGACAAACATGGCAATGGGTGATTTGAACAAATTAGAGGCTCGTCTCTTCAAGTGGTTATGCCTTGAAGAGAACGATTTTGAAGAAAATCCTTGGTCTACAGAAAAGGCTGCAAAGGCGTTCAAAGTTAAACCAGATGAAATCTATGAAGCATTAGCAGCACTTTCAGAAAAGATACCAAACAATGTGTACATCCATTATCAAGATGGTGCAATCAGAATCGTCGCTGCAGAGTGATTCAATGGTTGAATGGATTTCAGCAATATTTGCATCTCTTTTTGGTGCTGATGAAATAGTAGAACAAATACTTGAGGAAGAATGAACGATTATTCTTCTTTGTTCATCTTTGGGACTGGATCCAGCATAGAGGGAGGAAGAAATATTGACCACCATGGTCGTTTGATAACATCTCCTTCTGTGAAGAAGGATCGTGCACGAATCGATATCAAATCCAACAATAATACCACTACGAAAATGATAATCAGGTAAGCGATTACTTTGTCGTACTGTAAGAACTTTAGATACAAATTGATGTAATATCCAATTCCTCCAGCTCCAACAATCCCGATTACCGTCCCATGTCTGAAATTATATTCAAACATGAAAATTGCTTGAGAAATTAAGCCGTTCGCAGATTCGGGTAAAATTATTCCAAATGATCTTTCTAACCAACTATGGCCCATTGCTAATGATGCATCCAAAGGTTCACGAGCAATGCCTTCAATTGCTTCATATTGTAATTTTCCAAGGTAACCGATTGTGTAAACAGTCATGGCCAGTATTCCAGAGAGAGGTCCAAGACCAACCAAGATTACAAAGAAAATTGCCCAAATAATACTCGGTAAACTCCTAGAAGCAGCAAGAATAAAACGAGCAGGATATGATAGCCAAATAGAATTTAAATTTCGAGCAGCTAGTAAAGAAATTGGAAGTGAAATAATTGTACCTAAAACAGTAGATACAAATGCTATCTTCAATGTTTCAACTAGGCCAATCCATGCAGTAGAACAAGTAAACTGAAACCCAGGAGCAACGATACAAGGGGGATAAGATTGAGGTTCTAAGACACTCCAATCGGGAGGCCAAAGCGACTCTTCAATGAATATAATTAGATTCGCGCCCCCATTTGTTAATCGCCCCCAATCGTCAACCATTCCATTAGCAACTACCATAGTTAACCAAAATAGAAAACCAAAGAAAACAAACCAACGAGTAGAAAACCAAAACGAAATGAATCGATCAGAAAGTGAATAATCAGTAGAATCTTCCAATATTATTTCACCTCCATAACAATAGGATCTGTAATGAAAGGATTTAGTCGCCCATCATCCATCAACAGAAGTCTATCTGCAAGTTTTTTTGCTCGTCCGATGTTATGCTCAACGACAAGTAGGGTTGCATTATTTTCTTGGACATAATTTTTGACTGATTCCATTACACTGAACATTGTCTCTTCATCCAATTCTCCTAAGAATTCATCCGCAAGAATGAGGGATGGTCTTTGAGCAAGAGTTCTGGCAGTCGCAACGCGTCTTTGTTGGCCTCCGGAGAGTTTCCGAATTGGGATTCTAATCTTATCTTCAATGCCCATCAATGCGATTGATTCGAGAGTTAATCTTCGAGCATCGGGAGAATATGGAAACCAGCGAGACGCATGTCCAGCAAGAGCACCCATCATTACGTTGTGATATACACTAGCATGTCTTACCAATCCCAATCTTTGAGGGATATATCCGAGAGTTCCTCGTGGAGGAGGTGTTGGCAATACACTTCCACATACCTCTACATTACCACCAAGTGGAGGCACAAGTCCTGCGATTGTTTTCAACAAAGTTGTCTTACCAATTCCCGATGGCCCTGCAATGGCAACAATTTCACCAGAAAAAATCTCTAGATTTAACGGATCTATCAATGGTTTATTCTGATTGAAACCAATAGACACATCTGTCATCCGGATAATGTGATTTTCCGTCAAAAGAAACGCCCCTAGAACAGCTGATGTCTAATCAACAAATTAGACTGCCCTAAACCTCTATTTTGAGTTGGCGGAACATATCATGAATATCTTATGCAAGTTCGTAGCAGAGGGGTGCGAATCCTCTGCCACGAACCGCTTAGACAATCACTCTGAGGTAATGTCGAACTTGGTATCATAATATGCTGAGATACCAGGAACATTGGAAATCAAAGAAGAATAACTTCCTAGATGTTCTTGTGTGTTCACTCGAACAAGACCCGGGGTATTCAGAATATTATCCAATATTTCGCTACCACATGTATTCTTTGCAGAGGTAGAATCCACTTGATGAGTGGTAATATCGTAACAACCAGTATAGGATGAACCACCCATGGTATAATTCTCAACATACATTTCACTATTGATGGACATTAATGCATTAAGAATAGCTGTTCTGGTCTGCATGTCTAACCTTTCAGGATTATACATGACTGGGTGGCTAGGTGCTTGTCCAAATGCTGGAAGAGCAATGTATTGATCATGTGCTAAGCACCAATCTTCATTCTCTGAAGCATTATCGCTACCACAATACGAATCAATTGTACTATCCTTTGCAAATGCAACCTCTCCTACGCCCTCTGAAAGACACTTGACTGCGCCACTGTATCCATAGTATGGAGTTCCAGAATCTGGAATAGATGCGTTTTCATTGAAAAATCCGTGAATGGTATCACGGAGAGAATTTACATCGTTTACATCTCCAACCACATTGGCATAATCGTTACCTATTAGGTATCCCATTGGAAGTAGCATGCCCGCAGACTTGAGCCAACCAGTATGGCACGAGGTCTTTCCAGCCAACAATGCAAATGGATCTGTTGAAGGATCATCGTCGAGATGAGCAGCAGCAATATCGCTGTCTGCAAGAACCCAAGCATGAGCATTGTAATGAGTTCGCTGATCGCTCTTCAGATCTGCCGCCATTGCAGCCAATCCATACTCTTTCCATCCAACCCAAGCAGCTCCACCATCCATGAAACCGATGTCTGCATTGCCGAATCGAAGTGCTTCAATAATCGCACCTTCTGAATCTACATTGTATAGTTCAACGTCAACGCCTAACTTTTCTGCCAAATAATCTGCAAGAAGTTGAGGATTCTCATCTATGTTCTCATAATCTGACTTAACTTCATATGCAATTCGAATCTTATCCAAAGTAGGTTCTACCGACGCATTGATACTGAATTTTCCGTTATAGTATGCAGAAATTCCAGGAATGTTACCAATTGATGCAGAATAACTTCCAAGGTGTGCCTCAGTAGTAGTGGAGATAATTCCAGGTGTGTTCAATACATTTTCTAGAATAGATGCTGCTGATGAATCAGTAGTCATTCCAACCAAAGCCTCTCGAACCTTATCTGCCTTTGATACATTCATAAATTCAGGATTATACATCACTGGGTGGCTAGGTGCTTGACCAAATGCTGGAAGGGCAACATATTGATCTCGTGCTAGGCACCAATCCTCATTTTCAGATGCATTATCATTGCCACAATAAGAATCAATGGTACCATCCTTTGCAAATGCAACATCACCTACGCCTTCTGAAAGACACTTGACTGCGCCACTGTATCCATAGTAAGGAGTACCAGACTCAGGAATAGATGCGTTCTCATTGAAGAATCCGTGAATGGTATTTCGTAATGTATCAACATCATTAGGGTCGCCCACTACATTTGCATATCCGTGTCCAATCAAATATCCCATTGGAAGTAGCATACCCGCAGACTTGAGCCAACCGGTATGGCAGGAGGTCTTTCCAGCCAACAATGAGAAAGGATCAGTAAAGTTATCATCATCCGTTGCAGCTATTGCCATCTCACTATCTGCAAGAACCCACGCATGAGCATTGTAAAATGCTCTACCATCTGATTTTTGATCGGCTGCTAAGACTTGAAGATCATATTGTTGCCATCCGACCCAAGCAGCTCCACCATCCATAATTGCGATGTCGGCATTGCCGAAACGAAGGGCCTCAATCATTGCACCTTCTGAATCCACATTGTACAAACTAACATCGTAGTTCAATTTTTCAGCAAGATAATCTGCTAAAACTTGAGGATTTTCATCAACATTGGTGTAGTCGTCTCTCACCTCATATGCGATTACAAGCGGCTCTAGAGGAACGGGGTCAGTTACCTCATCATCTGTTTGTTCGCTTCCAAGACATCCTGCAGCCGCGCATAATAACATTATCAATGTTAGAGCAAGGGCACGAAATTGGGCATTCATTTTTCTGGTTTTAGCATTCATTTTAGGCTCACCTAAAAATCCGAAAATTAACTTGGTTATATAGTTTAGGCCGGCCTAAATTCATTTTTCAGAGTGATTGGATATACACAAAGAACATGACTATGTATTCATTCGACATTCCATGGGGGTGCTTCTAGAACTTGAAAGAGTCCAGTTTCTTCACACAATCCCCAGAGCAGTAATCGCAGCAGCAAAACGTCAGAAACAAACCATGCCAAAACGAGGAGTTGTTGAAGCATCTTTGCGAATTGATGCAGGTTCTATTGTGGGATTGGTGGGCCCAAATGGAGCTGGGAAAACCACACTTATGTCTATATTAGCAGGAATTCTACCAATTCAAAATGGAAAAATACGATCAAATGGAAAAATAGTTGAAACAGAAAAACAACGAGTAAACCTACGGAATAGAATCGGATTAATGCCTGAAAGTGTTGCTTGGACAGGGCCTTCTACCCCCCTTGATGTTATTCAACGACTTTGCATTATTCGGGGGGTGCCAAAAGAAAATGCGGAATCAATTCTAGGAAGAGTGGGGCTATCATCGCGATCACGTGAGCGCCTTTCTAGCCTAAGTCAAGGGATGAGGCAACGCCTTTCTCTTGGTGCCGCCCTAATTGGGGATCCAGAAATATTGCTTCTAGATGAACCAATGAATGGGCTAGATCCAGTCGCTCAAAATGCATTTCGTAAAATGATTCGAGAAATGGCAGAAGGAGGGAAATCGATTATTGTAAGTAGCCACCAATTGAATGAATTGGAACGGTTTGTAGAAAGTATAGCAATTATGAATAAAGGGAGAATTGTTACTCAAGGATCATTCACAAGTGTGGAACATGACCTAGGGGTTGGACAACGTCTAATGATTTCAGGAATTGGACCTTCTCCCGCTGCAACTATTTCAGAAAATCCACTGATTACAGTTACTGAATTGGATGAAGAAGGAGATTGGTGTCTTCGATTGACTAGACATGATCAAACATGGTCTCAAGACTTGCGTGCTGGACTTGTAGAAAGAATCAATGTAGGAGGAACAAAGGTGGCAACTGTTCGAAAAATACCTCCGGATTTGGAAGAAATACTCCGTACAGCTACAGGTATAGCAGAAGGAATTAATCTTCAGGAAGGTGAAGAATAATGTCTAATGAAAAATTATTCATCAGAATTCTTCTACATGATCTCAAGGTAAAGATGAAATCACCTAGAATGGTCATTCTATATCCCTTGCTAATTCTATTCATTCCCGGTTCAGTCTGGGGTTTTTCTGACCCAAATACTAGCCTTCCTGGTTCAATCGCAGTGGAGGGGGCATCCACAGTAATGTTTCTTTCAAGCCTGTTTATTCTACTCTCAGCGACTCTAGGAGTAGTCTTGGTAGGTTTTGATTCAATCAGCAGGCCACGATTAACAGGTGAATTAGCAATTGAGTTGGCTCAACCAATGAACAGGACCATGCTTGGGATGAACCATCTATGCGGTGTTTGGCTAACTGTGGCAATTCCAGTAGCTATTCTTCAATTCTCATCACTAGCAATAATCGAACACCAAATGGGAATTCGTCCGTCAACTGCAGATGCAATAACATGGATTGGAATCACGGCTCTTCTTCTTCTTTGGTATGCATCTCTTCAGATGATTGCTTCTTCAATGGCACAAGATCTTGGTTCATCAGTGACCTTTGGAGTTGCAACTTGGATGCTGTTTACCTTAATGTGGCTACTAGTAACTGTGGTCATCGCCACCATATTAGGGGTGGATGCTACGAATACGGCAGATCCTACATTCATTGCTTTCCAAGAACATGCAGATTTATTCTCTCCAAACGGAGTATACCAGTTGGTTCTACAAAATAGACTTCCACAAGCTTCTCAACCGACAGTATGGGATGGTTGGATTGATCTTGCAGTAGTATGTTGGACCGCGATCCCTATTGGAATATATTTGCGTCGATTCCGCAATTTGAAGCCTTGAAAAAAAATGAACATTTATTCAGACATCCAATGAAATGGTATTTTACCTTCCAAGTACGTCGATAAATCGGAATTCCCATGTTGAAGACCAGATACTTGCTGACGATTGTGATGATTTTCACCCTTTTGGGTGCAAATCCAAGTGCTGCATTAACTGCAGAAGATAATGCACAAAACACCCAAGGAAGACAAGGTGCGAGTGAACTTGTTGCCGATGCGTGTGAGGGAATTACCTTCGAAGATATGTTTGAATATTCATTTGCAAGATTCGAAGTAGATATTGATCCAACCTATGAATCAGCATATGTTCGTGCAGTTGCATACATCAACAATACTCTCTCAGATATAGTTAGAACAGATCTAGACGATTTGATTGCAGAAACCGGAGCACCCGGTGGCGGGAATGGATGGCTTTCATCACAAGAACGAGATGCGATTGAAGAGATAGCCAAGGATTGTATTGTTGAAACAAATCCAAGATTCGGATTTAGGACTGGGTTGCCCCATAGAGGAGGGGACGGAGTTGATTGGAAGAATGCTAGTTGGGTAAAAGATGACAATAACCCCATGGTATTGGAATATTGGAACCTCTTCCCTCCAAATCATCCTGAGAATCGAACTTGTCCCGCAGGGTCTGCATTGAATCCCGACCCAACAGCAGAGTGTTACGAAATACCAACAACTGTCGCTGACCCAAATGGAGAAAGGGACTGCGATGAGGGTGTAATCAATGGCCTAGACGAATGTAGGATAATTGTGTGGTTAAATGGAAGCATGACTTGGTCGGCTGATTTAACCACTGCAGATTCATTCACAATTGCAATGAATACTACCAATATGACAAATGCAGAACTAGTAATGCATTTTCCCGCTAAGAATTCTGTTGATGGAGATCCTTTACGCTTAGCAATGTTTGAAGAATGCGATGGAAGAAATGTACAGGAAGGTGTTGCAAACCAAGGAGATACTCCTCCATTAGGTGGGTGCCAAAATGATGGTACAATCTCTCATCAACCAACATCAAACAGTGACGGTAGCCTCACTGTATTCGTTCACACTACCTATCAATTAACTCAATGGCCAATTGGGCAAGACATGTTCGGTGACTTCACAAATCAACCTCCTCCTCCAAATGACCCCCCACAATGGACTGATGAGGCTCCTGCTGATTCAAGCCAAATATCTGTACCTAGTGGAGTCAATACTGAATTCATGTCCTTGGTTCATCAAGGGTTATGGTTAACAGATGAAGCTGGATTTGGAGCAATTGATTTACAATGCTCGTCATCAACATGGCCAGTAATGGAAGATGCCAATGGTTCATGGTGGGTTACTACAGAAAGTTCAGGGGAAGGAACAGTAACTTGTACTCCTTATGATGAAGATGATAATGGCGATGTTAGAGCTGGGGAAAGCAGGACATTTCACCTTCTCGTCCCATTTACTCTAGCAACTAGCAACCAAATTACTTCATCACATCTCTTTACCTTGAGCCCAAGTTCATCCTCTCCAAATATGGAAGTAACCGTTACAATGTTCCAAGAGGGAGCGGTTGCTTCAGAAACAGGAATGCTAACAGGAGGACAGGCAGATATCTCTGTTGATACTGGTGCTTTGAGCCCTGGAGAAGTACACGTGAGAGTTCACGCTACAGGCATAGGCATGACTGACTTTGTTCATACCTATGATTTGGTTTTGACTAAGGACTCACTTCCTCCAATAATTACTGTTTCATCGGCAGAATGGGATGGAAGTTATTGGCAAGTTAGTGGAACCTTTAGCGATCCAGATGGAGAAGAGGTCACATTTACAATCGACATTGATGGCGCAAATGGTGGACAAATAGACGTGAATGGAAATACGTGGTCTAGCGAATCAATCAACTTCGAAATTTGGGGCGAAGGAACATTCACAGTTACAGTAAATGCTTGTGATGCTTCAAACGAATGTGCATCAATAACTCAAACCGTAGACACTGCAGACTTATTTAATGATCAAACAATTACTCCTCCAGTTACTACTGACCCCGTCACTGAAGAAAGTGGTTCTCTTCCAGCACCTGGAATCGCGTTTACAGTGCTCTCAATCATCGGAGCGCTCATGTATGCTAGGCGTCGCGAGTAAGACATGACCTTCGAGGCCACCGTAGTCAGAGTTACTCACGAAGGCTCTGTTCTGGCTACCTTTGAAGGTACTGTTCCACGTTTAGGTCAACGAGTAAAGGATAGAAAGGGAGAGACCATTGGCCGTATTGATAGTGTAATTGGACCAGTTGGAGACCCTCTAACCAATATCGTGATTCTAGATCCTCACCTAGATGCTAGTACATTAATCGGAGATACTCTTGTTTTTTCGCCAAGAACAAAGAAAGATTCGGGACGCAATGATAGAGGAAGAAGTTGGAATCGAAGCAGTGATGACCGGCGTGGGAATCAAAGATTCAGAGGCCAAGACCGTGGAAGAAGCAGAGATGGTGACCGAGGAAATCAAAGATTCAGAGGCCAAGACCGTGGAAGAAGCAGAGATGGTGACCGAGGAAATCAACAAACTCGAGATGGTGATTGGGACTGCAAAAGTTGTGGTAACAATAATTTTTCATTCCGAACTGAATGTAACAGATGTGGCAAATCAAAAAGTGGAGGCGGAACTAGTCAGCGAAGTGAACGAAGGCCACAAAGAAGGCAGGACAACAGAAGTGATTCACGTCGAGGGCCTAGAAATAATGGCAACCGTTCAAGAAATAATCGTGGTGGACAAAGAGGAAACCGAGGTTCAAACAATTTTAGAGATAGAAATCGACGCTGAGAACACATAAAGTGATGAATCGAAAGCGCCCCACTTAGGAATGAGGGGGCCAGAAATTGACAGATGAACGTTCTGCCGATGATTTGTGGCTTGATGCTATGGAAGCACGTCAAATGGGTGAAACCACGACATTCAACTTACTCAGAGAGAAAACTCTAGCTGCAAATCCTGAACATCCTGATGCTTTAATGTCGGAGGTCAGAGAATTATTTCGAGAAACCGGCCCAAAAGGAGACCGACCGACAAAAATGAGTCTAGCAGATGCAGCAATTGGTCTTCGAAAATGCCGAACTGTGTTAGAAATAGATCCAGAAAGAGATGAAGCTTGGGTAATAGGTGGTAGACTGCTCGTTGATGAACTAGGGATGTTTGAAGAGGCACTGAGTTGGTGGGATGATAGAAGAATGGTTGAACCAACAGAAGTAATTCCACTCGTAGAACAAATTGCAATCTTGACTGAATTTGGAGAATACGCTGAAGCAGCGGATCGAATAGACATCATTTTTGCAGACAAAGATATGGAATCACCCGATCCAAGAAGTATGATGAGGCTTAGAAATCTCTCTGAACAAATAAAACGTGCAGCTGGAAAAGACAATGATTTCTTTCAACCTCAAGATCCAGATAATGATGGATGGATACGCATCAAAGCATTTAGTGGAAGAAAGCCTACAACTGAAACATACTGGTTGTTCTTCTTCGTGATGCCTCTGATTTGGATTGAAGCGATTCTCATCAATAGAGTAATGCCTGCTACTGGATTCTCTACAATGATCCTTGGATTTCTGATAATTTTTGCTTCCTTCCTTCTAGGAAGTAGATGGGTCAAGTCTCAAGTGCACAAACTGAATCGACCCGCTCATGAACTCACTAGAGCAATAAATGCAGAATTAACCAGTGGGCTTGTATGTATACCTGAATCAATGAGAGAAACAAAACTCTACTCTACGCTAAGAGAAAGGAGAGCCATTGCTGCAATGAACAGACATGACAAAATTGTAGAGAATGGAGAAAAGATGAGTAGAAAATGGAAATTATCCATACCAGAATGGAACGAATTTGAGGCCATTTCCGATGATGAAGGCGTTATTGATGAAATCGTGGAAACCGTTTCAGAAGTGGTCGAAGATTTATCGCTGGGCTCCATGACCTCCGCTGTAGATACTGCTGTTGAAGGAGCAGAAGATATTGTGGAAAAATTCACTGATTCTATCAAAGAAAAATTGGTAGATCCAGACTAAGTTCCAACAGTATAATCGCTATGATAAGCAATCTGCTCTTCAGTTAGAGTATCAATCTCAAAGCCCATTGTTGCAAGTTTGGTTGTTGCTAAACCTTGATCTTGTTCAAGAGTAATATCGTGAACAATTGGTTCGAGAGATTTACCTTCCTTTGCTAATCGACATAAGGCAAGATATTGGTTCGCGAAACTCATGTCCATTACTTCGGATGGATGGCCTTCAGCTGCTGCTAGGTTGACCAAACGACCACGAGCTAACAAGAATATTTTGCGACCATCAGGCATTGAAAATTCTTCATTATCGGTTCTAATTGTTCTAACTGATTCAGATGCATTCTCTAAATGCTCAATATTGATTTCACAATCATAATGTCCAGTATTGGAAACAATTGCTCCATCCTTCATTGACTTGAAATGACGGTCAACAATTACATCCGCCATTCCAGTTGCTGTACAGAAAATATCTCCTAAAGGAGCTGCATCGTCCATCTTCATTACCTGGAATCCATCCATTATTGCTCTCAAGGCGGGTAAAGGATCCACTTCAGTGATTATCACATTAGCACCCATTCCCTTTGCACGCATTGCTAATCCACGACCACAGTGGCCGTATCCAGCTACAACAAACGTTTTTCCTGCAATCAATACAGATGTGGCACGAATTATACCATCTATTGTTGATTGCCCTGTGCCGTATACATTATCAAAATCCCATTTTGTAATTGCATCATTTACTGCAATCACAGGATAACGTAAATCACCTGCTGCGCCCATTGCCCTAAGGCGGTGAACTCCTGTGGTTGTTTCTTCAGTCCCTCCAATGACTCCATCAGCATAATCAGACATTTCTCCATGAACCCTCACAATCAAGTCAGCACCGTCATCCAATGTTAGAGTTGGATTTGCTTCAATGGTTCGATCAATACACCAATAGAAATCCTCTGTAGATTGTCCATGCCATGCGTAAATTGAGTATCCTTCTCGAGCTAACCATGCAGCTACATCGTCTTGAGTGGAAAGTGGATTGCAGCCACTCCATGATACCTTGGCCCCTGCAGCTTCAATTGTTTCAATCAATACTGCTGTTTCTTTGGTCACATGCAGGCATCCTGCGACTACCATTCCAGCGAGTGGTTTTGTCTTCTCCGCTTCAGCCTTCAATCGAGCCAAAACAGGCATTCTAGCTCTCGCCCAATCCACTCTTCGTTCACCAGCATCTGCTAGGGCAAGATTAGCAACTGTGTAGGAATCGCCCTTATCCATGATTGTCCGTCAATCATTCCACATATCATACTCTCGGTTGCCAAATCTCAGCCTTACGGCTGGGAAGAGAGTCAAACCCTTCTTTTGGTACGCTACTGTTGGAAATGCGACGCATATTGTTCAGCATACGCTCTAGCAGTTTCCTCAGGATAGCCCTGCGCAATCAATTGCTGGACATATGCCTCCTTTGGATCCATAGTCTCAACTCCACCGAACACAGCTTGTTCTCCGCCAGATGATACATCACTTCCACCACGGCTACGCATTACCAACAGTGTAACGCCCACAATAGCTACTAATCCAAATATCAATCCTGCAACAATTATCAGAAGGTTGCTGTCTTCAGTACCTTCCGTATTCTCTGTCTCAGTATTCGTTTCGCCGCCGCCTGTATCAACCTCATCAATTGGTATCAAATTAATCTGAATCTGTTGATAAATCGCAACACCATCATTACCCTCGTAAATCTTGATGTAAACAGTCTGAGTTACTCCTTCTCCTACTTGATATAGGTCATCGATACTTAGAGCAAGTTGGAAATTACTTCCATCACCCAATGCAGATGTAGAATTGAACTTCATTGCACCCTTACGGTTGAACTGCTGAGTTGGAGTTAGGTTCAAATCCGTACCTGAAAGTGCAACTTGAATGAACAAATCATCATCTTCCACACCACTGGAAACTGTTCCATTAATCCAAACCAATGCACCGGACTGAGAATCGCCTTCTTCAGGAGTCAAGATATCGACCACTGGCGGGGCATCTCCGAAATCTTCAGGAACAATCTGGAAGAACAAACGATACTTTTCTGAATCTTTGTTTGCCCGATCTTGAACCGTCAAATCCATTCTAATTGGAGTTCCAGCAGTGTTCCCAGTTGGGTCCGCTGTAACGTTCTTGAATGCATATGTGAAATCAGATGTAGATCGAACATACTCATGGTAAGGACTTCCTGAAGGAAGTTGATCGTAGCGACGATCGGAGTAGATTCTCCATTCATAGGAGGTAATACCACTTGTTCCATCTGTAGAGTCATTATCTGAACTCTGAGATGCATCGAAGTAAACACGTCTCTCACATGGGTCGGTGCTCTTTCCAGGACAGGTAATTCTGTAGAACATCCACTGAACTCCATTCACTTCGTAATCATCTAATTGTGTGATATAATCAGCAGTATCGAGACGATCTACTACAGAAGCATGAGCTACAGGACGCTCTGAATCTGCTTGAACATCATTCGTGACCAACTCAATATTGGCCTTGCGCACATGACCTTCTGCATCATGCAAGAAGAGTGTTACAATCCAACTAGCATCGGTCTTACAATTTGTAGCCGATGAGGTATCCAATACACAGAACGTTGCTGTATGAGTATCATCAGGAGTATGGTCAATTGCACCAGCAGGTAATGTCTGACCATCGTTGCCCCACTTTGTTACGTCAAATGAGTCACCTGATTTAATCTCCCAATTAGCGTCTAATCCGCTCAATGTAGATTCAAAGGAGAAAGTCAACTGAGCATTGCTCTTCAGATACATCTTGCTGTAATCCCATGATTGAATATCCCAATCAGGTACTTCACCATCGATCAACATGTTCCAACCATCTGGTCCATTCGTATCATAACCAAACGAGGAAGAATAAGGTGTAACTTTGTGAGACAATAGATTACTCAATATTGGGAATGTTGTATCGCCAAATGGATTTGTTACTGAAGGATTCTCTACATCAATGGTACTTACAATCAGTCCACCGGAACCATAACCACAAGTTGCCAAAAGTGACATGTCTGGATCAGGACCTTGAATCAAAGTATGGAAAGCAGTATTGAAGCCAGGCCTTGGTTGATTGATTTCTCCACCACAAACATACGGCATCTGATCATTACCAGTCTGTCCAATATTGATCACTGCTTGAGACACGAAATTTCCACTGTTGACTCCAACAAATGAGCTAGGAGCAACATTGCTCATGACTGGATGATACGAATCAAGAATCGTCATGTCTTGATATCGTACTGCAGGTGCTTGGAGGGTGTCTCGATCCACAACATCAATTCCAAATGGTAATTTGTTGTTCAAATACGCATTATGCGGACCATCTGAATATGGTCCAAGATGCATCTGAACTGTACCGCCACTATTCATGAAAGTGAGAAGAGTATCCTTAACTGAAGGATTGCCATTGTAACTAGTATCCAACTGACTGTAATACTGGCCATTCAAGACGTTGTTCTCAGTCTGCCATGGCAACAATACCTTGTCGTAATGGGAAAGCCAATCATCAGTTGCATAGGTTCCCCAATCTTCTGGCTTGAATTGAGTATAACTCATTCCCATAGCCTGCAGATCTTCTCGAACAGTCTTCAATCGATTGGCATCAGTAGGTCCGGAAAGGATTGCTACATCGATGTCATCCTCAAACGTGATGTGATAATAGTGAGTATTTCCTGAAGGTGTGCCATCTGCTAATTCAGCATAGAACGACAAATTGTAGGTTTTACCATCTTCCCAACCATTGTATGGATTAATCCAGGACGTATTGGCAGCCTGTTGAGGTTCTAGAGATACTAAGCCATCAACTGAAGTGAAACCATTGCCTGAAGAAACACTATTTCCAGTAGACATGTCAACAATATCCATCTTGATGTTGTAATCACCAGCAAGTACCCCATTGGTCATCTCAATATTGAAATCATGGCCTCTAACGCTATCGATTGGGTAACTACATGGAATTGATTCTTCAACACAAGATAAGACATCAGGAGCACGAAGAAGAACATCGACTGATGCTACATTGAAAACAATACGAGTTAGGTTGTTTGAAAGAAGGAGTTCCTCAAACCCATACCAAGCTGTGCCCTGAGTAGTGTTATCGAAAACACTGATTGCATCTACTCGATAAATCCCCTGCGTAAAGGCGTGGTTTCCAACTGTAACAATTTGATCTTCTTGGGAATCAAGACCTGTTACTGTGGTAGTATATTCTTGATCAGGAACGAAAGTGAACTCGGTAACGGATATGTTGTCTAATCCGAAACCGGCTAAACCGTTGCTACCATCTGCACCATTCGGATCAGATTGGAAGCGCCAAGTGAAATCGACTTCAAACTCTGCGAATGTAGCACACTCTCTCCTCCATTGACTGCTATCTGCGCTTGTTGTGTTCAACAAATACACGTGAGTCAAATCAAGAGTAACTGACTTCTTGAGACCTTCAGAATCAAACCAAACGGCATAATTGCCATCATCAGGACGATCTCCAAATGTTTCAATCTCATCGAGGTAACCGTCTCCATCAATATCTTCACAGGTTTGATTATTCAAAACACCATTTTCATTGATATCATTCCATGAACCATAGATTGTACCTTTGTAGATGTTACTTCCTTGGCGCCATTCTGCTTCGAGACCGGTCTCAGCAGTCCATCCTACTACATTCCCATCTGCATCCTCAAGAACTTCCATCTCAGCGAAATAATCGAAATTCATGTACGCGAAATCGCCCTGTATGTTGGTCAAATCGATGGTTGCCAAATTAATCGTCTCATTCCAATCTGTGCCGTATCCATCATCAGGGCCTCCAAACCAATAAGCTCCGCCTTCAAAGACGGGGCGATTCTGAGGGACTAATGCATTCTGAACACTAGGTGCAGTGTCATCGATTACCACACCGTAATTGTCTCCATCATCTCCAAACTGGAAACCTCCAGAACCTGTCTCAAAGTCTTCACTTAGAAGCTCGGTACTTTGAGCAGTGTATACCTTTGCAACAACGTCGAAATCAGTCACGGTATTTCCTCGATTTTGGACCTTAACATCAATTGGATAGGTATCTGCAGCATACAGCGCACCCTTCTCAAGTGATGTGATTTCTGTTGTTGCAGGATCAAACAAATTGGAAACCAAAGTAGAGAATTTAGCATCATCATTGGTTGCATCACCATTTGTAAATCCGGATGTACTTGTTATTGAGGTCTCAATAAGATAAGTAGAACCATTGATGAAATTCGCGGACAGGCTAACAACTTCCTCATCTCCAGGAGCAAAGTTCGTCAAAGTCAAAGATTGAGAAGAAACCTGTGGATTTGCACCAAAGGAAGAAACGGTCTTGCGAATTGAAACATTATCAAAAGCAAAACCGTCCCACTGAGTTTGGTTTACCTCATCAGGAGTGCCTACAGTACCATAGAAACCACTACGGAAACGGAAGCGAAGATCGATTGTTTCTCCTGCCCATGGAGTTAGATCGATTGCATCGTCACCAGTGTAATTATTCCAGTCGTAGATTGTTCCTTGGTAGTACCTGTTATTGTTTACTGCTCTTTCGGGAGCGTATCCATTTTGGATGTACAGAATTCGATCATTATCGTGTCCACCCATGTAATTGATTGTCTGCCATCCATCTGCTTGTGACCATACATCTATTGTGCACACGTCATCATACAGTACTCTATTCGCAATTCCAGTGGAACTGTAGTAAACCATAGAATAACTCACAGCACACAACATATCAATATCCAAAGCAGCAGTATCTGAATTAGTCAAATCCACATTTTCGATAAAGAATGCTTCATCCATATTGTTGAGATAACCGGTTTCCAAGCTGCCTCCGTCTGATGAATTAGCATATCGAAGACCTGCCCACATGAAACCAGTTGGGTTATCGTGAGCCTCAAATCGAGTATCGGCCTTGTTCGAAGTATTGGAAGATGACTCAACGTGCCAAGAACTTCCAGAACCCCATTCTCCGGTATATGAGACAGAATCAAGAGAACATCCTGAACAATTGGAAGTATCCACATTTCCATCAAAGTCATTTGAATACACAACAGTATCAGTTCCTGAAAGAATATCTCGAACCTTAACTTCAACATCAGCTGAACCACTAACTGTCTCAAGTCCTGTGTTACGAACTGTAACATTCACATTTCGAGTTCCTTCACCAAGTTGCCCACTTTGAGTAAACGGATTATACGCAGCCGGGGAAACTGAAAGACCTGTCACTCCAACATCCTGATTATCCAATTCAACGATTGTAACAGAGTCAACAGATCCTGCCCATCCCTTGGAGTCAATCCATAGACTTCCATCGGTGTAACTGAATGTATAATCGCGCTGACCTACTGCAATATCTAGAGCACTGCCACTTCCACCAGCCAACTGCCCTACAATGGCCATGGTTGGTCGACGGCCTACATCGAAGGATTGAGGATTCTCCCATCCTCCTGAACCATCGGAAAGGATAATCTGAACTGTGTTCTGATCTTGTAGATTGTCTGTAGATAGTAAAGTGGTATTTCCAAGAGCAGTAGACGTAACAGTGGTTACAGTAAACAAACTTGGAACAACGAAATCAACGCTTCCATCTTGATTGATATCCTCAATAGAGACTGACGACCCTACAGCATTTCCAATGTATGCATAGTTTCCAGTAGCCCAATTTGCACCATTCTTTGTTGCATATGTAACATTCTGATCCCAACCATCAGTCATCGCAACTAAGTCCACATGACCATCGCCATCTGTATCTGCAACATCGAGATATCCGTCGTTATCTGTACCCATAGCGAATTTGTGAACGTTGTTTGGGGCGGTGTTCGGGTTGTAGAAAGCGTTAGCAGTACAGTCATATTCGATTGTAGTAACATTGTCCCAGTTTCCAGGATCGAACCCAGATTGAGGTCCATTGTATGGAGGCGAAGTCATCAACCATGCATCGAGGTCTTCACAATCTCCGATTCCTCCACCGATTCCTCCTCCAGTAACGGTTTCTCCATATGAACCGAGAGTGAAATCATAGTAGTATGCACCGGAGGTTCCACCAAGTGGCATTGTAGTAGTAGCCTGATTTGTAACTTGATTAGGATCTGGGCCACGATAAATTGCCAGTTGCATATTTACGATACTGTAATCGAGAGTAAGAGCAACAATGTCATCATTCCCATCATTATCAACATCAGCAACTTCAATCCCAATCATGTATGGAGAAATAGTAATCGGCTGTGATTCCGTCCATGCTCCGGTACAATCTCCATAAAGAATTGTTAGATTACCCATTACACCAGGGCCATTGACAGTTCTGATATTTCCTTGGAAGTAAACAATGTCAGGATTATTATCTCCATCAATATCTCCAATCTCTACTTCTGAAGCATCAGCAATATCATCAAATCCAGCTCTGCGAGAATTGTTGTTTACTGTCCAAATATCTTGACGCTCCGAAAAGTCCCCGTTATCGTTGTACAAGATTGTTAGGAAATTACCCATTTCGCTACCAGTAACCAAATCATCATCACCATCACAATCCAAATCACCAGCAGCGATTGTTGTTGGATTTCGTTGAGTGTGGTATGTCTTCTCGTGAGAAGCAAGTACCGTAGGTGCAAGGCTAACCAAAACTGAACTTAGCATCAAAGACACCAAGAGCAATGATATTCGTCGTGTTGACTTTGGTTGATTCAAGGCATTCGCAGGGGACATCATGTAACTCCCACTCAACCGACTCTTATTGAGGGTTATGGGGTAATGATTACGTTGATAGTTTCATTTCGCCAACCAGCATGACGATTTACCGCTTCTGGAAGTAAGATTTCTTATTCTCGTTTTAACCAAAAGGGGAAAGGAGCATATGCGTCTTTTCCGTCCGATCCAAAGACCCTCTCAAGACGGCCTTGTTTCCATAGTCTTCTCAACCATTTTCCGAAAGACTCAGAGTCCATTCCAAATCGCTCACCTAACACATCATGAAGAAGAGATTCTGAAGTGCTAGGTCTTCCATGATTTCGAACAATAATTTCCAACAATGCCTGCAAAACTCTCTCTTCCAATGGGAGTTCTGTACTCGGATTTTCTAGCGGTTCAAAGGGTGCTAGTTCTTCCAATTCCATTTTTAGCTCTTCAGCACTAGGAATTGGACCTAAAGAAACACCTAATTTATCGAATTCCCCCTGTAAATCTAAATCTCCAATTTCTCGAATGGATTCTGGAATTCTTGAAGGATCAGGTTCAGGGCCAGGACGCTGAGGAGGGCCTACTTTGGAATCACCTCGTGAGCGGTTAGCGGAGGAAATCTTCGGATCAGAGGAATTTCTGAATGATCCATGAATGGGAACGATGTAACCAGCACCTTCCCCAGCAATACCCAATTCTTGACGAGTATTTTCCACCCAAGATGCGTCTCCTTCTATCAAAACCTCAATGTCTGCTTCCAAATCTCGGAAGCGGAATCGGACCGGCCCATCTATACGCATCTGCCTTCATCGGTAAAGCGAGGTCTTTCAATCAATCGAATATTCAGGACATCTTTTGGCATTCAATAAGAAAATCTCATTCAAGCACATTCTAAATGAAGTTGGAACTATTCGCAAGGCCATGAATTCAGAGGAGATGAACCGGCTCCTTCGCGAAATCATAGGCGATTATGGCGCAGATAGCCCCATACATTCGGGTTTAGATTATGAAGATATTAAATCTCATTTGGGGCCGTTCACATTAGATGAGCCTGGTGGTTTCTCAGCAGTAGAGAGTGCGATAAGAGCATATCTAGAAACCTCAGTTCGAACAGATCATCCTGGCTTCCTCCGAGCATTTTGGGGAGGTTCAGAACCTGCGTCAATAGTTGCATCTCTACTTTCAGATATTCGAAACACAACTATGCATTCATTTGCTGTGGCTCCGTCAGCTACAATTGTAGAAAACGAAATGATTCAAGCAATTTCTAAACTTGCTGGATTTCCTGGTCACGGGATTTTTACCACAGGTGGGTCCAATAGCAACGAAATGGGATTTCTTTGTGCTCGTGAAGAAGCACTACCAGGATCATCTAAATCAGGAATCCAAAATGAAAAACTATGCGCATTCACATCTGCAGAAGCCCATTACTCCGTTGATGCTGCTGCAAATATGATTGGAATTGGGACTGATGCCCTAATCAGAATCCCATGCAATAATGGGAAAATGGATCCTGTTGCTCTAAATGAGGCAATTATTGAATCCAAAGAAAGAGGACAGACGCCATTCATTGTGTTATCTACTGCAGGAACCACCGTACGTGGTGAATTTGATGATTTAGATGCAATTTCTGATATCGCACAAGCTCATGGAATTTGGCACCATGTAGATGCAGCCTGGGGCGGCGCGGCATTATTCTCAAAAACATACAAATCATTACTCAAAGGAATTGAAAGAGCAGATTCAATTTCATTCGATGCACACAAAATGATTGGGTCATCAATGGTTTGCTCCGCATTCATTGTTCAAGATGAAAAAATCCTGCCGAAGACTATGGCTCATACAAATCGAGGAGACTACCTTTTTGATGATCCAAACCGAGATTATAATCTTGGAAGAATCTCACCTCAATGTGGACGACGAGCTGATGCATTGAAATTATGGTTAACATGGCTAGATTTGGGAACTAGAGGAATTGGAGAGAAGGTCGATTCTTGTATTGAAGTTTCAAAGCATCTAGCAAATTTAGTTTCTAACAATCCCAAATTATCACTTGTTTCGTTTTCATTCTCTAACGTTTGTATTCGTTTCACACCTAGAAACGGAGAAACGGTCGAAGAAGGAGATTTACGAATAAGAAAGGCACGGAATTATCTTGAAGATCAGGCAAAAAGTATGGTCCTAGATTCAATTCTAGAGAATCAACTTGTTATACGTTTTACAGCATCTCATCCTAATGTCGATAAAGGGGCTGCTGAGAAGTTTTTATCCGATTTGATTGAAGCAGATGAGAAGAATCACTCTGATTCATCAAAGGCTGCTTGAGCATTTTTAGAAGCTCTAGAGTGCAATTCATTTTCGCGTAATTCTATTGCGTTTCTAAGAACTAATCCATGGTATACCTTCAAACTCCTATTCCGAACCAGTTCATTTACTTCAGCTTCAATTTCATTGAGACGAATAGAATCATTCTCAATTTCAATTAGCGTATTTATGGTATTGAATTTCCTTCGACGAACAACAAAAAAGAATACATACACTGGAATAAGAGCAATCGGAATGACCAATTCGCCAGTTAATACTGAAATAAACCAACTCAATGAGATTTCAATTTCTCCTTCATCATATTCGTCATCAAATGTAAATCCACCATGATAAATAATTCCAGTTTGAACACCAAAATACTGATTCAAAGGTGTTTCAGTTGAATCCAAATGATTTGAATTTCTTTCAATCTCAACATCATCTGGCCATCCATCGTTATCATTATCGTCGTCTAAAACATCAGGAATTGTATCAAAGTCAACATCATTCGGAGTAGAATCGGCACTAAATGGATCAAAAAGATTCAATCCTGTTGAGGCAGCTCGTTCCATTTCATTCCTAATTCCATCACCATCTGCATCGTCATCATACAAATCAGGAACAAAATCACGGTCGATATCGGAACATCCCTTGAGAATGACCTTAGATTGGCCAGGAGTATATGGGCAATCATCAGAATCTTCTAATCCAAAATGATTTGGAAATCCATCCTGGTCGAAATCTAGCCATGAATCATTGCGTGAAGGAAAAGCATCTGCTCCATTTTCTATGGTCCAATTTGTATCGGGATCACTATACCCATCGCCATCTGAATCTAGACATCCCAATCTATCTTTGGTAGAATTACCCCATATTTCTGGACAATCGTCTCCACCATTTTCCGCAGTAAAATCATCCATATCGTCACTTTCTTCAGCAATTACAGAAGGTATTGAAAGAAGAAAAAACAAACAAAAGGTCCACATCAGCATTCTACGCATAACTCGTCAGAAAATGACCAAATTCATGAATAAAACGGAAAAAGTACCTATTACAGACGAATATCTAAGTTCCAGGGAAGAATACCAGGACCATGATGCAAAGATGGTTGTTGGCGATTCTGATTCTCCTTGCCCCTCTGGCTGGATGCACAGGAGATACAAAGGAATTAGAAAAAATTCCAGAATTTACAGTTCTTACAGAAGAAAGTGGGACTGTATCAAACAATAATTTTGAAAATCAGGCTTTTGTAATTGTTTTCTCTGCCCAATGGTGTTCCAATCCATGCCATACTAATTTGCATAATCTCAATCTTAGTATCCCTGGAATTGATGTATTGGTAGTTTCAACTGATGTCGATGAAGAACCCAATGGAGTAACACTAAGCATGTGGGAGCAAAGTGTGAATGAATATGATGATGATGAAGAACTCAATCAAACATTGCAATATACATTTTCCAGGGTCGATCCATCAAATAATTTCGCATCAGATATGGGAATTGACGCTCCGGGAACAGTGATTTTTGTAGATTCATCGGGCCATGAAATTTATCGAAAGGTAGGTATGTTCGGAGCATATAATGATCAACCAACATTGGATATAATCAAAGGACACTGGGAAGATACATTGCTAGGCGCAATAGAATGATTATTCGGAGGCAAGGTTCCTAAGAACTGTTTGAAGAATCCCACCGTTTCGATAATATTCAACTTCTACAGGAGTATCTAATCGAACCACGGCATCAAAAACTATGGTTGACCCATCGGACTTATTTGCAGTCACCTGAATGGTACTTAGAGGGACTAAATCTGCACTAGCAGGAATGTCAAATGTCTCAGAACCATCCAACCCAAGAGTATTCGCAGATTCTCCTTCTTTGAATGTAAGAGGTAGAACCCCCATTCCAACGAGATTGCTACGATGAATTCGTTCAAACGAAGTTGCAATCACTGCCTTGACCCCCAATAGAAGCGTTCCTTTGGCCGCCCAATCTCTACTACTTCCAGTACCATATTGACCCCCTGCAAGAACAACTAGAGGTATGCCCTCATCTTGGTATTTCATGCTGGCTTCAAAGACCGATGTGACTTCTCCTGTTGGAAAATGAGTAGTGTACCCTCCTTCAGTACCTGGTGCCACCTGATTTCGAATGCGAACATTCGCAAATGTTCCTCTCATCATTACTTCGTGGTTTCCTCTACGGCTTCCAAAGGAATTGAAATCCCTAGGTTCTACCCCATTAGCAACTAGATATTTCCCCGCAGGTCCAGACTTTGGAAACGCTCCGGCTGGACTAATGTGGTCAGTAGTTACTGAATCGCCAAGCATTAGTAGAACATGAGCCCCTGAAATAGCATCAATAGAAGCTGGAGTTGGCTCTATTCCTTCAAAGAAAGATGGCAGTCGAACATATGTAGATTCTTCAGCCCAAGGATACAATGGAGAACGAGTACTTTCAATAGAATCCCATCGAGGTTCCTGCATTATATCTGCATAACGAATTCGGAACATTTCTGGCGAGATTGAGGAGGCAACAGCATTTCTTATCTCCGCATCACTTGGCCAAATATCTGCCAACATTATTGCGTTACCATCTGAATCGAACCCAAGAGGATCTGTTTCAAAATCGATATCCAAGGTTCCTGCAAGTGCATATGCTACTACCAATGGTGGACTTGCTAGGTAATTTGCCTTGACCTTCTGATGTACTCTTCCTTCGAAATTACGATTCCCAGAAATTACTGAGCCTACAATCAAATCTCCCTTGTCTATTCCTTCCTCGATGTGTTGATCCAATGGACCTGAATTACCGATACAAGTAGTACATCCATAACCAACCACATTGAATCCCATGGCAGATAAATCGTCAGACAATTCTGCCGCATCATAATATTCAGTGACTACTCTACTACCAGGTGCAAGACTTGGTTTGACCCACGGTTTAACCTTCAAACCTAGTGAACGAGCATTTCTAGCCAACAATCCTGCTGCAATCATAACACTAGGATTGGATGTATTTGTACAAGATGTAATTGCAGCGATAACCACATCTCCATGCCCTAATTCAAAATCATCTCCATTTGGGTCACTAACTTGTATAACCCGATTATTTTCTGAAGGTGATACTCCGTGACCTTGATGGCCAATTTCTGCATTTAGACTTTCACGCCAATGGGATTTCATTGCTGAAAGATTTACTCGATCCTGAGGTCTCTTCGGGCCAGCCAATGCTGGTTCAACATCTGATAAATCAAGATGAAGAGAAGAAGTAAATTCTGGAGTTGGTGAATCGGTTGTCCAAAACATTCCCTGTTCTTGCAAGTAACTCTTCACATCCTGTATATGGCTCTCGTCTCTACCAGACAATCTCATGTAATCCAAAGTAACTTGATCAACTGGGAAAAAGCCACATGTAGCGCCATATTCAGGAGCCATATTTGCAATAGTTGCACGATCAGGAAGTGAGAGATTAGCTAGACCTGTCCCAAAAAATTCTACGAATTTACCTACAACACCATGCTCGCGTAACATTTCAACAATTCGAAGAGTCATATCAGTAGCAGTTACTCCAGGCCTAAGTTCACCACGCAACTCAAAACCAACAACTTCGGGCAACAGCATGTAAATCGGTTGACCCAACATTACTGCTTCTGCCTCAATTCCTCCGACCCCCCAACCTAGAACCCCTAATCCATTAATCATGGTCGTATGGCTATCAGTTCCAACCAATGAATCCATGAGCCAGATACCAGATTCTTCTCGAGCAACACTTGCCAACCATTCGAGGTTCACCTGATGAACAATGCCTCGACCTGGCGGCACTGCACGGAAATTATCTAGAGACTGTTGTCCCCATTTCAAAAATTGATATCGTTCCATATTTCTTCTATATTCGATCTCTAAATTTCGTTCTCGCGCATCAGGAAACAAACCTGAAACATCCACCTGTACACTGTGATCAATAACTAAGTCAACAGGAACCTGTGGATTTACTTTAGACGGGTCGCCTCCAAGAGATACCATGGCATCTCTCAAAGCAGCAATATCTACTACTGCTGGAACTCCAGTAAAATCCTGAAGAATAACTCTACTGGGCATGAAAGGAATCTCTCCCGGAGTTTGAGTTGGAGACCATGCAGCTATTCTCTTGACATCTTCTTCTGTTACTAGGAAGCCGTCGCATTTACGCAATGCTGCCTCTAACAAAATTCGAATGCTATATGGTAACGAAGAAAGTTGTGTATGTCCATTTTCTTCCAATACATTGAGCGATGCAAATGATGCATTCGAACCGTCACTAGTCTCGAATTCACGAATCGCATCAAACGGATTTGAGGTAGACATCGTCTTCACCATTCACAAGGAGGGAGGTAATGTCCATCAATCTGACTCAAGAAATTACAACACTTTCCAATGTGACTGCATTGACTGG
>MDSW01009296.1_pt1 | contig 27067 bp, 26 predicted proteins | sample 811171 | NCBI WGS metagenome assembly MDSW01 (sample SAMN05326641, study PRJNA326480) | marine metagenome | isolation source: seawater | place: Atlantic Ocean: North West | collected 2012 | reverse complement strand
TTCAGATGCGGCTTACTCTTATCTTCCCATTGTGAACCCATTGTTTACACCTCTAAGGTGCCTCGCCGACCGAAGAGGTGTTTATGAATCGTTCCCCACGGTTTTCGGTATACTATGCCTAGATTCTGACAAATCTGTCTTCCGAAGAGTCCTCACCTGTACTGTAGTTCTATCACAAAATGATTGACGTTTGTATTATGAGTCTCTGCGTTCTCTAAATCAACGGTCCATTCTCCAGGCTGGAACCCTCTCACTGTGGAACCACCAATTACCATCCAAACACAATAGTCATCACTGTTGCAATCTCCTGCGTCTCTGTTGTCGTTTTCTATTCCGGTAGTGTTTGCCACTTCTTCCTCGGTACTGTTGTGCATATACATATCCAGCCTGTTGCTTGTGGTCTGGCCAACAATCCCTCCTCCAGGCTGGTCATCATCTTCTTGCGGATAAGATAGCTTGGCCCTCATGTAGCGTATTCTATCCTTCGATTCCTGGTCGTAATTCACAGGGAATTCCCAGGTCATGATGACAGCATTTGGAGTCGCCCTGTCGATAACAAAATCTTTCCAGATACCCTGATAATTGACGTAAACAACGGAATCTGTGCTATCTTCGAATCCATTGTTGTCGACAACTGTCAGCTTTACCTCCCAAGCACCAGCAGTTCTATCCTCCCAAGTGTATGTCTCTCCAGTGGCATCTATGTCATTGTCCGTGATACCATCATTATCAGAGTCAATGTAGGTGTCCAGATCCCATCTCCACTCTACAAGGTACTCTTCTGCATAACAGTTCGAGTTTTCAGGATCACAGCCCGCCCATGATCCTGATCCGTCAAGTGTCACACTTGTTGATACCTGCACTTGACGGTCGTTGATGTCCTTATCGTCCTCACAAACCCAGACGATCACAAAGTCCCCATTTGGAGGTTCCTCGCCGTCGCAATCATCATCTTTGTCGGATGAAATCACTGCCTTTGGCTCCCTTGCTGAAGAGTCTACAACAGTGATGGATGTGCTAGTCTTTGCCTCATGTGTCCCATCCCCAACTGCTAGCTGTACAGTGTATTCACCTGGCTGAGTGTAGGTGTGGCTGGTTGTTAGGCCATTTCCTGTATTGCCGTCTCCAAACCTCCATTCGAAAGTCATGGCATCCCCATCGGGATCGGATGATCCAGCCGCATTGAAAGTAACAGATTCGCCTGTCTTTACTGTCCCGCTTGGTTCTACGTTGATGGTAGCTGTAGGCGGACTATTATTGCTAAGTAGGTCCGTACATCCTGCAAACATAGGTGCTAGGAACACCAATGCCATCAGACATGCAAGCTCACGAGGCCTCGCCATGCTATACGGGCACAGGGGAGGAGAAATCAATCCTGCGGCTATTTGATAACTTAGAAATCTAGTAAATTGCTTTGCCTATTTCCCTTCAATAAGTTCTTTTCATCCCATCCAAAGGCTTCAGTGACTCTTCCCAGCGACTTGGCTAGTCTACCAGCATAGTAGTCCCTATCGTACTCTGGGGGTTCCCCTCCGATCTCATCGACTAGCCAAGCCCTGACACCCAGCTTCTTCTCACCCTCATCGGGTTTAGTGACTACATAGCCCACTTTCATCCCCGGTGTGAACTGTAGTCCTTCGGCAATTCTTTGCTTAGCCGCTCTGACATAGGGAAGGCCATCCTCGTTCTTGTACACACTGAAGTCCCACTCTTCTTTTTTCGAGTTCCATTTTCCTTTGCAAGATCTACTAATTACTAACTGGGAAGGTTCCACATCACCAGCCTTGACACTATCAATTACAGACTTGGTCATGTCCACGGCATCAATTGTATTTCCATCCAATATCATCTCAAACATCTCAGTCATGGTGTCCGATAATAATTGGAAAGTGTCGGTACGTCTCACCTCATATCCCCTGATTAGCATCTCCTCCCTAGGCCATACCACCCTTCCCACATATCTCTTCTTGGCTCCATGGCTGAAGAAAGATGAGAGTGCCGTCTCAAATTCTAATTCGGCGCCTTCTCGGGTAAACCTCTCTGCGAGTGACTGTCCAAAATCTAGTGTGTCGCTCTTAGCCTTCTCCCATATTTCCAGATTACCCCCGCCAGGAGGCCTATTCATAGGAGCTCCCTCAACAGGTGCAATAACAAATATTGAGTCGGTATCGGAGTAGACAACGTCGTCACCGTCATCTTCTACCTTTGAGATTATCTCCTTGATATTGTGGCGGGCCCACTCAGTTATACTGGCTCCCAAACTCGGATGGGTGAATCGATAGAAATTAGAGGCGAAAACCCCATAGAACGAGTTCATTAGTATTTTTACGGCATACTGGAGCTGATCCTGCAGGAAGGCCTCTTGTTCATCCCCTTCCTTGTTTGCCTTTGCCAATGCAGCTTTATGACGGTCCCGACTGTTCATGAGATCTTGCAGTAGTTGTGGTACCAAACCAAATCTTTCATCCTTGGAAATATACCTCGTGTTGGTCACCGGAGAGACGTAGTGAGAATCTTCCTCACTCCCATCCCTAACTAGGGTGGTAGAGCAGATGTTATTGGATATCATTATTGAAGGATACATGGATTTGAAGTCGAGGACCACTACCCATGGTTTGACTCCTGGTTCAACTTCGTGAACGTAACCTCCGGCTATCTTTTCCTGTTTTCTAGGACCCTGATTTGTGTTCGGGACGGCTACCCCATTCCTATCTGCTAACCGTATAACTAACGAGTCTATCCATCGACTGGTGGTGCTGGTAGCGGCTATGTCCACAGTGGTCAAGGAAACAGAGGCCAAGGCCTCCTTTCTAGCCACTGATTTCATCTTCTCCAGTATGTCCAGAGGTAGGACTGTGTCGCGTACGCAATACTCGAGGACCTCGTCTGGTCTCGCAGCCCACTCTTCATCCATCCTGCTGGCGTCAATGTCCATTTTCTGCATCTCTTTATCTTCCGGCCACAAAAGACGCGATACATATCGGAGTGATTCCCGTTGGGGTCTAAGGGTCTGCCTTGCCTGCCACCATGCGTCCAAGGGTATTCTCCCTTTTATTGTCCAGACCCTGTTCTGCTCTCTATTTGGGAAAACTCTGCCAGGTTTCCTCCAACCTCGTTTGGTCTCTGTTTCATTTATCGGGACTCGCCCCCATCCTAGAAATAGTGCTCTTTCCATCTCGGACCGTGTATCAATATACTCTGATCTCTCTACCATCCTTGGAAGGTCAAAGTTGTCGATATTGTATCCAGTGATGAAATCTGGGTCCTCTAAGCGTACCACTTCTGTTAGTCTTTGTAGTATCTCAGCCTCTTCGCCTGTAATAGGGTACTCTGTCCTCTTTCCAGCCCTGTCAATGACCGCTGCAGCACAAAGTATCGTATTTTTGGTGATGCTGGTCTCCAAATCAAATGACATGGTCACGAATGGCGCTGGGAATGGCTCGGTTCTGCTAAGGCCATCAATATCACAGGATACAATCAAATCAAGAGGATAAATTCCCGAGCCTCCGATCTCTTGAATTCTCTTCTCAGCTATCTCCGGATTTGTGTTTTCTTGGTTCTGAGTGTTCCTTGGTGCCTTTCCACTTGCCCAGAGTACCTCACCTCTAGCCAATATGTGAGGTCCCAGATCTAGGTCCAGCAAGAGTCTCTGAAAGAACAGAATGTCGGCGCTTGTGACGGTCCAGCCTTGATCTGAAAGTGATTTCCTAACTCCTCTAACTTTAGTCGTATCTCTAACATAAACGCGAAAGTGTGGCCTTATGACCCCGTCTTGACAGAGCTTCATGCCACTAGGTTCAGGGTTTCCTTGAACCCCTTTTACTGAAGATACGCTGAGTAAAAATTCCGAATCCGGTTGCATATCTGGTGAATTTGGAGCAGAGATTTCGACGTATGGCCTTAGCCCGTTAACTAGAAGAAGTACCGAGTATCCCTTTTTTGAACGACACCATAACTCTACTACTGTCTTTGGCTCTTCCGACCAGGCCCTATTATCACCCGAGACGATGCAAACCTCTTCTTCAAACTGCAATAAATCACCCCCACGGCACACACAGACCGATTGTCTTACCCTACGTCACCGCTAAGGGCCATAACCATGCCGGGGAAGCTTCCAGCGCAATCGTTGAAAGCCGAGGCGTCTCCCTTTGTAGCAAAAGGGGTGCGAGAGGTGCTTGAAGAGTCGGGACCAGAGATTGATTGGGACTCTCTGACTTTCAGTTTCACAGAAACTGACCGGATGTACATCGCATACTGCAAGCAGGGTGAAGAATGGCAGCCTGGATCAATGCAGAACTTTCAGAATCTGAGCATATCGCCAGCTGCGGGAGTGATAAATTACGGCCAGGGTTTGTTTGAGGGAATGAAGGCTCAGCATGCGGCAGATGGTAGCATTGTTCTATTTCGACCTCAAGACAATGCTAGAAGATCCCGTGAAGGAGCGAGGAGGCTTGGTATGCCTCCAGTTCCAGAGAAAATGTTTCTAGACGCTATCAAGAAAACTGTGAGTGAAAATTCTAGATGGGTCCCTCCGATGGGCAAGGGGGCTCTTTACGTTAGACCACTTCTATTTGGAAGTGGAGCTATTCTTGTAGTAGCGCCCGCTCCAGAGTACACATTTCTCGTATACGTATCTCCAGTCGGACCGTATTTCAAAGGAGGGATAACCCCCACCTCTCTGAGGGTATCGGATGAGTTCCACAGGGCCGCCCCCGGAGGATCTGGAGGGGTGAAGGCGATAGGCAATTATGCGCCTGGAATGGTCCCCTCACAGATGGCCAAAAAAGAGGGTTATTCGGAGATAATCTACCTAGATGCAGTTAATCATAGGTACATCGAAGAGGTAGGGGCTGCAAACTTCTTCTGCGTAAAGGACAGAGTAATCTCGACACCCGAATTGACTGGAACAATTCTTCCGGGTGTCACTAGGTCCTCAGTGATGGAGCTCGCCAAGTCCAAGGGTTATGATGTTATAGAGGAAAAGGTGGATGTGGATTATGCCCTTGAGGCAGACGAGTGCTTCTGCGTGGGTACTGCCGCCGTTATTTCCTCGATAGGAAGGATAGAGCACGGGAACAAAGTTGTCGAGTACTGTGGAGGGGATGTAGGTCCTGTAGCGTTGGAGCTCTACGAGAGCCTAACCTCAATACAACAAAGGCGTTCTCCTGACGAGTTTGGATGGACAGTATCCGTGAAGTGATGTCTAATCTGTGTTGAGCACCATTCCTCTTGACCGAGGGAGGGAGGGTACGAAGCCCCATCTCTCATAGAACCCATCGACATCGGCCATCAGGTTGACATATGACTTTGGTGGAGCTTCTTGTAGAATGAATTTCATTAGGGCTTCCATGATCATAGTTCCTCCCCCTTTCCTTTGCCAATTCTCGAGTACCGCCATGTCGCAGATCACGAATATTGTCCCTCCATCCCCAACCACACGTCCCATACCTACTGGCTCAAGAGTTTCCTCTAACCTCAGTACCACCGAAAAGAGCTCTCTTCCCAATCCCTTCTCAATCCCCTCTTTGGAGCGAGTCCTCATGCCTGCTCCCGATCTTAGAGCCAAAAAAGTCTGAGGATCTGGAACTTCCTGCTTTATTATGAACAAAACTAAGCCTCCACTTTAAACACAATATGGGCAGTGTTGTCCTATTACGTAATCATCGGACATTTGCTCGTCTGATGATAGTGGTTCCCTACACTTGAAGCACATCTCGAATTCTGTCTCTTCTAGGTTAGGATTCAGAGCAACCCTTTGATCAAAGACAAAGCAGTCCCCTTCCCAGTAAGTCCCTCCGCATTGTTCGAAGTAGCCCAGAATTCCTCCCTCAAGTTGCCTAACGTCCTCAAAACCTTCCTTCATCATCACGGCAGAAGCTTTCTCGCAGCGAATACCTCCGGTACAATACATTACTAATGTCATGGATTTATACTCTTCTGGAAGGGACTCGATCGCTTGAGGAAATTGCCTGAAAGAAGAAATGTCTAGATTTATTGCACCCTCGAAGATTCCAACTCTTGTCTCGTAGTCGTTGCGAGTGTCGAGTAGCAGGACCTCCTGACCCTCATCGAGCATGTTTTGAAGTTCTTTTGGAGCTATGTAGGGCCCAGTTAGCTCCGATGGCCTGATGTCATCCCGGCCTAGAGAGATAATTTCATTCTTACACTTCACAAGCATCCTCCTGAAAGGCTGGTAGTCAGACCGACTCAACTTCGTAGGTATTCCAGCTAGCCTAGTATCCAAGTCAAAGTACTCGATCAGAGAGTCTGTTGCCTCCTCAGTCCCTGAGACAAAGAAGTTAATCCCATTATGACTCAGAAGTATTGTTCCTTTTAGTTCCAGACTTAGACATAGATCAAGTAAAGGGGCCTTCAACTGATCCCTATCCGGAAGATCAACGAACCTATATCCAGACAAATTTACCATCATATATTCACTTCTTCTTTCCGAACTTAGAACGTCGCTTGGAGGCCCCCCTGTGCTTGAAGGACTTTCTCTGAGCCCTCTGCCTCCGGTCGCCCTTCGCAGGTCTCCTTGTCCCAATTTCACCCTGTTCCTTAGCTTCTAGTGATCTTCTTCGAAGAGTTTTACCAATAGTCCTCATTACCCCTTCCTTGCTTTTTGATCCGGTTATCTCTAATGCGTGACCCGGTGGCATTACCAGTCTTCCTTCTTTAGCATGGGGTCTTGATGGGTGGCTAGAATCAGGCTCCTGCCTCATCTTTCGAAGTCCAGTGCTGCGTGCTGCCCAGACTAGGGCCTCAAGTGTGGGCTTAGGTATACTGGCATCCTTGGGGACCCTCCGACCCTCTGAACGACTTAATCTCAGGTCAAAATAACCAGTCCACAGGATCATCTCGTCACGCTTGGGGGGCATGCTATCGCTCTAACCCCGGAAGATGTGGGACTTGAGGGCTTCGTGGGCTTACTCATCGACAGGAACGCCACTGACAACCCCATGCATTCCCGGTCTGCTGGTGACTCGGACCATTCCTGCATCCGTTTCTAGGATCGCCCCCTTGGTTACAATGTTCCTCCTCACATAGTTAGGGTCTGCATCGTTTCCTGCCACATTCTTTACTGTAGCTCTAATGGTTTTACCATCCTTTTTGTTGATATTGACCTTATTAACAGAGAGAGCTCTAACAGTCTGTGATCCGGATCTCTTTCGATAGTTCTTCCGTGCATCTTTTTCACCGACGAATGCTAGTTGCTCCTCGCTCGCGACCTCGGTTCTTCTCTTCCCCCTGTACCGGTTTGGACGCTTCAAGCGACCGCCTGTAGGCTTCCTGCGAGAAATGCCATGCCACTTCGCCATTCATGCCGCCGACCTGCCAGCCTTATTTCAATAGATTGCATCCAGTGGATCTTACCAGCGCTCACCTAGATCCATTGCAGCCGACTCTATTGCAACCATCAATTGAGAGTAGTCCGTCATCACAGGGAATTGTGGAAACTCGGCGATAACATTGTCTGGCGGTCGGTAAAGGACCCCAATGCTTGCTGAAGCGAGCATGTCAGTATCATTGTACGAGTCGCCTGCTGCGATTACGTCATAGTTCATTTGCTTGAGTGCCTCGACCGTCTTGTGCTTGTGATTCTGGCACCTAATCTCCCAATCTTCGATCCTGCCGGAATCATCAATCACCAGACTGTGGCAAAGCAAAGTCGGATGGCCAAGCTTTGCCATCATAGGCTTGGCAAACTGAGAAAACGTATCAGAGAGAATAAATGTTGGCCATCTAGATTGGAGTGAGATAAGAAACTCTCTCGCTCCTTGGAATGGTTCCATGCTTTCGATTATCGAAGTAATATCTCCTATCTTGATGTCCTTGTCATCTAGAATACCGAGTCTGTAGGCCATCAAGCGGTCGTAGTCTGGCTCATCCCTTGTAGTCCTCATCAATTGTTTGATTCCAGTTCTTTCGGCTACATTAATCCAAATCTCGGGTACCAAAACCCCTTCTAAGTCCAAGCATATGGCTAGCATGCTTTGCGATAGGGATCATGGCTTCAAGTACACGGCTTCGGCAAGTTCTTGCGCTTTGGTTCAGACCGAAGCACGTGGTAGAGAAGAGGCTGAGGAGGCGAACACCTGTTAGACTAAAGCAAATCAAGGGAGTCGCAGAGGAGCTTGGCAGCTGGATAGGTCACGAAGTTGATCTCAGTGGTTTTCTCGAACAGGCCCACTTCCAGGAGACTGATTTGATTCTCGTCGATAAGGTTCCTCTGGCGATGAGGATTGAGGTTGGAGGTGGTATGCAATGGTATCCGACACTTAAGGGAATTAAGGCCTGGAAAGTAGAAAAGTCTTGGGTAGCGGTAGATGATGGTGCGATACCATTTCTCAGAAATGGAGCAGACTGCATGGGTGCGGGAATACATATCGCTGATCCAACTTTAGCAATTGGGGACTTTGTTTGGATACGGGACCAGGAGACTGGGGAGCCTATCGCGACGGGCAAAGCGATGGTGGAAGGGGATGAAATGATGAACATGACCAAGGGAAAGGCAATATCAACCATCCACTGGGTTGGAGACGATCTTTGGGAGCTCGAAGTCTGAGTGGTTAGCATTCATTTGCTATGAGTCACGCGACAGAGCATGCGCGGGCTATTTGCCATCCTTTTGGTTGGAATGTTGATGCTACCGGCCAGTGCATCAGAGGGGGGTGTGAACGAAGCGGCTTCTATTAATGGCACAGGAATCAAGTCGCTCGATTACGAGAGTGTTGTGAGAGCTAGCTCAGGTGGCAACTTCGAAGTTAATCTCGAAATTGAGAATGGGTCAAACATCTCCAATGTAAAATGGGTAACGCAAATTTGCGTCAATACAGGAGTATGCTACCCTCCAGAAGAGAGGCAGATGGAAAAGAGCGGCAACGGCGTAAACTTTGGATATTCACTTGAAGCCCAACCCGGCTATTCTTACATCAACTGGAAATTCATTCTGGAGGCGGAAGACGGATCTGAGTCTCTGGTACCAGAAGTTGGTTTTGGTTGGAAGGTCTGGTCTGACTGCTGGTTTGACAATGGGACTTGGGGAGGATCGGAGACATCGTGTAAGGATGATGATGGCATGATACCGGGTTTCACGATTTCATTGGCAATAGTCTCTGTGGGAATGGCAGCCTTGATGTTAGGGCGCGACTGAGACTACCCATGGGAGAGGACTGCGGCGAACCTGATTTTGTGCCCCTCGATCATTCAGAAATAGAAGAAGGTGAAATGCTGAGTAGGGCTAACTCGCTCTACAGTCAAATGAAATCTCGCAGAACTACAAGGCACTTTTCTTCAAGGGAAGTTTCCAGGGAATTGATAGAGCTGGCAATAAAAACGGCTAGCACCGCGCCTTCTGGGGCACACCTTCAGCCTTGGACTTTCGTAGCAATCTCAGATTATACCCTCAAGAGTAAGATAAGGCAGGCTGCCGAGGAGGAAGAAAGGCGGTTCTATGAAGAGAGAATTCCAGAGGCATGGCAAGAGGTTCTTGCTCCACTGGGCACTGACCATGTTAAGCAACACATCACAGACGCTCCTTGGCTAGTTGTTCTTTTCAGACACTCACAGAGAAAAAGGCCCAATGGAGAGATGTCTCCTACTTACTACTCCCAAGAGTCATGTGGAATTGCTGCTGGCATATTCATCTCAGCCATTCACAACATGGGTTTGGTTACATTGACACATACCCCCTCTCCGATGGGCTTTCTCCGAGAGATTTTGGAAAGGCCAGAACATGAAAATGCGATGTTGTTAATGCCGGTAGGATACCCCGCTGAGGGTGCAAAAGTACCAAATCTCACTCGGAAGACATTTGAAGAGGTGTCAGATTTCAAAGAAGGATGATTTTTCATAACGCCACATTAAGTATCCGTGTGGCCCAGCGTGTTATATGAAGAGAATTGGAAAAGATGCAATGGCGACTCTCCTAGCCCTAATGATGACTTTGACGGCTCTTTCGGGATGTTCAGGGCCAGATGATGAGTCGGACAAGAATGATTCGAACGAGCTTGAAGACTGGAATGTATTCCTAGTCCAGAGCGAGGCTGAGTTGCCTGAATGCGACTCATCGACAGATGGAAGGTTGTACTATTTGTCAACCGATAGTGGTTTCAGAGCATGTTCGGGAGGTTCATGGTCCAACATCGACCTAACTGGTCCTGCTGGTGCTGACGGTCAGGATGGCTCAGACGGGGAGCAGGGGCCACAAGGTCCTGCTGGTGCTGACGGTCAGGATGGCTCAGACGGGGAGCAGGGGCCACAAGGTCCTGCTGGGTCCGATGGACTGGATGGCGAAGATGGGACCTCATTCACGATAGTAGGTACTGTAGAGGAAACCTCAGATTTAGGTGAGATATACATCGGAAATGTTGGTGATGCTTTCTATGTCAATTCAACATCACACATCCACGTGTGGGATGGAAGTTACTGGATCGACCTCGGTAATATTTCCGGACCTTTGGGACCTCAAGGAGAAACTGGACCACCTGGGCCTGAGGGGCCAATTGGACCGTCGGGATTGGATGGGGCTAACGGTACTGAGGGTCCACCGGGTGCTGACGGAGATGATGGACTCAACGCATTAGTCACAACAAGTGCGTTGTCGGTTGGAAGCAGCGGCTGCCCGATGGGAGGGAACGTAGTGCGAATCGGAATGGACGATGATGGTGACGGGGTACTCTCAACTATGGAGGTCGACCAGACCATGTACGTTTGTAATGGGGTGAACGGCGTAGACGGATCGGATGGCGCTGATGGCGCTGATGGCGTGATGCCTACAGTTATGGAAATGGAGGTTACAGTTTCGAGCATGGACTTCTATATCGATGGCATCCAACAAGCCGATATTACTCTCTACAGAGGTTTTACCTACACCTTCATCCAATCGGACACTAGCAACTCCTACCATCCCATTCGTCTATCAGCAACGAGCGATGGGACGCATGGAGGAGGTAGCGCCTACACCGACGGGGTAACCTATACAGGCACTCAAGGTTCCAGTGGCCTCCTTACTTTTACTGTGCCATTGAATGCACCTGCAACATTATATTATTACTGCCAGAACCATGCAAATATGGGTGGAACAATAACCATACAGTCTCTTGGAGATGTGTCCTAAGTCTTATCATCGGGAGGGGGTATGAAAACTAGAGCTATGCCGGACCCCACTATCAATATCCCTCCCAACCAATCAGCAGGTCCCAGATGCTCATGGAATAGGACAAATCCGTAGAATGTAGCGACCAATACTGTCAGATAGGAAAAGGCGCTAACCCAAGCAGCATTTGCCTTGTGGTATGCCATCGTAATTCCAACTTGGCCACCTCCAGCTCCTATTCCAACACCTACTAGTGCGGCGATTGTCTTTGAGTCCAAGGTCAATAAGTCCGGAGCGGACTGAATCAAACTACCAGCAACAGAGAATAAAGCAAACCAGAAAATTACCGTTGCCGGCGAGTCTGTCTTTCTGAGTTCTCTGACATACATGTAGGCGAGCGCAGCAAAAAATCCCGATCCCAGCGCTAGTAAGGCATCGGGCTCTACTGTACCTACTTCGGGTGATACAATCAGGACTATGCCTGCGAAAGATGTTAACACGAGGACTGTAACAAAGGGTGAGACCTTCTCCGAAAGAACACGTCCAGAAAGCAATGCTACAAAGATAGGCCCGGTGTACTGAAGAGTTACTGCTTGTCCTATCGGAATTCTACCTAGAGCTGTGAAGTAAAGAATCATCGCGAGGAGACCCACCGAGCATCTCAATAGCATCGTTTTAGAATCGTTTACCTTGAGTGATATTCCCTTAGATACTGCGAAAGCAGCGACTGCGAATGCAATTACAGCCGACCTAACCATGATAATCATCCAGACATCGGCATAGTCACTTGTCCACTTCACCAATGCGTTCATAGTTCCGAAGCATATGCTTCCGAAAATCATCCATAATACTGCTAAACGAGGAGAGTCTGGCATTTCCTTCTCCGTGACGAAGGAAGATAAATTGGGTCTACTGGTTCTGGAAGTTATTTCTCCAAGACCCCGGCCGAGTCCTCGATTCACCATCTAGGCAAGACCCCAACGACGTTCTAGAACTGTTGCAACTCCCTGGTAGTCCTTACCACCTCGGCTAGAAGGGTCGTGCAAGTGAATCGGTACTCCATGACTGGGTGCCTCTGCTAGTCTGACATTGCGTCTGATAGCCGGCTTTACGATAAGATCTGGGAAGCTCTCCAAGAGCTCTCCCGCGACCTGCTGATTCAGAAGTGTTTGTGAATGCATGGTCAGTAGGACTCCATCAACTCCAAGTCTGTCGTTAAGGAGGGACCGAACCTCTCTGATTGTTCCAGCGAGAAGTGCTAGGCCCTCCAAAGCGAAGTACTCGGTTTGTACTGGAATAAGTATGGCATCGGAAGCAACCAGTGCGTTTATTGTTACTAGTCCTAGGGAGGGGGGAGTATCGATTAGAACTATGTCATAGTGCGATAGAAGAGGGTCTAGTGCCTCCTTCATCCTTCTCTCTCGGCCCAGTTGTCTCATCATCTCCTGCTCGAGTCCAATCAGAGTCCTATCTCCTACAATAATGTGTAAATTATCAACTGCTGTAGCGTTTCTAGAGCCTATTGCTGTCTCCGGACTAAGGATTAAATCCCTAGTTGTGTACCTTACTTTGCTCTTATCCACCCCAAGTCCTGTAGCGCAATTACCCTGTGAATCTGAGTCCACAACCAGAACCCTGTGCCCCCTAAGCGCCAACTGGGATGCAATGTTGATTACAGTAGTCGTCTTTCCCACTCCACCCTTCTGATTCGTTACGGTGACAACCCTGCCGCGGCCTTCAGGGGTTGGTAGAGAGTCAGGAAGCTCCATCGGTCTTCTAGGCCTCGCCTCACTTATCTGATCAGCAAGATCATGAGATCCTATGGCATTGTCATCGATTTCCTCTATGAAATCCACATCAATAATTAGCGGAGATTCGGAGACTTTCGGGAGGGCATCATCCTCTTTCGGAACAGACATTACCACCAACGGGGGTTGAAGTAGTGTTGAATATGACGCTTTAAATGAGGTGTTTTATGTCATTTTTTTATCTAAACAATCCTATCAATGTGGTACCAAAGGATCATTTCCCCGGTCTCGGAGTCCATCGCCATTTCTACTGAGTTGCTTCTATCTCCGGATTCCCAATCCCTGCCTGCGATCATTACAACTTTCCCATCACCGATATCTCCTGGTATTAGTGATAAGTAGTCATTATCCTCTATTGCCGATAGCCTGTAGCCGACGGTTGTATCGACATGCCAAGAGTCACCCGATTGGATATATTCAGCGAGTCCCGGATATCTGCCCTCTGTCAGGATTCTTTCCTCTAGTATTGAGATAGTCTGAGTACTGGGTCTTGAGTCGCTCCACTTGACATCTCCCTCGTCATTGGATCCGGATGAGAGTATGGAACAACCTTCCGAGGATTTCTGAAGCACCAGCCAGCCTGAGTTATCGCCTTCGTCGACCCAAGATAGGTTCCACTCTGGTTCGCCGGTCGGCCTAGACCATTTGGCATCCCAAACGTATCCACCAGAATCTAGTGCCTGGGTCGCCTGATTATCAGGATAGCTTGCTTTTAGACAGGAAACCGCTATCTGCAGATCAAACTCCCTAATTTCTGATTCATCCCACATCGAATCAACCCAGTTCTTCTTCGTTGAGCTCCTAGGTCTGTCTTCACTATCTGTTGGCCCTCCAAGGTAATTCCTCTCCCAATCTATTTCGTTATTGCCACTAAAGTAGTCTGATCTGGAATACGTTATGCTGATCGAAAGTGTACCTTCTGGCAGAATCTCATCTGAAAGGGCGCTGACGATGAAATCACAATCTCCAGTCTGAAGGTCCTTGTCGAGTAGTATGTTTGACTCTTGTTTTACCGGCCATGGACTCCCTTTCTTAATCATCAGAGAAATCTGTGCATGACCGTAGCACCTGCCAATATCCTCGTGCTCCATGTCCACTTTGTAGACTAGGCCATGTATGTCATCCCTAACCTCCCCTTTAACCTCCCAATTCCAGTCAGAATTCCAGTTTAGATCCGGATCTGAAGATCTTGCACCCTCCTTAATTACCACATCTCCGAAGAAGTCGTAAAGCTCCACAGGAGTCAGTGGGAATGAGAGGGTTGGCAAGAGGGCACCGAGGCCTCCCAGTCCCTCATCATCATAGGAAACTACCCTGAGATTGGTTGTTTCTGAATCCACATCTGTGAAAGAAATCGAGGTATCCGCTCGCTTGACCTCTCTCTTCTCTAATTCGACCCAACTGGTTGAGTCGATGCTGAGCTCATTATCTGGCAGCAACCAAACCACGTTCCCACATTCGGTCTTTTCCTCGTTCCTCCAGGTCTTGCCCTCAAAGTCAAGGCTGAGTTCCATACTGATCCTTTTCTCCGCAGATAGAAATCCACCCCTCCCGAGGCTGTCGGTTGTAGATATCGCTCCTGAATCGCTTCCATCTGTCACCGAGACGGATCCTGAACCATCGTTAATTTCTATTGCTAGCTCATTACAAGCATCTTCTAGTATCTCTCCTGTCGAGTCGCGGACTATCCCTAGCATTTCCTCGCCCACGATTCTCACGTTCGATTCCATTACGTTGAAATTCATGCTATCCCCATATCTAAGCTCGGAAACTGTGAATCCAGAACTCCGCTGGAGGAAAATTGTTGCACTAGCGGTTACTAGGATGACAACTACCACTACGGCTGCGGTAGCTTTCCATCTCTCGCCAAGTGAGGATAGGGTGGGCATAGTGATTACCAAAGAGGGTTGGTCGTCATCAGGGATCTGAGGTTCTTCTTCGACCAATTCGGCATCGATCAATTCGGCCTCCACTACCTCTCCCTTGATTTTGGATAGGACATCTTCGACCTTTTGTCTGGTTTCACCTTCATCGTCGAGAACTAGAGCGTCATTCTCCCACTCACTACCATCTTCTGTCTTCTCTTCGCCTTCCCTTTGGGTAATGGAAACCCCCGAGTCCTCGAGAATTCTATCAATCAAATCTGCCTTCTTTCCGGAGACTATGAGGCCCCTATTCTTACAAATTTCTCTCAACTGAGCAACGGTGCTAGAGGAAAGGGATTCGCGGTCTTGCATATCGTCCGAGGCCATACTATGGGGTTCAGTCCTGACAAGGGTCTTTCAACCTCTCCGGCTAATTGTTCTTAATTGTGTCAACTCTTGTAGTTCGTATATTTTTTCGAACAAAGGGTTGAAGTGGGATTTTAGTACGGCCGGGAACATGGAGCCTAGACTGGTTATTCTGTCAAGAGGACCTGAGCTTTACAGCACCAGAAGACTTGCCACTGAGGCCGAGAAAACTGGCTGGATAGTGGATATAGTAGATCCTCTAGCACTGACAATTGTAGTCGATGAGGAAGGTGGGAGAGTTTTCCACAAAGGATGGCCCGTTCAGTGTGAAGCGGTTCTGCCAAGGATTGGATACTCGATAACCAGAAGGGGAGTGGCGATAGTTCGGCAATTCGAACAAATGGGAGTAATAGTTCTGAACTCGAGTCAGGGAATAATCAGGAGTAGGGACAAGTTGGTAGCGTGCCAGATGATGGCAGAGAGGAGGGTTCCGGTACCGATTACTGCTCACGTCGGCGCATGGGAGGATACAGATCGTGCCGTTAGGAGAGTCGGGGGGACGCCTTGCGTTGTGAAATCGACTGAAGGGACACATGGCTCTGGAGTGTTCCTAATCAATTCCTTTCAGCAAGCAAGACAACTGGTCTACCAGATGCTTGAGAGGGGCATGAGGCCACTTGTTCAGGAGTACATCGAGGAATCCCATGGCAGTGATGTTCGAGCATTGGTTGTTGGGGGCGAGGTAGTTGCATCCATGCGTAGAAAAGCCCATGGAAGCGAATTCCGCTCAAACTTCCACCTAGGAGGTTCGGTCAGCAAAGTAGAGCTTACTGATGAACAAAAGGAAATAGCGGTTACTGCTACCGAGACACTTGGACTTGAGTTGGCAGGGGTGGATATGCTAGAGTCCCAAAGAGGGCCACTTGTCCTTGAAGTAAACTCGAGTCCTGGACTGGAAGGAATTGAGTCTTCTACGAGAATAAACGTGGCTGCAAAGGTTGCAGAGAGAATAACCTCAATCTATGAATCTCTGCCCAATTTAGAGACTCCAGCAGATGACCTCGATGTTGGAGTTGGTTCCGAACGATCCCAAGGAACATCCTAGTTGTCGGCCCAACTTCCCCCCATTGCTAAACTGAATAACAATAACCTGCTACAGAGAAGCATTCAAGTCTCAACACGCTTCGTTTGGATTGTCCAGTAGGACAGGGATGCACACGCCGTTCGCGGCGGGAGGCGAGAATTATTGAGCGTTGAAGGTAGACAAGGAGAATTTGTTAGTCACCTGGCCGGCAGGATGGGTAGGAGGTTCAGCCCAGAAGAAATCGGGCTCGGTGAGGCGCTTCCTTCCAGATTGGGTAGAATTTCAGAATTGTCTTGGCACGATTGCTGGATCCAACAGCTCAGGTCAGAAAAAAAGAGCGCACACACTATCAGAGCATACGAGGTAGCGGCTAGGTCGTTTTCAAGTACCTCACTTCCCGGTGAAGATATCTCAAATTGGAATGAAATAGCGAGTTTGTCAGTCAGTCAATTTCACTCTATGGGAGATCCGAATAATGGTAGATTGGATGCTTGGATGAACAACCTAGGGGATCTCAAGCCATCCACAATTAACGCTAAAATCGCAGCAGTAACTCATCTTTTGAAGTGGTTAGGATACGCAATTCCGGATTGGATTCAACGTCCTTCAAGGAGTCGAACACTCCCGAAAACCCTTGGCAAGGGGGAGCTGAAAAGACTGATGCGAGCCCTACGGGAATCTGAAGACCCGTTGGCAATGCCAATATCCACACTTATGCTTGATACGGGCCTAAGAGTTTCCGAACTATGCTCCCTCGACATAGATGATGTGGACAAAGAAGATCTTTCTGCTCTGGTAATTGGGGGCAAGGGGGAGAAGGATAGGACTGTCCTATTCACCGAGTCGACTGTCGGGGTTCTGGAATCATGGGAACCAATAAGAGAAAGCAGAATTGAGTCGGGACCGGATGACAGGCTCAGAGCCGTCTTTGTATCCAGCAGAGGGAGGAGGGTAAATCCGAGATCGGTCCAGAAAATCATGGATAGGCTAGCAGATAAGGCAGATATCCCTAGAAGCAGATTGAGCCCTCACACCCTGAGACATACCTTCGCGACTGGTTTGCTCGAAAGGGGAGCCGATCTAGTCACAATTCAGAGGTTGTTGGGCCATTCTAGCATTGCTACCACTAGAGTATACTTAGAGATAGGTGACCAAACTCTACGAGAGATATACCACAGAGCCCAGAGGAGCCCCCGTATCATGGATGAGGATGATTGGGTGAAAAGCGAATCTGATTCGGTGCCAACTATGAATCAAAGCGCACCTTCCAACCATATTCATCCAAGTGGAACCAGTTTACAATGAACTCTTCGCCTTTGTAGGAAAACCAAGCCCTAGTTGGCAGGGCGCTAGTGTACCTCTCATGCTGGACCCTTCTTATCTCTCCAGAGTCTGTATCCTCAAGGTGTTTGAAGCCTTCCCATAGCCTTCCCTTCCTAATTAGGAACTTGTCTGACTCCGGTTGTTCCTTGAAATGTGCCCCTCTCCATAGGAAGTGGGGCCAAGCATCAAGGTCACTAAGATCAGAAATTTTCCCGAAGGACCTCCTTCTAGACGGTCTTGAGTCGACCAAATGCCCCACTACAGGGAACTCGGTCCCTTCACTACCCATTCGCAAAAAAATATGTGAGTAGGTGTGGTATGGGGCCTTTGGGAATCCATCCTTGGGCATGAAAAGAGGCCTGAGGGCTCTGAAATCGACCTCTTGGAACTCATCCGTCAACTCAGTTGACAACTTTGGCCCCTCCTTTCCACCTCCGCTGATTACTTCGATGCTTCCCGTGTGATTAAGCCATTTTTCGTTAGCCTTGATTTCTAGACGTGCATCATTTAGGGGCCAGTCCCAGAAAGTCATTGACATTTCCTTCTGTATATTTTGGTTAACCTCTGCTAGATCCGAGCTTACGTTTCCCTCGAAGCTTTCTGGCAACCCGGAGTGAATGCGTGCCACTATAGGGGTGCCGGAGTGTCTAACCTCAATTTCGGCTTCTAATTGGAGTGTTGATTCTAGCTTCTCGCTATCGAAACCGAAGACAATTGAGAATCTTCCGGGTCTTGAAAATAATGCCTCGCTACTGACCCTTAGGGCGTCATACCTCTCACCTCTCCTTTTAGAGACAATATCGACCTTCAAAAGGGACGAGGAGTCGCCCTCCAATCCGATTACCTGGGCCGTACATTTCATGTCAGGATACTTGCCTGATAGGAAAACTGGTTCGAAAAAGAAGTCCACAACGTAGGGATCTATCTCAATGGAGTTCTCACCAACGTCGACAATGCATTTGATTTTGCCTAGGTTCTCCACGGTGATGGGAACAGGGCGGCCTCAATGAAAGCTATCTTTTCGCGGGATTCTTCTTGTTGGATCTTTTCCCAACTGAGTCCGGTCCCTTCCACTCTCTACTAGCTCCCTCCTCGTATCCCGGATGCCCGGGTATGGGACAGTGCTTTCCCGCCCTGCATCTGCTGCAATTATCCGAAGGAGGTCTTTCGACGACCTTCTGTAGCTTTCCATACTTCCTGCGTGGCATGGTATTAACCAGAGGAGGAGGGACTTAGCGGTTGCTCACACGCAATATTCAATCATTCGTGCCTATGCTGGGAAACATACGAGGTGAATGTGTGGTGAGAAGGTCCCCCGTTGGAGTGAATCCAGAACGGTCTGTTCTGTACGCCCAAGTTATGAGTTCTGAGCCTAAGACGGCGTTCGACGAGGACGGGGTAATGATGGATTTCGGCCATCAAAAGGCCTTTGGAAAGGCATACCTGGGTGACGTTGCTAGAGCTGCTCTGAGATCGCTGGGAACTCATGACAACCCTAATTTCACTACCGAGCCAGGCTTCGACGAACAGAGTTGGGAGCTTTTTTGCTCTACTGATGAGTTAACTATGAGAATATCAAGTAGGCACTATTGGGGGTTTGGTCTTTTCACCAAGAGCTTCCTGAACGAGATAGTGATGGAGGGAGCTCTGCCCGCAAGAGCGAGGTGTGCAATGGATATCGTGTCGTCACTTGGCAGGAATCCTTGGGAGCCCTTCAGAGTGAGGGCGTTTGAGAAGTCAACTTCGGGGTTGATGTCTGAGCATACGGAAAGTTGGGAGGGGCTAATATCTGTTGCAAGGGATAGCATGGCTGATGATATATCGGCATTGCAGGACTCTGTGAATAGAATGAGGGGTTTAGACGAGTTTTCGGACGTCCTGCTCGACACAGCCACTGAGGCCCTCGAAAGGGCGATGGAGGCTTTGGCGGATAAGAACGCTCCAGCCGTGGATAGAGCGCTTAGCAGAGCATCCAGCGCAATAGTCAGAGCTGATCCAAAGTCAGATACTGCTAGCTTAGAAAGAGAGCTATTAGAATATTAGAATACTATTGAGAATTTATCCCAAATCCACTTCCAGACGTTGTCCTCGGGAGTGGGTTCGTTGGCAAGGTAAACCACGAGGCTGAAGACCACACACACGAAGTAGACGGAACCCTTGGAGATCTGTATGGCATCCTCTGATTCCTCGTCGAAGTACCTTATTAGTCCAGCAGCCTGCTGAATGCCACTTCCTTTCTTCTCCTTTGCCATGATGGTGCGCAGCCGCGATCCCTATTTCAACTCCACGAGAGGCAAATTCATGGCTCGAGGGTCTCAATTAGCACGCACCCTCCATCCAGTTCGACGATCATAGAGGCTGCCCCTACGGCAGTATCAAGTCCTTCAGTCATCAGAATCTCCCTCCTTAGTCCTGCATCGGACTGGAAAACTAATCTGTGACTCAGCTTGTCCAGTACTTCTCGGTCCACGACCTGCCAAGTCCACTCATTATGACCGACAGTCATTAGAGCCTCAATCGGCTTCAGTGGCCCGGTGGCGACTCCATAGTCCCTAGCTCTCTTCACCAAATCTCCTAGCTTCATTTTAGTCCCTATGTCGTCGGTCTTTGTTGGTTCCGAGGCTCTATTTGAGATCCTCCTTCTATATCTAAATCCTACCATGTGCATCCCATGCGGCATATGCCGCGATTGCCGACCAAATCGAGGGGGGTTTAACCGTTGTTAATGTTCGATGGGCAAAAAGAGTGAAAGTTAGATGATTTTGTTGAGGCGGGAGATACGAGGAATTCATTTCTCGAACTTCTACCGGAGTCTGTGGGAACCAATGAGGCGGCTTGGAGAGAAGAGGCTGAGAACAGCATCCTACTAGAGGCTGTTTCACATTGGCGAGAAGATGCGGGGAAATGGTTTGAGGGGTCTTACTCCAGACTTCCCGAGACCCTCAGGGTCAACCCTTTGACGAATGACTCACTTTGGATAGAGGGGTGGCTAGAAAGAGTTGGTGCCAGAAGAATATCCTGGTTTAGTGGCCCAGGTAGTGCTTGGGAAATGCCGTTTCGAAGGGGTTCAGCCGAAGGGGATGTCAGAGTACTACTCAACGCACTACACGAAACAGGAAGGGTTACTAGGCAGGAAGCCGTTTCAATGCTTCCAGTTCTGGCACTTGATCCAAGCGAGGGTGATGTTGTGCTGGACCTTTGTGCCTCTCCTGGATCGAAGACCACCCAAATTTGCGAGCACCTGGGGGACTCAGGGGCAGTTATCGCGAACGAGGTTGTTAGCGGGAGAGTCAACACACTTGTCTCAAACATTCAACGTCAAGGTGCCAGGTCAGCCGTAGTCGTTCAACACGATGGTAGGCACATACCCAAGGTGCCCGGGGTTGGATTTGACAGAGTTCTGGTAGACGTCCCCTGCACCGGATCTGGGACAACGAGGAAGAATCCGGAGGTTTGGAGAAAGTGGCTTCCTTCCTCCGGAATTTCGATGCACAGACTTCAGCATGATTTGCTGAGGCGTGCGGTTGCTGTGACAAGGCCAGGAGGAAGGGTGGTCTACTCCACCTGCTCATTAGATCCTGTAGAGAATGAGGCAGTAGTGGCCCGAATTCTGTCGGCAGGGGGAGTCAAATTGGTAGATTTAGGAGGAACCCTTAGGGATGTTCCCTCAGAGCCTGGAATGGATGATTGGCCTTTGCTTGGGGATGACGGAAAGCCGACTAACGATTCCGATATGACCCAATTCGGTCCTCCCAAAGATGAGAACGTTTCTGCTCAGATGTCACGATGTATGAGAGTATGGAATGATTCGATAGAAGGTGGTGGTTTCTTCCTAGCTGTACTTGAGAAGGACTCCCATGTCGATGCATCGACTTCCGAACGGCGTCCGAAGGAGGTTGAGATTGATGATTCCCCGGACCCTGATTCATCCCCCCGTCCAATCGATGAGGAGTGGGCATGCAAACTCGAGGATTTTTTTGGTGTCGTTCCAAGTAGCATGTGGGTAAGAGGAAAGAGCTTGTTATGGTCGACTGATCAAGTCAGAGAAGTGTGGGAATCAGAAAGAACCAGGAAGTCTGGTAGGTTGAAAGTTCTCGGAGGACGATGGAGGCCTCTGAAGGTAATTCATCTGGGACTCATAACTGCCAGACTAAGGAAGGGGGATTTGGAGAGGGTAGTCTCGAAAGGGGCTCGGGGACTTCAGGGAATGGCTACTGGTCCTTTCGTTGAGGTCGACCAAGCCTCCATTGATTCGATACTTACTGGGGTCGAGCCTGTCCCAGAAGAAGTGAGTAATGCCTTGGTGGGCTACAGGGGCAGTAAGGTTCTGTTTGATTCAAGTGGCTCATGCCTCCCGGTGTGGGTTGGTTCCAGGGTTACAGCCATGGCCAGTGAAGCAGAAAGGACTGTTCTTAGAGCTATCAGAGGATTGGCAATTGACTTAGAGGAAGAGTAGTGAGCAAATGAAGCTGCTCGAATGGGCACCGAGTTAAGCGAGTTCTCGGCATATGTTCAAAGGCCGTGCAATCCTACTATTAGTGTCGGTGATGAGTTGGATGACGTAGATCGACGCATATTGAAGGTCCTAGAAGAAGATGCGAGAACGTCTTTGAGAAGAATCGCAAAGATGGTTGGGGTTGCCCTGGGCACAGTGAGTAATCGCGTAAGGAGGCTAGAAAAACTCGGGGTGATACGTGGATATACCGTACTTATTGACCCCGACAAGGCAGGATGGGGTCTAAGCGTGGTAATAGGCCTGAGAATTGAGAAAGGAAGATTGATTGAGATTCAAGAGAAGATAGCCAAGGACAACCGAGTGTACGGGGTTTACGACGTCACTGGTGACTACGACTCTATGGTTCTAGCTAGGGCAACAAACAGAGATGACCTTGATGATTTGATCAAGAGCGTTGTCAGCGTTTCCGGAATCGAGAGGTCCGTCACTCACCTTGTTCTAAACTCAGTGAAGGAGATGCCGCCCTCCCTCCCTGAGTAATGGTCACATTTCAGATAAGAAACCCTGGACAAGGGGCTCAAGAGCCGATGCATGAGGCAATAGAGACTCAACCGTCCTTCCTTCGGGCTTCAGTGTCCTAAGTAGTGTATTCCTCAGCCCCTCGTCAACTTTCACGTCCAGAGCCATTAAACGGTCCTTGATGGAGGTCTGCAATCTGCCACCGGTCCTATCCCAATCCATCAAAAGAATAACTCTGGGCCCTTCGTTGATCTCCTCTTCCGCGTAAGTTTTGTGAAGGTATGCGATGAGACGAGAACGATCCCAGCCCCGGTTCACTTTCTCAACGGGTCCGGTGAAACCCAGTGCTCTGACGGCTTTCTCATCCCTGATGCCCTCCACAATAACAGGCCTGCACCCACCACCACTTTCTTTCGGTCGGTTCATTAATATGGCTCGGGCTATTTCTTTCGCTGCTTTTTCGAATCTGACCAGCCGATCGGGTCTGCCTGCAATTCTAGCCTCTTTTCCCATCCATACAGGAATTTTATCTCGCCCTTGCATTCCATTCCCAGACTGAAAAAGCAGACGTTCTATTTGTAGTGTTTTTCGATACAATTAGAGCGTTAGAACAGAAAGACAATCCGCGACCCTTATGAGGGCCTTTTCCCCCCAGTGGATTAGAGATCGCCATGAGTGTGATGACTCCAATCTTCGAGAACCTGTGGGAACACTACATCTTCTGGTCTGTAGTGGTCAGTCTAGTTGTGTTTGTATGGTTATTCCACCACTCGTTTTGGTTCACTTCTCAGGATGGGGAAAAGCTTCCAAATGTGGATGGTCTAAAGCTCGGGGTTTTCCCCAAGCACAATGATGACATGCGACTTGAAGTCACCTGGACCGTGCTTCCGTTCATCCTGATTGTTTGGCTCACCTACTATTCATGGGGTCCTCTCGACGCAATGTGGACCTCTGCGGATGGAGGATTGCACGGGAATGAATGCGAGGATGGCCAGTCATCAAACAATAGAATGGATTCTAACGGCATAATTGAGTCCGACTGTTATCACGTAATCGAAATCACCGGGCAACAATGGTTCTGGAGTTTCGACTGTCTTGAGTTAGAGACCACATTGTGCGATACAGCCACCGATTCAATGGAAGTTTACGGAAGTGTTCCTGTGCTCAGCCTGAAGAAAGGCGAGACCTACTTGGCGAATATGACGGCAATCGACGTTACCCATGCACCTTGGTTCCAACATCTAGGAACCAAAGAGGATACCCTGCCTGGTCAGCAGACAACCCTATGGCTCCCTATAAGTGACACAATGACTACCGAGTCCATGATCCTCTGTGCGGAATATTGTGGCGATGCTCATTCCATAATGGCAGCAAAACTGGTGACACACAACTGAGGCGAGAATATGCGGATCGGTAGAAAAAAGAGGCTATTGATCGGCCTAGTTCTCGTAATTTCTATGCTAGCAATGCCATCTGCGCAGTCACTTCCCGGGGGAATCTCCGGAGTTCAAGAGTCAGGTTGCAACTGCCATGGTGCGGTCCCTTCAGACTCGGTAGTGGGTAGTATTGAGGGCCTACCAGACAGCTACAATTACTCGGAAGTATACAATCTAACTCTCTCCTTCGAGGGTGGTCCCAGCCAACCAGGAAATGTAAACCAAGGCGGCTTCCATCTCTGGGCAAGCGAGGGCGAGCTTTCGATATTGGATGCAACCACCCAATTGTATAACGCAAACGAAGTGGGGCATACCGAAGCCGGGAACGACCAGACCTCATGGGAGGTCATTTGGACTGCTCCCGCCACAGACAGAAACGTAGAATTTGTACTTCACGTGAACTCGGTTAACGGAAACGCAGATGGCGCGGGAGGAGGAACATCAGGAGACATGTGGTCCAAGGTGTCTGTATCTCTTGGTGGTCCGATAGAGATATTGGAGGCAGCCGATCCTTTCGTGGTTCTTGGTGTTCTTATCCTAGTAACCTTTTCACTGCTAGTAATCACACTAGCTTACGTCTTCTACCGAAAGGATCCGGACTCCTTCGACTGGGACAACTTCTCACCATGGTTGGCTGACTGGCTCACAACCACCGACCACAAGAAGATCGGGACTCTTTACTTCGTCGCAGGACTTTTTTTCCTAGGCGTTGGAGGCATAATGGCGATGATAATCAGGATTCAGTTGGCTGTTCCAGGAAACGACTTCCTGACCCAAGACCAATACAACCAGTTCTTCACTCTGCACGGAACGACGATGATCTTCTTAGCTGCTATGCCAATGATAAACGGCTTCGCAAACTGGATGATCCCCCTCCAGCTGGGGGCTGCTGACCTTGCCCTGCCAAGGATAAACGCTATGTCCTTTTGGCTTCAGCCGTTCGCAGCTCTCCTAATTTTCACAGGAGTTTTCTCAGGTCATGGAGCTGACACTGGATGGACAGGATATGCTCCCTACTCAGTCAGTGAGGCTACACATTCCGGCACCACCATGTGGGCTGCGGGCCAGATCTTACTGGTAGCCTCCTCAACGTTGACTGGAATCAACTTCCTTACCACCATGGCGGTCATGAGGGCCCCTGGGATGGGCTGGATGCAAATGCCACTGTTCAGTTGGTCGATTCTAGTCGCGAATGTCATGCTTTTCCTCTCCATCCCTGCATTTGGAGTCGGGCTGATTCAAGTATATCTTGATCGGGTTATAGGCACCGCCTTCTATGATATAGCGGCTGGAGGGGATCCGTTGCTCTGGAGCCACCTATTCTGGTACTTCGGGCATCCCGAGGTCTACGTAGTCATAGTCCCCTCATTCGGAATAATATCCGAGGTCATAGCCACCAGCTCCAGAAGGTCCGTTTTCGGGTACAGATCGATGGTCTATGCCCTGGCAGGTATCGGCGTAGTGGCCTTCATTGTTTACGGGCACCACATGTTTACTAGCGGGATGAGTCCAACCCTGAGATTCGTTACCATGCTGACTACCATGCTGGTAGCCGTTCCAACCGGGATCAAGATTTTCAATTGGCTTATGACCATGCATGGAGGATCACTGGTTTACAGGACCCACACACTCTGGGCCCTGGGTTTCCTGGTGACGTTCACCCTAGGAGGGATCTCTGGCATGTTCTTCCCCTCAATAGCAATGGACACTCACCTGCATGAGTCATACTTCGTAGTTGCTCACTTCCACTACGTATTGGTTGGAGGAACGGTCTTCGGATTCTTCGCGGGAATATACTACTGGTGGCCGAAGGCGACGGGCAAGATGCTGAGCGAAAAACTAGGAGTTCTGCACTTCTTGACAGCCTTCGTGTCCTACAACGCTCTCTTCTGGCCCATGCACAGGTTGGGAGTTTGGGGCATGACCAGGAGGCATCACACCTACTTCGTGACCACAGAAGAGGCACTGGGATCCCTGCCGATGGAGGCAGCAGGGTGGAACATGTTCATCACAGTCTCTGGGTTCATATTCTTCTTCTCTAACTTCATACTGGTGTTCAACATGATCTTGACCTCCGTCAGGGGGCAGGATGCTCCTGATGACCCATGGGGAGGATGGTCATTCGAGTGGATGACAAGCTCACCACCACCTGCACACACCCAGTACAAGCTAAGTGATGGAACCTGGGGTCTGCCTACCTTGGAGGATGCCAACGATCACATTGCAAACGAGCCAGGAGTTATGGGCCGCTGGTTCCAGAGGCTCATGGTAAGCGACGAAGAATCTGAGGGGGCGTCTAATTGAGTTCAGACGACCACCAACACCACCCCAGTGCTTGGGGCCCACACGACTGGAACCATGGGGCTCCACACAACTCTTGGTCCCCAATCATAATGAGTGCCGGCTTTGCAGCTTTCCTTTTCACCATCGCAGCTGCCTTCGAATGGGGGGACTTCATGGGCTGGACAGAGGTACCATTGATCTTCGCCTCCCTAGGTGTTGTCTTCTTCGGCCTGCTCATATGGTGGAGGCAGGATTGGAGCTACGGAGTGGATGGAAAGGACTCGAAGCACCTCTGGGAGCCGAAGTCAGCAGGTAGTCCGTTCCAGAATATAGACATTCGAAAGGTAGCCCTGTGGATGTTCCTAATGTCTGAGATGATGGTCTTCACATCGCTTTTCAGCACCTACATGAGGTACAGGTTCGGCATTCCAAACTGCATGACTGTGTTCGAGTCCGGAGAATGGGTGGAGGGGACTGCAGTGACATGCTTCGAACCAGCCGCCCATCTGATAGCCAGTAGCTGGTTCCATATCGCTCCGGGAGCAATCAATACATTCGCCCTTATCATTTCCTCTTTCACCATAGTCCAAGCCCTGCGCTATGCGAAGATGAAGGACATAGAGGAAGATGTAAGGAAAAGGAAAGTGATGAGGTACTTGGGCACTACTTGGGTCCTAGCGATACTATTCCTGACGCTCAAGATGATCGAGTGGTTCATCGGTTTCCCAACCCCGGGGCCCCTAACCGACCTAAACCATGGCCACTCTGAGATAGCCTCGCTATACGCCGAGGGGTACACCATAAACGCGGACAGCTACCAGCATTATGC
>MDSW01162942.1_pt1 | contig 27081 bp, 21 predicted proteins | sample 811171 | NCBI WGS metagenome assembly MDSW01 (sample SAMN05326641, study PRJNA326480) | marine metagenome | isolation source: seawater | place: Atlantic Ocean: North West | collected 2012 | reverse complement strand
CAAGACGTTCGCGAGCGCGGGCGCCAAGGTCGTCGTCTCAAGCCGCAAACCCGAACGCTGCGAGGAGACCGCCGCCGAAATCCGCGAAGCCGGCGGCGAGGTGCTGCCGATCCCCTGCAACATCTCCGAGAAAGATCAACTGAAGGCGTTGGTCGATGCGACCATGGCGGCATGGAAAAAGATCGACATCCTTGTCTGCAACGCCGCCGTGAACCCGTATTTCGGACCGCTCTCCGGCATCACCCAGGAAGCCTACGACAAGATCATGGACGTCAATATCGGCTCCAACCTGTGGCTCTGCAATTTGGTCATCCCGCAAATGGCGGAACGCAAGGATGGGGCGGTGATCATCGTCTCAAGCATCGGCGGCCTGAAGGGGAGCGAGAACCTTGGCGCCTACGGCATTTCAAAGGCCGCCGACATGCAGCTCGCCCGAAACCTCGCCGTCGAGTGGGGGCCGTCGAACATCCGGTCAAATTGCATCGCACCCGGTCTCGTCAAAACCGATTTCGCACGCGCGCTCTGGGAAGATCCGGAGCAGACCAAGCGCGCCTTGGCCGCCTACCCCATCGGCAGACTGGGCGAGCCCGAAGACATCGCCGGCGCGGCGCTGTTCCTGGCGTCGAAAGCGGGCAGCTTCGTCAACGGCCACACGCTCGTTGTCGACGGCGGCAGCACCATCGGCTCCAGCCGCTATAGCTGATAATCAAAGTCCGGCGAGGACACGACCCTTATCGGTGAGACCAGCGATGCGGTCCCCAAAGATCGCAAACCGTTCGTCCTGGGTCTGGCCGCGCAGATAGCGGATGTAAATCTGCTGCAAGATGACGGCGATCTTGAAGACGCCGAACACCTGATACCAATGCACATCCGTGCAATCGAGGCCGGTCTTAGACGCATAACGTTCGATCACGTGGGCCCGTGTCGGGAAGCCTTTATTCCAGGTCGGCATGGAGGCCCCCAAAATCCATTTAGGATCGTCGTCGGCCTGTCCCCAGAACGTCAGCACGTAGCCAAGATCGGAGAGAGGATCGCCCCGCGTGCACATGTCCCAGTCCAGCACCGCACGCGGGATCGCGGGGTCGTCGGCGTCCAATAAGGTGTTGTCCAGCTTGAAGTCATTATGCAGCAACGTCGCGCGCTGACTTTCGGGTATACGTTCATGCAGCCAGTCGATAACGCTGTCCATAATCGGATTATCTTCATGGACGGCGGCCCGCCAGCGCTTGGTCCAACCAGTTAACTGGCGTTCGATGAACCCGTCCGGGCGGCCGAGATCGCCCAAACCCGCGTCCGCCGGATCGACCCTGTGCAGCGCCGCCAGCGTGTCGATGAGCATCTCACCCATTCGGCGCAACAGGTCTTCCGGCCAGTCGCGGTCATCGGGCAATTCACGCCTGACCACGATGCCGTTGCGCCGTTCGAGCACATGAAACGGCGCGCCGATGATCTGTTCGTCTTCGCAAACGGCGTAGCTTCTGGGCGCTAACGGAAAAGCCTTCCAGAGGTCCTTCAGCACCCGGTGCTCGCGCTTCATGTCGTGCGCCGATGGCGCGACCGGCCCTAGCGGCGGACGGCGGAGCACATACTCCGCATCTCCGAACCTCACCAAATAAGTCAGGTTGGCGTGTCCGCCGCCGAACTGGGCCAGCGAAAACGCCCCTTCCGTTTCGGGCAGGTGATCGCGCAACCAGGGCTCAAGCCGCGACGTATCGAGCCGCTCGTCCGGCCTGATTTCGATCACTTCACGGTCGGGTAGAGCCATGGCCCGGCTCAGACGACTTCGAACAGACCCGCCGCGCCCATGCCGCCGCCGACGCACATGGTCACGACGACGTTCTTGGCGCCGCGACGCTTGCCTTCGATCAGGATGTGACCGGCCAAACGCGCGCCGGTCATGCCGAACGGATGGCCGATGGCGATGGAGCCGCCGTTGACGTTAAGCTTGTCGTTGGGAATGCCGAGCTTGTCGCGACAGTAGAGCACCTGTGATGCGAACGCTTCGTTCAGTTCCCAAAGATCGATGTCGTCCATCTTCATCCCGAAACGTTCAAGCAGGCGCGGTACGGCGAACACCGGGCCGATCCCCATCTCGTCCGGCTCGCAACCGGCGACGGTGAAGCCCTTGAAAATCCCAAGCGGCTCTAGCCCGCGTTTTTCCGCTTCCTTGGCGTCCATGACGACGCACGCCGACGCACCATCCGACAACTGGCTGGCGTTGCCCGCCGTGATGAAGTTGCCCTCGCCCATCACCGGCTGCAGTTTCTGCAGACCTTCGATGTTGGTGTCGGGGCGGTTGCCCTCGTCCCGCTCCAGCGTCACTTCCTGCTCGGAAACTTCACCGGTTTCCTTGTTCTTCACTTCCTTGACGGTTGTGATCGGCACGATCTCGTCGTCGAAATACCCCGCCTGCTGGGCGATGGCGCAGCGCTGCTGGCTTTGCAGACCGTATTCGTCCTGCGCCTCGCGGCTGACCCCATAGCGCTTGGCGACCAGATCGGCGGTATCGATCATCGCCATCCACAGTTCGGGTTTATGCTCCATCAGCCATTCTTCTTCGAAGTAATGACGGTTGAGGTGCGGCTGCACGAGGCTGACGCTCTCGACGCCGCCCGCGACCATCACCGGCACCTTGTCGACGATGACCCGCTGCGCCGCCATGGCGATGGCCTGCAGCCCCGACGAGCAGAACCGGTTGACGGTCGTCCCCGACGTCGTCACCGGCAGACCGGCGCGGTAGGCGGCCAGCCGCGCGATGTTCTTGCCCGTGGCGCCCTCGGGATAGCCGCAACCGATGATCACGTCCTCGATCTCTTCCGGGTCGACACCGGCGCGCTCGACGGCGGCTTCGATGCAGTGCGCCTGCATCACGGCGCCGTGGGTCTTGTTGAATGCGCCCCGATAGGCTTTGCCGATGGGCGTGCGGGCCGTGGATACGATGACGGCTTCGGTCATGTGTTCTTCCTCTAAGCTTCGGTTATTTCTTCGATTGATAGTCGGCGAAGGACTTGCCGGACATCGCCAGTTCCTCCAGCAGCGCTGCCGGGCGCAGCAGGTCGCCGTGCGCGTCGTGCAGCCGCTTCATGGTCTCATGGATTTTATCGACCCCGGTCAGGTCTGCAAAGAACATGGGGCCTCCCTTGCCGATGGGATAGCCGTAACCGTGCACCCAGACCAGGTCGATGTCACTGGGCCGCGTCGCGATCCCTTCTTCGAGAATCTTCGCACCCTCATTGATCAGGGTGTACATGCAACGTTCCATGATTTCCTGGTCCGTCACGTCTCGGCGCGTGATGCCCATTTCCGCGGACACGCTCTCGACCAGCTTGGCGATCTCGGGATCGGGTTCGGGAGTGCGGCTACCTTCCGCATACTTGTACCAGCCCATGCCGTTCTTTTGCCCGTGGCGGCCCATCTCGACGATACGGTCCGCGATGGTCGACGAATAACGGTCGTTGGCTGGGAAGTTCTCGCGGCGGTGCTTGCGCACCATGTAGCCGACATCGAGACCCGCCAGGTCGCCCATGGCGAACGGCCCCATCGGAAATCCGAAATCGTAAATGACCTTGTCGATCTGTTCCGGGAGCGCGCCTTCTTCCAGCAGAAATTCCGCCTGAGAGCGGTAGCGGTAGAGCATCCGGTTGCCGACGAAGCCATCGCAAACCCCGACCATCACCCCCACCTTGCCGATATCCTTCGACAGCTTCATGACCGTCGCCTGGACCTCGGGCGAGGTCGCTTTACCGCGCACGTTCTCCATCAGCTTCATGATGTTGGCGGGCGAGAAGAAGTGCGTGCCGACGACGTCCGCGGGGCGGGTGGTCGAATTCGCTATCTCGTCGACGTCCAGCGACGACGTGTTGGTCGCCAGGATCGCGCCCGGTTTACAGACGGCATCCAGTTGCCCGAACACCTGCTTCTTGATCTTCATGTCCTCGAACACCGCTTCGATGACGATGTCCGCATCTTTCAGATCGCCGTAATCGACGGTGCCGGTGAAGCGCGCCATGCAGGCGTCCGCTTCTTCCTGCGTTATCCGGCCGCGCTTGACGCTGCCCTCGTACGTCTTCTTCGCCGCCGCGAGGCCGTTGTCCAGCGCATCGTGGCTCTGTTCCAATACCGTCACCGGGAACCCCGCGCTGGCGAAGCTCATGGCGATCCCGCGCCCCATGGTGCCGCAGCCGATGACGGCGACCTGCTCGATCTTGCGAAGTTCGGTATCCTTGTCGACACCCGGCAGTTTATGGGCCTGGCGTTCGGCGAAGAACAGATGCCGCTGCGCCTTGGACTGATCCGACTGGACGAGTTCGTCGAAGTTCTTGCGCTCCAGCTTCATGCCTTCGGCGACGCTGATACTCATCGCGGCTTCGACCGCCTCGATGCAGCGCGCCGGTGCGATCAGGCCGCGCGAACGCTTGGCGATCTTCTTTTTGTATTCATCGAGCGTTGCCTGGGCGCCCTCTTTCTCGATCTCCATTTCCGCGGTTCGGCGCGGCCCCTTGCCGTCTGCGATCAGTTTGTCCGCGAAATCGATCGCGCCCGCGATCAGATCGCCCGGCACGATGGCGTCGAGGAAACCGAGTTCCAGCGCCTTTTCGGCGTCCACGTACTCACCGCCCAGAATAATATCGAGCGCCGGCGCAATCCCGATCAGACGCGGCAACCTTTGCGTGCCACCTGCGCCCGGCAGGAGTCCCAGGTTGATCTCCGGAAGCCCGAAACGTGCCGTTTTGTCACCGACCCGGTAGTGACAGCCGAGCGAGATTTCGCACCCCCCGCCGACAGCGGTCCCGTGTATGGCAACGACGACGGGTTTTTCGCTGGCTTCCAATCTGTTGATCAACACCGACAGCGACGGCTCTTTGCGGGGCTTGCCGAACTCGGTGATGTCGGCGCCACCGCAGAAACACCGGTTGCGCCCGGCGAGCACGATGCATTTCACATTGTCGTCGGCTTCCGCCTTGTCGATGGCCGCGGCGATGCCCTCCCGGACCGCGATCCCCAGCGCGTTCACCGGCGGGTTGTTAAGCGCGATCAGCGCGACAGCGCCATGGATTTCATAGTCGACGGGACCAGTCATTGGATGTTCCTATTTTTGAAACTTGCTTTTGCACTGCGAAACGGCAGTATGATGCGAGGCTTCGGGGTTGTCCAGTCCGGGCGAGCCCTGAGGCCCCTGTTTTCGCCCATCCAGAGGCGATTGGCCAGCCTCAAGGAATTGCGTGGCAAACGGGGCTGCACATCGCGTGAAAGTCCGGCAAACTGCGCCATAAGATCAACCGTCCGAACGGCAGAGAGACCATGAACTTCGATTTTTCAGAACGCACCGAACAACTCCGCAGCCAGTTGATGGCCTTTATGGACGAGCACGTCTATCCGAACGAGAAGGTCTTTCACGAACAGCTCGAGGCCGGCGACCGCTGGTCGACCCCACCGGTGATGGAAGAGCTGAAAGCGAAGGCCAAGAAAGCCGGGCTTTGGAACCTGTTCCTCCCGGATACTGAGTACGGCGCCGGGCTGACAAACCTCGAATACGCGCCGTTGTGCGAAATCATGGGCCGCTCCCCGATCGGACCGGAAGTCTTCAACTGCGCCGCCCCCGACACCGGGAATATGGAAGTGCTCGTCAGGTACGGGACCGACGAACAGAAGGAACGCTGGCTGAAACCGCTGCTGGACGGGGAAATCCGCTCAGCGTTTGCGATGACGGAACCGGACGTGGCGTCTTCGGACGCGACCAACATCCAGTCCCGGATTGAGCGCGACGGCGACGAATATGTTCTCAACGGCCGCAAGTGGTGGACGTCGGGCGCAGGCGATCATCGCTGCGAGATTTTCATCTTCATGGGGAAATCCGACCCCGACGCCGAGAAATACCGCCAGCAGTCGATGATCCTCGTGCCCCGCGACACGCCGGGCGTGAAACTGATCCGCCCGCTGACCGTGTTCGGTTACGACCATGCGCCGCACGGCCATTTCGAGGTCGATTTCGATAACGTGCGCGTCCCGGCATCCAACATGATCCTGGGCGAAGGCCGGGGTTTCGAGATCGCGCAGGGCCGTCTGGGCCCGGGGCGGATTCACCACTGCATGCGCTTGATCGGTGTCGCCGAACGCTCACTCGAAGCCATGTGCGCACGTGCCAAGAAACGCGTCGCTTTCGGCAAACCCTTGTCCGAGCAAGGCGTCGTCATGGACGCGATCTCGCGGTCCCGGATCGAAATCGAACAGGCCCGGCTGCTGACCCTCAAAGCCGCCTACATGATGGATACGGTCGGCAACAAGGTGGCACGTTCCGAAATCGCCATGATCAAGGTGATCGCCCCGCAGATGGCCTGCGATGTCATCGACCGCGCCATTCAGGTACACGGCGGCGGCGGCGTGTCCGAGGACTTCGGCCTCGCCTATGCATGGGCCAAGACGCGCAGCCTGCGGCTTGCTGACGGGCCGGACGAAGTACACCGCACGTCGCTCGCCAAGATGGAACTCAAGAAGCAAAGCCCGCGCTGGATCTATAGCGACTGAAGTGCAGCCGGTTTCGTGTCAGCGCCATAAACCCCACAGATACGTCATATAAATGACTATATTTTAATCAAATATCATTTTTTGAGTAAAATATAAACATATCGAGCACACGACTGTGCCCCCGCGCCGCGCCCCCTCGTATCGGTTCCCGTTACGATTCATGATGTGAGTCCAGCGGCTTAGGAAATTCATCCACTTTTTCAGAACCTCTCCCACGCAAATGGCCCCGTTCTTGCGATACCCGGGTGCAGTGCAACAACAACCCTATGGGGAGAGGACAATTATGAGGTCATATCTCAAAACACTTCTGGGTGCGACAGCCATCGCGGGCGTCACGCTCGCGGGCGCGACGGCCCACGCGGCCGAGACCATCAAGGTCGGCATTCTTCATTCGCTTTCCGGCACCATGGCGATCAGCGAAACCACGCTGAAAGACGTCATGCTGATGCTGATTGAAGAACAAAACAAGAAGGGCGGCGTGCTTGGCAAGAAGCTCGAGCCGGTCGTCGTCGATCCGGCGTCCAACTGGCCGCTGTTTGCGGAAAAAGCGCGTGAGCTGATTTCCGTCAACAAAGTCGACGTCGTCTTCGGGTGCTGGACTTCGGTGTCCCGCAAATCCGTGCTGCCGGTGTTCGAAGAACTGAACAGCATCCTGTTCTACCCGGTCCAGTATGAAGGCGAAGAAAGCCAGCGTAACGTGTTCTACACCGGCGCCGCGCCGAACCAGCAGGCGATTCCGGCCGTCGATTACCTGATGAACGAAGGCGTTGAGCGCTGGGTTCTGGCCGGCACCGACTACGTCTATCCGCGGACGACCAACAAGATCCTTGAAGCCTATCTCAAGGACAAAGGCGTCGCCGCCGACGACATCATGATCAACTACACGCCGTTCGGTCACTCCGACTGGCAGACGATCGTCTCCGACATCAAGAAGTTCGGCTCCGCCGGCAAGAAAACCGCTGTGGTCTCGACCATCAACGGCGACGCCAACGTGCCGTTCTACAAAGAACTGGGTAACCAGGGCATCAAGGCTGAAGACATTCCGGTCGTTGCGTTCTCGGTCGGCGAAGAAGAACTCGCCGGTCTCGACACCACGCCGCTGGTCGGTCACCTCGCCGCCTGGAACTACTTCCAGTCGGTCGACAGCCCCGAAAACGCCGCCTTCATCAAGACCTGGAAGGCCTTCACCAAGAACCCGAAGCGCGTGACCAACGACCCGATGGAAGCCCACTACATCGGCTTCAACATGTGGGTTAAGGCCGTCGAAATCGCCGGCACCACGGCGCCGGACGCGGTCATCGACTCGCTCATCGGCGTGACGGTCCCGAACCTCACGGGCGGCTACTCGGCGATGATGCCGAACCACCACATCACCAAGCCGGTCCTGATCGGCGAAGTGCAGGCGGACGGCCAGTTCGAAACCGTTTCCTCGACGGCCGGCCTCGTCCCGGGCGATGCCTGGTCGGACTTCCTGCCGGGTTCCAAGGACCTGATCAGCGATTGGCGCGCGCCCCTGTCGTGCGGCAACTTCAACACCAAGACCGGCAAGTGCGGCGGTCAAGGCAGCTAAGCACCTAGATCGTTCGGGGGTGGCGTCACGCCACCCCCGGGCATCTGCCTTCACATCTTTCAGATGCTGGAACTGCCTCTATGAATACGTTTCTCAAGTCTCACGCTTCGTTACTTCTTTTTCTTTTTAGTCTTTTCCTGTTTGTCCCGACCGGCCCGGCGCACGCCGACGAACTGGCCGACCAGATCAACAAACTGGCCGAAGGCGGCTTCAACGATCGCCAGAAAATGATCGAAACCCTGGCGGCGACCGGCGATAGCCGCGTCGTACCTGCGCTCGAAGCCCTCGGCGACGGGATACTTTATCAGCAGAAACTCGGCGGCAAGGTGTTCATCGTCGAACCCGCCGGCAGCGAATTCAAACTCATCGATCCCCTGACCCTCGAAGACGCCGGCAAGATGCCGAAGGGCGCGCTTGAGAAGATCAAGGTCAACAACCGGCTGCGCCGCACCGTGCGTGATGCGCTGGGCGGCCTGCAGCTCAATTCCAAGAACCCCGCCGACCGGCTTGCCGCCGCCGGCGCCGTGTTCCAGTCCCGCGACCCTGAAGCCATTCCGCTTCTGGACGCCGCGATCGCCAAGGAAACCAAGGCCGACGTCAAGAAAGTCATGCTCGAGGCGCGCGCCGCCGCCGTGCTGTCGAGCGACCTCGACGAAGCCAAAAAACTCGAGGCCATCAAAGTCATTGAGGCCCGCTCCGGCCGCGACTCGCGCTCGCTCCTGTTGAACTTCGCGAACACCGCAGAAGGCAAGCTCAAGGCAGCAGCGGAAACGTCCGCCAACGTCGTCGAACGCAGCCTTGCCGCATGGGCCGGGGCGCAGAACGTCTGGTACGGCTTGTCGCTCGGTTCGGTCCTTTTGCTCGCCGCCATCGGCCTCGCCATCACGTTCGGCGTGATGGGCGTCATCAACATGGCGCACGGCGAAATGGTGATGCTGGGTGCCTACACGACTTTCGTGGTACAGGACGTGATCCGCACGTCCTACCCGCAACTCTTCGAAGTCTCGCTGCTGATCTCGATCCCGCTCGCGTTCCTCGTCGCCGGCGCCGTCGGCGTCGCCATCGAACGCGGCATCATCCGCTGGCTTTACGGGCGTCCTCTGGAAACCCTGCTCGCGACCTGGGGCATTTCCCTCGCCCTGCAGCAGACGGTCCGTTCGATCTTCGGCCCGACCAACCAGGAAGTCGGCACCCCCGATTTCATGTCTGGCGCGTTCGAGATCGGCCAGATGACCATTACCTACAACCGTCTTTATATCCTCATCTTCGCGCTGGTCGTCCTCGCCGCCCTGATGCTGGTGATGAAGCGCACGCCGTATGGCCTGCAGATGCGCGCCGTCACGCAAAACCGCTCGATGGCGGGCGCGATGGGCATCCGCACGGATTGGGTCGATGCACTGACCTTCGGGCTCGGTTCCGGGATCGCCGGGATTGCGGGTGTGGCGCTCAGCCAGATCGATAACGTCAGCCCCAACCTCGGCCAGTCCTACATCATCGACAGCTTCATGGTCGTCGTGTTCGGCGGCGTCGACAACCTGTGGGGCACGCTGGTCGGCGCGATGACGCTGGGCGTCGCCAACAAGTTCCTTGAACCCTACGCAGGCGCCGTGCTCGGCAAGATCGTGGTTCTGGTCTTCATCATCCTCTTTATTCAGAAGAAGCCCCGCGGCATGTTCGCGCTCAAAGGCCGGGCAGTGGAAGCATGATGACGAACTTCATCGCCGGCGCGCTCGGCATTCGGTCGTACGTCTTCATCGCGGTGATCGCCGCCATTGTCATCGTCGTCGGATTTCTGAACCTCGCGGTCCCGGAAACCAGTTCGTTCTATATGTCGAGCTACGTCGTTTCGCTGTTCGGCAAGTATCTCTGTTACGCCATGCTGGCCCTCGCCATCGACTTGGTGTGGGGATTCTGCGGCGTCCTGTCACTGGGGCACGGCGCGTTCTTCGCGCTCGGCGGTTATGCCATGGGCATGTATCTGATGCGCCAGATCGGGACACGCGGCGTCTATGGCCATCCGGAGCTGCCGGACTTCATGGTGTTCCTGAACTGGAAAGAGCTGCCCTGGTACTGGTACGGCTTTGACATGTTCTGGTTCGCCGCCTTGATGGCGGTGGTGGTGCCGGGGCTCCTGGCTTTCGCATTCGGCTGGTTTGCGTTCCGCTCGCGGGTCACAGGGGTCTACCTCTCGATCATCACCCAGGCGATGACCTTCGCGCTGCTGCTCGCGTTCTTCCGGAACGACATGGGCTTCGGCGGCAACAACGGCCTGACGGACTTCAAGGATATCCTCGGTTTCGATGTCCAGTCCGACACCACCCGCGTCGGCCTGTTCGCCGCCAGCGGCATCGCGCTTGTCGCGGCTTATCTTCTGGCGCAGGCCATCGTCACCTCGAAACTCGGCAAGATCCTGATCGGGGTCCGTGACGCCGAGGCCCGGACCCGGTTCCTGGGGTATCGGGTTGAGCACTACAAGCTGTTCGTCTGGACGCTTTCCGCCATGATCGCGGGCGTCGCGGGCGCGCTATACGTGCCGCAAGTCGGCATCATCAACCCGTCCGAATTCGCCCCCGCCAACTCCATCGAAGCGGTGATATGGGTCGCGGTCGGCGGCCGCGGCACGCTGGTCGGCGCGGCCTTGGGCGCGGTTCTGGTCAACGGCGCAAAGACGATCTTTACCGGTGTCATGCCCGAAGTCTGGCTGTTCGCGCTGGGCGCATTGTTCATCGCGGTGACGCTGTTCCTGCCGAAGGGCATTCTCGGCCTCGCGGGTCAGATCATGAACAAACGCCGCGAGCGCCAGGCGACCGGTGCAAGTACGCGACCGCAGGAGGCCGACTGATGTCTACCGCACGCGACACCCTTCTCTATCTCGATAACGTGTCGGTCAGCTTCGACGGCTTCAAGGCACTGAACGCCCTTTCACTGGTCATCGCCGAAGGCGAGATGCGGGCCATCATCGGCCCCAACGGCGCCGGCAAGACGACCATGATGGACGTCATCACCGGCAAGACCCGCCCCGACATGGGGACCGTCTCGTTCGGCAAGGACACGGACCTGACGAAACTGGACGAAGCCGCCATCGCGATGCTGGGCATCGGCCGCAAATTCCAGAAACCGACCGTCTTCGAAAGCCACACGGTCTACGACAATATCCTTCTCGCCCTCGACCGGCCGCGCGGCGTCCTCAGTACGCTTTTCGACAGGTCGAACGGCGCCGATCACAAAAGGATCGATGAAATCCTCGAGATCACGCGCTTGGGCGATCTGAAAGACGAACTCGGCGCAAATCTCTCGCACGGCCAGAAACAGTGGCTGGAGATCGGCATGCTTCTGGCGCAGGACCCGATGCTGTTGCTGGTCGACGAGCCGGCCGCCGGCATGACCGACGCGGAGACCGCCGAAACCGCGCGGCTTCTGAAAGAGATCGCCAAGGATCACTCGGTCGTCGTCGTCGAACACGACATGGATTTCGTCCGCGATCTCGGCGTCAAGGTGACGGTGCTTCACGAAGGCCGGGTGCTGGCCGAAGGTTCGCTCGACCAGGTGAGCGCGAACAAGGAAGTCATCGATGTGTATTTGGGGCGCTGACCATGCTGACTGTTGAAAACGTCGATCTTTTCTATGGTGCCGCGCAGGCGTTGAAGAGCGTCTCCATGCAGGCGGAAACCGGCAAGGTGACCTGCGTCATGGGTCGCAACGGCGTTGGCAAGACCAGTCTGATGCGCGCCGTCGTCGGCCAGCAGCCGGTAACCCGTGGTTCGGTCAAGTGGGACGGCAACGATATCTCCAAGATGCCGGTGTTCGAACGCGCGCGCCAGGGCATCGCCTTCGTCCCGCAAGGCCGCGAGATATTTCCTCTGCTCAGCGTCGAGGAAAATCTTGAGACGGGCTACGCCTGCCTGCCGCGCGGCAAAAGGCGCGTGCCGGACGAGGTATTCGACCTGTTTCCGGTTCTGAAGGATATGTTGAAACGCCGCGGCGGCGATCTTTCCGGCGGCCAGCAACAACAACTCGCCATCGGCCGCGCTCTCGTGACACGGCCCAAGCTTCTCATTCTCGATGAACCGACGGAAGGCATTCAGCCGTCCATCATCCAGGATATCGGTCGGGCGATTTCATACCTCAGGGACACCGGCGACATGGCCATCGTTCTGGTCGAGCAGTATTTTGAGTTTGCGCGCGACCTCGCGGACCGTTTCACTGTCATGGACAGGGGCGAGGTCGTTCTCGCCGGCGACAAGGCGGATATGAACGAAACCGATGTTCGACGACACCTCACCGTTTGACGGAACAGCCGCACCGGTTCTGCAACGAACGAAGGGAACGGCCGCGTGCGGGTTCAAGAAACGCCGCGACAAGACGGTGCTCGACCGCCTCCATCAGTCAGGCTCCTTTAAAATCAGACTGCCCCGCCTCGACCCCGGTCAGGCACCGGAGGCGGTGCTGCTCAATACCGCGGGCGGCCTCACCGGCGGCGACAAACTTTCTTTCGAGGGCAAGCTGGACGCGGGCTGCGAAGCGGTATTCACCACGCAGGCATCCGAGCGCGCGTATCGAAGCATTTCGGGCGAGGCCCGGGTCACGAGCCGCCTTGCCGCCGGTGCGGGAAGCACACTGTCTTGGCTGCCGCAGGAGACGATCCTCTTCGATGGTGCGAGATTGAGACGTTCGTTCGATGTCGAGCTTGAGGGCGACGCATCCCTCCTCGCCCACGAATCCATCGTCTTCGGGCGCGCCGCCATGGGCGAGATCATGAACGCCGGCATGTTTTCGGATGTCTGGCGCATCCGGCGCGACAACAAGCTGATCCACGCCGACGCGGTCCGCATCGAGGGCGCGGTCGCGGATGTTCTTTCCAACGCCGCGACGCTCCGGAACGCGCGCGCCATGGCGACGATCCTTTATGCCGCCACCGATGCTGAAGCGCGGCTGGATGAGGTTCGCGACATCGTCGACGGCATATCGCCCGCCATCGGGATCGCGGGCGTCAGTGCTTGGGCGGGAAAGCTGATCATTCGTGCGGTTTCCGATACCGGTGCCAACCTGCGCCGGGTCGTGCAGCCACTGATTACGGAACTGCGGGGCGGCAAACCGATGCCCCGTGTCTGGTCGACTTAAAAGAGCGAGGAGAGGGACATGAACCTAACCCCCAGGGAGAAGGACAAGCTGCTGGTCTCGATGGCGGCGATGGTCGCGAGACGGCGGCTGGAGCGCGGCGTCAAGCTGAACCACCCGGAAGCCATCGCGCTGATCACGGATTTCGTGATCGAAGGCGCGCGGGACGGCAAATCCGTCGCCGAGTTGATGGAAGCCGGCGCCACGGTGATCACCCGCGATCAGGTGATGGAAGGGATCGCCGAGATGATCCACGACGTGCAGGTCGAAGCGACCTTCCCCGACGGCACCAAGCTCGTCACCGTCCACGAACCGATCCGCTGAGGAGGCATTCGATATGATCCCAGGTGAAATCATTCCCGCCGACGGCGAGATCGAACTCAACGCCGGCCAACCCACCGTCACCATCGAGGTCGCCAATACCGGCGACCGCCCGGTCCAGGTCGGCAGTCATTATCATTTTTACGAAACCAACTCGGGCCTCGAATTCGACCGCGAGAAAGCGCGCGGCATGCGCCTCGACATCGCATCCGGTACGGCGGTCCGCTTCGAACCGGGCCAGACCCGCGAAGTGACGCTGGTCCCGCTCTTGGGTTCCCGCACGGTCTATGGGTTCAATCAGAAAGTGATGGGAGGCCTCGATGCCGGCTAAAATCTCACGCGCCGCTTATGCGGACATGTTCGGCCCGACCACGGGCGATAAAGTGCGTCTCGCGGACACTGAGTTGTTCGTCGAGGTCGAGCAGGACTACACGATCTATGGCGAGGAAGTGAAATTCGGCGGCGGCAAGGTGCTGCGCGACGGCATGGGCCAGTCGCAGACGCCCCGTGCTTTAGGTGCCGTCGATACCGTCATCACCAACGCGCTGATTGTCGATTACTGGGGTGTGGTGAAAGCCGACGTCGGCCTTCGCGACGGCCGCGTCGTCGGCATCGGCAAGGCCGGCAACCCTGACACCCAGCCTGACGTGGATATCGTCGTCGGCCCCGGCACGGAAGCCATCGCGGGCGAGGGAAAAATCCTCACCGCCGGCGGTTTCGACGCGCACATCCACTTCATCTGCCCGCAGCAGCTTGAAGAAGCACTGATGTCGGGCGTCACCACCATGCTGGGCGGCGGCACCGGCCCCGCAACCGGCACCAATGCGACGACCTGCACGCCCGGCCCGTGGCACATCGGCCGGATGATCCAGGCCGCCGACGCGTTTCCGATGAACCTCGCGTTTTCGGGCAAGGGCAACGCGTCGAAGCCGGAGGGTCTTTATGAGCAGGTCCTGGCGGGCGCGTGTTCGCTGAAACTGCACGAAGACTGGGGCACGACGCCGGGCGCCATCGATTGCTGCCTAACCGTCGCCGATCAGATGGACGTGCAGGTGATGATTCACACGGATACTTTGAACGAATCCGGCTTCGTCGAGAACACGGTCGCGTCGTTCAAGGGCCGCACCATCCATGCCTTCCATACCGAGGGTGCGGGCGGCGGCCATGCCCCCGACATCATCAAGGTGTGCGGCGAGGAAAACGTCATTCCGTCGTCGACCAACCCGACGCGGCCCTACACCGTCAACACGCTCGAAGAACACCTCGACATGCTGATGGTCTGTCATCACCTGGACAGCCGCATCCCCGAAGACGTGGCCTTCGCCGAAAGCCGCATTCGGCGCGAGACCATCGCGGCCGAGGATATCCTCCACGACATGGGCGCGTTCTCGATCATCGCATCGGACAGCCAGGCCATGGGCCGGGTCGGCGAAGTCTTGATCCGCACGTGGCAAACCGCAGATAAGATGAAGCGTCAGCGCGGCCGTCTGCCGGAAGAGACCGGCGACAACGACAACATGCGGGTGAAGCGTTACATCGCGAAGTACACCATCAACCCGGCCATCGCTCATGGGATGGCGGGGCATATCGGCTCCATCGAAGTGGGCAAGCGCGCCGATCTGGTGTTGTGGTCGCCGGCATTCTTCGGAGTCAAACCCGATCTCGTTCTGATCGGCGGCTCGATCGCGGCGGCGCAGATGGGCGATCCCAACGCGTCGATCCCAACCCCGCAGCCCGTCCACTATCGCCCGATGTTCGGGGCGTTCGGGAAGAACCTGACCGCCAGCGGCGTCACGTTCGTCTCCCAGGCGGCGATGGAACAGGGCTTGCAGCAAATTCTCGGCGTTTCGAAGGAGATGGTTCCCGTCGTCAACACACGCGGCGGCATTTCCAAGAAGTCCATGGTCTTGAACGACTACCTGCCGAAGATCGAGGTCGATCCGGAAACGTATGAGGTCCGCGCCGACGGCGAGCTTCTGACGTGCGAACCGGCAGACGTGCTGCCGATGGCGCAACGCTACTTCCTGTTCTGAGGGTATACGTATGTCGGCATTCCACAGAGATACTCATCCTTCGAGACGCAGCTGCGCTGCTCCTCAGGATGAGGACTCCATTCTGCATCCTCATGCTGACGAGGCGCCCCCGGCGTCGTCTCGAAGCATGAACCAGGTATGAAGATCATGCTGCGCGCGAGCGAAATCAGACGGAAAGGTGCGTGGGACGGGGTTGCCGTCGACACCGTCGTGCTCGGCTACGACGACCGCTACCGGCGGCGCATGACGATGACCGGCACCGGCGGCCTCGATTTCGTTCTCGACTTACCGAAGGCGGGCGTGCTCGCGGATGGGGATGCCCTGGTGTTGTCGGATGGGCGTCTCGTCGCGGTCAAAGCCGCCGCCGAACCTTTGCTCGAAATTACCTGCGCCGACCCGGTGCATCTTGCCAAAGTCGCCTGGCATCTGGGGAATCGGCACCTGCCGACGCAGATCGACGGCGCCCGCATCCTGATCCGCGAGGACCACGTGATCGAAGACATGGTGTTGGGTCTTGGGGCGGACGTGAAGCACGTCGAAGCGCCGTTCACCCCCGAAGGCGGTGCCTATTCGGGCGGCGGGCATCATCACCATCACGCCGCTGAAGACCATGACCACGATCATGACCATCACCACGCGGGACACCATCATGGATAATGCCGCCCTTTATCGATTGATGGCGTGGCTGTCACCCAGCTATCCGGTGGGTGCGTTCGCGTATTCTCACGGCATCGAATGGGCGATCGAGGACGGGCGCGTCACCGATGAAGCGACGCTGGCCGCATGGGTCGGGAGCATCGTCCTGCACGGCGCCGGATGGTCGGACGCGGTGTTGTTCGCGCACGCCTATGCGTACGGTGACGACATAGACGAGCTTGTCGAGTTAAATGCCTTCGCCCTCGCCCTCGCGCCGTCATCCGAACGCCACCTGGAAACATCCGCCCAAGGCACGGCGTTCAGGAAAGCCACCACCGACGCCTGGCCGTGGACGGATATGGATGAGACGATCGACGCGTTGGGCGCAGAAATCGCCTACCCGGTCTGCGTCGCAACGGCGGCCGCCGGTCATCGGATTCCGCTTGAGGCCGCGTTGAACGCCTATCTTCACGGCTTCGCGGCCAATCTCGTATCTGCGGGAGTAAGACTGATCCCGCTCGGCCAAAGCGCCGGGCAACGGGTGCTGGCAGGCTTGGAAACCGCCATTACCGAAACGGCGGCCGCCGCCGAACACGCGTCCCTGGACGACGTCGGCGGCATTGCGATCATGAGCGACATCGCCGCCATGCAACACGAAACCCAGTACACGAGGTTGTTCAGATCATGAGTTCTTCAGTTAACGGGCCCCTTCGGGTCGGCATCGGCGGGCCGGTCGGCTCTGGCAAGACGGCGCTGATGGAGCGGCTCTGCCAGACATTCCGCGATGTCTACAACATCTGCGCCATCACCAATGACATTTATACGAAAGAAGACGCCCTGATCCTGACTCGCGCCGGCGCGCTCCCGGAAGAGCGCATCATGGGCGTCGAGACGGGCGGCTGCCCGCACACCGCGATCCGCGAGGATGCGTCGATCAACCTTGCCGCCGTCGATACGATGAACGAAAAATTTCCGGATCTCGACGTGATCCTGATCGAATCGGGCGGGGACAATCTGGCGGCCACCTTCTCCCCCGAACTCGCCGATATCACGATCTATGTGATCGACGTCTCGGCGGGTGAGAAAATCCCCCGCAAGGGTGGCCCCGGCATCACGCGGTCCGATCTTCTTGTCATCAACAAGACCGACCTCGCGCCCCTCGTGGGCGCGTCGCTTGAGGTCATGGACAGCGACACCAAGCGCATGCGCGGCGACCGGCCTTACGTCTTTTCCAATATGAAGACCAAAGAAGGCCTCGACACCATCGCCGGCTTCATCATCGCCGCCGGCGGGCTGGACTCCGATACGGCAAAGTCCGCTTCGTCATAGCCCCCTCACCTGTCCTCTCCCCCACTCTCGTGGTGGAGAGGGACCCTGACGAGACATACGACCAACTCATCCCTCTCCCCCTTTCAGGGGGAGAGGTTAGGTGAGGGGGTCCATAAAACGTGCTAGCGGAAATTCCGTCCGTCCGGAATGTCGTGCGATTGGTCGAAAGTCCTGAGCCCCCGGTCTTCCAGCACATCCGGCGGCGTCGCAAGGGTCCGCAGGTAATCGTTCAATCCCAATAAATGCCGCGCCACCACGTGGATGACCCGGCCTTCTTTCTGCAGCGTGCCCGCGACCCGCAACAGCCGGCTCTCCAGAAGATCACGGCGGTAACGCTCGAAGATCGCCGGCCAGACAATGATGTTGGCGACTCCGGTCTCGTCTTCCAACGTCGCGAAGATCACACCGCATGCCGTGCCGGGCCGCTGGCGAACGACGACAAGCCCCGACACCGCGACCCACGATCCATCCTTCATGTCGGCGAGTTTTTCATTCGGCATGATCCCGTCGGCGGCAAGTTCGTCCCGCAGCAGCCCGCACGGATGCTTTCTGAGCGATAACCGCAAATGCCGGTAATCGGCCATCACCTGCTCGCCGATGCCGAGCGCGGGCAAGTCGACGTCCGGCTCGATCCCCCATTCCGGCGGCGGCACGTTGGAGCCCGGCCGCACCTGCGTCTCGGCGAAGGCGAATAACGGCAAGGGCGCCTCGCCCAGCCCCCTGACCTGCCAGAGCGCTGCGCGGCGGTCGAGACCGAGCGAGCCCCAGGCATCGGCGCGCGCCATGGTCTCCAGCGCACGGCGGTCGAGATTGGCGCGGCGCCAGGCATCGCGGACGGTTTGATAACCGTCATCCCGCGCCGCCAGCAGACGCGCCACATCGGCCTCGCGCATCCCCTTTGCCTGCCTGAACCCGAGCCGAAGCGCCCGTCCGCCACGCGCCTCTTCGAGCGTGCAGTCCCATTCGCTGTGATTGACGTCGAGCGTCCGGACCTCGACCCCATGATCGCGGGCATCGCGGACAAGCTGCGCCGGCGCATAGAACCCCATCGGCTGCGCGTTCAAAATGGCGCAAGCAAACACGGCGGGATAATGCTTCTTCAGCCATGCCGACACGTAAACCAGCAACGCGAACGAGGCCGCGTGCGATTCCGGAAAACCGTAATCGCCGAACCCCTCGATCTGTTTGAAACAGCGTTCGGCGAAGTCCTCGTCGTAACCGTTCCGGACCATCCCCCTGATCATCTTTTCGCGGAAGTTGTTGATCGTGCCGGTGCGCTTGAACGTCGCCATGGCGCGGCGCAGCCGGTCGGCGTCTTCGGGGGTAAAGCCGGCAGCGACGATGGCGATCTTCATCGCCTGCTCCTGAAACAGCGGCACGCCGAGGGTCTTACCGAGCACCTGTTCCAGCTCACGACTTGGGAACGAGACTTTTTCTTCGCCGTTCCGGCGCCGCAAATACGGGTGCACCATGTCGCCCTGGATCGGTCCCGGGCGGACGATGGCGACTTCGATCACCAGATCGTAGAACACGCGCGGCTTGAGGCGCGGCAGCATGCTCATCTGGGCCCGGCTTTCAACCTGAAACACGCCAATGCTGTCGGCCTCGCACAACATGTCGTAAACGGCGGGATCTTCCTGCGGCACCGTCGCCAGATCGAAGGACGCTCCATAATGCCGCTCGATCAACTCGAACGCCTTTCGGATACAGGTCAGCATGCCGAGCCCGAGCACGTCGATCTTGAGAATCCCCAACCTGTCGAGGTCGTCCTTGTCCCACTCGATGACGGTCCGGTCTTCCATCCGCGCGTTCTCAATCGGGACGATGTCGTGCAGCGGTTGCTCGGAGATCACGAAACCACCGACATGTTGGGATAAATGACGCGGGAATCCCGATAGCTGGCGGCTGAGTGCGATGACCTGTTTGAGCGTGCGGTCGGCCGGGTCGAGGCCGATCTCGCGGATGTTGTCTTCCTTGATCCCGCCGCGTTCCCAGCGCGATGCGCGCGACAATGCATCGACGGTATCCATCGACATCCCCATCACCTTGCCCACTTCGCGCACGGCGCTGCGGCTTCTGTAGCAGATGACTTCGGCGGTCAGTGCGGCGCGTTCACGCCCATATTTTCCATAGATGTACTGGATCACCTCCTCGCGGCGTTCGTGCTCGAAGTCGACGTCGATGTCGGGCGGCTCGTTCCGTGCCGCGGAGACGAAACGTTCGAACAACAAATCCATGACGCTCGGATCGACGGACGTGATCCCAAGACAGTAACAGACGGCGGAATTCGCCGCCGAGCCCCGCCCCTGACACAGGATCCCCCGGCTGCGGGCAAAGCGGACGATATCGTCGACGGTCAGGAAATAGGGGGCGTAGTTCAGCTTGCCGATCAGGTTGAGTTCATGCTCGATGTTGTAGCGGACCTTCCCCGGAATACCGTCCGGATAACGCTTGGCCGCGCCGATCCATGTCAGCCGGGTCAGTTCTTCCTGCGCGGTGGACCCATCGGGCACCGGCTCGCTCGGGTATTCGTACTTCAGTTCATCAAGCGAGAACCGGCAGCGTTCGACAATCGCGGCAATGTTGTCGATAGCGTCGGGACGGTCCTGGAACAGACGGCCCATCTCGTCCGGGGATTTCAGATGACGTTCCGCATTGGCGTTCAGGCGCGCGCCCGCCTGATGGATCGTGCAGCCTTCCCGGATGCATGTCAGCACGTCCTGCAACGGCCGCCGCGCCGGCGTATGACAGAGGACGTCGCCCGTCGCCACCAGCGGGATATTCATCGCATCCGCCAGCAATCCGAGTGCCCGGATCCGCGCCCGGTCGTCGCCCCGCGCCAGATGCTGGACAGCGAGATAGAGCCTGCCGCCGAAAACCTCACGCAGCTTGCTTAAATGACCCGTGAACGTGTCGTCGACGCGGCCATCAGGTGTCAGCGCGACAACCACTTGCCCGTCGCCATGATCCAACAGATCGTTCACATATAGATGACAGCGCCCTTTCTCGGCGCGGCGCTTGCCGGTGCTCAGCATCCGTGACAGGCGCGCATAGGCGCTCTTGTCTTCGGGGAAGCACAGCACCCCCGGCCCGTCGATGAAATCCAGCCGGGCGCCGACGATAAGCCTGATTCCAACATCCATCGCCGCACCATGGAACCGCACCACGCCGGCCAGCGTGTTGCGGTCGGTAACGGCGATGGCATCATGGCCCAGCGCATGCGCGGTTTCGACCAGTTCCTCCGGGTGCGACGCCCCCATCAGGAATGAGAAGTTGCTGGTGACCTGCAATTCCGAATAGCTCATGAAAACAGCCCGTGCATGTACCACCCGGCAAGACGGTCCCCTTCGTACGCACCATCCCGAAACACCCAGAAGCGGCGGCCGTCTTCGTCTTCCAACCGGTAATAATCGCGAAACCGGCGGCCCGATCCGCGCCGCCACCATTCCGGTCCGATCCGCTCCGGCCCTTCGGCATGACACACCCGGTGCGACTGCCGGCGCCAGGTGAAGTGCGTGGGCGGTCCGTCGGGCGCAGGCATATCGGCATCAATGGGTTCGGGTGATGGCAGCAGTCTGACCGGGCGCGGCTGGTCGGCGATCCAACCGTCCTGATTCAACGCGCCGGTTGCCGGGCGCACGGTCACGGCGCGTTCGGGAATATGGCTTTCGACCGCTTCGATCCGGTAGACCCCGTTACCGCCAAGCCTGTTTCTCAATCTGTCGATCAGCGGATCGAGAGGGGCGTCGGTCGCGCCCGACGCCGCCAGATCGATCTGCCCTAGTCGTATCCGGTCCGTGGCGGTGGCTTCCAGGCTCATCTGCTCGATCCCGAAGCCGGGCGCCGCCTGATCCAGCTTCTCACGGAACAACTTCATCAGGTGCACCGGATCGCGTCCGGCGCGTCCCGTGCCGATGGAAATCCGCTGCACCCCGCCATCGACCCGGTAAAGCACGAGATCGAGCCGCCGGGCGCCGCGCCCGTCCTTTTCAAGTTGCATGCAAAGCTGCTTGAGAAGATGCCGCGTGGCCTCGGCGATATCCTCGGCGCGGCCGATGGGTTCCGCGAACGCGAGGCGGCTCCGCCATTCGGGTGCCGGACGGACCGGCGAGATCGGCTCGGCAGCATGACCAAGAACCTGATCGAGCCTGTTCAACACCTGCAGACCGCACCGCTTGGCCAGCGGCGCGCGCGGCATGCGGTACAGATCACCGATCCGCGCAAGGCCGAATTCGCGGAGCCGGACATCCGTCTCCGATGAAAGCCGAAGCGCGGTCACCGGCAGATCGGCGAGCCAGTCCTTCGCCCTACCGGTTGGAACGGCATTGCCGCGCCCGAACCGTGCCCAGGCCCAGGCCGCACCCGGCGTGTCGGCAGCGGCGACGTTCACCGTCAGGTCCATGCGCCGGAGCCGGCGCGCCAGATCGTCGAGGATTTTGTCCTCACCCCCAAACAGATGCGCACAGCCGGTGATATCGAGGACGATCCCATCCAACCCGTCCGATGCGGTAAAAGGGGTATACCGGCCGCACCAGTCGGTCAGGCCCGATAACGCTTTTGCGTCGCCGTCCGGGTCCATGGCAGCGGTTCTGATCGACGGCAGGAGTGCGCGCGCATCGGCCAGCGTCATCCCGGGGGAGATTCCGTCCCGGGCCGCATCCGCATCGACGGCGCCGATCCGCACCCCGCCCGAGACCGCATGCACCAGCGCCAGCGGCCCGGCAAGGCGCTGACCGTCAGCCCGCCGCCGCTCGGCCGCCCAGTGCTTGAGCCAGACGGAAACGTAACGCCTGTTCATCCCATTCAACATCCCAACCGCCGGGGGCGCCGCCCCGGCAGCGCCTGAGTTCCAGTTGCCAGCGCATGGCCCCGCCGGGCCGGGGGTACGCCCGCCAGCGGGTCAGCGCCGCCGACAGCGGTTCGGTGTGCCGGTGCGCACGCGGCGGCAGCAACATGAACGCCGGCGTCGCCGTGGTTTCGGCCGCCAGTTGCAGACGCCGGGTCGCGGTGAAGTCGGCGGAGACCCCATCCCCCACCACTGCGGCAAGTCCGCCCATGCGCAGCCCCTCCTCCATCGCCCAAAGAACGTCCTTGTCCTTTTCGGCGCGGACGAACAGGAACTGACCCGCGGCAAGACCGAAAGCGCTGAGCCCCGGCCCGTAAGGCAGGCCCGTTTCCCGTAACCAGCGGCCGTGCTGACACCAGAGGATGCGGCCCTTGTCGCCGGCCGCGCGCCTCAGCAACGCTGCATGAAAACCGAACCCGGCGCTGCCGGTACCACCGATTTCGTGCAGTCCGCCGCGCTTGAGCCCGCCCCAGGGGAGAGCGCCATCGATCGCCGCGATGCCAAGGGCGACGGGCACCTCAGGAGCATCTGTTAGACTACCCTCTTGAATTCGCTCAATTTTTTTGCGTAATGCCGTTAGTTTTTCCGGGCCGCGCGGGTGCATCGCCGATCCTCCACACCTCTTTTATGTTCCTGATTTGTTCTTTTTTGAGCGGAAGAGTCAAGGCCCGAACGCGGCGTGCATGCCCGGTTCTGTCACCCGTCGATAAACGCTTCAGAAATTCCCGCTCAGGAACATGAACAGGCGCGGATCCTTACCGTCGCCGCCGATCTCCGCCGCCGGCCGTGTCAGCGGGGCCGCAACCTCGAGCCCGCCGATGAACGCCGTGCCGAGCCCGGCCCTGACGCCGACACCGGCGGACGTCAGCGACTCGTGGCCGCTCACGTAGCTGTTCGACGCCGTCTCCCAGACGGCACCGCCATCATAGAAGCCGTAGAACTGATAGGATGACAGCCAACTATCCGTTTCCAGGTCTTCGCCGTACTGCAGCTCGATCGACCCCGCGGCACCATGCGTGCCCGAGATTTCGCCCGCATCGTAACCGCGCCCGTACAGATAACCGCCGAGAGAAAACTCCTCGTTCGACAGCAGCCGCTGATCCGCCACCTGACCGGCCACCGAAACCTTGACCGCCCAGTTGTCCAGGAACGACTGGCGCCGTTCGGCGCGGGCATAGAGTTTGGTGAAGATCGGGCGGCCACCGCTTCTGGAGCGGAACGGCGCATCGCGATCGCTATCGTCGAGCCCCAGCCCGCGGCTGACCCACAGCGTGCCGTAATTGGCGCCGCGCAGATCGTCTTCGTAATAGCCCTCGACCCCGCTCCGCAACACCTGCAGCCGGTCCTCGAAGTCGAACACCCCGAAGTCGAACTGTTTCTGGCGCGAGACGTCGAACGAACCGGAAATCCTCAGGTTCTCGGTACGGCCGCGCACGATGGGGTGCGACACGTAAAGGCTGCCGCGCTCGGACTGGCTGTTGAGGTCATTGTCTTTTTCATCGGCGCCGGCGTCGATCGCGGAATAGGACACCGATGCGCCGACGGTCGTTCCCTCCGCACCGAGCGCCCATTGCTGTGCAAGCTCCACATACGCCAGTTCCTTCGGCGACGACGGAATGGTAAAGACCCCGACCCGCGTGCTGTCACGCCCCGTCAGCCAGCCGTTCGCGGTCATGCTGACATAGGCCTGGTCGCGTCCGATCGCGCGTGTGCCACGGTTATCCACATTGAAAAAGGCGCTGACCGGTTTCTTGACCACCGAAACATCGAGCGCATACGTGCCGTTGTCGTCGTCGAGCCTGCGCACCTTGCCCCGCGCATCGATCCCGGGCAGATCGTTCATCAAAAGCAAGTAGCGCTCCACCGTATTGACGTTGGCGGGGCCTTCGGTTTTCACGATCTTGTCCTCGTAGGGACGCAGCAGGTCACGCTGATCTGCCGTATCGGCTTCGAATTTGACCTCGCTAATCCGGCCTTCGATCACCCGGATGTTAAGGATCCCGAACTCCAGGTTCTGGGATTCGACGACGGCACGGCTCAGGAAATACCCTTTCGCGCGATAATACCCGGTCACATCGGATGCGACTTTACGCACATCTTCGAGGCTGATCTCCCGGGCAAGTAGCGGCTCGTAAAACTCGGTAAAATCCGCAGCCGTAAAAACCGTGTTGGCGGTAAACGTTACAGCCGAAAGTACAAAGCGCGTATCGTCTGCAACGCCCGGGCTTTCCTGCGCACCGCTTGGCTGTAACGAATCTATTTTCTCCCGTTTATGGGGCTGCGCGGCATCGCGCTGCTCGATCCGCTCTTCGACGCGCGCCGGGTCGGACGCGGCCTGCGCCAGGGCCTCTCCCGGGACCACCGGCGAAGCGAGGCTATAAAACAGACCTAAGAAACTGAAATAACGAAATATTTTCTGCAACGAGACTTCCAAGTGATTGGTGTCACAACCCAAACGACGCATCCAGCATATACTGACGCCCGCTGTGGAAAAAGTGTACCGACGTAACCGTAAAAAAATCCACAACATCACTACGGACATTCGGTGTTTTACTGAACCTATTGCTGCTTTACCCAACTGTCATATTTACGTAATCAAAGCTATAGTGACACGTCTTCAGACGGCAAGAATCAAAGGCTGGAAAAACTGTGCAAACGCCCGCTTATCCCCTCCGGGTATTTATCGTTTTACTCGGGCTATTATTTGCTCCCGGCCAAGCGGATGCGCAATCAACTGCGGCATTCTCTCCGGACACGTCGTGGGTCATCACCTCCATCGCCGGCGATGCGAAAGTCCGCTCGCTCGACGCCAGCGACGTCGAAGCCCGAACCGGCACCCAGTTGGCCGAAGGCATGACGGTGACCACCGGCGACGCGGGCCGTGTCGTTCTGACGCGCGGCGGCGATACCATTACCGTTTCGCCCAACAGCGCCTTCAACATCGGCCCCGACAACGGTGATGCGTCTTCGCCGAATATTCTGCAGACACTCGGCACCTTGCTGTTCAGCATCGATTCCAGTGCCGGCCCGCGGAACTTCAAGGTGCATACCCCTTATCTCGCCGCCGTTATCAAGGGCACCGTCTTCTCCGTCAGCGTCACACCCGACGGCAGCGCCCTTCACGTGACCGAGGGTCTGGTTCAGGTCGCCGATCTCGCCACCGGGCAAACCGGTCTGGTCGCGGTCGGGCAGACCGCGCGTGTCTCTGCCGGCGGTGGTGGGGTCAACATCGACCGCGGCGACGGCAGGGGCAATTCCGGCGAGAAGAAGGAAGGCCGCAACAGCGAAACTGAAAACGAATCCACGGCCGGAAACGATAACGGCCAGGGCAACGACACATCCGCCGCAGCACGCCAGAAAAAGCCTGGCCTGAAGATCAAAGAGGCGATCGACGCCGGCATCGGTGACGTCGCCGCGAATACTGGCAACCTCGTTTCGATGTCGACGCCCGGCCGCACACAAGCAAACCCCGGCGACGCCCGAAACAGCGCCCCCGGACGCAGCGAAAATAATGTCAACGCACGCGGGCCGAAACTTGATAAGATTGCATCGGTCAAAAACAATGCGACCGGCAACGGGAGCGGTAACAGCAACGCGGGGGGCAATGGTGTCGGCGGCGGCAATCCTAACGCCGGAGGGGGTAACCCCAATGCGGGCGGCGGCAATCCTAACGCGGGCGGTGGTAACCCCAATGCGGGCGGCGGCAATCCTAACGCCGGAGGGGGTAACCCCAATGCGGGCGGCGGCAATCCTAACGCGGGCGGTGGCAACCCCAATGCGGGCGGCGGCAACGGCAATAATTCGTAACAGCACATGAACGCGCCGGATCACAGTCTGGAGACAGCTGAGGCCGGCGGCATCAGAAGATTGGTCCGCGAGCTCGGCTCGCAGTGGCTGCACCTGTTCGGCATGGCTGGGCTGCTGCTGCTTCTTTATCTCTTCGGCATTATTCCCGGTATCGACCGCGCGCTTATCGATCTCCGCTTCAACCTGTTCCCCCGTGATGCGTCGGGGCAGATTGTCATCGTGCAGATCGATTCCAAAAGCGTTCAGCAACTGGGCGATTGGCCCTGGTCGCGCACCTTGCATGCGGCGGCGATCGAAAATCTATCCGCGGCCGGCGTTGCACGTATCGGCGTCGATATCGACTTCAGTTCCCGCTCGACGGATGTTGCCGATGCCGCCTTGCTGGATGCGATCCGCAATTCGGATGCGCCTGTCATCCTCCCGGTGTTCAAGCAGTGGTCATCCAACCGGGGCGGCGAAATCACCTCGACGGCGCCGATCCGGCCGTTCGCCGACGCCGCGAAGCTCGGCTCGGTCAACGTGACGCCCGCAGCCGACGGCCTGGTGCGCAAGTACGACAGGTTGCATACCTGGAACGACGGTTTTGCGCCGTCCTTCGCATCCGAGGTCATCGGCCGCACGACGGAAAGCACGGATTCTTTTTATCTCGACTACAGCATCAGCCCCGGAACCATTCCGCGGATATCGTTCGCGGATGTCGCCCGGAACACGTTCGATCCTGAATTTTTCAAGGGGAAGTACGTCATCATCGGCGCGACTGCGCTCGAACTGGGCGACGAACTGGCGGTCCCGGTCTATGGCGCGCTCAGCGGCCCCGAACTTCAGGCCATGGCGGCGGAATCGATCCTTCTCGGTCGTGCCATTACGCAGGCCGACGTCGTTGTGGTCGTCGCCGT
>MDSW01194279.1_pt1 | contig 27083 bp, 30 predicted proteins | sample 811171 | NCBI WGS metagenome assembly MDSW01 (sample SAMN05326641, study PRJNA326480) | marine metagenome | isolation source: seawater | place: Atlantic Ocean: North West | collected 2012 | reverse complement strand
CAGGATGAATTATTGTTAAAAATTCTAAATTTGTAGCAGAATAACCTATTTCTTCTTCAAGTTCTCTTAATGCACACTGCTCAGGATTTTCACCTAAATCTAATTTTCCGGCTGGCAATTCAATCATTTCCTTATTTACAGGGTATCGATATTGCTTAATCAAAGCAATCTTACCATTTGGAAGTATCGGAATTATACAAACTGCACCAGGGTGATTTATCCACTCTCTTGTAGATTTATTACCATCAGGCAGCTCAACCTCATCTTTTCTAACGTCTAAAAAATCTCCTTTATAAACATTTTTTGAAGATAATTTAGTTTCTTTTAAAATAGACATAAAATATATAGCTTAAAATAAAAATATTTTTATCATAATAGATATAGTAGCTTATTAATTTTTTCTTTAGCGGACTGAGGATCAAACTCTATTTTTTTGTTAACTACAATACTCCTCGCTAAAACCACTACACCTAAATGATTAAGCTGAATCCTTAAAGATTGTAATAAATTATTTCCACCTCCTCCACTATGAGTTGCCATTAATCCTATTTTTCCATTAAATACTAAGCGCCAATCATCTCCCATTACTGATAACCATGATATTATATTACTTAAAACTGGGGGTATACTACCATTATATTCAGGCGCACAAATAATAAAACCAGAGGCTTCTACAAATTTCTTCTGTATTGATTCCATTTGTCCTGGTATAGAGTTTTTCTCTTCTATGGGGGTATAAAGAGGGATATTATATTCTTCTAAATTAACTATATCAACAACAATATTAATATTATCAAATAAAGATTTGATATTATTAGCAAGTATTAAGTTATTTCTTGATGTTGCACTAACTATAAGTATTTTTTTCATTTAACTACTAAACTAAATGTAATTCAAATAATAATATTTTAATATAGGTTTTTAAATTCAGTTACTACAGGCTGAATATAACATGAACTTCCAGCGCAAAATGATAAGTTCATATATTTTAAATATTAACAATAAATTAATTTATTTTTAATAATCTTTCAAGCATTGAAAATACTAATTTTTCTTTAGAATCATATACTCCATCAGTATTATATAATTCTTTAATATCATATAAAATCCCATCTAGCTCATTTTGTTTATAATTATTAGATTTAATATGATTAATTATTATTTTTGATTTTTGAAAATCATTTAATTGATTTATTTCTTTACGAATTTTATTTATTAATTCAATGCTAAATCTTGCTTCAATAAAATCTAATTCTTCTTCTGTTTCAATAAAATTGGTTTGAGAAGCATAGATTAATAAAAATAACTTAAATTCTTCTGATGTCCAGTTTGATTTTTCGATAACATTATCCCCAATATATATTATTTAACCAATGCTCAATAAAGCGATATAAATTTACAAAAAACTATTTGAATGATCATTAATTTATTTTTAATGTTGTTTACTATTTATTATACTTTACTTATTAGGATACAATATGCTTCAAATTGGATTACAAATAACAAAAAACACTGATAAATATTTAAAGTTGTTAAATATTATAAATGAAAATTATGATTTTAATGATAAGGTAAACTTTATAAATATCTCTACGCATAATGAAATTATTAAATATATAGATAAGTTAGATATTTTACACTGCTATCAAATTGATAAAACTTTTTTTGACAAAGCAACTAATTTAAAATGGATTCAACTAGGAGCTGCAGGTGTTGAAAAAAGTTTAATTAAAGAGGTTCTTAAAAGTAAAACAATAATTACTAATGTATCAGGGATACATGCTGAACCCGTTTCTGAATATGTTTTCTCAACAATGTTATATTTTAATAAATTATTTAGTGACATATTCATGTTTAAAAAAAATAGAGAATGGACTCAGTGGGATATTGCATCAAAAATAAATCAATTAAAAAATAAAACCATTGGGATCATTGGATATGGTAAAATTGGTATTGAAATTTCAAAAAAGGCAAAGGCATTCAATATGAAAGTTATAGCTACAAAGCGCATGCAAAAGATAATTAAAAAAAAACGCTTTGTTGATAAATTAATTCCCCTATCTGAACTATCTACCTTACTTAAGGAAAGTGATTTTGTTATTATATCGTGCCCATTAACACCATTAACAAAAAATATGATTACCATAAAACAATTAAAAATGATGAAAAAAACAAGTATATTAATCAATATTGCTCGAGGAGATATAATTAATGAAAAGGACTTAATACATGCTCTAAAAACTCAATTTATAAGAGGAGCTGCTCTAGATGTTTTTACTAATGAACCTCTTTCAAAAAAAAGCGAATTGTTTAAATTAGAAAATGCTTTTATTTCACCTCATATTTCAGGAAACTATAAAAATTATCAAAAAGATATGATTAAATTTTTTGGAGAAAATTTAAATCGTTTTATAGAAGGAAAAACCCTCAAAAATAGAATTTGTAAAAAAAGACTATATTAATAATTTCAATATATTTTAAAATAAAATTAAAGGCTATCTATGGATTCTATAACAATAAGTTTTATTATTTACCTTGCCCTAATTTTAGGAATTGGACTATACTCTTCAAAAAAAACAAAAAACTTAAAAGATTTTGCCTTAGGTGGACAAAAATTAGGCCCAACTGTTATTGCTCTATCAGAACGTGCTTCTGGCGAATCTTCTTGGCTCATTCTTGGTCTTCCTGGTGCAGCATTAATTTTAGGATTATTTGAACTTTGGACCGTTTTAGGATGCCTATCTGGAATCATATTATCATGGATAATAATAGCACGCCCACTACGAGAACTAACAACAAAGTATAATGTAATTACTCTTCCAGATTTTTTCGAAAAAAGATTTAATGATACTAGTGGAATAATACGCTTACTTTCATCATTTATAATCACTTTCTTTTTTACATTCTATGTTGCAGCTCAATTTGCTGGTGCTGGCAAAGTTCTAAATGTTACTTTTGGAATGACCAATTTTCAAGGAATGATACTTGGAGCAATAATTATAATTTTTTATACCTTAATTGGAGGTTTCTTAGCAGTAGCCTGGACAGATTTCATACAAGGAATCATTATGTTTAGTACATTAGTAATACTACCCCTTGTTGGGTTATATGAATTAACTGATTCTGGCTATTCACTTAATATAGATTGGTCAAATCTATATGGGGGTAAAAGTGGGCATACTGCTTTTATTGCAATAATTGGTGGTCTTTCATGGGGCCTTGGATATGCAGGACAACCCCATTTAATTACAAGATATATGGCAATTGACAAGCCTGAAAATATTACTCTTAGTAGGAATATTGCGTATACTTGGGCAATTCCAGCTTTCTTTGGTGCTATGATGATTGGCTTAATAGGTTCCTCATTGATAGATAATGGATTACTAGTCTTTAATAATAATGTAATTTCCTCTATTGATCAAATTAGTGATCCGGAAAAACTAATGCCTATTATGGCAAAAAGCTTACTACCCGCTTGGTTAGCTGGGATTTTTATTTGTGGAGCTATAGCAGCGATGATGTCAACAGCTGATTCTCAATTACTAGTATCTACAACAGTAATAACTAAAGATGTAATTAAAAAATATTTTATAAAGAAAAGTAATGAGAAAGAGCTATTGATAATTGGTAGAATATGTACAGTACTAATTAGCACTATTGCTTTTTATATGGCTTTGAAGTCTCAGGCGTTGGTCTTTGAAACAGTTTCATATGCTTGGGGTGGATTAGGTTCATCCTTTGGCCCAACTTTAATTTTAACATTATGGTGGAAAAATATAAAAAAGGAAGGGGTTATAGTCGGTTTAATATTTGGAACTCTATTCACCATTCTTCCTATTTTCCCTGACCTAGTAACTCCCCGATTATCTGCATTTTTACTCTCAACATTAGGAGTTATATTAATGTCCAAAATAAAAAGCTAAATATTTAAGCTTTCTTTTAATTATTTTGAGTTTTCTTTAAACCAATTTAAATAGCTATTATTTATAATATCACCTTCAATCTCAAGCAATTCAGGTGTTTCATAATTATGTAATTCTAAGATTATTTTTTTTGCAATATCTTTATTTTTTTTTAATATTTTAACATAAAGCATATATTCCTCAGAAATTTCAAGTGTATTTTTCCACTTATAGATAGATTTTTTTGGTGATGAAATTTGAACACAAGGCGAAATATCACCATCTACTAATTTATTTGAAATTCTTTCAGCAACATTCTTAGAATTAGTAGTTGTTAAAAGTATAATAATTTTCATATAAATATTTAATCTCTACTAACTATTTTAATAATCAATAAAAAAGCTCCATAAATATGGAGCTTTCTACTATTGGTATATTACAATTAATTATAAAGTATCATCAGATATAATTTTAGTTTTAGAACAACTGTCTTGCTTCTTCCAAAACTTCCACCATTGAGATTTTTTATTACAGCCATTACATGTTGTTTGCTGTTCTGTACTAATATTATAATTATTCTGAGAGCTAATTTTTTCTACTAATTTATCTTCAGAAATAGAAATAATACTATCATCATTAATGTTTATATTAGCCTGATTTGTTTTACAAGAAACTTTTTCACTCCCTGTTTTATTTTTACAACAAGGTTTAGCTTGACAAAAAACTAAACTGAAACCTAACATCAAGATTATTAAATAGAAAAACTTTCTCATTATAAATACCTCCTACAAATTAATTTAATCAACAACTACCATTTTATATTCATCAAAACAGATTTTGTTCCATAAAAATCATATCTCTAATTTAGGGAATTTAAACAACTTTTCTTTAAAATTAATAATTTTATTTTTTTCAATAATAAGGCCTTCAATCTCTAGTAATTCTTTTTTTTTATCTATCCCTAACAAATAATTACCCAACGAACCATCTTTTTTAACTATACGATGGCATGGAACTATAATTGGGTTAGGATTTTTTGCCATTACATTACCTACAGCCCTATAAGCTGTACAGTCTAATGACTTAGCTAATTCATAATAGGTAGAAACCATCCCCTTTGGTATTAACTTTAGTTTTTTATAACACCTATCACTAAAACTATAATTCTTCATATCACCTTAAATCATTAAAATGTTACCCTATTACTAACTGAATAACTTTATAAATAAAAAACAAAAATACACTGACTAGAGCTACTACAAACAAAAATATTGGAAAGAATTGGATATTTATTTTTTCACCATCTTCATCTTCTACTTTTATTCCAGATAAACCTATCCTTACCCTCTGTTTTTTTCCATGTTTATCTACACTAACATCTATCATTCGTTGCTTTTTATCTATATCAATATCTACCTTTTCACCATCTTCATCTTCTTTATGTATATGAATTTCATCAGCCTCTTTCATTTCATCTTTTATTTCATCACTAATTTCTTCTTCAGAAATATTTATATCTATTTTTTTATTTTCCATATTCAACCTCTAATTTTATATTTAAAATAAATTTTTCTTTAACAAACACAAGGTCCCTAATAGAATATCAGTATCTTTCAGTAATTATCTTATATTCCATAAAACAATATAGCTTCCTATACATATTAAATGCATATTTATAATGAATTAAAAATATAACTATATAAATTAAAGAGAATGATATCAGTTTTATACTTTTTTTTAGTAAATTTTGCAATGCAAACAAATAAAAGTATAAAGTTTTATATAAATATTCTATGTTTGAGTACATCGATTATTTTTACTAGCTGTAGCCTTGTAGTTGATCCCCAAAAAATAAAAGATGTAGATTTTTGCGAGCCTAATCCATGCTTAAATGAAGGTCTATGCACTAGTAATTCAGAACAATATATATGCTCATGTACTTCAGAATGGTATGGAGATCACTGCGAAAATTCTAATAGTGAACTCGTTGGGAAGTGGAAGTTTATTCGAAGGGATCTATATGAAGGGGATTGTACAGGAAACCCTACCGCTAGTTACTATACTAACTCAGAAACTTTTCTGCTCTATGCTTTTTCTTTTCCCTTGAAAGCTTATGAGTTAATAATTGAGTATTCTAAAGACTTAACATTTTCACAGGTACAAACACTTGTACCTAGTGATGAAAATTCAGATTTTATATATTATCTTAATAGTGGACGAATTACTGATACAGGTACTAGAAAATGTATTGAATGGGATGAAGGAAGCAGTGGTACATGTACAAATAATTGCAGTAATTATACCATAACCGGTGATACACTGCGAACATATAATTATTGCGAACCTCCATTTTCTCCATGTGAAGTTTGGTTATCTGTTAGACAATAATTATAAATTATCTAGGAAAAGAAAATAAAAACAAAATCTTAGGTTCAATTACAAATTCATTTTCTATTTGCATATTACCTAATTGATCTACTTTATAATTAACTTGGTCTGTTAATTCAAGAACTGTCTTAAAACCGAGCTCAGCAGGAATAGGTTTCACTAATTTAAATAGTTTAATTCCAAAGCCAGCAATAGCTGATGTTTTGATATAATTAAATGAATCTTCCAAATCAAGTAAAGAGTCTTTAAAATTTACACTAGCAAAACCTAATTTTGTCCCAATAAACGCTCTATATCTATTATCAAATATCCATCCATAGTCTATAGCTAGAAGCATTTGATGCATTTCGTTTGAATGTGTATTGCTTATTAAATCAGTTGATATTTTATTTCTTGAATGAACCCACTCAATGCTATAAGATAAATATTCATTTACTATTTTATAAAATTCCAATGTAGTTATTGAAGGTGTTGTTATTATACCTAGTCCTTTATCCATTTTCCAATATTGATAGATTTGTCCAGTTTTAGATGTACCAGTATTTAATTCTTTAGAGATTGATTTTGAACTAATTTCATCTGAGTTTTGTTGAGATTTTAATTGTTTCAGCTCTTCTAAAATCAAATCTAATTGTTTATCTCTAGAATTATTTGATACTTTAGGAGTTATATTTATATTATCCGAATATACAAAAACAAATTCTCCTTCTTGTGAAGTCATTCTTCCATATTGTGGAGTCTGTTGATTCTCTGAATCTACACTAACACGTTCACTTAAAAACATTCCAAGCTCATTAGCCGTTATATATCCATCAGAATTTATATCTGCAGCACCATCTTTAAGACCTCGCTTAATATTTAATGTAAAAGCACTATGTCCCCATTCGGGCTTCTCAATTACTTTTTCTCCTCTTCCTCCAGCAGTAATAACTTGACGAGAAGGAAACTTAGTAACTTTTTTTAAATAGTTAGGAGCTTCTTCTTTGACTAAACCTCTTGAACCAACAGCTGCTATTCCTCCATAGCATGCATCAACAAGGTATAACATATGTTTTGCTTCAGACATTAATGCAATTTGTTTTAATTCATCCATAGGAATAGATGTTACATATAAATCATTTGCATCACCTTCTACAGGAATAAGGTAGCCTTTTTCACCTCCACCTGGTAAATCCATTGTTTCACCGTGACCTGCAAAAAATACAACAACTCTATCATTAGTTTTGGCATTTTTAGTTATAGAAGAAAATGATTTAATAATATTTTGCTTAGTAGCATTTTCATCTGTAATTAATGAAATGTTTGCTTCAGGAAAATTAAATGTATGTATTAAAATTTCTTTAATACTTTCAGCATCTGCTACCGCATAGTTTAATTTTTGAACATTTTGATATTTATCAATACCAATAATTAGTGCCCAGCTATTATCATAAATATCATTAGTTGTAACTGCAAAACAAACCGATAAAAATATTATTAATCCACTTTTATTCATATATTTTTTACTAAAACAATACCCTTTATTAATTTGAAGTATCTTTTACAAGAATAATAATCCAATTAATAAGATATAATATAAGACCACCTACTAAAAAACTTAATAAAAATATTAATCTACTTATTACTAGATCAATATCAAAATAATCAGCTATACCTGCAGAAATCTGTAATTTTATAATCTATTTTATTTCTATATAATCTTTTCTTATCATCCTTAATTTAAACTATATAGTTACATCTATTAGAAAAAAATATAAAATTAATTATACAACTTTTATAAACCTATCTGAGTCAAGCCTAAATCTATTTCCATAAACACCATTTTTTGCTCGTTTACCAATGCTAATCACCATACACACTTCAGCTTTTTTAGAAAGATTTAACATTTTACTAATTTTTTTGGAATCCATTCCCTCCATAGGGCAACTATCATAACCATATGCGCGTAATGCTAACATAAAATTTTCACATGCTAAAGCTGTAGTTTTATGTGCCCAAACTCTCATATCTGATTTTGAAGTAGGCTCTCTTGGAACAACTCTAAATAAACCTAAAAAAAACACTACTATTTTTTTTAAATATCCAAACAATCCAAATATACCTTGTGTATAAACTAAAGGTACAATTTTTTCATAATATGTAAGTGCAGACTTTGGATTAGACTCTTTGGCTTTAAGATATTTAACTATACTATTTTTATTTTTTTTCCAAGTATCTATTCTAGCAACACATACAACTAACTCTTGAGCGGTAGCCGCAGCTGATTGACTTAAACAGTACTCTTTAAGCTTATCTTTTTTATCTTTAGATTTAACCCAATAAAACTCCCAACATTGTAAATTTGATGATGTTGGTGCTAAAAGTGCTATTTCTAGACATTCTTTTAAATCATCAGGATCTACAGGATCATCAGTAAAAACCCTAACACTTCTTCGACTATTGACAACTTTTATAAATTCTTTTTTATCAGTATCGATAGCTGGCTCAATATGATTATGTTTAGGTATATTTTGAAGGATATTATCAGATTTATTCATAAAATAATTTACACTATTCTAAATATATCAACTGATAATGTATTTATATAGAAATTAAAACAAAAAAGTGTATTGGAGAGGCATCTATGAGGAGGATTATTAAGATAAGTCGCCAAACCAAAACACTTTTTATTAAATCTTAAATAATATACTAACTTCTAAAATAAATGTTCCAACAAATTAAAAAAGTAAGTACATCTTATTATACTAGTACCTCCCTTTAATATTAATAAGGAGATAGTTAGTATCAACTAACTATTAAAGATCAATAAACTTTAAACAACCAGATTTTAAGATCAATCCAAGAAGAATAAACAAATAAAAAAGTCTACAAATAGACTCTAGAGTTATTAAGAAGTTAAAATTTTATAATTTTTTATTTCTGATTAATTAGTTCTTTACCAATTAAAATATCTTTAAACATTACCCAATCTCCAATAAAACTATACAATGGATATGAAAAAGTTGCAGGTCTATTTTTTTCAAAGAAAAAATGCCCTATCCAAGCAAAACCATATCCTAATAAAGGTGCAAATAACAATACTTTAATATTAATAAAAGAAAATAGAATAATCATAATAACACAAATAGTTCCAATAAAATGAAGTCCTCTACATATAGGATGCTTGTGTTCAGATAGATAAAAAGGGTAAAACTCTTTAAAGGATTTATATTTTTTCATTTATTTACTATTTTTTATAAGCCAATAAATAAAGGGAAAACACACTAAATACATCAATATTCCATATACTCCAGAAGGAAGACTTAATACTGATAAACTCGAACCTTGATTTAATATAAGGCCACCAATTGTAATACCTACAGTTGCATTTTGAATACCAGATTCAATTGAAATAGTAATCGCTTTATCTTTACTTAATACAAAGAATTTAGCACTATTATAACCTATAGCTAACATTGCTGCAATTAAAGTAATTATAGCAGGAGCTAAAGTATTCAAATTTGTGATAAATAAATTCCATTCACTTGCTAAAGCTCCAATGACAATGATTATAAATAAAAATGTTGAAACCTTACTTGCAATAGGTAAAAAAGATACCGAAAAATCATTATATTTTGTGTTAATAAATAAACCTAGAATAACAGGAAGAGTTGTAACTAGAAACATTGTCAGGCCAAGTGTTAGAATATTTATTTCAGGAGCAGAAGAAGCTAAAAAATACTGCATAGAAGATCCTACAATTATAGGAAGAGTAATTACCGATATAATGCTAACTAAAGCAGTGAAAGATATAGACAAAGCAGTATCACCCTTTGCAAGTTTGGTAATGATATTAGAGGTCACTCCACCAGGACAGCATGCTAATATCATCATACCAACAGCCATTTCATTAGATAATTTAAAAATTAAAACAATACAAAATGCTACCAATGGAAGAATAAACATTTGATTTAAGATACCTAGTCCAAAGGCTTTTGGTTCACGTATTATATTTTTAAAATCATCTATTGTCAGCCCAAGACCTAAAGTAAACATTATAAAAACTAGTGATAATGGTAAAATAATGTCAATAATCATTATTGCTCCTTTAAAAGTTTTATTATTCTAGTTTACTTCTACAGAAAAACACTACTGAACAAAAATCGCAGTTGCAGTTCCCACTTTATAGTGAACATTATCAATATGAGTTCCATCTTCATCTGAAGTGATAATTTGTTTATTTTTATTATCAGTTGTTTTTATGACTATGCCATTGGCTCCTAGGCTTGATGCTTCAATTTTTAATCTTTCAATAATTTTATCTGTTTTATCTTGCCAAGTAATATCAATGGAAGGATCTTTAAATGCAAATTCACTTGATGCTTCAACAATTGCAATAGTTTGATATTCTATTGGGAATTCTATATATAATTTAACCTCACTAGGTGAAATTGGTGTTTTAACATCACCAACTATAATATGGGAAACAGGATGGCAACCAAGTAAAAATAAAACCACATAAAAAATAATTATCTTTTTATTAATTAACATAATAAACCTCTCTATTAATAATTCTATAATATTTACTAATTAAGATAAAATGCATCCAAAAATACTTTCGAATAAAAGTACTTTGATTTTTCTTTAGAATTTTTATTATATTCATTCTTTAAATCAGGATCAATCTTATCAAATGCTAACTTTAAATATTTATTAGCGTTTTCTATATGATTCATCTTATTATAATATTTATATAGTGGCCATATAAGTTCAAATGCATCATAATCATTAATAATATTATCTAAATTCTGATCAATCCAATTTGAACATATATCGATTTTTATCTTTGATTCAGATTTATTACCAACAATTTCTTGAACATATCCTTCAGAACAAATACACTTTGTTATGGTTTTATCATTGTTCTCTATAAGCTCATTAAGTTTCAATGATTCACTATAATTTTTTAGTGACTTAGAATATTCTCCATTTAAATAATATGCTAATCCTAATCTTCGATAATAATGAGCATGCCACCATTCATCACTTCTATTAAATTCATCTTTTTCACTAAAGTTAAACTCACATTCATCACATGTAATTTTAGCACCAGCTAATGAAAGTTTAAGAGCTTCATTAAATCCATTAATTGCCTTAGAGTAATTACCGGATTTTAAATTCATCATTCCAAATTTATAATAAGATCGTTTTTTATCTCCAATAGAGAATCCAAGAGATATCAATTCATCTTGACTCTTAGAAATAATTGAATTTGTTATTTCTAAAGCATTATCGAATTCATAACCGGTATAAAAGCCTTCAGCTATCAAGCCTAAAACAAATGTATTCAAGCACCCATAGGTTCCATCCTTACAAAAATTATTTTTATTTAGCATTAAAAAATCTACCAGGTTATCATATTCCTCAAGCATACCATAAAGCTTCGGGATATTTTCCCAAACTACAAATGAAATAAGGACTTCAGTAGGTTCATTATAATTAAATTTGTTTTTTTCTAATTTATGGTAGCTAGCTAAAAAACCATTTAATGTCTCGCGATAACTTTCAGGCCCGGAACCCGAAACATTATTCCTTAAAAGATGAAAATACCAATATAAAGTTTGACAAAATAAATCATCTGGAAATTCATTCAATAGCAAATTAGCATCGATCATCATACTACGCGCCGTAAACATTTGATTTGCTTTTGATACTTCTTTTACATTCCATTGCTGTATGAAAATTTTCAAAGCTTTTGCTATACGACTCTTGTTATCGTATTGGATAGCCTTGTCCATATGTAAAAGAGCACGTTCTCTATCTTCAACCTCCTGCTTAATAAACTCAACACCTTCGGGTCTTTTTTTATACATCCATTTAAAAACCTTTGCTAGAGTAGATAGTGCGTAAGCATCCGAATATTTAGGATCTAATTTAATTGCATTCTCTGCTAAAGGATCCATAGCCTCGCCCATTTTATTCAATGTAAATGGTTCATTTAAAAATTTAAAACCCTTTTGAACTAAATTATATGCTTCAAGGTTTTTTGTTGATCTTTTCTCAGCTGCTAATAAATCCGATTTTTCAATATTTAATTTTTCATTCAACTTATTTACTATTTTCCCAGCAATTTCATCTTGAACTTCTAGAATATAAGTTAGTTCATTATTATATTCTTCTGTCCATATTGCTTTATCCATTTTTATATCGAATAAGGACACATTAACTCTTAAATTATTATTAATTATTTTTACGGAACCATCAACAATATAATCTACATTTAATTGATCAGCAATTTCATTTAGCCTTACAGCTTTATTTTTATAAACAGCAACATCAATTCTAGGAGCAACTTTTAAATTTTGAATTCGAGATAGCCTATTAATTAACTCAGTAGTCAATCCATCAGCAAAATAACTTTGTTCATTGCTACTAATATTATCCATATAAAGAACTGCAATAGAAGCATCGTAATTTCTTTCTTCAGCTATAGTTAGTGCCAAGAAAGGGTATATAAACCAAAATACACCTCCAACCAATGTCAAAATAAATCCAGTCACTGGTAGAATTATCTTTTTAGTATAAAACCATCTACTTTTATCTGCTTTTTCTACAGTATTATCAGCATTATCTTTAATAATACCCTGACGAGTTACATCATATGTCCAAGATAAAAAAAATGTAATAGGAAATCCTAATATAGATAAAATTACAACTACTGTTACAGTCCAATCTGGAAGATACAAATAAGGGAAGACATCTGCAGCAAGCTGAACAAAAACAAAAACGACACCTGCATACACACCAAGAGTTTTTATAACTTTCCTACGTTTAAGTTCTTTAACAAAGTTCATCTATTTTATAATTTTATTGATAATTATACATAAATATACAATATGAAATAAAGATCATAAAAGGACAATCAAACTAGCGCTAATATAAAAAATTATATAACATCTTAGTTCGAGAATATTTGTAAAAAAAAATCTATAATACCAAATGATAAATCAATTTAAAATTATATCTACAAGGATAACTATATCGAGGATATCAATAATACTGTCTTCATTTAAATCAGCAAGATTATTGTATGTATTGTTTAAAATAAATTCAATAACTAATATAATATCTTGAATATTAACTAAACTATCTTCATTAACATCTCCAATTACTATAAAATTGCTTTGTTCAGCAAAGTCAAAAATAGCTTTTTCGATTTCAATGACTCCATTATAATTAGTTGAATTACTTAGCAATACCACCCCGATATTATCTGAATATGATATAAACATTTCTGTTAAGCTGCCTACATCTCCACCATTATGGCCAAAAAGCTGTCTGCCGTTTTGATTTTTATAATACCAAATTAACCCCTGCTCTGAATCTACTTCAGGGTAATGACTCGTTTTAATTAACTCAATAGTTTCTTCATCTAAAATAGGAATATCATTATAAACTCCATTATTTAAATAAGCACTAACAAACTTCGCTAAATTATTTGCCGTAGTTCTCAATTGACCTGATGGGTAATCAGAGTACCCATAATGAGCCTGCTCTTGCAGTTCTAGCCCACTACTTCCTGTACCATTCTCACCACAAATAGCTTCATAATCAAAACAACAATCATTATAATAAACACACGCAGGGTCACAAAAACATGGATTGCTATCATCATAAATCCCACAACCAATATCATAACATGTATTTCCACTTCCCCCATTCGTTGTATATGGTAAAGCAACCTGATCTAAACTATTAATATCTGATAAAAACCACGATACATTATCCATTTCTAAAGGATTAAAAATATTTTCCTGACAATATTCATTAAATGATTGACTAGATATTTCTTCAACTAAGAGACCAATTAGCGCAGCAGCTATGTTACTATAGCTATAATTAGTTCCAGGCACTGAATTAGTGAAATTTAAATTGCTATTATAAAATTGTCCACCAGGAGTTAAATACTCAAATAAATAATAACTTAATTCTAATGGTGAGTCGCCTTCATAATAAGGCATAACTCCCCAATTATCTTGTATTCCTGATGTATGAGATAAAAGCATTTTAAAAGTAATAGGTATAAACGGATAGTCAGGATGATTTACATTAAATGGTAAATAATTATCGATATCATCTTCAAGTTCAAATAAATCATCTTCAAATAATTGCATTAACGCAGTTGCAGTAACAGTTTTAGATACAGATGATAAAATAAACATAGTATTTTCATCCACTAAAACTTCATCACTAATATTTGCATAACCAAAATAGTTTTCCCATACAATATTTTGATTTTTAATAACCGCAATTGATAAACCTGGAATCGAATATGTGTTCATTATTGTTTGAATAAATGCTACCAATTCTTCTTCACTACGATTTGTATTTATTTTCAAACTTAAATCATTTCGCAATTCTAAATCTAGCCTAATTCTATCTATTATACTAGATTCAGAACTAAGGCCCAAAGATAAAAATGCTAAAAAGGTTAAGATGTTAATATATTTATTCAATTTCTTCTAATCTATAAATTTGGAAAAATTTACAACTCATTAACACAGAAATTTAAGAAGTTTTATAAAATGAAACGCCCATGTGATGTTTATCACAAAACTAAATAAAAAACTATAATTTATCTATGTACTTAAATATAATATGGAAATTTTGATTACTAGTAAACAGGGTACATAAGATACTTTAATATATTGCTTATGCAATACCCTTAAATGACAAAAAAACTTCTTAAATGCATAAAATTTTAAATTAGTTTCAACTAACCCCAAACTTTATCAAATAATTTTCCCCAAAATGAAGTTGATTTTTCTGTTACTTTATAGTAGGTAGCCTTTGAGATAGTTTTTGCAATCACATCAGTAGTTATTAGCTCATCATTATAAATTATTGTTGCAGTTTTTGTTTCATAGTCTACATTGCAAGATTTAATACCTTCAATCCCCTTTAAAGCTTCATTTACTTTACCGGGACAATTCATTGCACACATCATACCATCTACTTGATAAGAAACTGTTAACTCAGCTCCAAATAAAAAACTTCCTATAATCATATATAATTTTAATAGTTTCATAATTTTATTCCTTTATACTTATTCATTAAATTGAAATTTAATTAGCTATTATCTATTAGCATTTTTTATAATAGATGAAAAATATATTAGCAAAACTAATTTTCTTTATAATAAGAAATTAATTCTTTTAATCCTCCAAAATATTCACCATCCACAAATATCTGAGGAACTGATGTTCTCCCACCAGATCTACTTAACATTTCCTCAAATGAATTTCTTGAAAATGTAACCATTTTAGTGTCAAAATCAATCCCACGGGATTGCAGAAGCAATTTAGCTTCTTTACAAGGAGCTCAGAATAATGCTGTATAAATTTCAACTTTACTATTTTTTATAATTCTTACTTCATCTTTATCATGTGATGAATGAGCTAACAAACTACTCAACATTAATATAAGTGTTATTTTTTTCATTCTAATCCTTCCTAAATTTTATTTGAATACTGCAATTAAAAAGATATACAAAATAAAACTGCAATACATTTAAAAAAATGAAAACTTATCTGGGATTTTTAGATATTTACTTTCATTTTATAAATTAAATTGAGTATTATAATAACAATCAAAAACTTTATTACAATAATACTGACAATCATCTTAATCCACTTATTCATTTTATAAATTAAATTTAATATATTGCCTTTAAATTTAAAGACTTTTTAATCTAAAAATATAATTTTACTTTTATACCTTCAAGACAATCAATTAGTAATTTTTTGATTTTCGTAAATCATATACATGACGCTTTTACAAAGATTAATATCTTTTTTACCTAATTCAGAAAAACCATATTTTTTATGAAATTGTATCGATTGTGTATTATATGGCTTTGTATTAATCTCACATACTATATCTAATTCTTTATTTTTTACTGAATTAATCAAATCATTATAAAAAAGTGTTCCATATCCTTGATTTTGATTAGTTTCATTTAATACTATTCTATCTACATAAATAAAAGAATCATATTTATCACTAAACCATTTATAATGTTCACTTTGATAATCTTTTCCAGGAAGAAGCGCATTTAAAAAACCTACTATTTGACCATTTTTTTTTAACACTTTAAAATAATCACATATTTTAAAAAAATGTTGCATCATTTCTATATTTGCGCTGCTTACTGCAGGCATGGAATTTTGGTTTAGCAATAAGACAAACTCTAAATCATCTTGGATGGCTTTTACTATTTCAATCTTCATTCATTTATTTTTTTCAATTTAATTATAATCAAAACTTGAGAATTAAATTTACTACTATTCTTTAAACTCTTTAAAAAATGCTCTTAAATGGTATCATTTAATGAACTCCTCCTTGCTGCATTTCATTACACCACTTATTATTCATACAATCAGACATACAAATACAATATGGAGTTAATACTAAAGTATCGCTTGTACTATAATAATTTTTCAATAGATCTATTGGATTGGGATTTATATAATTATCAAACTGTCTATATTTTTCACATTCTTCCTGACACCACTTTTCACTATTTTTTGTAGATATTTTAAGATTGACAGAACAGCCCGCAAAGAATAAAGTAAGAATGAAAGCCACAGTTAAAGTTAACTTTTTCATGAATTTCCCATTAATTATATTAACTATAGTTATTTTGATTAGTAGTTTATTTTAATTAGATGAAACAAAATATTAAAATGTGATTTAAATCAAATTTCATTTACAAACCTATCCTTACTTTCTTTAGGACATCAAAAATGTAAGGAGATAAGGGAATATATACCTAGGAGACATTTCAATTCTCATTTTGCTCCTGGGTATTTTCCTTAACTAATATGATATTTTCAAGCTTTTAATAATAATTTATTATATTAAAACAAGAGGATGCTTTATAAACTATGCTGAGGCTAACTCTTCAGAATGAAGTTCTGAAGGAATATCAATTGTTTTATTATCTTTAGCTATATCTACTGAATCATTTTCTTTTACAAGATCAGCATAATCACCTTCCTTAAGAATTTTCTTTTCTTTAATTAAAATGCCCCTTTCTTTATCAGTTAGTTTACCAGCTCCTCTATGTTTAACTTTAATTTTACTTAATTCATTCTGATATAATTTATTATCTGTAGCATCTTTAAAGGATTTTGTAATGAAATTTACAATATCATCTTCTAGCCATCCTTTTGATTCTAGAAAATGAACAACTTGATAAAGAATTTCCATACCAACAGATTCAGAATCTAAATTTTCATTTTTAGTTTGCTCTAAACATTCCCAAAATACTTTTGAACCAAAATTATATGAAGCATCTAATTGTTTTTTATCTGTTTTACTTAATTCTACCATCAATAACTCCTTCAGTTAATCTAAAAAAACTACATATTAATTTATTATGATCTAGCCTAATATATTGGCAATACAATAACCTGAAAATTATAGTAAATAATATATTTCTTATTTAGAATTTATCTCACTTTAATAATTATTTTTAATCTTCTAAGAAAAGTAACTAAATCTAATGTTTTATATATGAGCAATGCAATTATAAATTGCTCTATGAACGATGATGTTAAAGACAATCCACGAGCCTGAAGTTTTAATTTTCTACTACATTAACTTATGACTGCATAGAATCGCTATCATATTAACTAAACTAAAATTGTAGCATTATTCCAATTGATCCTCCTATTGAAGAATTTTTTGTATTCGTAAAATATGAAGGATAATAAAGGCGTCCAAAATAAAATAGATGACCATTACTTAGCTCACTTTCAGAGACCTTCTCTAAGCCAAACCCTAAACCAATTCGGCTACTTGTTTTTGTCTCTTCATCTGATGATTTAAAAAGCAAATTAGCTCCTGGACCAAAAGTAAATTTTAAATTATCTACTTTTAAAAAAGTTTTAAAAAAATCACAATTAATTACAAAATTAGTGTAGTCATCTTCTGATAACAAACCAGTACCTAATTCAAAAAATAAATCTGATTTTATATCTTTCCTATATGTAACAATTGGAATAAACTCTATATTACCTTTTTCACCTACTTCATTTAGCTGAAAGCCTAAAGTTTCTTTATCACTATATTTTGATGTCCTAAGATTAGCATTAATAACTTTTGCACTATCACTTAAAGAATATTCACCATTAAAAAACAGGGATTTTTTTAGAAAACTATTTTCAACATAACATAATTCTCTATTTAAAAAAATGGATTCTATTGTAGCTTCTGATATTGCAATTGATGATAGTAGAACTAATAAAAAATATCTCATCTAATAATTTAAAAATTATATTACAATAATTGTGAGTTTTTTTAAATACTGGAAAGCAATTCTATCTTACTATTTAGAATATTAAAATTAAAAAATTATAATTAATAAAAAAGCCCGCAGTTATAACTGCAGACTTTTTAATGATAAGGATATAGTTAGTATATACTAACTACTTAAAATTATAACAAGACACTATATTAATTATTGAGCTTGATCACTTTTTATCAAAAATTTTCTTCCATATTATAAAACATAAAAGCCCAAATATCAGCCGATGCTTTAATTTGTTTTGATGTAGGTATACCTGAGCCATGCCCAGCATCAATTTCAACACGAATTAACAAAGGATTAATATTTTCTTTATTAAAATCCTGTAAAGTTGCTATATATTTAAAGGAATGAGCTGGGACAACCCTGTCATCATGATCTGAAGTCATGACCATAACTGCAGGATAATTTCCATTACTTCTAATATTATGAAGAGGAGAATATTTATAAATATAATTAAATATTTCTTCACTTTCATTAGGATCTCCATATTCTACTTCCCATGCCCAACCAATTGTAAACTTGGCATATCTTAGCATATCCATAACACCAACAGATGGTAAAGCAACAGCACATAAATCAGGTCTTTGGTTTATTACAGCCCCAATAAGTAAACCTCCATTGGACCCTCCTTGAATAGCTAATTTTTTTCTATTTGTAAAGTTATTATTTACCAAATAATCTGCTGCAAAAATAAAATCATCAAAAACATTTTGTTTATTATGCAACATGCCTTCTTCATGCCATTTTTCTCCATATTCGCCACCTCCTCTAATATTTGCGCTTGCATATATTCCATCATTTTCTAATAATAACATCCTACTAATACTAAATGACGGATTAATACTAATATTAAACCCTCCATAAGCATAAAGAAGTGTTGGAGAGCTTCCATTATATACTAAATCTTTCTTATGAGTGATATACATTGGAATTTTTGTTCCATCTTTGCTGCTATAAAAAATTTGTTTTGTTATAAATTTAGAAAAATCAATATTAATATTTGTCTCTTTATAGACTTCAGAAATATTATCTTTAATATTATATCTAAATACTATTGGGGGGTAAGCAAAGCTAGTAAATGTATAAAAAACTTCTTTATCACTGGCATCTCCACTAAATCCATATGCTGTACCTACAGTTGGAAGAACAACTTCAGTTTCTAATTGTCCTCTTATAGTATATACATATAATCTAGAACTGACATCTACAGAATATTTGACTAGTAATTTTCCATCAACAATAGAAATTGAATTTAATGGATTTTCAGATTCAGAAATTACATCTATCCAATGCTCAGGTTCGGGTTTATTATAATCAAATTTAACTAAGCGCCAGTTTTTCGCTTTATAATTTGTATGTAAATAAAATGTTGAGCCAATATTCCCAATAATATTATGGTCATGCTCATAATCTTCAATTATAGGCTTAAAATCATGTGTGCCGTTATAAATAGTAGATATATATAAAGCATTTCCACTTGTGCCCTTACTTCTATACAAAAGGACATACTTTTCATCATCTGTGGTAACAATATAATTTGAAATTTTAGGATTATTTAAATCTGAATAAATTAATTTATCTTCATCTTGACTCGTTCCAAGTTTATGATAGAATATCTGAGAATTTTCATTTGTATCATCAAACTCCCCTCCATCTTCAGGCTTTGAATATCTTGAATAATAAAAACCATGTCCTGCCCATGACATTCCTGAAAATTTAATCCATTTTAAATGATCATTTAAATCTATGTTATTAACCAAGTCATGAATGAAAAATTCTTTCCAATCACTTCCTGAAATACTTTTTGAATAACCTAACAATGTAGCATCTTTATTGAAATATATACCTGATAAAGATACCGTCCCATTTGAAGAAAAGGTATTGGGATCCAATATTATTTTTTCATTACTATCTAATTTTTTTGATGCATATAATAAAGATTGATCTTGAATACCAGAATTTTTAAAATAATAATATATGTCCCCCTTTTTGAAAGGTGCAGATATTTTTTCATAATCCCAAATTTCTTTTAAACGATTTTGAATATTATTCCTAAATGGTATTCTATCTAAATAATCAAATGTAATTTCATTTTGATCTTTTATCCATTCTTTAGTCTTTGGACTATTATCATCTTCAAGCCATTGATAAGGATCATTGACAATAGTAGAAAAATATTTATTTTTAGTACTATTTTTAATAGTTACTGGATATTTGATCATATTATTATAATTTCTATAACACCCAAATAGAATTAAAACAACAACAATATATTTAAAAAAAATTCTAATAACAATTCCGTATTATATTAATTATTGATTTTATTAACTTTAACTAAATTCTCTAAAATCACTTTAGAGATTTAATTATTAAAAAATTATTCCTATAATAATTTACTTATAATTCAAGTTATAATTCTAATGTGGATTCTATTAACCTTAATGAAAAATTATATGCAGAAGCTGTCTATTTAAATATTATTTTAAATAGTTCTTCAAAATAAAAAATCCACAGCTTTGACTGCAGATTTTTTAATAATAAGCAGATAGTTAGCAGTAGCTAACTACTTAAAGTTATATTTTTATAAATACTATTAATTAACAACAATCACAATCACAATTTTCGCATGATTCACATTGGCATTTTGTACATTCACATATATCAGATTCTTTTACTTTCATATTTTCTCCTTAATTTAATTTTATATATTTCAATTATAATTTATTGTTTTTTAATAAATATTTTTTTGACAGAAAGCACATATTTTAATAAAATCACAAAAAGTATTAATCTTTTTCTATGTTAGGAAACCTCCTACTTTATCCTTTAGGGATTACAATTAGGCTGAGCATTCTATTAAAAATAAAAAAGCCCACAGTTATGATGCAGGCTTTTAATAATAAGGAGATAGTTAGTTTTAACTAACTACTTAAAGTTATAGCTCTCTAATATATTAATTTTTGACCTTGCTCACTTTCTTTCATTCTTCTAAAATTGGGTTAGAACAAAAGAATTATAGAGATGAGTTGTAATCATAATAAGTTACTCACTATCAAAAACAGAAACTATTTCATTATGAATATAATTAAATAATTGATATTGATAAGCTTGACTGCTGCTGATATTTGAATGAATTCCAATAACTAATCCTCTTTCTGGATAAACAGCTATATATTGCCCCCCAAATCCAATAGCCATATACCCTTCATCTGGAGGTAACCACCATAAATATCCATAACCAGGAATTGCTGACATAGTCTCTATCTGCATCGAAGTTGCTTCATCAATCCATTCAGATGAGAGAATTTGTTCTTCACCTGACCATCCATCTTGTAAATATAATTGTCCTAATTTCACCATATCACGTAATCTCAATTGTAAACTTGCAGAACCATCGTTGATATTCGAGTAGCCATCTAACCAATCAGGATTTTCAATTCCTAAATAAGGAAATAGATTTATATTTGCAAATTCGTATGGAGTCATTTCAGTCGCATAATAAAGTACATGTGAATTTAAATGACATGCACTATTATTATAGAAAAAGTATCCTGGGAAATTATAAGGCATCCATTGAAGTTGGGTAGTTGTTGCATTTATCCAAGAAGGGTAACCAAAACCATCATAATATCCAGATGACATAGATAATAATTCATGTAATGATATTTGAGAGATATAAGGTTGAGCAGATAGTGGAAAAATATTATTAAGTGTTAGATATTGATTATCAATATAACCCTGATCTATAGCCTGCCCAATAAGTGTAGAAGTAAAACTCTTTGTCACTGACCATATATTAAAAGTTTGGTCAATTGAGCTGCCATTGTAATAATCTTCAGATATTATTTTTCCATTATGAATAACAATAATACCCTCTAAATAGCTAAGGCTAGAAATTTGTTCTACTATATTATTAAACTCTTCATTATCAAAGTAAGATAAATCTTGTGCAAATTCCCATTCAAGAGCTAAGTCAAGATAATTATTATCACATTCATTATTACCTGATAATACTATACCAGCAACAATAATAATATCTAATACATCTAACACTTGATCATTATTTACATCAGAATTGTAGAAGTATTCATCCTCAAGTAATTCAATTTCTAAAATATGACTGATTGTTAATACAATATCCTGGATATTTACCCAGTCATCTAAATTAGTATCTCCTTCACAGGGGATTAATAGCCCCAGCATGCTCATTATTATAATTATTTTTCTAAAAAAATGCATTTTCAACATATTGTATTATATTGAATGTTAAATGTTATAGACAATGTATGTTGCATTTAGTTACATCAAAAATTATTATCAATTAAAAGTGATTACTATTATTGTATAATTAGTAATTCTATCTAATTCTGTAAGACTATATACTGACTATTGTATACTTTAAACAGGCTACTGTATCAATTTTTTAGGCAACTATTTGTTTATCATACCATAAAAGAGCTTTTGTTTCTATCTCTTTAATAAAATTATTTTTTGCATCATTATATTCATTTCCATCTACCCATTCTTTTTCACTTAATTTATACTTTAGAGATGAATATTTTTTACTAATTTCAGTGTGTATTCTTAAATAATCTCTAAATGCAATATGACGCTTCCAATCATAAGATTGAATTTCCCAAACATGAATATGAGTTAATTTATATGGCTGTATTTTTTTGTGTGGAATTTCATTATTATTTGAATATATTTTCTGAAATTGAATAGAATCTTTATTATTCTTTAAACCAACAAATAGTCTTCTGTTGGGCATAATATTATTATAAACTTCATAATATATAAATTGATTTTCAATCATAGGTTGAATTGCAAGATTTAATTTAGAAAGATCTTTTATTCCTACTGCAATATCAATAATAGGCTTGGCACATAAAGAAGGTATAGATGTGCTACCTATATGCTCAATAACTGGATTTAGCTGTTTAAGTATAATTGATAATTTATTTTTCAAATCATTATACTGATTACACCAATTAGGATTATATTTTTTTACTTCAACTTTCAAGTATAAGTTTATTTAAAAAATGCCCCAACAATAAGTAATACTATTAATAGTAGTTTTTTCATTTAGATAAATTAATTAATACTAAAATTGATAATAATATTAAATTGAAGTAACCTAAAGTAAATATTTTAGCACGATGAGGTACATGATTAGAAGTTAATCTTATGTAAGCATGTATAAACCTAGATATTGAAAAAAACCATGCAAGGACAAGTTCAAAAATAGTTAGATTTTGACTTATATAAATTATTATAACTAAAAAGTAAAATATAATGGGTAATTCAAATTGATTTTTAAGAGTTTGTCTTGATGTTTCAAGGTAATAAGGTGCTTTACCACTATAGGTTTTAAAGTATTTGCCTTCAACATCTTTTGCTTCATATGCTTTTTGAGCATCTAGTCTATTCTTTAAATAAAGAAAAAAAGTTAAAAATATAATAGAAAAAGCAGGATATAGAATTAAGTAACTTTTCATTTCAGTCCTTGATTGATTATCTAAACTTACAAAAAAATACTAAAAAATTATATTAGAATGTGCGTAAGGAGGGGACAATATTTGATAGTAAATAGGGGTTAGCTTACCCCCAAAAGTTTATTTTGACTTATAATTTGAATATATTCTATGAAGAGCATAAAACCATACTGCATTTATCATAGGCTCAATTAAAGCATCAAGAGTTGCAAGTTCTATAGAAGCTCCTGTTATTAAGGTTACACATGAAACAGCAATTATAAAGTGTCCTAAAGTATATATGATAGTTAAAATTAAACTATCACTCATTTTTGTTTTTATAGTATTTATTAGTGTCATTTTATGTTATTAAATTATTAAATTCTAGATTATTGAGAATCATTCTCATTTAAAAGCTACAGTAAAAAACTATAAAAATACTAAAAAAATATTATAAAGTGTGTCAACCTTTTTCTATGTTGGTTCACCCCTACTTTATCCTTTAATGATTGCAATTAGGTTAAAAATTCTATTAGAAACAAAAAAGCCCAGAGTTATGAATGCAGGCTTTTAATAATAAGGAGATAGTTGGCTTTAACTAACTACTTAAAGTTATAACGCCCTAATATATTAATTTTTGACCTTGTTTGCTTAAAGATTAAATAACCTTAAAATACTTTCCTTTTATTAATAAAGCTATAAATATTAATGGAGATATAAGAAAATATATCCATCCTGGTATATATGCAATATTAAGTAAAGTAGCAAAAATTGATAAAATTGCAACTAAAGATACTATAAAATTAGCGACTATTGCATCAGTAGTTATTTCCAATTCACTATTATCTAATTTCAATACTTTTCTTTTTCTATATACATGAACGTACATTAAACCAAGGATGAACCATATTGAAAAAACTCCAATTCCATAAACTAAAAATAAATGAGAAGCATCTATATTTCCTATAAAGCCAACATCAAAATCTATTCCAAAACTATTTTTTAATATTTGTTCATTAATTACAATTTGAGCCATAAATTTTAATGGATAAATATAAAATAACACTAAAAAAATTAACGATGTTGTCAAAAAAATCGTATAGCCATCCTCTAAACCATATCTACGATGGAACTTAAAAGTATTATACCAAATTGCAATTAATGCAAAAAATGTTACACCAAACCCAAAAAATCCCCACATAACACTTTTAAAATGAGCATAATCACGTGGAACATCATGAGAAACAATTAGAAGTGTTATTGCAATTGCAAAAACTGCATCTGTTAATGCTTCTAATCTTGAAACATCACCACCTCGCCATTTAGTAAAGTTTTTATCACCTCTTAATGATATTATTTTCTTCATTTTAGTCCTTGATTAAACTGTATTGAAAACACCTAAACTTACAAAAAATATTAGAATTTATGAGTATTAGATACAGTTTTTCTCCACTTTTTATACCAAAAGCTAAATTGCATCCATCCAATAAACGTATCTTTCTTCATTGCTGAAAATATGTTTCTCTGATATAATAAAGAATTTATTTCGTTCATTCTATAAGTTCTTCTTGCTTGACCATGAAGACCTTCTAAGACAAGCCATTGACCTTTTACATAAATTAAAGTATGTTTATTTGCTTCATTACCATCAGGACTTATTAAGTATACATGTGTTAAGTCTTCTACACCTGCCAATTTTCTCCTCCAATTAACTGATAGCACTGGAGACTGTAATGTTACTTGTGTTAGTGGAGTAAATAACACACTTAATATTCGCCAAGATTCTTCGGGAGTAATTTGCCCATCTTTAGAATGCGAAATCATATTTTGAATATTTTGTGATTTTAAAGGAACAATAAAATCTGAATTAGGGTCAATGCCCTGATCAAGTAATATCGTATCTCCTTGATGATATACTGTAAATTGTTCACCAGTTTCTTCAATAGATATACCTAACACTTCAAATACTCCATCAAAATAGTTTATAATTTCTGGGGTTTGAATTATAGTGCTCCAACTATTCATAAAAGAGTTGCGATGTTGAGAAAACAAACTCTCAACAATAAGCAATGCTATTAGTAGTATTTTTTTCATAAATAATTAGTTGCACATAACACAATCTGTTAAAGGAATAGCAAATTTTTGCCAAAAATTATGGTTTATAAATGTTGTATCTGTAAAAACAAATTTTTCCCTTGAATAGAAGTTAGTTGGTAAAATGCCTGCTTGAACTATTCCTGTTACATCCCAAGCAATGGCGATAGGGTATATAAATCCCCCAGAATAAATATTATACCTTTCTCCTTTAATAACATCTTTATTTTCTTTTACTAATTTAGCAAACCCTTTTTCATATCCAATAATAGCTAATCCTGCTCCATAAGCATAATAATTAATAAATTGGTTTGAATTAATAAAATGTTTTTTACCATATGATATTTTTAGATGTAGTGGGCCAGCCATATAGCCTCCAGTTATTTCATAACCCCATCTAATTCCACTATTTGCAGATATTATTCCTTTTCCTTTATTATTTAAGCTAATATTCATTCCTGTTGATATATAAGGGTAATTTTGAGCAAATGCCCCAACAATAAGTAATGTTATTAGTAGTAGTTTTTTCATTTAGTTACCAATTGCAAATACACATAATTTCAGTATCAGGTTCACCATATTCATAATGACCATTTTCCTTATCAGCACAATGTAGTTCAATTGTAACACATTCACCAACATCATAACCTATCCATTGACCTGACTCTGAATCTAGTAATTCTTGTATATCATCTTCATCAGCATTACCACTTAAAATATCTCCTGCAGCAAAAACATTATGTATTGTATCACAAGTATCGCATCCAAAAATAAATAATAGTATTAATAGTAGTTTTTTCATTTAATCAATATCTAGCATTTTAAGAGATGCACCTATATTATGTTTAGCTAGACTATTTTCACCAAATGGAT
>MDSW01080840.1_pt1 | contig 27106 bp, 18 predicted proteins | sample 811171 | NCBI WGS metagenome assembly MDSW01 (sample SAMN05326641, study PRJNA326480) | marine metagenome | isolation source: seawater | place: Atlantic Ocean: North West | collected 2012 | reverse complement strand
GGGGGGGGGGGGGGGGGGGGGGGGGGGGGCGGGGAGGTATTCTCCGCGCGGTCGATGTCCACGTCCGCGGCGGACGCGGATCAGGTCTACGCGGAGTTGCTCGCGGCCGCGTCGCGGCGGTAGTCGACCTAACCTCCGTCGGAGGCTGTGATGATACCTCGTTCTATTCGAATCGAACGACGAAACGAGATCGTCATTCGCGCTTGTCCGCGGCTATCCCGCCCCGTCGTTCCCGACCCCCCCCGCGCTCTTCGGCTGCCCGTACCCGTCGAACCCCTGGTACGGCAGCATCAACCCCCGCGGCATGTCTTCATACGGCGCGAACGCGTCCAACCTCGCTCTGTCCTCGTCGTCGCGGCCGCGTTCCGCGTCGTCCTCCACCGGCGCGAGCAACTCTTTCAGCGGCGTCGTCATCGCCTCCTCCACGCCCATCGTCTCCCTGAGCTTCGCGTACGCCTCCCCGTCCCCCGCGAGCTTCGCGAGGGAGTCGCCCGTGCGCGAGCTCGCGCGCGGGCTCGCGTCCGGGTCGCGCGGTTCCGCGTACTCCGGCAGACGCGGCGGGAGCGGCGTCTTCGTCTTCGCCTCCGACGACGACGACGGATCGCGGTTCTCTTCCTCCGCGTCGTCCACGGCGTCGTCCATCGCCGCGACGCTGTCGCGCGCGCGTCTGAACGCCCCGCCGTCCGCGCTCGTCCCCGACGCCGTCTCCGTCAGCGACGCGTCGTCGTCTTCCCCCTCTTCTTCCGCGTGCTCGCTCACGAGCGAGAGCCGTCTACGCATCTGGCCCGCGAAGCCGTCGCGCGCGCTCCGCTCGACCGCGGCGCGGCGCGCGTCGCCGTCGCCGTCGCCGTCGCCGTCGCCGTCGCCGTCCGCGCGCTCGCCCGAGGGCGAGTCCGTCCCCGCGGGGCTGCCGGACGCTTTCACCTTCTTGACGTACGTCCGGTAGTCCTCGACGTCGTGCGGCTCGCGCGCGTCGCGCGCGTCGTCGTCGCGATCGCGACTCGCGACGGACGCGCGCTCGTCCTCGTACCCTTCCCCGTGCGCTTCGTACTCCTCCCACTCCGCGCGCGCGCGTCTTCGGAGCTCCTCCTCTTGCTCGCGCCGCCTCTGTTCCTCGGGCGAGGACGCGCAGTTCCCCATCCTCGCCGGGCGCCGGGCGCGCGGAACACTGGACGCGGCGTGGGGCGTAATTACGAACAGAAGAATCTCGAAGAAGAGCATCTCGGCATCGGCACCACTCCCGCTGGCGCGGGACGCGGGGAGGGATGACGACGCCGAGCTTGATGCGCATCGCGGGCTTCCGGCGGCTCTCGCGCGTCGTCTCTCACGCCGCCGCGTCGTCCTCCTCGTCGTCGCCGCCGCCGCCGTCGTCGCGTCGCGTCGCGCCGCCGTCGCACCTCGCGCCTCGCGCGACCCAGCGCCATCACCATCACCGTCACCATCTCGCGGCGGCGGCGGGACCGCCGGGACATCGCCGGCGCCGACACGGCGGCGCGAGGGCGACCGCGGACGCCGACCCCGGGGTCGCGAACCCCGGCCTCGACGCCGCGAACCTGTGCATCCGCGGCGTGAGCGTCGAGGGCGACGACGTCCGCGCCGTGCTCGCGAACGCGGGGCTCTCCCCGACGCAGGTGGACGCGGTGACGACGTCGCATCCCGACCTCGAGACGTACGACCTCGCGCGCGAGGTCGTCCCGCGCGTGAACTACCTGCGGTTCCTTCACGACAACGACCGCCTCGGCGGGGAGTCCGTCGCGGACGCGATCGCGCGTCAGCCGCATTCGCTGGAGCGGCGCTTCCACCTCGTGCACGAGTGCGAGGACTACGCGGTGGTGAACAAGCCGTGGTGCGTGCGCCTCGACACGCCGCGCGGGTGGAAAGACGCGGCCGGTAACCCGCTTAATCGATTCACGCCAAAGTACCCGGGGGACCTGAGCGTGGAGGACTGGCTCGAGGAGAGGTACCCGGGATGGGACACGGTGCGGTTCGTGCATCAGCTCGACAACGCGACGAGCGGGGTGCTGGTCGCCGCGTCGAATAAGCGCGCCGCCGGGCGCGCGGCGAAGTTGTTCCGCGAGAGAGCCGCGAGGAAGGCGTACATCGCGCTCGTGTTCGGGCACCCGCGCGAGGACGAGTGGACGTGCGATGCGAAGTTGGGGAGGGATCCGAGCGACCCGAAGGGGTTCAAGGAGCGCGTCGTCGTCGACGGCGAGGAGGAGGGCGTCGAGGGGAAAGCGTCCGAGACGAGGTTTAAAGTCCTCCAGCGAGGGACGTTCGCGCTGAGAGGGAAGCACGAGGGCGCGGACGTGAGCAAGGTCTTGGTCACGCCGATCACGGGCCGGCGGCATCAGATCCGCGTGCACCTCGCGCACGGTGGGTATCCGATCGTCGGGGACGCCGCGTACAGCGAGGACAAGGACACGTTCCGGACGTTTCTTCACGCGCACGCGTTGACGCTGCCGTTCGACGCCAAGGACGGGGGAACGAAGACGTTCACAGCCCCGGAGCCGCCGTCGTTCGCGGCGGCGATCCTGTAGCGCGACGCGCGATCGTCGAGCTAGCCTGCTAATCTCTAGTAAATCCTACGATGCAGTACGAAAGTACGCGTGTGATCATCACCCGGTCATCCAGTCCATGAAGAGCACGCCAAACGTCGCTAGGAAAAGAATAACGCCGACGACGACGTTCGCGTCCCCCCGTCGCGCGATCGTCTTCCTGAGCTCCACGTTCCCGCTCTCTATGCGCTTGGTGCTCTCTATCGCCTGCGTGTACAGCGCCTCGATCTGCGTCGCTTGCTGCTGCACGTGCGTCGCGAACAAGGACGACAACGCCGCCATCTCGAGCACCGCGCCCTCGGTTCTGCGAACTTGATCCGCGAGCCCGGCGAGCTCGTCCACGAGCTCGTTCCCCGACGTTCGCTCCTCCATCTGCTGCTGCTGCTGATGTGACGTGGTCGCTGACGTGGATGCTGACGTGTCATCATCGTACGGCGCAGGATCTGCGGCGCCGTTCGCCGACGCGGCTGAGCGCGCCGCCGCCCTCGGCGCGCGGCGGCGGCGGCGCTCCGCCTCGTCCAGCACGCTCTTGAACCGAACCTCGCGGCACTGGTCGAACAGCGCGGCGACGCGCTGTAAGTGCTCGGTCACGATCAGCACGACGCCGTGCAGGTGCGCGACGGACTGCGTCCCCTCCCGCCCCGGCGTCGACGCGGTCTCCTCCACGGTGGATCGTAACATCGCGATGTGCGCCTGGCACGCGCGGACGCTGAGGCGCACCTCGGACTCGATCCCGTCCCTGACCGCGTCCGCGTCTTTGCTCTCCCTGAGGTAGTCCACGCGGTGTTTCGCGAGGAAAACGCGCAGCTCGCGGACGAGCGACAGCGCGTCGTGCGCGGCTTTCAACACCGGCGAGCGCGCGCTCGGGGGCGGCAATCCCACCGCGGCGACGCTCGCCTCCGCGCGCGTCGGCGAGAGCCGGCGCGTCGACACCGCGGCATCCCTCGCGGCCTCGCGGAAAGACGCCGTCGCGTCCATGTCGCCGCCCGTCCCGACCCGCGCGCCGCCCTGCGGTGCTCCCGGAGGAGTGCGCGAGGGGAAGGAGAGCGCGCGCCCTAAACGACTGATGAGAGAAACTCGAGGCCGCGGGACTGGGCGCGCGCGTGACGCGGACTTCCCGCGAGATTTTATTCGAACGTCGCTTCACTCCTCGAGCGCGCGCGAGCGCGTGCCACGATCGGCGCGCGGCGTGCGACGTCGCGGCGCCCGTGAGGGGGGACCGCGCGCGACCGCGGCGACGGCCGCGCGGCGCGGGCGCGGCATCGCGTCGCGATAAGACAGCCTCGGGAGGACCGACGAACAGACGAATAATAATATCTTCTCCCGCCAGATGGCTTGCGCGACCGCGGTCCGCGCGCGCGTCGCGGCGGCTCCCGCGCCGTCGAGCCGTCGCGCCGCGCGTCCCCGCGACGCACTCCGCCCTCCGCGCGCGATATCCGGCGCGCGTCACGACGTCCCGCACTTCGAACCGCGATGGGCGGTCGGTCTCCGTCGGTCGGACCCGTCGTTCGCCGCGTGGCTCGCGCAGCTCACGAACGCGGTCGAGTCCGGGACGTGGAGCGCGGTGCCCATCCTCCTCAAGTTCCCCGCCGCGGAGCCGGAGATGGTCCTCCACATCGCCGCCGGGCACGGCCAAGGGCAGCTCGTGGAGAAGATCCTCGCGCGGCGCGACGACGCCTCCGGAATGCGCGCGGTGCGCATGGACTGCGCGGCGGCGAGAGGCGCGGCTGTGGCCGCCGCGGCCAGGGGCCACGCGGAAGTGCTCGCCTCTCTGCTCGACGCCGGGTTAGACCCCAACGCCGTGGACGAGCACGACACGAGCGCGCTTCTCGCGGCGTCGGGCGCGTCCGACGTCGTCGCGTCGCCGTCGTCGTGCGTCGAGTGCGTCTCGATGTTGTTACGCGCGGGCGCCGATCCCGACGCGAACGCGTCGCGGAAAGGGTGGAAGCCCATCTTCGCCGCGTCGAAAACGGGATCGCGGGAGATCGTCCAGCTCCTCATCGACCACGGCGCCGACTACGCGGTGAGGTACCACAACGGGAAGACGCCGCTGTACTGCGCCGCGGAGTGGGGGCGGACGGAGGCGGTGAAGGCGCTCATCGAGAACGGCGCGGACCCGGCGGCGGCGGCGGATCGGCTCTCGACGTCGTGGGAGGGATGCGCGACTCGCGGGGAAAACTGCGGCGCGTCCGGACGGGGCGTGCTTCCCGCGGAGGTCGCGGCGATGAACGGGCACTTGGACGTCGCCGCGGTGTTGAGCGAGGCCACGGCGAGGGCGGAGGGCGGGGGGAGGTTCGCGTCGTGCGAGCTGAAGGGCGCGGCGACGGACGCGAGGAGGAAGAACGTCCGCGGCGCCGAGAGTTGGTGACGACGACGGATCGATCTCGAGCGCCCGTGTGATAGACTAGTCGTAGCCGCGCGCGAGAGCGAAACTGAAAAGTAAATATCGTCGATGTTGCGTTACAAAGAGCGAGCTACAGCTATGGCGATGCCTGTTGGTACACGTCCGCCCGCGGTCGGGAGGGAAAAGAATAATCTCATCAACGCGTCGAAATCAACGAATGATGTCGTTCCCCCACCCCTCGGGCGCTTCCTCCTGGACGTTGAACGTCGCCTCCGTCCAGCACCGCGCGGCGACTCCGGTGGTGTCGTATATGAACCGCTCTGCGCGCTTCAAAACCCCGCTCCCGTCCAGCGCGTCGTTCCACCACCCCGACACGATGCAGTACCTCCCCTCGAACGGCGGCTTGTGGTGCTGCCCGTGCGCCTTGCGAGAGATGACCAACCCGGCGTCTTGCGCCGCTATCACCAGCGCCGGGAGCTCGGACTTCTTCGCGTGCGACCACGCGTGGAACTGCTGCGACAGCACGACCATGCTGCAGAAGACACCCATGAACACGCACGCGTTCGGACCCAAATCGGGCGTCAGCAGCAGCGGGATGGTCACGCAGCTCGTCGCCGGGCACGTCGTGTGCGTGTTGTTGGCGAACTGCCGCTTCGTGATCGTCCACGGGTACTTGTGATGGCCCTGGAACGCGTCGATGACGTCGCCCATCACCGGCGTCTGCTTACTGCCGTAGTTGTCCACGCTCCAGTGGAAGATGCCCGTGCCGAGGTCGGAGAGCCACCACGCCCCGACCGCGGCGGCGAGGAGGGAGGCGTACGCGAGCGGATCGTCGCCGCCGCCCGACGCGAGAATATTCTCGTGGACGCCCACGACGCCGCGCGCGCAGAGCGCCGCGCACGAGCCGAAGAGGATCGACGTCTGCAGGCGCTGCTCGGGCGTGCTGATGAACGCCGCGGGGTCTTGCACGGGCGCGCCGCCCATGGCCTGACGAGGAGAGCGAGAGAGAGAGAGGGGGCGAGCGGCGAGGTGAGCGACGGAGGAGGGAGGAGGTTCGGCGATCGGTCTGGTCGCGACGTCATCGAGGAGCGACGCGTTGGAGACGAGCGAGGACGCACCGCGATCGTGCGTCGCAGCGTCTCCGCGGTGTCGCGCTCGACCATCGCCGCGCGGAGGTCCTGGTCCGCGTCCACGCTGCCGCTGATCTCGTCCACGCTCCCGAAGTCGATGCTCCCGTTCGGTGGCGAGTACACTCGCGTCGTCGTGGACGCCGCGCGTTTCGCGATTGGCGCGCGCGCGGGCGCGCTCGACCGCGCGCGCGTCGCGGAGACGCGCGCGGTGATCTTAGCGGTGTGCATGACGTTCATCGCGACGCTCATCGTTTCGCGTGCGGTCTCGAGAGAGCGTCCGCGCGTCGTGTTGTGACGCGCGTCGCGACGGTCCGCGTGCCTATCCGCGGTCGACGACGTGGCAGCACCGCGCGCGATCGGGAGGCTCACATTCAACGAACCCACCGACCGACCGGCGAAGCAACGGGGATCGGTTTCAGGAATTTTACGTTTCGCGTCGTGGTCGTCGTCGTCGTCGTCGTCGTTCGTCACAACACGCCGCGCGCCCATCCTGCTCTATCTACGTCGTTCGTCTACCTACAACTCCCCCTCTCCCCACCGCGACCGTCGCCTCAACCGCCGGTGCACCTCCTCGGACAACTCGCGCACGCGGCTCGTCGTGCGCTCCCGTATCTCCCCCGCGTGCCCGGTGACCGCCTCCAGAACGTCTTCGATCATCTCCACGTTGCCCATGATGTTCACGTGATCGCCGCTGTACCGCCCCTCTTGTATGCCCCAGCCGGACTTGTGCTCGTACTCCCTGATCGTGATCGGTATCCGCGCCGGGTTCAGCGCGTCGTCGCGTCGCCACCCTCTCGCGCACATGTACCCCAAGGAGACGAGAGGAATGCTGCCGTCGCCGTCCGTGAGAATGACGCCGCGGTCGACGCCGTTCCCGTGGACGGAGACGTCCAGCGCGAACGGTCGGTCCGTGTTGTTCGGTCGGTGGACGTAATAATACGCCCGCTCCGTCGGTTTCCCGACGCCGTACAGACACAGAATTCTGAGATTCTTCGCGTTCGGGAGCGCGTCGACGAGCGGGTCTCCGAACGTCACGGGGTCAACCCCGCCCCCGCCGCGGCGACCGCGGTCCCCGAGCAACACTCTCCGGTAGTCCTTCGCGTTCCGGGGATGATCCTCGCCGTGTCGCTCGAATAGCAGTCGCAGCGCGGACGCGATCGTGAGGTTGTACGGCGGCGACGCGTCCTCGTCCGTCTCGTTCCCGGCGTCCGCGCCCGCGCCGTCGGCGTCTTTTTTCGTTCGCACGGAGAGGAAGTGCCGCAACGCGCCCACTTTCGCGTCGCCGTCGTCGTCGTCGCCTCGAACGATCGTGTCCGGGGACCCGTCCGCGTCGGTGCCGCCCCATATCCTCGACCCACCTCTGGGCAGCATCGACCACATCGAACCCCACGTCCGGAACGTCTGCGCCGCGCTGCCGAACGTCCCGCTCACGAAGCTCCCGGCGGTGAGTCCTAATAAACCCTCGAGCTGACCTAACAGCGCGGTGTCGCGCATCTCCCCGGAGAGAAGCGACGGGACCGCTTTCGGGATGCCTAACATCGGCCCCGCGATGTTGACGTACACCGCGACGTGTTTATCCGTCCACTTGTTCCCGCCCCCGCCGCCGCCCTTATTCGTCGGCGTCTCGACCCATCGAAGGAAATACCGCGTGAGCTGATCGCCGTACGAGTGCGCGAGCACCGCGACCGGGACGCCGTGCAGGCTCACCATCGTCTCGATAGACGCTTTCAGACGCGTGAAGTAGCCGTCGCGCTCCTGCAGCGCGTGCGGGGAGAGCCGCCAATCGTACGGCGCCGCGTGGAGGGTGTTCACGTCGTACCCCACGGCGCCCAAATTTTCGATGATCTTCCCCCACACGAAATACCCCGGAACGAACCAGTCCACCGCCTCTAACCCGGTCACCGCCCTGAGCTTGATCCCCGGCGGGTCGATCCCGGTCGTGGGGTCCAACCGCATGTGCTGCATCCAGCACGCGCGGTCGGTGAAGTACGCCCGCGCCATCGCGGGCGTGCCCCACATCCGCTGCCGGAAAAAATGCTTCCCGCATCGCAGCCCCTCCCACAGCTCCAACCCGCTCGAGACGAACCCGGGGACGATGACGACCGGGTGCTTCGGTCGCCGCCCGCGCGCGTACGCGAGCTGCCCGGGGAGAGGGACGCTGCTCAGCGCGGACGTGTTCAGCGCCGGGAGTTCGTTCAGCGAGTGTAGCGTGCTGTTCAGCCACGTCGGTATGGAGCGCTCCACGCGCGATTGCATCGACTCCGGATAGATGTAGTGCGCGTAGTACGGCCGCACGTAGAACAGGAAGCACATCCCGGCGAGGAAGAACGCGACGCGGCTGAGGAGGATCCTGAGGAATATGAACCGCTTCTTCATCGATCGCACGCTGACGTACTTCACCGGGGACTTGACTCCTCGCGCGCCGCCTCGACGCGCTTTCGACGGCGAGGGCGATCTCGCCCCCGCCCTCGATTTCGTCTCCAGCGCGTCGTCGTCCGACGCGACGGCGGGGTTCCCCCGTCGTCGCGTCGGCTTGGGCGCGTCGTCCGCGGCCGTCGCGGACGCGCGGGGCATCGGTCCCGACGCCGACGCGACCCGTGCGCCGTGCGCGAGCGGGTGTGCGCGCGCGAAGACGCGGGCGCCCCTCGGGGCGCGCGATGCTGAGATCGACGTTTTCCGTGACGTGCTGTGAACAGCGCGCGCCGCGCCGGTTCGACTCCCAACGCCTTTTCGTCCAACCCCGACGCGACGTGCGCGCGACGCACATCACGCGCGCGCGAGCGAGACGCGCGCGAGCGCCCGAGCGAGCTCGCGAGAACCTCTCGATACCTGGACGCGCGCGAGATGGTCGTCATCCTCGACGAGGTCCCCGAGCGACCCGCCTCCGCGGCGTCGCGAGGGGACGTTCCCGATCTCGGGAACGAAGAATCTGCGGAGGCGGCGCGCGCGAAAGGCAACGCCGCGTTCAAGGATGGGGACATGGCGACCGCGGCGTCGATGTACACGGACGCGCTCGCGCGCGTTCACGCGCCGAGCGAGATGGCGGCGCAGATCCTCGGGAACCGATCCGCGGCGTACGTCGCGCTCGGAAGAAACAAGGACGCGAGGAACGACGCGACGCGATGCGTCGAGTTGTCCCCGGAAGGGTCTTCGTACGCGGCCAAGGCGCGGTTCCGGCTCGGGAACGCGCATCACGCGTGCGGCGATCACATGGAGGCGCAGAGCGCGTACCGCGACGCGCTCGAGCACGCGCCGAGGGACAAGGCGATCTTGAAGAAGCTCGCGGAGGTCAGCCGCGAGTTGGGGAAAAAAATACGAGAGGAGAACGAAGCCGCCGCCAGAGCGCCGCCGAGGCCGCCGCCGCAAAAGGCGACGATCCAATTGGGCAACGCGGCGCTCAAAGAAGGAAGGTTCGAGGACGCGCTCGCGATTTACGATGCAGCCCCGCCGCCGAGCGAGGAACGCAAGAATCGATACCTCACGAACCGATCGCACGCGTTGTACGAGCTCGGGAGGTACGATGAAGCCGTCGACGCCGCGCGCGAGTGCACGTCCCTCGATCCCGATTACGTCAAAGGGTGGTTTTGGCTCGGCAAGGCGCTCGAAGCCGTCGCGATCGACTCGAAGAATCTGGAAGCCGCGAGGCGAGCGTACAACGCGTTCGCTCAGTGTTTGCGTCGAGACCCAGAAAACGTGCACTTGAAAGAAGCCGCGGAGCGGACGAGGGAATTCAGGGACACGTGCGAGACGCTCCTCGCCGCCGCCGCCGCCGCCGCCGCGGGGAAGACGCCGCCGTGGGACGACGCGAAGAAGGCGTGGAAGGTCGAAGTCATCGGGGAGGAGGAGGACGCGAAGAAGAAGAAGAAGAAGAAGAAGGAGGACGCGGTGAAGAACGAAGCGAAGGACGAGACCATCGCGGAGACCGCCGCCGCCGCCAAGGCGAAAGCGGATGCGGACAAAGCCGTCGTCAAGGCGAAGGCGGAGGCGGACAAAGCCGCCGCCAAGGCTGAAGCGGAGGCGGAAAAAGCCGCCGCCAAGGCGAAAGCGGAGGCGGAAAAAGCCGCCGCCGCCAAGGCGAAAGCCGAGGCGGAAAAAGCCGCCGCTGAAAAGGCGATGGCGGAGGCGGTAAAAGCCGCCGCTGAAAAGGCGGAGGCCATCCATATCGCGCTTCGAATCGCGGAGGAGAAGGCGGCCGCGGAAGCGGCCGCCGCCAAGGCGAAAGCGGAAGCGGAAGCGAACGCGAAGGAGAAAACCGCCGACCCGACGGACCCGGAACCGGAACCGGACGCGGAGACGGAGCCTGACCCGGCCAAGGCGGCGAAGAAGAAAGCCGCGTACGCGAAGAAACGCGCGGCGAAGAAACGCGCGAAGGAGGTGACCTTGTCCGGCGACGCCGCCGCCGCGGTCGCCGCCGCCGCCTCGGAGGTGGGCGGCGAGTGGGTCGTCGTGAACCCGGACTCGGAGGACGGACCGCCGCCGCCGCCGCCGAGAGTCGAGCCGAGCGCGGAGGATCTTCTGAGGGCGCCGACGGTGGCGACGGTGTCTTTCGAAGCCCTCCGCGGTCGCGTGGACGAGGCCTCGAACGACGCGTTCGCGACGTTCCGCGCGTCCGTGCGAGCGCACGGATGCGCGGTCGTGACGCTCCCGCCCAAGCTCGCGTCGTTCAAAGCGTTCGCCGTCGCCGCGGAAACCGCGCGCGCGTTTTTCCGTCAAGACTTGAAGATTAAAGCGCACCACAAGCCAGTGGGCGCGTCCTCGCGTCTGGGGTTCAGGACCCCGAGAGACGCGCTCCCTCACGCGGTCGCGTGCGCCGGCGATGGCGTGAAGACCGGCGTGAGGTTCAAACGAGACGAGAGAGATCACGAGAGCTTCGTCATCGGCGACGAGCACGACCGGTGGTTCGCGTGGCCCGGGGGGAACGCCAAAGAGGACGCGCCTCTGTTTGATTTCAAAAGGAAGACCGTGGACGCGCACGTTCTGCTGCATCGCATCGCGGTGAGCGCGGGGGACGCGCTCATGCGCGACGTCGTGGAGATGGACGACGATTTCGAGACGAAGACCGCGGAGTGCGCGACGTCGTCCTGGTACGCGCGGACGACGTTCGTGCACCGCCCGGCGCCGGCGGCGAGAGAGGCGGGGCCGGGAGACGACGCCGACGCCGACGCCGACGCCGACGCCGACGCCGTGCTCAGGGCTGCCGCCGCGAGCGTCGTGACGGCGGTTCGCGCGGAAGAAGAGCCGACGTTCGTGACGATCATTCCGTGGCTCGACGCCGTCGTCGCGCCAGTGAACCTCCCGAACGGCGAAGTCTTCGAGTGGCCTCCGAAAGCGGCTCGCGGCGGCGGCGGCGGCGGAGGAGACGTCGAAGACGCGTTCCTCGTCGTCTCCGGGACGATGATGCGCGACCTCGCGCGCGGGGTGTACCCCGCTCCGTTCGTGAGACACGAGCGCGCGGCGGAGGACGACCGCGCGGGCGTGTACGTGAACTACAGGGCGTGAGCGCGCGGCGGGACGACGGGTGTGCCTACGAGAACAGAAGTGACTGGATTTTTTTTTACCGAGATCAACAGCAACGAAACAGAGCTTCGAGCAGACACCACACCGCACTCGCGCGCCAGGCACATGCACGCGTCGCTCGCGTCCGCGCGCGTATCGATAGGCTCGCGCGGGCGCTCGCGCGTCTGCCGCCCCGCCGACGCCCGCGGAGCGTCGAACCCACGCCGCGCGGCGTCGTTCGCATCCGGCAGAGCGTCGATCGATGTGAGGTGCCAACTCGACGTCGACGCGACGCGACGCGCCTGCTCTGTCGCCGCGGCGCTTATTCTCGCGGTCTCGACCGCGTTCGACGCGAGCGCGTTCGTCCCGATCAAAGGATGCGGCGACCCGGGGTCGCCGTACGACACGGGCGTGGTCCTCGAGCAGAGCGCTGGCGGGGAGAGCGACGACGGGAGAAAACTCGCGAACTGCACGAAACTCTATCAGCCCGCGAGGGACGCGGAGCGAAGGGCGGTCGCCGCCGCGAAGCAGGGGAAGGGCGGGGGCGCGGATGAGACGCGCGGGGGCGATGCGAAGTCCACGCCGGCGGCGTCCTACGACTCGTCGGCGATAGAACCTAGCTAGAGCCTTGTAGCGAGCGAAGCGATGAAGCGATTATTTTTCGCGTTGTTTGCACTGCCGAGCCGAACTGAACGTCCTCCGCGTTTTGAATCTGCGAGCGTCATCACTTCAACGCGCACACCACCACCGATGGACGCGGAAGACGAGACCGCGGTCGCGAACGACGATGCCGTGGTGCGTGCCTCGTCCGCACCCCAATCGTCGCCCCCCGCGCGCGAACCCGCGCGCTCCTCGCCGCGTCCGCGCGCCGATCCCTCGCTCGATCCCGCTCGACCACGACTGGTCCCCATACGACCCCGTTGGCGTGGTGAACGCCGTTCCTTAAGGACTTTCGATCGCCGCCGACGAACGCATACGACGTCTGATAGCCCCGCGCCTCTTCCCATCCCGCAGCAAGTCCACGGCACCGCGCTCGAGACGCGAGGGGAGGTGACGGACACCGCGTACGACACCTCCGGGACGAGGATGGCGACGTGCACGTCCACCGGGGCGATCCACGTCTTCGACCGCGAGGGCGGCGAGGACGGATCCCCCGGAGTGTGGCGCCAGAGCGCGGGATGGCTCGCGCACGACAGAGGCGCGTCCGCGACGTCGATAACCTTCGCGGGCGCCGAGTTCGGCCGCTGCGTCGCGTCCGCGGCCAGCGACGGCACCGTCTGCGTCTGGCGCGAGGTCCTTCGCGCCCCCGGCGCGGACGCCGCCGCCGCCGCGCTCGCCGCCGCGGAGGACGGCGCCGCGCCGTGGGAACGTTGCGGCTTTCTCCGCGCCAACGCGTCCGCGGTGACCGCGATCGCGTTCGCCCCCGCGGCGTTCGGGCTCCAGGTCGCGTGCGGCGGCGACGACGGCGTCGTGAGGTTCTACTCCCCCGCGGACACGCTCGCGCTCGCGGGGTGGGAGCTGTGCAACGAGCACGAGGCGTTGACCCCGGGCGCGCGCGTCACCGCTTTGGCGTGGTGCCGGCCCGCCGGCGCGGACGGCGGCGGCGGGGATCGAACCGGCGGCGCGCCGATGCTCGCGGTCGCGCTGTCCTGGCCGGGCTCGGGGACGAACGACGCGAGGGTGCTGACGTACGACGACGCGAACATGCGGTGGCGGATAACGTCGACGCTCTACGCCGGCGGCGCGACGGTGAGCGCGTTGGCGTGGGCGCCGCGGACGAACGTCGCGGACGCCGCGGAGACGATCGCGGCCGCGCTCGGGCGCGACGCCGGGGTGTTCCGCGTGCACGGCGGCGACGGCGCGGGAGGAGGGGGCGACGCGAGCGCGCGGGCTGCTCCGCCCGGCGGGGGCGTCGGCGAGGGCGGCGACCGGAGGAGCGAGCTCGCGGCGTCGCTGTCGCATCCGGCGGCGGTGGCGTCGATGGACTGGAACGCGGTGGGGAACACGCTCGCGACGAGCGCGATGGACGGGGTCGTGCGGATGTGGGCGGCGAACGCGCAGACGGGGGCGTGGGAGGCGCGCGCGCAGCTCGTCGGCGAATGATTTGGTCGGTTCGTCGGGCGGCGGCGCGCGATGACGATAGCTAGGTCAGGTAGCGTCCGGTGCCAAAAGAAAGGACGACTGAGAGCAGTTCAGACGACGAAAAGAAAACTCTCGGAACGCGCCGACGGCACAACGACGCGCGCGGGATATGGACAGAGACCACCCACCCCCCGACCCTCGCCGCGTGCGCGTTGGCGTGAACGGCTTCGGCCGCATCGGCCGCGTCTTCACGCGAGTCGCGACGACGTACGCGGGCGCGAACGTCGAGGTCGTCGCTATCAACGACCCTGGTACGACCGCCGACGCGGCGGCGTACCTGTTCAACCACGACAGCGTCTACGGCACGCTCGAGCACCGCGCGAGGGCGGACGGCGACGACGGACTCTATCTCCGCGCCGCGCGGGGTGGGTCGGAGACGCGCGTCGCGCTGTCGCGCGAGCGAGAACCGCGCGACATCGACTGGGCGTCCGCCGGCGTGGACGTCGTCGTCGACGCGAGCGGGAAGTTTCTCTCGCGCGCCGACGCGGGCGCGCACCTCCTCCCCCACCCCGGCGTTGGCCCCAGGCGCGGCCCGCAGAAAGTCATCGTCACCGCCCCGATGAAGGACGCCCCCGCGTACGTCGTCGGCGTCAACGAGCACACGTACGCCGCGGACGGGTTCCCCGACGTGCTCTCGAACGCGTCGTGCACGACAAACTGTCTCGCGCCGCTCCTGAAGATTGTCCACGGCGCGTTCGGGATAGAGTCTGCGGTCATGACGACGATACACGCGGCGACGGCGAGCCAGCCGCCGGTGGACGGCGTGTGCTTAAAGGACCCGCGACGCGGGCGGAGTTGCCTTCTGAACATCATCCCGACCACCACGGGCGCGGCGAAGGCCATCGGCGCGGTGATGCCCGACCTCGCGGGGAAGGTTACCGGCCTCGCGACGCGCGTGCCCACCGCGGCCGTGTCGCTCGTGGACGTGTCGATTCAACTCACGAACCCGGCGAGCATGGACGAGATACGAACCGTCTTCATGAACGCCGCGAACGGTGACATGTTGGGCATCGTGAAGTACGTCGACGAGCCCGTCGTGTCTACGGACTTCACGCGCGACCCGAGCAGCTGCGTCTTCGACGCGACGTCGTCGACGGCGGCGTCGCCGACGCACGTGAAACTGCTCGCGTGGTACGACAACGAGTGGGGGTACGCGTGCCGCGTGTTGGATCTCATCGCGCACGTGCGGAGCGCGGAGGACGCGAGGAACGGCGCGAGGAGGGAGAAAGTGTTGGAGAGGATGGAAGCCGAGATGGGCGCGAACCCGGCGCTTCACAAAAACGCGCCAAAGCCGGCGCCGAGCGCCGCCGCGGGGTGACGGGGGGCCGGGGGGACGGACGAGCGAACGAACGAACGAACGAACGGACTCGAACGAACGAACGAACGAACGGACTCGAACGAGCGAGCGAGCGAACCAAAGGAAGGTCGCGAACTAAACTGAACTGAACTGAACTGAACTACGACGCGCACGACCCGCAGAGCGCTACCTACGCAGCCTCCACCTCGCTCCCGGTCGCGTCTCGCAGCGCCTCGACCGCGCCTTCGAACGCGTCGACGGCGTCTTTCGTCTCCCCGCTCGCTCCCCCCGCCTCCTCGACCGCGCTCGCCATTCCCCTGGCCGCCTCCAGCGCGCCGCCGGCTCTGTGCACGATGTCCGCGACGTCCTGCGGCGGGTACACCCCCGCGCCGATCTCCTCGACCTCGCGTCGGAACGCCTCGCACCTTTCCAGCGCGCGTTCCAACGCCGCGGCGTCCGAGGCGCTCGCGCTCGGTCCGCGCACCGTCGGTCCCAACACCGCCTTCACGAAGTCGAAGGAGGCGGACGCGAACGACGCGCACTGCTTCGCGATCATCATCTCGGCCTCGCTGAAGTCGTCGTCTCCGAACAGTAAGTCGTCCTCGTCCACGACGGCGGTCGCGGCCGCGGCGTCGTCGTCGTCGTCGGCGTCGGCGTCGGCGTCGTCGGCGCGGAAAAACCCGCCGCCGCTCCCGAGCTCGCTCAGCTCGTTCGAGACGTCCTTCACGATCGTCGCGGCTTTGAGCATCGCCTTGGCGACCGCGGCGCGGCCGTCTTTGGGGAGTTGCTTCACCGCCTTCACGGCCTCGTACACCTCCGCGAGCGCGGGTTTCAGCCACTCGCTCCGCGTCTCGTTCTCCGTCGCGACTTTGATCAAATTCCCGCACGCGCGCGACAACGTCGTCGACGCCGCTTTCACCGCGGCGTCGAACGTCTTCCCCTGCGTCCCTAACGCCGCCTGCGCGTGCGCGACGAACCCCATGACAACGAGGTGTAACTCCTTCAGCGCCGCCGCCGCCGCGGTCGCGTCGACGCCGTTCCCGTCGCTGAAGAGCATCTGCGTCTTCGTCGCGTTCATGTTCACCGCGTCCGCCGCGAGGTGAAGCTGCGACATCGGCGCGCCCTCCGGGACCTCCGCGGGGATCTCCAGAGCTTTGAGCTCGGTGACGAACGAGCTCGCGAGGCTCGCGCCGAGCGCCGCGTTTTTCGCGCTGTTACCGGACATGCTCCCGCGCCGTCGTCGTCGCGCGTCGTGCCTCGCGCGCCGCCGACTGCGGTGCGAGTTGGCGGAATCGCGCGGGACGTCCTAGTCTCGAGTTCCGAGGGAGGAATCCGACGAGAGAGCGTGTCGGAGAATCCTTCACATCGGGCGGCGCCTCGGGCGCGCCGCCCGCGACCCGTCGTCATGTTCCCTCGATCCGGTCGGACGTCGTCCTCGCTCGGCTCGGACGGCGCGCCGTCGGCCTCGAACGGAGGACGCGGCGGAAGCGCGCCGACGTCGCCGTCGTCGTCGTGGCCTCGAAATAAATCCCGCGCCTCTTCGAGCTCGATCGGATTCGGCGACGGCGTCTCGATCAACGTCTCGCAGACGAAGTACGACACCGTGAAGAACGCCGCGTCGGAGGAAGGGTACGCGCTCGTGGACGACCGCGAGCCGAACTGGGACCTGTGCTGGAGCGACCTGAGCGTGAGCGAAGCCCGAGTCGCGAAGCTGATGCCGTTCCAGAGGATCAACCACTTTCCCGGGATGCTCGAGATTTGTCGAAAGTCGCCGCTCTCGCGGCACCTGAAACGCATGCAGAACAAGTTCGCGAGGGACTACGCGTTCGCGCCGCCGACGTGGGAGCACCCGAGAGAGCTGAGCGATTTCAAGCGGCACGTCAGAGCGAACCCGGGCTCGACGTACATCGTCAAGCCTACCGCGGGCTCGTCCGGGAGAGGCATCTACTTAATCGCGAACGAGACGCAAATCGGGAAAGACGAGACCGGGGTCGTGATTCAACGATACGTGGATAACCCCTTACTGTTGGACGGGCACAAGTTCGACATGCGGGTGTACGCGCTCGTGACGTGCGTGAACCCGCTCGCGGTGTACGTCCACGAGGAAGGCCTCGTGCGGTTGGCGACGACGAAGTACGAGAAGCCGACGAAATTCAACATGGATCACGACACGATGCACCTGACGAACTACGCCTTGAACAAGCACTCGAACGCGTTCGTGGACTCGGAGTACGACGACGAGGGCACGAAGCGAACGCTGAGCGCGACGTTCGACGACTTCATGCTGCGCGGGTGCGACGTCCGGGCGCTCCGGAGAGAGATCGAGGCGCTCGTCGTGAAGACGATATTGCCGATACAGCCGCACCTCGCGCACACGTACCACTGCGCGGTGAGCGCGAAGGGCGCCGGCGGCGCGGACGACGAGTGCGAGCCCGCGAGTCGATGTTTCGAAGTCTTGGGGTTCGACGTCATGCTCGACGAGCGCTACAAGCCGTGGCTGATCGAGGTGAACCACTCGCCGTCGTTCACCGCGGACAGCGACTTGGACCTACGGGTGAAATCGAAGCTCCTGTCGGACGTCATCGGGTCGCTGCGTCCGGACCCGAGCGCGCGGAAGCGGTTCTTAGGACGCGAGAGAGGGAAGACGCAGTCGCGGTTGTACGCGCACACGGCGTCGTCCACCCCGGAGTTCGCGTCGTATTCGACCCGGGGCGGAGACAGCTTCGCCGGCGGCGCGAGCGGGTCCTCGGAGGAGCTCGATCGGCGGAACGGCGACGGTGGCGGCGGCGGCGGCGGCGGCGGCGGCGCGATGACGTACACGCAGCTCGCCGCGCAGGCGAGCGCGAAGACGAGGACGTCGTCTCCGCGGGATGAAGGGACCTTCGCTTCGTCGCGGTTCTTCCGGGACTCGATACTGAACTCGCCGAGAAAAGTCGTCGACGACGACGACGACGCCGCGGCGACCGCGACCGCGACCGCGCGCGTCCACAGCGACGGCGTCAGCGGCGAGTACACGGGACGGAGGATGAACTTGTTTGATCCCCCGGCGCGGCTCGGCGGATTCAAGCGCGCGCATCCCCCAGAAGGCTACGCGACCGCGTGGGAGTTTGCGCAGATCGTCGAAGCCGCCGGCGAGGGCTTCGCCCCGCGCCCCGGATGCGTCTGCGTCTCTTGCAAGGGGAGGACGTCGAGCGCGAGGTCTTCGTACACCGCGGCGAAGGCGACGAGAGGACAACGCGCGATGAGCGGCGTCGACGGTGGGGACGGCGCGAGGGACGGCGGTGGCGTCGTCGCGTCCGGATCTGGACGGTCGGCGGCGGCGGCGGCGGCGGCGATGGGGGGAAGGGACCCGACGGTCACCGCGCACGTGACGCGTCCGCACCGCGGGAGCGCGTCGCCGTCGAGGCCGGCGTGGGAGAGCGTCCCGGGGGGGAGTAGGAACAGGTACGTGTGACGCGTGGCGAATAGCGCGTTAAAATCGAGCGACGCGCGCCGGCGCGGAGAAGAGCGTTTCGTCCACGTTTTTCGCGATCGACCTGACGTGCACCACGCAGGGCGGTCCATACAAAAAAGTTCATCGGTAAGCTGAAAGGGGACGCGATCAAATCTTGAAACCGAGGTGTGGGTGAAAAACGTTCATCGATCGCAGGTCCGCTCGCCGACACCAGTGTCCAGGCCAGGTGTCGGCTCGCGGCAAGCCGAAAGTAGTCTGTACGCGTGGAGCGACGCCGCGCCGCGGCGGCGCGCACAACGCGCCGCGCGCGCCGAGGTCGATCACGCGATAGGAGGACGTCGTGAGCTGACCGCGCGCGGATACGAAGCGCCCTTAGATAGCGCCGGCGCGCTCGAGACGCGATGCACAGTGCGTCCCCGCGCCCGCTCGCCTCCTCCGAATCTCGATCGTTGTTGCCGTTTTAGGACCAGATGTCGAACGTGGCTCGCGCGCCGCCCCCGCCCTCCGTAGTCGGTCGTTCGTGGACGATCGCGATCGCGAGATACCGCGGCGGATGAGTCGACATCGACGTTTGCCTCGTCGATATCGTGAACCCGCGCGAGGGGGCGTCGTCGAACCCGGCGCGAGATCCGCGCGCGCCGCGCCTGCCTACATTCAACCCGGATTCGCTAAACCCCGAAAATCGATTTTCCATCGCCCACCCCGCCCCGTCCCCTGCCCTCTCAGAGTACCGCCTCGTCGCGAAGAAAGGCGAGGGCACCTTCTCGGAGGTGCTCAAAGCGCAGTGCATCAAGAACGGGAAGTACGTCGCGATCAAATGCATGAAGAACCACTTCGACTCGTTAGACCAGGTGAACAACCTGCGAGAAATCCAGGCGTTGCGTCGCCTGTCCCCGCACTCGAACATCATCAAACTTCTAGAGGTTTTGTACGACCAGCCCACGGGCAGGCTCGCGCTCGTGTTCGAGCTCATGGACATGAACATCTACGAGCTCATCCGCGGACGGAGGCACTACGTCAATGAGGACCGGGTGAAGACATATATGTATCAGTTGATCAAGAGCATGGATCACATGCATCGGAACGGGATCTTCCACCGCGACATCAAGCCCGAGAACATCTTGATCATGGACGACCAGTTGAAACTCGCGGACTTTGGGTCGTGCCGGGGGATTTACAGCAAGCAGCCGTACACGGAGTACATCTCCACGAGGTGGTACCGAGCCCCGGAGTGTCTGCTCACGGACGGGTACTACAACTACAAGATGGACATGTGGGGCGTCGGGTGCGTGTTCTTCGAGATCGTGTCTCTGTTCCCGCTGTTCCCCGGGACGAACGAGCTCGATCAGATCCAGAAGATTCACAGCATCATCGGCACGCCGCCGTCGGAGTTGCTCCAGAAGATGAAGCACATGACGCAGCACATGGACTTCAACTTTAAGAAAACCGCCGGCAGCGGCATCGACAAGCTCATCCCGCACGCGGCCAAGGAGTGCGTCGACCTGATCAAGAAGCTTCTGGAGTACAACCCGGACGACCGCCTGAGCGCGCGTCAGGCGCTGCGGCACCCGTACTTCCGCGAGATTCGCGAGATGGAGAAGAGGCAGCACGCGCTGCTGCACCCCGGACTGCACGCGAAGGGTGGCGGCGCGGAGCAAGAAGGGAGAGGCGCGGGGAGCACGCACGCGCAGCACGGGAGCTCGGGGCCAAACTCGGACGCGGCGTCGTCCGGCGCTCGGTCGCGCCGAGCGCGCGGGTCCGTGAAAGCGAGCGCGTCCGTGATGGACGATCGGAGCGAGCGCGAGGAGCGGCGCGAGGAGCGACACGAGCGTCGCGCCGAGCGCGAACGCGAACGCGAACGCGGCGTCGCGGCGGCGGCGAGGAAGAGCCATCACGGCTTGTACGGCGGCGGCGGCTCCGTCGTCTCGGGGGTATCGCACGGCTCGCACGCGCGGACGTCCAGCATACACTACGGCGGCGCCGGCGCGGCGTCCGTCGTCTCTGGAGGGGACATCTCCGTCGGCGGCGTCAGCGGCGTGAGCGGGCGCGCGTACGACGCGTCCAATTTAGCGCAAGGGTTGGCGGGGATCGGCGTCGGGAGCAAGAGCAAGGCTGGCGGCGGCGCGTCGAAGACTTCGACGTACGGCTCGTACAAGGGCGGGTACCAGAAGAGCACGACCACGACGTCGTCCAGGGTGAGTAACTCTTTGAAACCGTCGGTGGGGGGCGTGGGGGGGCAGAAGGCGCCGGTCGGGCAACGCGAGAAGGGGAAGTACGTCTCGCCGTACGGCCAGCGGCGGAGCTGAGCGACGACGGGACGCGGACGCGACGGAGAGAGGGAAGGAGGGCGCCCATCTCGCGATCCATGCGGTATGTTGTCATATTAAACGTGTCATGAATGTTGTTGAATACCGCGCTGCCCCCGCCCCCCGCCCCCTATTCGCTCTCCTCCTCCCGCTCGCGCTCGAGCCGCCGCCGCTCGCGTCGGTTCAGGAGCTGCCCTCCGTCCGCGGCGAGCTGCTGCGACGGCGAGAGCTTCTTCTTCTTCGCCTCCCCCGGTATCCTCCCCTTGTTCGCCTTCGCGACGCGCTCGATGCGCTCCTCCTCCTCCCTCGCCTTGATTTCCTCGCCCTTGTCCAGCGCCTCTCTCGCGCTGAGGTACAGAATCCCGAGCGTGATCACCGCGAGGAGCGCGACGGCGACGGTGAAGAAGATCGTCGTCAGGATGTTCGGCGTCTCGACGCCGTCGGCATCCACGACCGCGAGCGCGGCCGGCGCGACGGAGCTCAGCGCCGCGGACGCGAGGGCGGCGACGGCGCCGAGACGCGCGTGTGTGGGGCGCGCGATGGAAGCGTCCTCCGTCGCGTCGACGACGTCCGCCTCCTCCCTCGCGGCGGCGGCGGCGGCGGCGGCGGCGTTCGTCGTCGAACCGATCGCGACGACGGGAGGCGCGTTCCGGGATAAGAGCGACGCGCGGAGCGCGCGTCGCGTCGCGACCGCGCCAACCTTCGCGACGCTCGAGCGACGCGCGCGCGCGCTCGCGCGCGCTCGGAACGGCGCGACCGCGGCGGTGATCGCGGTGGAGGCCATCTGCGCGTCCTGAGGCGTCCTGAGGCCGCGCGCGCGTCGTCGACTGGCGTGGCATCCAGGTGCAGTGGCGGGCGCGGGCGCGAGATCCGCCCGCACCGGCCGCCGCCGCAGTCTCGCGCGCACTTTCAAATCTGGGCACCCCAGTCAAGATCGACGCGCCCGCACGTCGTCGACGCGCGAAAGATGTCCCCGCCCGGCGGCGACATGGAGAGCATCGCCGCCGTCGCGGAGAGAGTGCGGCGTTACGTGAACGACGCGATGGAGGAGGTCGCAGAGAGGGCGCACGGCGCGTCGGCCGAGACGGAATCGATCCGCGCGTCGCTCGTGGCGATCAACGCGGACCTCGAGGCGGAGGTGTCGTCGCTCGAGGACGCGCTGAGAGCCGCGGAGTCGAAAGAGGCGGCGTCCACGAGCGCGTACAGGGCAATAAAGGCGGAGCTCGACGAGCTCAAGGACGCGATCGAGCCCAGGGAGCAGAAGCTGCGAGCGGAGCTAGATCTCTGGAAGCAATCGAGCGTGCGGTACCGAAAACGATTCGAGCACGCGGAGGCGGAGATCAGACGCGCGCGCGGGGGGCACGCCGTCGAGGGCGTTCGCGCGCCCGTCAGGGGCGCCGGGGGAGGGGCGACGAAGTCGCCGTCGGTCTCTCCCGCGGCCGCCGCCCCCGCCGCCGCCGCGGCGACGACGACGGAGAGGGGCGCGTCCGACGCCGTGGCGGCGGCGGCGGCGGAGCGACCGACGGCGCCGCCGTCGCCGACGCGTCGGAAGCGCGCGCGCGCGCCGTCGCCGCCGGCGCCGACGACCGCGCCTGGACCGTCCGCGCCGCCGCCGCGCGCGGGAACGGGAGGAGGGGGAGGGAAGTGGAGGAAGACCGGCGCGCTCGCGAACGAGGCGTCGCTCAGAAGGAGCGGACGACGAACGTCCACGGCGGCGGCGCAAGGTTTGTGGGGCGGCGGCGGCGGCGGCGGCGGCGGCGACGCCGACGGAGGGAAGCACGTCGAGGGCGCGCTCGCGGAGGAGGACCGGACGCTGTTCAAGATCGCACCGAGGCGGAAGGACGACGTCGAGGGCGACGCGCGCGGAGGACCCGGGGACGACGCCGACGCCACGGCGCGCACGACGCGCGACGCGGGCGCGCGCGGCGGTTTCCTCCGCGCTCGCGACGTCAACGCCGCGCCCCCGGGCGTCAAGTACTCCGAGGTGGTTCGCAACAAAGCCGAGCGCGCGCTCCTGCCGAGCTTCACGTGCGATGAGTGCGACGCGTTCTACGGCGCGAACTCGTCGGTGAGACGCCCGGGCGGGGCGTGCACGCACTGCCCGGGCCCGGGGGACGTGTCGCGGCACCGCGCGAAATGGGCGCCGCCGCCGGCGCCCGCGGGATACTGGAACCTCGGGTTCGGGACGCAAGGGGACGAGAAGCGCGCGTCGGGGTAGGCGGAAGTCGTCTCTCGCATCGTTGGCGCGCGTGGTTTTAACGTAGCTAGATACGTGCTCGGACGCCACCTCACCTCCGTCGTCACGCTTCCTTGACGAACACTCGCAGTTCGCCGCGGTCGCCTCTCGACACGCGCGTCTCCGCGTCCACGAACGTCGTGTCGAACGCGCCGCTCTGAAACCCGCCGCTCATCAGCGCGTCGCGCGCCTCTCTCGGCAGCGCGTCCATCGGCGACGGCAGCGTGAACGGCGGCAGACCGAACGGGTTCCTCTCCACGGTCACGCCGGTGAACGTGATCCGGCACGTGTTCCCGGTCACCGCGCACGAGTGCCCCAACGACGCCGCCGCGGCTCCGCCGAACGGCCCGCGCAGCTCCACGACGTTATCGCACGTCGCCTTCTCCTCGTCGTCGTCGAAGCTCAACCGCTGATACACGCTCCCGAGCGAAGCGCCGGGGGATCCGCCCCCGGGCGCGCCCGTGAACCCCTGGCTGCCCGTCTGCTCCCCCGCGAACGTGCTGCTGTACGCCAGCCGCCACGCGCCGTCGAGCGCCGCCGCCAGCCGCGCCTCCGTCGGCGCGAGCGACGCGGCTCGGCTCGGCGACGACGCGAGCGTCTCGAGCGACTCCACGAGGGCGTTCACCGCGCTTCGGTCGTCCTCGCTCGCGGCGACGCCGCGGTCTAACGTCGCGAGGGTTTTCATGAGCTCGTACTTGATCTTGTCCACGTTCGACGTGGACGCGGACGCGGCGTCGCGGTCGCCGCGCGACGACGCGGACGACGACGCGTCGTCGTTCGGCTCGCTCGAGACGACCGGCGTCGATCCGCCGTTGGATAAGCCGACCGCGGACGCGACGTCGCGCGCGGGGCGCATGCACTGCGCGGCGTTGCCTTTCTGCTCCTTATCCCTGAACGCCCACATCCCGACCTCGCCGCCGGCCCACCCGCCGGTCAAGGCGTCGCGGCTCGGGTACTTCCTCGCGTCGTCCTTCACGAACTTTCCCTTTCCCACGTACACGGTATCGAGATTTGCGTCGTCGCCGCTCGCGGCTCTGACGGCGGCGGCGGCGCGACCCCGCGCGATGCGAGGCGTCAGGGAGGGTCGTAAAGAGATGGATGGCGAGACGAGCGTCGCCATCGTGGACGTCTCGACCTCACCGCGCGCGTGCGAATTGTGGTCGCGAGGGATGGGATAAGCCACGATTTTTTTGTCGTTCCGTCCAGTCGTCAGGTCCCGGGCGCCGTGAACAGAAAAATATCCGCATTGTTAGTCGCGCGCGCGATGAGCGACCCGCCCGCGTGGCTCGGGTTCGGCTCCTCCGCGCCGACGGCGTCGCGCGCGTCGTCGCGCCCGCGACGGACGCGGAGCCAGCGCGACGTCGATCGCGACGTCGTCGGCCCCGAGAGCAGCAGCATCAGCGAGAGCCTCCACGACCTGAACATCTCTCCCTCTGGTCGCGTCCCCTCGCGCGTCCCCTCGTCGCCCTTCGTCCGACGCGACGGTCTCGAGCGCTCGTCGTCGCTCCCCGCGTCGACGACCGCGTCGTCGCAGCCCCCGCGCCCGCCGCGGAGGATCGCGCGGCAGAAGTCGAACAAGTCCGTCGCGGAGGAGTTCGGCGAGTGCGCCGTGTGCTTCGAGGCGCTGTGCTCCGCGCCGACCGCGGTGTTCGTCGCGAGCGAGCGGCATCGCGTCTGCGCGCACTTCTTCCACGTCGAGTGCGCGGGCGAGCTCGCGAAGCACGACAAGAAGTGCCCGACATGCCGCGCGTCGTTCGCGCGCGTGCTCCCGGTGCCGTCGCCGAGGGAGAATCCGAACGGGTGGTTCGCCGCGTGCGACGTCGACGGCGACGGGAGGCTGTCCAAGGCGGAGGTGCTGGAGGTGCTGCGCGCGCAGCTCAAGTGCGACTGGCGCGCGATCGAACGCGAGCTCCCGACGCTGTGGCCGCAGTGGGACGTCAACGGCGACGGGTACGTGGAGCGTCACGAGATGATGAAGCGCGGGGGGTTGCTCGATTACGTCTCGAAGTCGTTCGCGAAGGCGAAGAGCGTCGACGCGGGCGGGGGGAGAGGCGGCGGCGGAGGGAGCGGGTTCGTCTTCGGAGACGTCGGCGTCGGCGTCGGCGTCGGCGTCGGCGTCGGCGTCGGCGCCGCCGCGCGGGAAGAGCGTCAAAAGCGCGCGGAGGCGGCGCATCATTCGACGAGCGGTAGTCACGGCATCCACCGCGACGACGATCGCCGCCGCCGCCATCGCAAGCGCGAGGTTCCGTCCATCGTGAACGACCCGACGGCGTGGTTTGCGTTTTGGGATTTCGACGACTCCGGCGCGCTCGACAAGGAAGAAGTCGTGAGGGCGCTCATCAAGACGTTCAAGCTCGGCAGGGACGACGTTCGAAAGGCGCAGGACATGCGCGCGGTCGTGAACGCGACGTGGGGGCTGTTCGACCCGGACGGCTCCGGAAGCGTCGACCGGAGGGAGTTTCTCATGCGTGACGGTCTCGCGGAGACCATCGTCGCGTCGGCGACGTCGGGGGGGTTGGCGCAGCGGCACGGGAGTCGATCGCGGTCGAGACCGCAGTAGCACCGTAGGCGACGAGGCGCGAGCGTCTCGTCGTGATAATAAGGTTAGCTTAATAAAATAGAAAGACGTTCGGTCGCTCGCGGTTGACGTCGACAGTAGACCTCCGACGCGCGCCCGTCATCACTTGCGTTGCAGCGCCTCGTACGCGGAGAGCGCGTCCGCCTTGCCAGACTTGACGTCCTCCACCAAACTCTCAGCCTCGAGGCCGTACGGCCCGCCGGACTTCGTCTCCGGGGCGGCGAAGAACCCGAACCCGGACCCGGCGGACGCCGACGCCTGCGGCTTCGGCGCGCTCACCCGCGGCTCCCTGGTTTGCTTCGGGCGACGCGTCGGCGCGTCGCCGCCGCCGCCGCCGCCGCCGCCGCCGAGGACCACCGCCGCGGCGCCGACGGCGACGAGCGCGGCGACGATGCCGGCGACGAGCCCACCGCTCGGCCCGCCCGCGGACGCGCGTCGCAGCGCCGCAGCGGCCGCCGCGGCTTCGTCCGCGGCGGCCCTCGCCTTCTCCGCGTTGCGAATCGCGTTGGGTTTCAAAAACCCGAAGAACCCGCAGACGGGGCCGTCCACGAACGCCTCGGCGCCCTCCGCCTTTCTCTCGAGCCGCTCCACGATCGCGTCCGCGGCGTCGCACAGGTCTTCCTTCTCCTCCGCGGTCTCGCACGCCTTCAGGTCGTCGATCGTCGGGAACCCGCGCGGGAGCGAGGAGCCGTCCTCGCTCGCGCGCGTCGGCATGCGCACCGTGGATGACTCAAACGCCTCGGCGCCCTCCGCCTTCTTAAACCCGGTGAAGGACGGAAACGCCGGGCGCTCCTCCTCCTCCTCCTCGTACGCGGGCTCGGGGCGCTTCATGATCTGCGTGGACGCTTTCAGCGCCGCGCGCTCAGCCTTCGCCGCGGCCGCGGCCTCCCTCTTCTCCTCGAGCGCGAGCGCGGCGGCTTCCTTCTTCTCCGCGAGCGCCCGCCGCGCGGCTTCTCGCTTCTCCGCGAGCGCCTCGGCGGCGGCTTCCTTCTTCGCCGCGGCGGCGGCGGCGGCGGTCGCGGTCGCGCCGCCGAGGATGCCGCCGATCGTTCGCGACCCCGCAGCGGGCGCGGCGGGCTTGGCGGGCGCCGGTTCTTCGTAGTACGACCCGGACCCTTCGTCGTCGTCCTCGGAGGAGGACTTGCCGAACGACGGCAGCGAAAACGCCGGCTTCGCGGGCGCGTCGTCGTCTTCGTCCTCTTCGTAGTACGACCCGGATCCCTCGTCGTCGTCCTCGGAGTCGTTGGACAGCGCCGCGGAGCCAGCCTTGAAGGCGGCGACGGCCGCGGCGCCGAGGGCGCCGACGCCGACGACGCCGCCGATGAGGCTGCCGATCCCGCCGCCGCCGTCTGACGACGACGACTTCTTCGGTTTGCCCTTCTCGACGACGCTCTTGGCGACGTTGCTGTTGCCGCCCGATCGCGTCGCCTGCTCGTACGCGCTGAGCGCGTCGGCGGTGCCCTGCGGCATCGGCGGCGCTTCCTCCACGACGGGCGCTTCCGCGACGTCGGGCGCGTCCGCGGGGGCTTCGAACGCCGCGTCCTCGGCGGTCGCGGCGGTGAAGGCGG
>MDSW01038888.1_pt1 | contig 27122 bp, 19 predicted proteins | sample 811171 | NCBI WGS metagenome assembly MDSW01 (sample SAMN05326641, study PRJNA326480) | marine metagenome | isolation source: seawater | place: Atlantic Ocean: North West | collected 2012 | reverse complement strand
GGGGGAATGAGGGCGGCGAGGGAGGAAACGGACGCTTCTCGATAGTCCTACGTACTGATGTGAAACGAATAAAAACGGCGCGAAAGTCGGAAAAGCCACGGCTCGAACGGTCCCGCGACTCTGCGCGGTCGCGGCGATTCGCACGTCCCGCGGCCGCCAGTGCCGGCCTCCCGCGGGCCCGACTTCAACCCGAACGAAAGGTGCTTTTCGAAGAGATAAAGCGCGCCGTCCGCGCCGCCTCGGCGTCATCCCCCTCCATCGCGCGCGCACGCCCGCGGGCACGGTCGCGCGCGGTGCGCACTGGCGGCGCACGGGTCGGACGGCCGCCTTCGGGGGGGTCCGTCTTCGGCGTGTTCGCGCGTCGGTCGCTCGGATCCTCCCGGCGTCTCGCGCGGGATAAAACAAGATGGAGCGCGCGCCGCTGGGGACGGACGCGGCTTCCTCGCCCGCGGGCGACCCCGCGCTGGCGGCGGTGAAGACGAGCGCGGACGACGACCTGGACTTCGACGACATGTTCGACCGCGGACGGTCCGCCGGGAACAGCCCGAAGCGCCCCTCCGCGGGTGAGGACGAGCAGGCGCGCCTGGCGCGCGACGCCGCGCGCCTGAGCGCGTTGGTCGGCCCCTCCGCCGCGGTCGCGCCGACGGCGAAGCCGCACGCGGGGTTCGGCAAGCCCCCGCGCGGCTCGGCCGCCCCCGAGCGCGCCCCCTCCGGCGCGAAACCCGGCGCGGGGGCGGCGGCCCCGACGAGCCCGACGCCGAACCCCGCCCCGGGCGGCGCCCCCGCGATGAAGACGACGACGGGATTCGCCTCCCCGGCGCGCGCGGCGTCGCCGTCCCCGGCGGCGTCCCCGTCCCTCGACCAGGCGTGGGCCGGCGTTCTCGCCGCGGACGCCGCCTCGGACGGCCGGTCCCCGTCCCCCTCCTCGGACCTGAGAGACCGCCCCGGGAGCGGCGGTGCCGGCGGCGGCCTCACGCGCTCGCTTCTGACGAGCAGCATCGCGCCGCTTCGCCGCATCGACTCCGGGCTCTTACACAACACCGCGCCCGTCGCGCAGGAGGATCCCGCGGCGGGCTCGGTCCCGACGCGCAAGCGCCTGACCCCGGACGATTTCGAGATGCTGTGTCTCGTCGGCCAGGGCGCGTTCGGGAAGGTTTTCCAGGTTCGGAAGCGCGACAGCGGATCGGTGTACGCGATGAAGGTGATGCGCAAGGACACGATCATCGAGCGCGAGCAGACGGATTACATGCGCGCCGAGCGCGACATCCTCACCGTGATTCACCACCCGTACGTCGTCACGCTGCGGTACTCGTTCCAGACGTCGCAGAAGCTCTACCTGATCATGGACTTCGTCAACGGCGGGCACCTGTTCTTCTGGCTCTACCGCCAGGGTTTGTTCGACACCGCCCTGACGCGGTTCTACGCGTCGGAGATTGTGTGCGCCATCGGGCACCTGCACTCGCTGAACATCATGCACCGCGACCTGAAGCCCGAGAACATCTTGCTCGACAACGAGGGCCACGTGAAGCTGACGGACTTCGGACTGGCGAAGCGGCAGGACCCGAACAGCGAGAAGCGCACCAACTCGCTGGTCGGGTCGATCGATTACATGGCGCCGGAGATTCTCGAGGCGAAGGGGCACGGGAAGACGGCGGATTGGTGGAGCGTGGGCGTGCTCATGTTCGAGATGCTCACGGGGCAGCTCCCCTTCCGCGGGAAGAACAAACCGGCGATCCAGCGCGCCATCTGCAACGCGAAGCTCAAGATGCCCACGTTCTTGCCCGGGGACGTCATGCACCTGATCAAGTCCCTGCTCGACCGCCAGCAGGACAAGAGGCTCGGCGCGGGCGCGAACGGCACCGAGAACGTCAAGGGGCACAGGTTCTTCCAATCCGTCAACTGGAGCAAGATCGAGGTCAGGGGCGTCCCGCCGCCGTTCCGCCCGACGGTGGAGGGGGAGATGTGCGTCGCGTGCTTCGACGAGCAATGGACGCAGAAAGACGCCGTGGATAGCGCCGCGGGGACGCCGGGGTCGAACGACAAGGACGTGTTCGAGGGGTTCTCGTTCACGTCGCCGAGTCTCATGAACCTCGAGGCGGATCGCGACGCCGCGCAGGAACGCATCCGGGAAAAACGAGCGGAGATGGAGGCGATGATCTGCGAAGAAGAGACGGAATCGGAGGGGGAGGGAGAAGAGGGGGGAGAGAGCGGGAGGCAGGGAGACGCGGACGGCGTCGCGGCGGCGACGAGGGAGGTGGGGGGGTTGGCCGTGGGGGGGGGACGACGACGCGCGATCCCGCGAGGTGTGAGAACAAAAACGAAAGGGACGCGAATTTGGGAACGCGCGCAGTCACCGCGTCGTGCATGCGGCGGCGCAATCCGAACTTGATGCGACCACGACTTCAGAGCACTTCGTCGGACGAACCGACGCGCGAAACGGTCGCGCGCGCACGTGGGTTTCCCGCGGGGCGGTCTCGGCGCGTCGTGGCTCACTTCGCCCGCGCGCGCGAGGGTCCGCTCGCGGTGCTGCCGGCACCGCGCTCGGATGTCGTCTCTCGGGGCGTCGTTTCCACCTCCGCCTCGCCCCCCTCCCCCGCGCGCGTCCGCGGGGACGATGCGCGCGCTCCTGCGCGGCATCCCCACCGCCGCCGCGCAGAGCGCGGCGATTTGGACGCTCGGGGACGCGCTGTGCCAGCGCCTCGAGCGTTCCCCCGACGGGTTCGACCTCCGCCGGAGCGCGGTGAACGCGACGTACGGCGGCGCGTTCCTCGGCCCCCTCGGCCACGTCTGGTACAACGGCCTGGACGCCGCGGTCGCGCGCGTCCTCCCCGGCGGCGGCGCGCGCATGATCGCCGCGAAGCTCGTCGCGGACCTCGGCGTCTTCGGCCCCGCGCACCTCGCCGCGTTCCTCGCGTTCAACGCCGCGGCGAACGCGACGGATCCGAGGCGCGTCCCCCCCGGGGATCCGAACCCGGGTCTCGAGGCCGCGGTACGCGCGGCGAAGAGCTCCATCGGGAAGGACTTCGTCCCGGGTCTCGTCGTGGACACGACGTACTGGCTCCCCGTGCAGACGGTGAACTTCGCGGCGGTTCCCGTGAGGCACCAGCTCGCGTTCATGAACGCCGCGTGCGTCCTCGACGCAGCGTTCCTCTCTTGGCTCGGAAGCCACAGCGGGTTCCTATCGAAGTTCTGGAACGAACACAAGGCGAGGAAGGAGCGAGAGCGCGAGGAGAGGAGGAGGAGGAAGGCTGAGGAGGCGAGCGCGGCGCGGGCGGGAGCGGGGAAGAAACGTCCGTAGCCGACGCGATGACTCGAGACTCGTTCGCGGCGCGTCGTCGCTCGGTCGCCGGGAAACATCCGCGCTAAATCCTCCGTCGCCGTCGTCATCCCCTGACGGTGTCCCCCCCTCCCATGGTGGCCGCTCCTCCCCCGTCCCTGCTCCCCATCCTCCGCGCGGCTTCCTCCGCCTCCCACCTCTCCAGCGCGCCTCCCGCGCCGACGGCTTCGCACAGCTCCGCGGCTCTCGCGACGTCCCCGTCGGCGTCCCACAGCGCCGCGCTCAGCGCCGCGTGCGCCTCCTCGCTCTCCGACCGGAGGATTCGCTCCAGGCGCGACAACTCCGCCTCTTTCACCAAGGATTCGCTCTCGACGATCCCGAGCCGCGTCTGCAGCAGCGGGTGCTCGGCCGCCATCGCGCCGTACGCGGATTCGGGCAGGGGTCGGTACCGGCAGAAGAACCCGAAGTGCCACGGCATGAACTCCATGTACCGTCGAAACCCCAGCTCGTCGGCGCGGAAGTGGTCCTTGAAGTTTTCGCACAATCTCGCGTACACCCCGACGCGCTCGAGGGCGCTCGGGGCCCACTCGCGGCCCTCGCGGACCTCGCGGAAGATCCAGGGCTTCACGAGCGCCCCGCGACCGACCATCGTTGCGTGCGCGCCGGAGAGCTCGGCGCGGTTCCTGTGCTCGTACCACGTGAGGATGTCGCCGTTGCCGATCACCGGGATCCGCCTCTCGCGCGCGATGTCCCGGATGGCTTCCCAATTCGCCGCGCGCGTGTATCGCTGCTCCTTCGTGCGCGCGTGGATGACGACCGCGGCGGCGCCGGCGTTCTCCACCGCCTCCGCGAGCGCCGTCGCGGGGGCCTCGGACGACCCCGCGCCGAGGCGAATCTTGACCGTGAGCGGGATCGGGACGCCGTCCGCGATGCCGCGGACCAGGCGCTCGAGCTTGGCGGGCTTCTTCAGCAGCGCCGCGCCCAAACCGCGCTTCCACGTCTCGTGGATCGGGCACCCGCAGTTGAGGTCGAGGAAGTCCGCGCCCTGGTCCGCGGCCAGCCGCCCGGCGTTCACGCCCTCCGCGATCTGGTTCGTCGCGATCTGCACGCCGAAGAGCGTCTCGCTCTCGTGCCGGCGCAGACGCGCGAGCTCCACGGGGTTCCGCCGCAGCGCGAACCGAGCGAACACCATCTCGCTCACCGTCACCGCGCACCCGAACTCCTCCACGCACAGACGGCGGAAGGGGAGGTTGCCGCCCTTCGTGAGCGGCGCCAGGAAGAGCTCGCCGGAGATGCGCGCCTGGAAGTCCGCCACCGCGGCGTCGCTCACGAGGCGCGCGCAGCCCTCGCGCCCGTCGGGGACGTCCGCGTACGACCTCCGCCCGTCAAAGTGCGGCCCGCGCGTCGGCGTGGGCACCGCGTTCTCGTCGACCGTCGCGCGCGCCGTGGCCGCGCACCCCGCGCGAGATCGCGAGCGAAGGACGGGGACGGCGCGGCGCGTCGCGCGAAACATCCCCGCGGGGTGTGTCGCGGGTCCAGCGCAGAATCGCCGCGACGCGCACCGCTGCATCGCGCGCACCTCGGTGAGAGTGTCGAAGAGGGGCGTCGGGCGCAAACCTAAAAAGCGCATCACAACCCGCCATCATCATCAGCAGCACCACTACACATGCGCATTGCCGCGTCAGCGCCGCGGCCGGACGATGTGGAAGATTGACGAGGATACCCTCACAGTATACAGGTGGACTATACGGTGATCGCGTTCGCTCTCCTTCCCTCGTTCACGTTCCGCTCGGGACGCTTCACAACCTCTTCGTCGCCGCCCACGCCTCCGCCGCGAGTCCGTTCGCGGTCGCCACCTCGAGCTCCCTCTCCCTCTCGCGCACGACCTCGGTGACCTCCCCGTCGAGGCCGTAACAGCTCGAGCGGAATTTTCGAAACGCCTCCGCCGGGATGACGACGACGCGCGTCTCCGTCGTCGCCGCGACGTCCGCGCACCGCCGCCCGCCCGCCCAGACGCGCCTCGCGCGCATCAACCCTCCCAGCGCAGACATCGCGACGGTCGTCGAGCCGTTCGTCCAGCCGTTCTCTTTCGCGCCGTTTTCGTCGCCGTTCGCCGCCTTCGGTTTCGTCGGCGAGGACGCGTCGCGCCGCTGATTCTTCTTCTGCGGACTCCGCGCCGCGAGCGCCTCCGCCTCCGTGTCGACGTCGGCGTCCCGCGCGGCGGCGTCCACGCCGATCGCCATCTCACCCACGTACTCGCCCGCGCCGCGCGTTCCGATCGCGACCTTCGCGCCGGTGTTCTCGTCGGTCACGCTCACCTCGACCTCCCCGCTCTCGATGAGCATCACCTCCCTCGCGCGGTCGCCCCGCGAAAAGAGCGTCGCGCCCGCGGCGAACGCGCGCCGCTCGAACGGATCGCTCGGCGCGTCGCGCTCGTCGCGCTGCACGCGTCGCGCGACGCGCGACGTCGCGGGCCCGTGCTGCTTGGCGGTGAGATGGCTGCGAGGCGATGCCGGGCCGTCGTCGGATCGGAGAGACCCCGAGTCCGTGGACCCGCCGCCCGTCGCCGTCTCGAACCACTCGTGCTCGAGCGCCTCCCCCGCGGTGAGACGGCGCACGGGGTCCAACTCGAGGAGCTTGAAGATGAGGTCGAGCGCCGGCGGGGAGATCTCCCCCGGCCGTGGCTCCCTCGCGTCCACCCTGATGATCTTCTGGTACATCTCGCGCTCGCTCTCGGACGTGAACGGCAGCTCCCCGGCGAGCAGCGCGTACATGATCACCCCGCAGGCCCACATGTCCACCGCGGGGGTGTAATGCTTCCCCAGGATGATCTCCGGCGCGACGTACGCGGGGGAGCCGCACTGCGCCGAGAGCTTCCCCCGGCTCGTCTTCGTCCTTCGCGCGAGCCCGAAATCCGCCACCTTCAGCGTGTCGAAACGCGAGCGCTCCGCGAGGAGCAGGTTCTCGAGCTTCAGGTCCCGGTGCGCGATGCACCGCTCGTGCACGTGCGACATCGTGGAGAAGAGCTCGCGCATCGCCCGCGACGCGTCCCGCTCTCCGATGCCGCGGTCGCCGCGCTTGGACACCGCCGAGAGCAAGTCCCCGCCGCGGAGCAGTTCCATGACGACGATGACGTACCGGTCGTCGGAGTGGTAGAAGTCGTGCACCTTCGCGACGCCCCGGTGCTCGTTCAGGGAGATCGTCAGGCGGATCTCCTCCGCGATCTCCTCGGTCGTCATGCCCTCGTCCGCATCCGCCGTCGCCGCCGCGACGTCGATGATCTTCAACGCGTACAGCTCGAAATTGCGCTTGTGGCGCGCCCTTCGAACGCGCGCGAACGCGCCCTCGCCGATCACCTTGTCCAGTGTGAAGTCCCGCGTGACGGGGGTGGAGATACCGCCCGTGTCGGGACGCTGAGAGAACGAACGAAGTGGACGAGGAAGGAAGGAGGCGCGCGTCAGAGGCGAGAAAAGGAAAGCGTTCGAACGAGCCGAGATCGGCGCGCGGAACGATTTCGTCAGTTGTTGGCTCGTCGACCGGATGACACGTGAGGCTGTCTCGGAGCGTCGGCGGTGCCCGTAAAAAGTTGGCGTCGGACGCGTCGCGCGACGGGCGGGAGCGCTCACCCGAGACGGAGGGCCGAGCGTGAACGTCTCCGTCGGGAGTACGGAGTGGTCAACGAGAGATATCTCGTCCATATTCACGACATCGCCTCGCTCCGCGAGGGAGACCGCTCGCGGAGAGGACCCCACGCATCCCATCTTGCCCGAAGATCCGCGGGCGCGGCGGCCGTCGACTTTCGCAGCGTCCGCGCCCGAGCCGTCGAGGCTCGGTGGATCGCTGCACGACGCGAGTAAGTTACCTATGGTGACGGTGGCGTGCTGAGGGCGGGTTTTGTCTGGTCCCTCTCGATAGTGGACGCGGACCGAGCGCCACGTCGTGCCACCGCGCGACCACAGTGTATCGCCAATTGGGCCGCCGCGGCCGACGCGAGGAGACATCCGACAAATAAAAACGGCTGGATGGATTATATGCGCGGCAGTCTGTAAAAAATGCGTGGGCTGTTTTTTAGACGACATCGTGCCTCCGGCCAACAATCGTGCCCGTAAAAGGACGTACTTTCGTGACTGAATTATCGGTTCACGGGCTCACACGATTTTTTTTTGCGACAGGTGTTCGTCCACGAAGGACGAGAGGCGCGCGCGCTCGAGCGCGGCTTCACAACGATCCGCGGGAACGGGTTCGCGGCACCGATCACTCCGCGAGGAGGGCGCATCCCGGGGCGAACGCACGGGTCGCGCGCTCGATCGCCTCGGTCGCGCCTGCGGTGCGACATGACGATTATCGCCGATCCCTCGGCGCCTGGCGCGAAAAAGAGCTGGAACGAGGGCGACTACATGTGGGACGAGACGAAGGCGGCGGCCGTTCGCCACGCGGCAAAGTCGCCGGCGTCGGAAAGCCCGGCTCCCACCGGCTTCGAAGACATCCGCCGGCAGAGGAACGCTTGGTACTCGAAGCTCAGCGACCGCCGCCTCGTCTGCCGCGTCGAGGGCTGCGACGCGACATGCTCGTCCGCGTACAGCGGTCGCTCGCGCATCTGCAAGGCGTGCCAGACCGCGCGGGAGGTGCGGTGGAGGGGCGAGAACGCGCGCTTCTGCCAGAAGTGCACCGCGTTCCACCCGCTGAGCGCGTTCAACGGGAAGAACCGCACGTGTCAGAAGTGGCTCGAGCGCGTGCGGGTCGCCGCGGAGTCCCGCGCGAAGGCGCGGAGGGCGAAGAGCGGCTCCCCGGACGACGGCGGGGCGTCGTCTTCGTCGTCGTCTAAAAAGCCGGCGACGTCCGGCGAGCCGTCGCGTTCGCGCGACGAGAATCCATTTCCCGGGCGGCCGGTGCCCCCCCCGGACGTGCATCACGAGCTCGCCGAGTTCGCCTCGCGGACGTTCGCCGCGGTCTTCCAGACCGACGCGTCGGATGCGGCGGAGGACCCGAACCGCGTCGATCGCGAGGAGGGACCCGGACCCGTCCCCCGGGACCCCGGTCCCTTCCCCCCGGGCGTACTTCGCGCGCGCTCTAGCGGCCCGTCGTCCGCGTTCCCCCTCCAGACGTACGGCTCATCGTCCGCGCTCCCCGGCGACCTTCCCGCGCCGCCGCTCGCCGCGGACGTCGCCCTCCCCGCGGACGCGTTCTTCGAGGAGTCCGACGTCTCGTTCGCCTCCGTCTGGCTCAAGCTCGAGAACACCACCCCGGACGACCTCCCGCCGGAGGGCCTGGAGCCGTTTCTGCGCGACGCCGCGCGCGCGACGCCGCTGGCGATGTCTTCGTGCGCGCAGCCCGGGTGCACGCTCGTGAAGTTCGACTTCGTCCTCCGAGCCCAGGACGCGAAGCGCGCGATCGAGCCGGTGTTCGCCCACGCGACGCCCGCGGTTCTCGTGCTGGAATCCTTCTTCGGGGACGGGATCGGCGGCGCGGACGTCCCGGGGTTCCTCGCCAACGGCGCCGTGTCCGCCGGCGTCTGCGGGCGCCCGGACGCGGCCGAGGCGACGCTCGGCGAGCCCGGGCGCGTGCGCGGGTTCCTCCCGGACGTCGTCCGGGACGTCGGGTTCGGCGCGGAGGAGGACGCGCTCGCGTTCGCCCTCGGCGCGCGGGTCGAGTCGGACCTCTGCAAAGTCGCGCGCTTTTTCGGAGGAGCGGGGCTTCCGCGCTTTTCCGGCGGACGCGTCGAAGTGCGCGTCTCGTTCCCGTGCGCGCTGCTCGCGAAGGTCCTCGACGGATCCGTCTCGTTCGAGGTCCGCGCGCGCGGGTGCGTCTTCCGCGCGGACGTCGTCGGGACGCCGAGCGGCGGAGCGGAGCCGAGTGGGTTCGCGGAGGCGGCGCTCTCCTTTCCGACGCGCGCGCCCGGGTCTCCCGCGAACCGCGGTGAGCCGCTTCAGGGCGCCGCGGTGGTCGACGCGGTGTGCACCGCGACCCGCGCGAGCGTCGGGATCGCCCCCGCGGTGTTCGTCTTCGTTCGTGACCGCGAGACGAAAGCCTTCGTCGACGCGTTACTCGAGCCTCGAGAGTCGTCGTCGAGCGTCCGCGACGCGAGATGCCGCGCGGCGGAACGCTCGGCGCTGTTCGCGCTCGGCGCCGCGCTGGCCGGTCACTCGGCGGCGGCGCGGGGAGTGGCGCGCCGCGCGTTTCGCGCGTCGCGCGCGGCGTCCGGGCGCGGACGCGCGTGCGCGGCGCTCGTGGACGAACTCTTCGCGAACTCTGCGCTCCGCGGGCGAGACGACGCGGAGGCGGTGCTCGCGGACGCCGCTCGACTCGCCCCCGCGCGCGTCGTCGCCGCCGTCGCCGCCGTCGTCGAGAGGCGATCGATCGACGAGGCGAGCGAGACGGATCCTCTCGACGAGGCGAGCGAGACGGATCCTCTCGACGAGGCGAGGGGTACCGCGACCGCCGACGATTCGGGTCGACTCGCGCTGCGCGTCGCGGCGACGCGCGGCGACCCGGGGGTGGCGCTCCGGCTTCTCTCGGGCGGCGTCGCGAAGCCGTCGCACTGGTTCGAGCGTCGCGGCGCGACGACCCCTCGCGTCCTCGCCGACGCGCGCATGAGTCGCGCGGTGGAGTCGCGCGTGTTCGAGTCGGCGGCGCTCGCCGCGGAGACGCTGAGACGATCGGCGGAGGAGGAGGGGGTTTCCGGTCGGGCGGAGGTCGGAGGAGGGCGCGACGAACCGAGGGCGTCGTCGTTTCGCGCGAATCGCGCGGACGCCGTCCTGTCGCGCGCCATCTCTCGCGCGTCGCGGCTCGCGGACGAGGAGGACGCGCGCGCCGAACGCGCGTCGAAGACGAGCGGGTCCGGAACGTTCAATCCGGGGGATCCGGGGGAGTCGGTGAGCGGCGGGAGCGAGGCGTGTCGAGGCTTGGCCGCTTCCACCTCGAGTCGCGCGTCACCGGATGAAACGCGTGACTCGGTCTCCCCGGAGGGTTGTTTGTGGCGGCTCGCGCTCGCGACGCTCGCCGATCCCGAGTTCGCCCCGGCGCTCGTCTCCGCCTTCGCCCGCGGCGGGGGTTCACCGGAGGACGCCGCCGAATCCTACGGGGACCCGGAAGCGGCGTCGTGGCGCGATTCGTTGGACGCGCTCCTCGCCGGCGCGAGGGATCGAGCGGCCGTCGGCGAGGACGTCTCCGGGCTCGCGGAGGCGGCGGAGTCGCTCCTCGTCGAAATCGAACGCGTCGCGAAATCGACGGCGTCCCGGGGCGGCGCCGCGGGCGGTTTCGCGTCGCGGCTTCGTCACGCGGCGGCGTGCGTCGTCCCCGACGGCGACGCCACCTGGTTCTCGTGGGAGCACGGACCCGGCGGCGACGCTCACTCGTACGACGAGCTCGACGTGCGGCGCGCGCTGTCGCTCGGCGGCGCGGTGACCCCGGCGACGCAGACGCGTTTGCTCCTCTCCGGGGCGATTTTGTGCACGTGTCACGCGTGCCTCTCCGGAGGGTGGGGGGGGAAGACGGTCGGGGGGGCGGTGGCGTGGGCCGGCTTGCTCATCGCGAGGGCGACGACCGATCCGGACGCGCCGTGGCCGAAGGTGCCGTCACTCCTCGCGCTGTGCTATTACTTCTGCCCGGCGATCGTCGTGGGCGTCGGCTTTGTGGCGACGCGCCTCTATCCGGAGGGATGGGCGCGGCGTCGCGAGACGATGATCATGACCTGCAGACTCGTCAACACCTTCGGGTGGGTCGTGACGCACAGCTCCGGGGTCCTTCTCCTCGACGAAGCGACCATGTGGAAGTCGTCCCTCGTTCGCGTGTTCTGGATGTCCGTCATCCTCGCCTCGACGAGCATACGTCTCGAACGGCAGCTCTTCGTGTCGGCGGCGCAGTTTCTCGTGTTTCTGAAGATGGACCTGGCGAAGTTCCGGGGAAGCGCGACGCGCGTCGTCGCGCGGACGCTCATCGAGGTGCTCTTCGTAGGCTCCGCGGTCGCGTACGGCGCCTGGCGCGAGCAAGTGGTGAGGAGCCATCTGGCGCGGAAACGAAAGTAGTCGACGCGGAGGAGAGACCGTGTAACGAACGAGCGTGCGAAAGGTCACCCCGCGGAGCGCGCCCGCGACGCCGCCGCGCCCGAAAAACGGCTTTTAGTGCTCGATAAAACGGCAGCTCTGCGCCACTGGCGGGCCGGGCGGCGGTGAGAAGTCATGACTTTTCTGCCGACGACTTTTTCGCGAGGAGATAAGGAGTTTGGACGCGCACTCTTCCGCGCGCGTCCAAGCCGACGATCTTGCACCTCGCGTCGCGCGCCCGGCAGGTCACGCGCTCTCTCCCTCGGCGCGTTGGCTCCGATGTCCACATCCCTGTCCGCGTCGGTCGCGTCGACTCGCGGCGGCGCGCCGACCGCGCCGAACGCGCAAAACCTCCACCGCCGACATCGCCCCGTCGCGACGCGCGCGGCCGCGGCGTCCCCCGGCGCGCGCGACTCCTCCGAGCGTCCCGCGCGCGCGGTTCCCGCGGAAGACGACGCGACTGCGGCACTTTCACGTCGCGTCGTCCTCGCCTCCGCGTGCGCGGTGGCCCTCGCGCCGATCGCCACCGCCGACGCCGCTCGCGCCGATCCGGCGGAGGTGGGAAGTGCCGACGGCACCCGCGAGTTCGACTTCAAGACGTACAAACTCGTCGTCCCCGGGGTGTACGACGAGGTCCCGATCCCGCTGAAAGATCCAGCGACGGGTGCGGTGAGCCCGACGACGCTGCTGTTGAAAGACACGCGCGTCGGCCAGGCCGGAAACACCATCTCGCTCTCGAAGCAGCGCATCCCGGAGGGCGGCATCGCGAAGGTGTCCGACATTGGCTCCCCCGAGGAGACGGCGACGCGGCTCGTCGCCGCCGAGTCGCAGCGCAAGGGCGGCGCGAATTCCGCCGTCGTCGGCGCGAGCCAGAGAACAGGGGCGGGGGGGTTGCTGTATTACACCGCGGAGTATAAGAAAAGCGTCCTCGGCGTACCGAGGCGCGTCGTCACGACGCTCGTCGTCGCCGACGGCACCCTGTACACGCTCACCGCGGAGGAGGACGAGAATCGGTTCGTGAACGAGATGGGCGCGGCCCTCAGGGCGACCGCGGAATCGTTCGAGGTCGTCCCGTATTGAGAGACGGGCGGCGGTGAAGGGGGGCTGGGGTCGGAGGTGGGAGAGAGTCGTAGTCTGCGCGCGTCCGCGGTGTCGTCAAGGGCTCGAGACGCGTCGAAAAGGCTCCGCAAACAACGCATTATTTCCCGTCAGTCCCGACGCTAACGGTCACCCCTAAATCTGACCGCTGGACGACGTTTCCGAGGCGGCGTTCGACTGGGCACTCCCCGTCACAGTGGGTCGCGCCCTCCGCCTCTCGAGACGGCATGGCGGGACTCAAGGTGAACACCACCGCCGAGGGGAGGAAACCCCTCGCGGAGACGTCCGGTGCGATACGCGCGCGCGGTGTTCGCGCCCCGGAACCCGCGCCGCGCCCGAAAGCGCCCCCGACCGCGGATTCGTGTTTGAACGTTGCGCGGACTCTGACGCGGACGCGATCTGTGGAACCCCCCTCCCCGACCCCCCCCCCCCACGACCCGCAGGGAACATCGACATGCACAACGTCAACCGGTTCCCCTCGTCCAAGCTCAAGCTGGACGAGTTCTTCCTGAACTGGCTCAGCTCGCCGGAGTCGCAGAAGCTGGTGCGCGACGAGACGGCGCGCGACGTCGCTTCATTTCCCCGAACCGCGCGGTCGTCGCGAACAACACAGCTGTCGTCGCCCGAAGCGGTCGCACGATCGGGTCGTTCGATTTTCCGCCCCCCCGCCCCCGCCCCCGCCCCCGCCCCCTCGTCGACCCCGTTCGCGAATCGCACTCCCTGACTCTCCGGCCACCCCTCACGAACCCTCAGGTTCTGAACCTGCTGGACGACGCCAAGGCGGGCCGCCCGCTGCAGGCGCCGGCGCTCCCCGCGACGCCGACGGGCCAGTCCCCGCTCTCGCCCTCGTCCACCTCCGCGCTCCTCGGCGCCGCGCTGGCGACGCCCCCGCTCTCGCCGCAGAAGGGCGCCGCCGGTGCTCCCGCGCACGGCTCGCCCGGGTCCCCCGGCAGACGCGCGTCCGCGCGCGCCGCCGCCGCCGCCGCCGCCGCCCCGCCCACCTCCCCCACGCCCGCGCCTCCCCCCGCGCCGTCGCCGCCCGAGACGCCGGCGGCGCGCGCGATCCCGCGCTTCTACCACCCGCCGCCAACGGGGGAGGGCCGGCGCGGAGTCAAGGCGTTTCCCGAGGAGGAGAGCGCGACGCGACTCGCGGACGCCGCGCGCGTCTTCGACGGCAAGGCGCTGGACGCCATCGCGTTCCGCCGCGTCGTCCGCGAGACGTGCGACCTCCCGAGCTTCTTCGCGCCGCTCGTGATGCACCGCGTCCACGACACGAACCCGATGGCGGAGGACTCGAGCGATCCGGCGACGGCGCCGGGCGCGCCCACCGCGCCCGCGCGAGAGCCCGAGCCGGTCACGTTCGCCGAGTTCGCCGCGTACTGGAACGGCGTGCTGAGGAAATACGAGGAGCGCGAGGCGCGCGCGTTCGCGGTGATTCGAGGGGAGACGGGCGACGAGCGCGACGAGGGGAGGCGGGCGCACCTAATTCACGCGGACTTCAGGCCTCTGATTCGGTGCGTCCTGGACACGCATCCGGGCTTGGAGTTTCTGAAGGACTCGCCCGAGTTCCAGGACCGGTACCTGGAGACGGTGACGTACAGGATCTTCTACCGCGTGAACGTGGCTTGGAACGGGAGGATGACGCTGAGAGAACTTCGGCGCGGGGATCTGTTGGAGGCGATGGCGCACGTGGACGAGGAGGAGGACATCAACAAGGTGTTGCGGTACTTCTCGTACGAGCACTTTTACGTCATCTACTGTCGGTTCTGGGAGCTCGACGGCGACCACGACTTCTTGATCGACAAGGAGGACCTCCTGAGGTACGGGAACCACGCGCTGACGTACCGGGTCGTGGATCGGGTCTTCGCGGAGGCGCCGCGGAAGTTCACGTCGGGGGTGAAGGGGAAGATGGGGTACGAGGATTTCTGCTGGTTCATCCTGAGCGAGGAGGACAAGAGCACCGCGCCGTCGCTCGAGTACTGGTTCCGGTGCGTGGACCTCGACGGGGACGGCGCCCTGGTGCCGAACGAGTGCAAGTGGTTCTACGAGGAGCAGCTGCAGAGGATGGAGTGCCTGAACCAGGAGCCGGTGCTGTGGGAGGACATCCTGTGCCAGGTGAGCGACATGCTGAGCCCGGAGACGAACGGGCGCGTGACGATGCGGGACCTGAGGCGGAGCAAGCTCTCCGGGAACTTCTTCAACATCCTCTTCAACCTCAACAAGTTCGTCGCGTTCGAGACGCGCGATCCGTTCGTGATCCGCCAGGAGAGGGAAGAGCCGCACCTGACGGAGTGGGACAGGTTCGCGCGCGCGGAGTACGTCCGGCTCTCGATGGAAGAGGAGGAGGGGATCGCGGACGGGGGAGAGCTGTGGGAGGGGGACGCGACGGGGGGAGGAGGAGACAGCCCGTTTTGAAACGCGAGATGGCGCGACGAATGGACGACGCGCGATACGATGGCACCCCGACGACCGCGACGCCGGGCGCCTCGCGTCCTCCGCTCGCTTCCGCGCCTCGCTCGCCCCCGGCGCCGTCCGCTCGCGCGTCATCGCTTGGGCCTCACGGCGTACATTCGGACCTTGAAGAGTTCGGCGGGAAAGTCCTTCTGCAGCCTGTGCTCGACGATCTCCCACCCCAGTTTCTCCTCGAACAGGTGCACGAAGTACTTGTGCGACCTCGTCACCGAACTGTCGTCCGTGTCCAGGACGAACCCCTCCTTGGCGTTGTTCTCCTTGACGAAGACGCACCCCCCGGGCTTGAGCCCCGCCGCGCATCGCTCGAAAAACGCGACGAACTCGTCGTCGGGAAGGTGGCCGACGCACCACTGCACCCACACCGCGTCGTACCGCCCCGGCTCCGGCGCGAACGCCTCCAGCGGCTCGGCGAAGAAGTTCACCGCCCTGTGGCCGTCCGCGCGCTTCGGCGCGTTCTCCCCCGCCAACGACGCCTCGGCCGCGCGCACGAAGTGCTTCACGGGCTCGACGAGGTCCACCTCGTGGAAGTGATGGATGAGGAAGCTGGACGTGACGCGCCCGATGCCGGCGCCGCAGTCGCACGCCACGAGCTCGCGCGAGCCGTCGAGCGCGTCGCCGAGCACGGAGCGCAGGAACTCCGAGTTCTCCTTCGCGTCGAGGTCGGAGACGTGCCCGTACCCGCCCAGGACGCCGTCGTCCGTGGCCTCGACCGTGTCCCAGTAATCGATGCCTTTCTTGTACCACAGAGGCTTGCCGTCCGCGCCCTTCGCCCCAGCCTTGACCGCCTTCCAAAACGCCGTGTGCGTCCCGATCGGGTTGCCCTTATCGTCGATCCCCTTGAACATCGGAGGCATCGCGCGCGACGAGCCACCGGGGGGGCGGGCGGCGTGTATGCCGTGCGCGATCGCGCTTCGAAATGAATCACTTCGCTCAAACGTCGGCGGCGCGCTGGCCGCTGATGAGCAACGACTGCGAAACTTCGAATTCTCGGGCGGTCGCCCTCTCAGATCTCCCCGGGCGGGCGGCGTCGCGCGCGTGGCGCCGCGGGCGGGTGGGGAGCGACGGGGAACGGCCGGCGCGATGTTCGACCGCTCGCGCTCGTCGCGCGCGCGCGGGCACGACGCTCTCCTCCCTCCCTGGCGCCTTAACCTCACGCAGCTCATCGTCGCGTGCTCGCTCACGGTCCTCCTCGGCGGCTCCCTCCAGCTCAACAAGCTCGCCGTGCTCGACGCGGCGGGGCGGCAGTTCCTCCGGGAATCCTACGGGAGCAAGACCGCGTTCCTCGTCCCGTTCGCGGTGCTCAAGGCCATCTGCAACCTCGTCGTGGGCGGTCTCGCGGACCGGTACGGGCGCAAGCGCATCGCGGTCGCGGGGTGGGCGGTCGGCCTCCTCGCCCCCCTCGTCGTCCTCGCCGCGCCCGCCGGCCCCGAGGGTTGGGACGCGGTCGTCTCCTCCGCCGCGTTCCTGGGCATGCAGCAGGGCCTCGTGTGGACGTGTCTCATCCTCGTCATGATGGACCTGTGCGGCGCCGCCGCGCGAGGGTTCGCCTCCGGCCTCAGCGAGACCGTGGGGTACACCGCCATCGCCGTCTTCGCGCAAGTCTACGGCGCCGTCGAACGATCCGCCGTCCGATGCGCGTGGACGGACGAGTGGACCGACGGCCGACCCCCCGCGGGTTCGAGTCCTCGGTCGCCGCAGTGCGTCGCGAAGAGCGACGCGTGCGACGGTCCGGACGATTGGGTTCCGGCGTGCGTCGGAAGCTGCCGATGCTCGGGGTACACGACGGCGCCGTTCCACGCGCAGCTCGCGCTCATGCTCGTCGGGTTGGCGCTCACCGTCTCGGCGCTCAGGGAGTCGCTGTGGCGGCGGCGAGAGAGCGGCGGGCTCGGCGACGGCGGGGGGATCCGCATGCGCGAGATGAGCAAGGACGGGGGGGAGTTCGTGGAGTTCGTGGACGAGGCGAGCGACGACGAGGAGGCGGGGAAGCTCTCGCTCGAGGGCGGCGGGCGCGCGCGCGGCGGCGGCGGCGCCGGCGGCGGCGCGGGGCTCCGCGGGGTGGCGGAGGCGCGCGGCGGCGCGCTCGGCGAGGCGCCGCGCGTCGCCTCGGGTTCGAACGAGCCGCTCGCGCGCGCGTTCGTTCGCACGTCGTTCACGCACAGAAGCCTCGCGGCGGTGTGCGTCGCCGGATTTTGCGCCAACTTCGAGACGGGGATGGCGTGGGGGCTCATCGCGTCGTGGGCCCGCGACGGCCTCGGCGTGGATGGTCGCGAGCGCGATTTCTTCACCGGCGCGTACTCCTTCCTCAAGGGCCTCTCGCAGCTCTTCGCCGGGCTCGCGTCGGACAGGCTCGGGCGGAAAGCGCCGATGCTCCTCGGCCTCGTCGGCGGCGCGGCGAGCCTCGCGCTCGCCGCCTTCGGCGCGGGATTCGGCGGCGACTTCCTCCCGGGGTCCGACGGCGACGCCCCCGACGCGAACGACGGCCTTCGGTTCGGGTACCTGGTCCTGTCGGGCGCTCTGCTCGGTTTATTCACGGGTCTGATGTACCCCGTCCTCGCCGCCGCGGCCGCGGACCACGCGCCCGCGGGGCGGCTCGCGGGAACCATCGGCACGGTGCGTTTCTGGCGCGACCTCGGATACGCGATGGGCACGCCTGTCGCCGCCGTCGCCGACGCCGCCACGCCGGAGACGGCGCTCCTGCTCGTCGCGGGGCTCATGCTCGCCGCGGGGGGCGTGGTCGCGGTCGCGTACGAAGAGGCCTTGCCGAACGAGGGGGGCGTGGACGGGGGGCGGCGCGGTGGGGCGGCGGCGGCGGAGGAGGAGGAGGAGGAGGAGGAGGAGGAGCGCGAACGCGTCGAGCGGCGCCTCGTGGGGGGGGGCGGCGAACGCGAGGGGGAGACGCGAGTCGGGTGATACTACGTCCACTAGCTGTAGTCCATCGTCCACGGCTCGAACGCGCGCGCGCGCGGCTTTTGAAAACGCGTTTCATCGCACGCTCTCCGGGAAGACGTGCGCGCCGTCCTCGCCGATGGGCATGGGGAGGGTCTCGAGGACGACTCGCATCGGGAGAGGGTCGGCGGCGAAGACGTGGCTGCATCCGTCGGGGAGGTAGTGGATCAAGACGCTGCCGTCCGCGGGCGGCACCTTCCCCGCGGGCTCCTCCGTCGTCCAGCGCACGGTCTTGTCCCACGTCGACGGGCGCATCTTCAGGAGCATCGCGTCGCCGACGCCGGAGAAGAACATGGCCGCCACCTTCTTCACCATCGGGCCATTGGAGGAGTGCAAAAAGCCATCCGCTTTATCCAGGCCCGAGCCGACGAGCGCCCCCGCGGCGGTCCAAGCCTCCAGATCCGCGGGGGTGGCGATCTTCCATATCGTGTCCATGTCGGGATCCGTCGGCGTCGTCTCCGTCGGCGTCGCCATCGCGACCCGAGCGCGCGGGAGGCGGAAGTGGCGCCCGGGAGGTGAGCGCGCCGGAAGCCACGTGGCGCGACGGCACGACAGTCCCTCGGAAAAGGCGCGACGCGTTTCGTGACGACGATTCATCAGGGCCTCGTCCGCACTTCGCCTCGCGCTCGTCTCGCGGACGGCCCGAGGCCCCTCCCCCCGCGACGCGCCTCGATGGTGCTCCTCGTGCTGTACGTCAAGGCTGAGCTGGAGAACGTGGAGAGCATCACGTTCCCCGAGAACATCCAGTACTGCTTCGACGTGAAGGACGCGCAGAGCGACGAGTCGAAGAGCGGCGTGTTCATGTGCGCGGACGAGGTGGCGGAGGTGGACGGTTCGCGCGGCGACGCCAACTTCGCGATGCGCTTCCCGGACTGCAAGAAGCAGTGCACGGTGTCGTTCGTGAGCGTCAAGGGCGTGACGCGCGACGCGATCACGGCGGAGGACTCGGGCGCGTTCGTCCCGATCCGAGGGTTCGACTGCCGCGGGCTCGAGATCACGTCGTGGAAACCCACCGCGGGCCTCGTCGTGAAGTCCGCGGGGGGGACGAAGTGGGAGAACGTGGACCTGGGCGAGGACCCGGACGGATGGTTCGAGTACTGCGAGAAGCGCGGCGAGAGCGTCGGCATCACCGAGCTCCAGTTCGAGTTCAGGACGCACAAGGCCAAGTGACGAGAGGAGGGCAAGCGCCGCGACGTGGCGAGATCTCGAGAGGACGCGTCGAGACTACGTACCTACGCTATGAATACAGACCCGAAACCTTCGCCGCCGCCGCCGCCGCCGCGCATTCGTCATCCCGTGAAGAAGCGGACGAACTTGCCCATCTTGTACAGGACGTAGAAGGCGAGGAAGATGAAGAGACAGAAGAAGGTGAGGACGATGAGATGCCCGCCCGAGCTCTGCTTCATCACCTTGTCCAATTTCCTCTTCGCCTCCTTCATCGCCGACCCCGCGCTCGCCATCGACTCCTCTAGCTGGTCGATGAGCTTCCCCCGCGCGCCCGTCTCCTCTTGGATCGCCCCGGTCATGCGCTTCAGCATGGACACCTTCCCGTGCAGCTTGTCCACCTCGTCGTCGATGTCGAACTCGTGAGGCATCTGCAACGACACCTCCCCGCCGTGCACGGGATTCCGCGCGCGCGCCCCCAGGCCCCCCGCGCTGTACCCAGGAGGGTACACCCCGTTATGCGCCATCGCCGCCCGCGCGTTACTCGCCTGAAGCGCTTCGCCTCCCCGATAACCCGCGTCCGGAGCCTGTCCTTCGCGAAGCGTAGGGTCGGCGCGCGGCGAAGTGACCGAGAAGATCAAAGCGGGGTGCTCAATTCTGAGCCCGCGGCTCCACTAGCCTGGTCGTCCAAGAGAATCTCTCGAATGTGTCATCTCGCGCGATCGTCACAACCTAGGTCGCCCTCGCCGTCGTGGCTTGCCGCGATGTCGGAGACCGGCGATCAGATGGCGAGTGCGTTCGTGACGAAGCTCGCCGGGCTCACGTCCACGTCGCAGAGCATCGAGACGCTCTCGCACTGGTGCGTGTTCCACCGCAAGCGCGCCAAGATCCTCGCCCCCGCGTGGCAGCGCGAGCTCCGCGCCGCCCCGCCCAAGCGCAAGCTCAGCTTCCTGTACCTCGCGAACGACGTGATGCAGAACTCGCGCAAGAAGGGCTCCGAGTGGATCGAGGCGCTGTGGCCGATCATGTCCTGGGCGACGCGGCACACGCTCCGGAACACGGGCGACGACAAGACCCAGAAGAGCTGCGCGAAGCTCGTCAAGGTGTGGCAGGATCGCAAGATCTTCGGCAGCCGCAGCCTGGACGGATGGCTCGACGCCGACGACGACGAGACCGACGTCGCCGCGCCCCCCACCGCCGCCGCGACCAACGCGCCCCCCCCGAGCGCGAGCGCCGCCCCCCTCGACGCCGCCGCGCCCGGTGGACCCGCGCGCAGACGCGAGGAGCGCCTCGCGGAGGTCCCCGCGGCGCTCACGGGCGCGAACGCGGCGCTGGCGTTGGCGATGGAGGCGGCGGAGACCGCCGCGTCGGCGCTCGCCGTCGCGGACGCGGCGTGCGCGGCGGACCTCAAGGATGAGATTCTCGCCGACGGCTTCCTGGATTCGACGGAGGGGGACGCCGAGGCGGCGAAGCGCGCGGTGCAGGCGGCGGAGTCGGCGCTCTCGGCGAGGCGCGCGGCGCTGGAGGAGGCGGCGAGCGCGAGCGAGGAGGCGGCGCGCCTCGCGGAGGAGGCGCGAAGATCGCACGAGGAGAAGGCGCGAGAGGCGTCGGAGGCGCTCGAAGCCTCCGCACAAATCGCCGTGAAGGTGGCGACGTTGCGCATGAAGGCGACCAAGAGGGCCGCCGCGGCCATGGCGAAGGCGGTCGCGGAGGAGGCGAGGAACAGAGACGCGACCCCCGCCGCCGCCGCCGCCGCCGCGGAGGAGGAGCCGTACGTTCCCGAGTGACGACGAGTCGGACATCTTTTATCAGAGGCTCGCGACCGTTCCAACCGCATACATACTACCCCGTCGCGTCGACGCGCGACGCTCGAGGCGACGCGATTCTCGATCCTCTCTCGATCCTCTCTCGATCCTCTCTCGATCCTCTCTCGATCCTCTCTCTCCCTTCGCGCGCCCCGTTCTCTGCTTCGTCTCATCACCGCGCTTTCCTTCTCTCGAGTTTCGCGGCGGCTCTTTTTGTGAGTCGCCGGGTCCTCCTGTGCGGCGCGACGCCGAAATTCTCCGCCTGTCTCCTCGCGAACGCGGGAACCGCCGCGAGCGTCCTCGCGACCGCGGCGACCAGACCGAGCCCGGTGAAGCGCCACGCGATTTCGGCGACCCGGCTCGCGACCCGCGTGCGCCTCAGGAGCCACGCCGGGAGGAGGACGAAACACGCGACGGCGGCGGCGACGGCGAATCGGCGCACGACGTACTCCGCGGCGACGAACGCGGCGTCCGGCGCCATCGCGCCGCTCCGAAGCCGAAGCTCCTCGAGCTCGTTCAACCGCTCGAGCCACATCGCCGCGATCTTATCCCGGCCCAGGTCCGCGCTCGCGAGGAGGCGTCTGAAGAGGGCCTTCGCCTCCGCCCCGTCCGCCGTCACTCGGCGGGCGCTCGAGGGATCCGCGGCGAGGTCCGACGAATCGCGCGCGTCGCGCCGCGCGATCCACGCCGCCCCGCAGCTCGCGCCGGAGCTCGGGTCGACGAAGCGCCCGCCGAAACGCGCGAGGAGGGTCTGCCCGAGGCGTAACGCGGCCACCTCGAAGCCGACGTCGGCGGCTCGGCGGTAGAGCTCGACGACGCGATCGTCGCACCGCGACGAAGGCTCCGGGGGCTCCGGAGGCTCCGTCGCCGCTTCGCCTCGGCCGCCGTCGCCTCCCGGGGGCTCGCACGCGAACGCGTCCGCGCCGAGGAGCGTCGCCGCGGGCATCTTCGCGCGCGCGTCGGGGTGCGCCGCGGCGAGGGCGAGGATCAACGCCGCCGCCTCGCGCGCCGAGCGCGAGGGTTTCGGGCGGGAGGAGGACGGGGAGGAGGGGGGCGCGGAATCGGCATCCGCCGACGACGCCGCGTCTTCGTCCTCCGCGTCCTCGTCCTCCGCGTCGCGGACGTCGGCCGCGCAGTCGCCCGCGAGGAGGCAGCACCCGAGCGCGAGCGTCTCCGGGAACTTCAGCGACGCGGTCGCCGCCACGGCGCGGTAGCCGTCCGCGCGGCCCGGCGCGACGGCGGACGCCGCCGCGCGCGTCTCGGCGAGGAACGCGAGCAAGCGCTCGTCCGCCGCGAGCGCGGGGAGGACGGTGTCTTCGCAGAAGGCGCGCGAGTCCGCGCACGCCGACTCGCCCAGCGTCTCCAGGCCCTTCCCGAGCGCGCTCGACGAAGCGAGGGACGCCAACGCCGCCAACGCCGCCCACGCCGCCCACGCGCGAGGTGGCCGGCGCATCGCGCGCGGAGCGGACTGACGACCGATCGCGACCGCGAACGGCGCCGCTGCTCGTCGGACGGGTGCCGATCACAGACTCGTCGAAATTCGGAATTTTCCGGACGTCGCCTCGGAGACCGAATTTGCGACGACAAGATCCACGTGGATCCGCGTGTACCTTCGCGCGGATTTTATGCCGGTGAAAAACCTCTCCTCGACCGTCCCGCCGGTCCGGCAACCCCCCGCCGCTCACACCGCGAGGCGCGCGTGCGACTCGCCGACCTCCTCGATCATCCCGTCGCGCTCGCGCTCGTTCGAGCACACCTCGCGTCGCTCGTCGCTGACTCGGGCATCAGGCCTCGGTCACCGCGGAATCTTCCGGTTCGGGGCGCGGGAGAAAACCAACCGCTTTTCGCTTTTCCCGTCCAACTGGCGTCAATGGAAGTCGACGACGTCCCGCTCGAGGCGGACGACGAGAACGTCGACACGTCGAATCGAGGGTGAGCATCCCCCCCGCGCGCGTCACGCCTATCGCGTCTCCCCGAGTCTCACCTCGCCGTCACCTCGGGGGCGCGCGCGTCGCGGAACGCCGGGCCCGCGAATCCCGTCCCGCCCGCGGAATTTCGGGGTGCCGTTACCGATAGACGTGCGTGCGATGCTGACGTCAACCCCCTTCCCGCGCGCACCTCCAGGCACCATCAACACGCCAAGCGCGGCGGCGGCATGCGCCGGGTGGACTCCCTCGAGCTCCACCGCGCGCGCCTTCCCGAGAGCGCCAGGCGCGGCTCGCGCCGAAAGAGCCAGCTCGGCGCCCCGGAGAAGGCGAACGCGCCCGGCGGCACCTTCTCCGGCGGGTTGTTATCCCTCCTGGGTCTGGGGTCGAGTCCGGCGGCGGTGCTGCGCTCGTGACGCGCTTCAGTCGTCGCCCGCGCCATTCATGAGGGAAAAGAGCACGCGTCGCGCGTCCTCCCTCGCTGTAAAAAAAGAATCTTCACGTTACACGTCGCTCGCGGCCTCGCCCCGCTTCCCATCGCCTCTCTTCTCTTCCCGCCTCGCCGAAGACCCCGCCTCGCCGGAATGTCCCTCGGTTATCCCGCCGGGTGCACCATCCGTCATCCCCCGCCTCGAAAAAAAATTGTCGTCGCGTCGCGTCCTCGCCGCCGTCGCGTCCCCTCCTCCTCGTCCCGGAATCCTTCAGATGTCGACCTCTCCCGAGATGTCGAGGGCGGCGGCGGCGGTGTTGACGTCCTTATCGCCGCGGCCGGAGCAGTTGAGCACGACCTTCTGTCCCTTCTTCAGCGTGGGCATGAGCTTCTCGAGGTAGGCGAGGGCGTGCGACGTCTCGAGCGCCGGGATGATGCCCTCGGTGCGCGAGACGCGGACGAACGCGTCGAGCGCCTCCTGGTCCGTCACCGCGTGGTACTCCGCCCTGCCGAAGTCCTTCAGGAACGAGTGCTCGGGGCCGATGCCCGGGTAGTCGAGGCCCGCGCTGATGGAGTGGGGCTCGATGATCTGCCCCTCCTCGTCCTGGATGAGGTACGAGAAGGATCCGTGCAGGACGCCGGGGGTGCCCAGCGTGAGCGTCGCCGCGTGCTTCTGCCCGGGCCCCATGCCCTCTCCCGCGGCCTCGACGCCGCACAGCCGCACGTCCTCGTCGTCGACGAACTCGTGGAAGAGACCCATGGCGTTGGACCCGCCCCCGACGCACGCGACGAGGACGTCGGGCTTCCCGCCCCACTTCTCCATCGCCTGCTCGCGCGTCTCGCGGCCAATCACCGCGTGGAAGTCGCGAACCATCATCGGGTACGGGTGCGGGCCGGCGACGGAGCCGAGGATGTAGTGCGTCGTCTCGACGTTCGTCACCCAGTCGCGGATCGCCTCGGACGTGGCGTCCTTGAGCGTCGCCGTGCCCGCGCGCACGGGGCACACCGTCGCGCCGAGGAGGCGCATGCGGAACACGTTGAGCTTCTGGCGCTCCATGTCAGCCGCGCCCATGTAGATGACGCAGTCGAGACCGAAGCGAGCGCACACGGTCGCGGTCGCGACGCCGTGCTGTCCGGCGCCCGTCTCCGCGATGATGCGCTTCTTGCCCATCTTCTTCGCGAGGAGCGCCTGGCCGACGGCGTTGTTGATCTTGTGCGCGCCCGTGTGGTTCAGGTCCTCGCGCTTGAGGTAAATGTCCGCCGTGCCGTAGTGCTCCGTGAGGCGCTCGGCGAAGTAGAGGGGGTTCGCGCGGCCGACGTAATCCTTCAGGATCGACGCGAGCTCCGTCTGAATGCGTGAGGGTGGAGGAGGCGTGAGAGGGCGAGGCGGAGGGTCGAAGACGCGAGGGGGACGAAGACGCGAGGGCGAGAGGGGGAGAAATCGGAACAGCCGCGGAAAAAAGAAGGGCGCCTCGGGAGGCGCCAAGAGACGCGAGGTGCGATCGGGATAGGGCTCGGTCGCCGCGCGGGTCGGGGCGTCGCGTCGCGCGCGAGCGCGCGCGCGCGGCGTCGCGCTCGGCGCTCGGATCGAGGCTCGAGCGCGGGTTCGAGGACGGCCCGGGGTTCGAGGGTTCGCGGGGTGGGGCGCGCACCTGGAACGCCTCGTCGGTGGCGAGCGCGGCGTACTCCCTCTCCAGGTCGAGGAGGGCGGGGATGAGCGTCTCGGGGACGTACTTCCCGCCGTAGTCGCCGTAGCGCCCGGACTCGTCAGGGCGCTGGACCTCCTTGATCGACTTCGAGGGAGGGTCGGAGATGGCGGCGCGGACGGTCGCGCGCGCGGCGCGGCGCGCGACGGCGGTCTTGCGGGACGCGCGCGCCCCGCGCACGGCGGCGCGGGCGGACAGGCTGGCCGCCTGCGGGGCGGTCGCGAACGAGGCCATCGCGGGGGAGGGCGGGACGGGAGGTGTCGAGAGGCGGGGAGCGTCTCGAGGCGAGCGCGGTCGAGCTCACGACACGAACGTGTCGATCTCCCGAGAGGGGCGACGGTCGCGCGAGGACGACGCGTGCGGGTGTGTGCTTCCCGGTGGACGGGCGCGCGGGTGACGTCGCCACAATCGGCGGGTCGGGCGTTCTTCGGCCACGACACCGCGACCGGAGAGAGATCTCAGGGAATGCGACGCGCTGATTGGTTGATTTGTGGGAAATTTTTCCTTTTTTCCAAACTGATTGCTCATAGACATTTCGAGGCCGAACCGTCGGTCAAAAGTCTCAATCTGTCCGAGGGGGAGCGGAAAAAGAAAGGGCCGCCCTTCTGTCTTTCCCGCGATCGATCGCCCGCACCCCTCGCACACTCCCCCTCCCGACGCCGATGTCGACGTCCGAAGAGGCCGCCGCCGCGACCGAGCCTCCGCCCGCCGACGCGGGGGAGGCGGCGCCCGCCGCGACCGCGGACGCTCCCGCCGCGGACGCTCCCGCCTCGGCGGTCGACGCGGCGGCGGACGCGCTCGGCAAGGTGGGCGTCTCCGAGCCCGCCGACGCGGAGAAGCCCGACGAGCCCGACCTGGCGCTCAAGTCCGAGGTTCTTGTTGAGCAGGAGGAGACGGTGGTGGAGAAGAAGGTGGTGGATGACACCCCGTACGCGAGCGCGAAGACGTTCGAGGAGCTCGGGCTCACCCCCGAGCTCCTCCAGGGCCTGTACAGCGAGATGAAGTTCGAGCGCCCGTCGAAGATCCAGGGCGAGACGCTCCCCCTGATCCTCTCCCCGCCGCACCGCAACTTGATCGCCCAGGCGCACAACGGCTCCGGCAAGACGACGTGCTTCACGCTCGGCATGCTGTCCAGGGTCGACCCCGCGGTGCAGTCCCCCCAGGCGCTGTGCATCTGCCCCACGCGCGAGCTCGCGATCCAGAACATGCAGGTGATGGAGAAGATGGGCAAGTACGCGAAGATCTCCATCGCGTACACGGCGGACCCGAGGTGGGCGGAGCGCGCGAGTAAGCGCGAGAAGATCGTGGACCAGGTCGTCATCGGGACGCCCGGGAAGGTGCTCGGGTGGATGCGGGAGAAGCAGCTGAACTGCGCGACGATGCAGATCCTGGTGTTCGACGAGGCGGACCAGATGATGGACACCGACGGCCACCGCGTGGACTCGCTGAAGATCATGAAACACCTGAAGAGCTCCACGAAGGTCATGCCGCAGGTCCTGCTGTTTAGCGCGACGTTCAACGAGCGCGTCAAGGACTTCAGCACCAAGGTGGTCCCGAACGCGAACCAGATCTTCCTGCCCGCGCACGAGCTCTCGCTGGACGTGATCAAGCAGTACCGCGTGAACGTCGCGTCCACCGAGGCGAAGGAGATTCTGCTCAAGGAGAAGATCTTCCCGTGCTGCGACAAGATCGGGCAGACCATCATCTTCGTGCGCACGCGCGAGGGGTGCAAGCGCTTGATGCGCGCGATGAACGAGGCAGGGTACAAGTGCACGGCAATCGAGGGCGGGATGGACCACGCCGACCGCGACCGCGTCGTGAAGGAGTTCCGCGACGGCCTCACGAAGATCCTCATCTCCACGGATGTGCTTTCGCGCGGCCTCGACGTCTCCACGGTGACGCTCGTGATCAACTACGACATGCCCGTGGAGCACAGCAACCCGCGCGCGCCCAACTTCGAGACCTACTTGCATCGTATCGGCCGCTCGGGGCGCTTCGGGAAAAAGGGCGCCGCGTTCAACCTGCTGCTCGGCGCGGACGAGCGCGCGGTCCTGGACTCCATCGCCGACCACTTCGACCACCCCGTGCCGGAGGTGAAGTTCGAGGACGACGACGCATTCGAGACTGTGCTGGAGGAGGCGGGGCTCATGAGCAAGGAGGAGGAGGTTTGAGGTCGGAGGCACGAGAGAGAGAGAGAATGGGAGGGGTTTAGGAGGCGTTGATGGTTGTGCAGCGATCGAGGCAGTCGTGAAAGACG
>MDSW01015957.1_pt1 | contig 27122 bp, 34 predicted proteins | sample 811171 | NCBI WGS metagenome assembly MDSW01 (sample SAMN05326641, study PRJNA326480) | marine metagenome | isolation source: seawater | place: Atlantic Ocean: North West | collected 2012 | reverse complement strand
TGCTTCTCATCGTCCACCACAAGCAGGCGGTTAACGAATAAACCTGAGCCCATGGCAGTAGACTTCCCGCATTCAATGCACAGGTTATTCATGCAACCACCTCATTCTCTGAAGTGTACATGTCTGCCATGTCCGTAAGGGTATCGACTAAGGCTGCTCCCCACTGTGCGGCACAAGCGGCAGCGATACCGGAATATGTTTTGCTGCGGATCTTCCACCGGTCTGCCGATGGTGATGCCAGCCATACTGCCGGATGACGTCCATCGACAATATCGGTGGGTGTAAGGGCGGGAAGATTATGCAACCAGAAACCCGTACGCTTCACCTCACCATGGCCGAATTGCCATGGCTGGACGTATTGCGTAGCAGGTCCAATTACCTTGGGAAGGACCCCTACGGGATTTTCTAGTGCGACACAATACGCATGCTTTTTGGCATGCTCCCACAGTCTGCGGGTATAGTCCATGGCCGCGAGTCTGTCAGCGTGTTTAGGCTTGCCGGACCCATAGTAGCGGTTGCCACTGCAACACAGAGCGGTGCATGTTGGGTGCATCACGATCAGGTCATACTTGCCCGTGCCGATTTCATCCCAAGCATCCCCAACAATGTGCTGTGGGCTGTTGTCAACAGATTCTAGTAGGTCTACAGAATAGGCGTCGAAGCCTAGGTTTCTGAAGGCTCGTCTCATCTCACCGGATTGCTCAAAAGCGATTAAAACTCTCATCTCAGAACCTCCTATTTGGCGTTGATTGTAAAGGTAAAATCTGCAATATCGTATCGGCTGGCGTGAATGCTTTTCAGTAGGCTAATTGCCTCATCGGCGGTCACGTCAAGTTCATTTAAAAGAACTTTGGCTCGCGGTGTATCGTGCCGACGTGCGGCATGCCGTAAGCGGTGAATCAATTGTGTTTTTCTCTCACATGTTCTCATCTCAGAACCTCCTAATCTTCAAGTATCGTTATCACGTATCGGTCACCACCGAGACCATCTCGGCAGCACTCACATTCATGCCACGAGAACCCTTCGGGACCGCTTGCAACGGCATACCCTCCGAGCCTTTCAAACCCTTCTGTTATCGCTGTTCTACGGGCGTCCTCGGTTTCAGGATTGAGAGCCAATGCGCTCAAGTCTCCATTAGCCGCGAACATATAACAATCGACGCACACTGCGTATTCGTCTGATCTCAATCCCATTTATTCGTCCTCCTCATTAAGCGGGAATAGCTCACCATTCATCTCCATGTCAATACCATGGATAGTCAATGAAATACCGTCAGTAGTAAACTTGTGACTGACGTGCATGCCATACTCACCGGTTGGATCGACTAGAAATAAAACCTGTTCTTCTAATCGTTTCAGCGTACCGTCAGTTTCCGGTATATTTCTGACGTCGTAAACACTGTGGGTATCTGCCATCTCATCTCCTTAGTTGGGGTTAAATAACTATGACCATCCTACAGGTATACTCGTCTATGTCCAGTAAAAAACTTGGATCAAAATGTAGTGGTTGCAATGCAATACGCACCACAACATGTAGTATGCAGCCCCACCAGGGGGGGGTATAAACTATAGGTGGACACATGGTAGTCAAGACAAGAAGAGGGAACAAACAAGACAACAAATAGACAAAGGGAAAAACAAACAGAGGGAACGTGCTGATGCCTTGTCTCGTGGCTGGTAGGAATTGCGTACAGTTTGTGGTGATGCTGTGCTGTGGATAGAGGCAGCCATGGCATACCTTCGAGTGGATCGCCAGCGATCAACACGGCGCAAGTTGTTGCTGTGAAATGGTTTGGTTTTATTTGGTGAACAACTGACCACGATGGTGTACGGATGTTCAGCGACCCCCTCGCCCCCCCCGGCGGCCCCGCATGTATTAGTTATATCCTCTCTTGGATTTTTTCCCCCTTTCTAGTTTCAGTTGGTTTTGTTTGTTGTTTGGACAATAGTAATTAGCCCCTTTTCCTTGGAGTATTTCTATGACCTGTCTTTGTTGTACCCCAGGAAGTGTTTGCTATTACGAGTGCAAGTTGCTTTATGCCGTGGGCTGTTACACCTATTCTCAGGCCCAAGACGACTTGGCGGATCAGTGTGACCCTGCTAACAGCTACACGGGAGGTTATGGCTGCGGGAATGTAACGACTATGATTGTGGAGGATACGTGTGATCCTGGCACTGATCCTCCCGGAACGGTCTATTACAGTGTTTTAATTTATTGTTGCAATGGCACGGGCACTGACTTTGATAATGACTATGCTTGCGTGAAGAACTGCACTAATTTGGAATGTGGCAACGTGCCGTTTACCAAATGGGGAAACCCAACCAATATCTCTGTGCCTAATCCTGTCACTGACATTGGCACCAGCTACGTTACACCTAATCTTCCTCAAGGGTTTGTGGTGACTTCTTCTTCAAGCAGCCTCTGTGCTGACGTAGATTGCTGCGAGGATTTGCCGTAGGAGGTTTTATGCAAAATCCTGAAAGACTTATCCACACTCGTGTATCTTCTTTGAAGAAGGCGTGCTTAGAGCGTGGTTACGAATATGAGTGGGGAAAGAAGTGTATTGTCCGTACTCATGACGACGGGACTATTGATGTTGATTTAGGTCATCCAAACTATCCGCACAAAAAAGGCCTGAACCTAGATGGTCATGGACCGGGCTCTCAGTTAAAGGCTTTACTTGCGAAGATAGGCATAAAGGCTAGTGCTAATTGTTCTTGCAATGCTCGTGCAGCCCTCATGGATCACATGGGAATTGAGTGGTGTGAGCAGCATACCGATGAGATTATTGGTTTTCTCCGCGAGGAGGCAACTAAACGCAAACTGCCGTTTATCGACACAGTAGGCAGGGCATTAATAAAAATGGCAATAAAGAGAGCAAAGAGAGCCAATAAAGAGTAAAGGAGAAAAAACATGTCATTTCTTACAGATGCGTTGGAGCAATTTGGCATTCTGCCCCCAGGGCCTGACCCAGCAGTTCAGGCAGCAGAAATACAAGCACAGAACGCTCAGGACCAACGGGATCACGATGCGTTGATGGCAAATAACGCCGCCCAAAACGCCATGGACCTAGCTATGGGAAGGGCACAGCAAGCTGCAATCGACAGACAGTTCTCGGCAGCCCAAGCACTGCAAGGCCAAGAATTTTCTGCGCAACAAAAGTCTATAGACAGACACCAGCGAAAAGCAGAATTGGAGCAAGCACGACGGGACCGTGCAGCTGAGCTTGGTGCATCGAGGGCAGATAAAGAGCGTGCTCGACAGGAAGAAGTTCAAATGGTCTATGACAAGTTGGCTGCTGAAGAACGAATGCAAGCAGAACAGTTAAAACTAAAAAAAGCACAAATGGGTGGGAAAAAAAGAATTGACGTTATGAAGGCTGAAGGCAAGGCACCGCAGCATTGGGGAAGTGTATACAAGTGGGTTAGTAACGCAGATCCAGACTACTACGACTTTGAGCACGAGAGAAACTAAACATGGACCAAAGACAAAAGAGATTTGAAGGCATGCTTGCCGCTGGTGAGCCACCAGAGCCAGAGATGGTTACGTGTCCCACATGCGAAGGTCGTGGCTACATACCACGCGAGGACATAGTGAATCCTTTTCAGTTTGCCCCACGACCTGCCTTGCCTACTCCCGACCGGCAAGAAGCCAAAATGGCTCCGCCTCCTGACTACTCAATCGACTATGGGTCGAAGCCGGTGCCAGAGGCACCACCTCCTCGATTCAATCCCTCTAAAGACGCAAAGCCTATTCCTCCTAAAAAGAGGTAGGCATGCAAAACCTAAACTGGCGGATCATCGTGGCAAGGACCTTGTTCTATCAGGTCTTTGTTTTTATGTGTCTTTGTGTTTTTTCCTTTACTGCCGCTCCTGGCTGGTGGGGTGTAAAGGCCATGGTCGCTGAAATGTCGATCAGGAACATCTTTTTCCCAGTGTCTTTTGAGGAGGCGTGTCCAAAACTAAAGCAATACGCTGAGTGGCGTATGGCAGCGATACATGATTACCCGGACGATTTTAAGGTAATTGAGCATGCTTTCTTGGCTGAGGAGTTTTATTGGTGCAAATACCAGTACAAAGACAAAAAAGGGAACAAAATCGTAGAAATAGACCACTTTAGAGTTAGATGGAAACCATGGGAATATTACTACGAATACCACACTTTAGAAGATTCCATAGATAACTATGACGACCTTATGGAGTCTTTTGACAATATTTCGACCGAAGAGTCGCGGAAGGCTTGGGCAATACGACAAGAGTGGCTTAGGAAGCAACGCGAACGAGCACTTGAAGACATAACAAAGGTAGCATAATGGGTGTACTAGAGAGACTTTTAAGCACGAAGTATGGGCCAGAGGCTGTAGATGTATACCAACAGGCAATGGATGCCGGCATAGACATCTCTCGTGTAACTCCCTACACCTTCGACAAAGCTGTTGCAGCTGTGCAAAATCCCGGCAAAGGCCTAGAGCACACGACTATCTTCAGAAACAACGCACTCGAAGCGTTAGATACCCCCCAAGAACCTCTACCTCGCTACCAGCCGTTGCCTCGGCACGCCGCCAACGACGTTACACGTCAGTTTCCAGAACGAATGAACACAATTATGCGTGACGTTGCCAAAGGTGCTGAAATGGGTGCCGGCAATTGGTACGACAACGCAGACCTCCTAAGAGAGTTCCAGCACTACCATGGAGATGAAAAAGGTGCCTTGTTGTTTGACCAGCACATGCGTGGAATTGCAGCCACGTCGTCAGGCAAACCAGTTCCACAAAACATTAAGCAGGCATCTGCATTAGAAGAACGCTTGATGGCCGGCGAACTTCCTGATGTGCAAAGTTATGAAGAGGCCTTGGAGTTCCTTCAAGCAAATCCGGGATATTTGCCAAAGGGTGCAGGTGGCGTAACCCAAAACAATGACCTCTTTCTGTACAATGAGATGGTCAATCGACCGGATTACCACAGAGTGCGTGCGTTAGAAGCAGGTTCTCCGCAGAAGATAGCAAGTTTTGCTGAAGGTCTTCGCGGTAACAGGCGTCCTGTAACATTCGACCGGCATGAGGCGAGACGCTTAAATACCCCGATGCAATGGTTAGCCGACGAAGGCAAGTGGCAAGCACGTCCTTTAACTACGAATGAATACATCGCGGCAGAGCCATATTATCAATCACTAGCAGACCTGTTGTCCGCAGCCTCTGGTAGAAGGATTGACCCGGCTAACCTTCAAGGGATGAGGTGGATCGGAGGAAGGAAAGCAACTGGCGTAAAGAGTATGCAAGATACCTTTATGCGTGAGTACGAAGACACGATTCAAAAGGCAGCCGCTAACCAAGGGCGTACGCCAAATGAAGTTTTGAAAGAACACATCCTGCACGGTCTGTTTTTGCAATAGGAATATCTGATGCCTTACCAAGACGATAGAGCCTTATCTAGAAACAGTGCATACTCGTTGATAGATCCAAATAGTCCTCGTTACTTACCTGAAGTCGCCCAAGACTATCAAGAGATGGTAAAAACGGGAGGGTTTGACCAGCAGTACAAAAGGTATCCATCTGAGACCAGTTGGTTTAGGCAGTACGACAATCCCAGCATACTAACGCACAGGCTTACATCACCAGAAGAGTACAAAGAAAATGTACGCATAGCTTATTTGCTAGACAGAATTGGACACGATGCTTCCGCCGAACGGCTCAGGAATCCATATCAGTACGAAGGGTACTTTACGAAAGGTCAACCACTAGCCAATCTAATTGACTACTCTCAGTCAGGGCCGTCGTTTGTATACAACAGTGCGTTGCAGATGGGGAATGAGGTTGCTAGGCAACTTGGACCCGAGGGTATGCAGGACCCGTACCCAAACGCCATGCAAAACGCAAAAAACTCATTAAACACATTTACGGGCGGCCTGTTAGAGGGCACGGTCTTGCCTAAAGACACACCCAATATGTTCAAAGCAAACTACGACAACAACCTAAAGCGTAATCAAATGCTGGACGCTCAAGTTAAACAAGGTAACGAGTTAGGGCCAGCAAAAGACTACGCAGAGTATCAAGCCAATCAAAGAAGTCACGTAGAAGACGGGTACGGCTACATGTCAAAACTGCTGGATGAGGAGCACTGGATGCCGGATTCTGTAAAAGAACCTTTAGCCCGTTTGTACGGTGTTGTTGGTGACACTCTTTTTGATCCTTTTGCTGCGACTCCCGCCTCTGCTTTCTGGGCTGCACCGGCAAGAGCAGCAGCTGCGGCTGGAACTAACAAGGGAATTCGCTACTTAATTAACGCTGTAAAGGAAATGGCTCCTGACTTTCTTCCAGAGGTAGCCGCCTACGGTGTAGAGGAGGCGTATAACTAATGGCAGGTTTTTTAGAGCGTGTACTTCTAGACATAGGCGACAACCCTCAGCCGCTTATGCCCTTTTCCAGCACAAAGATGCAGCAACCAAAGTATGCTGCCCTCGCGGAAAGAGTTGCTGGAAACCCAGCCAACCGTCCTCTTGAGGAGTTGATAGCAGAGGGCGGTGCGTATATCGACCCGAGGACTGGTGAAGTAATACCTAACTTCACTGCATTTAATCAAGCGGTTGTTGACACCTATGGCCGGCCAAGCATGATAGCTGATCGGCCTGTAGATGTAGGCTTGCCGACAGACAAACGCTACCCCGGTGCTGCAACCCTAAGAACTAATTTAATTGCTCCGACATACCACAATGTCCTCGAAGGCGACCCTCTGTTAGACCAGCAATTTATTACTTCAACCCAAGCCTCAGCCTTTGAAAATACTTTGCCCACAAAACACGCATTTGGGAAAAGAGTGATTTATGCTCCTATGCCAGATGACCAAGGCGGAGTTAGGCTTTATCACACCATGAAGCAGGCACAGCCTTCTATGAAGCCAGAGTCTATTGGCAAAACATCTGTGTTTGCAGATGAGCAACTGGGGATTGTGCAGCCAACGGGTAGCAAGTACAGGCAGCCGTTGTTCAACAACATACTGATACAGCCAGAGGGCATGGCACCTCCACCAGGCTTTAATCGTCAACTTCGTTCAGTCGCTTTGCCTATCGGAGCCGCAGCAGGACTGAGCCAAGAAGAAGGTCCTCTACAAGGTTTGGGGTACTAGCATGGCCGGCTTTCTAGAGCGAGTAATAAGTCCTAGGGCTGTTCCTCCACCACCGGCACCCCCAAGGATGAGGTCTGCGCTCGGTCCACCAGCTCCGACTGATGCAGACATCTACTTCAACAATTTAATGCAACGTCTTTCCGAGGTAGCGGTCCCGCAAGAAGGCATGACAAGGCTGTATCGTATTGGAGACACAGCCGCTGATTACGTTCCGCCTAAAACAAGATCTTTATATGGCCAAGAAATGCCGCTTGAACAGTACCAACAAGTAGTAGTTGAGGCTAGGGCTAGAGGGCTGGGTGGACAAGACACAAACCCTACAGAGGCAGCAGGGCGTTGGTTTACGGATGCACCGAATGAACTTGGCTATTACGTGCGAAAGGGCATGGAAAGTAGTTCTCCTTCTTCTCTTCGTTCTTATTATCGTGATGTTCCTACTTCTCGTCTGATGGAGTTTAATGTAGGGCCTGGAGGAGGCATGAGCCAATTTAATAAGAACTCTCGAAACCAAGCGAGAGAGTTTGTTTTGCCTATTGACGAGGTGCGGGAAGCACAAGAAGTGATGCAGTTTATAGGTCCATTGAGTGGTTTAGGAAGGTAGCTATGAGTGACATTTTATCAAGGATGACTGCAAAGAGGTTAGCTGGACAAGCAGCTGGCACGCCTCCTCCCTTTACCCCCAAGCCGCCTCCCGTCCCACCGCCTTTGCCAGATCAAGTGTTGCTAGGCAATGCGTCTTATGTAGGCCCTAAACCGCCCCCTTTGCATGGTGACGCTGGCATAACGGCATACCATGGCAGCCCGCACGACTTTGACAAGTTTACGTTTGATCAATTTGGTAAAGGTGAAGGTAAGGCAGCCTTTGGTCATGGACTTTATTTTGCAGACGACCCTGGAATTGCTAGGTGGTATAAAAACACGCTAGACAGGAGGCGTTTAAGAGAAGCCTATCGGGACGAAGGGTTTGGTCGCGGAGGTTACCTTAACGAGGAGCCCGATGTAGACGAGTTTGAGGCGTTGCTGGAAACAATGACTCCTAAGCACCAGCGTTTGTTGCGAGCACTTCGTAAAGCTTACGACTTTGGCTTTGACTCACCTATGCAAGCTCTAACAGCATTGGCAGAGGACGCTAAAAAGATAGACACAGGCGGCCACCCGTCTTTTGACTACACAGACGCTGAAGGTTTAGAGGCTATGAGAGCCTACCGAGATTTAGGCTACGGGTATCAAGTTAATATCGACGCCCCACCTAGGTCTATGCTGCACTTCAACAACCCTCTGTACAAACAAAGCGAAAGTGTTCTTCGTGGTTTATCAGAGACTGGGGCAACAGATCTTCTTAATAAACGTGACCGCATTACTTTGGGTCCTAGTATGTTTGGTACGAATTTACCGGGCGACCCTATTGTTGATGAAGTTATGACTCTGCCGGGAGAGCGTGCGTACAATGCGTTAGCGCACAAGTACGGTGACATACAAGCATCTAAGATGTTGCAGAAAGCAGGTATACCGGGACACCGCTATGCCGATGCACACAGTCGGGTTCCACTAGGTCAGGGTAAAGGTAAAGCACAGCGTACAAGTAATACTGTGATGTACCCCGGCAGTGAGCACCTTATTGATATAACAAAGAAGTATGGTTTGTTAGCCCCGTTGGTCGCAGAGCAATTAATGCAGGAGGAATAAAATGAAAGACAAAGATGGAGACAAAGTAAGACAAGCAAAAAAAGGACTATGGGACAACATACACGCAAAGAGGAAGCGTATTGCTGCCGGCAGTGGCGAGAAGATGCGTAAGCCTGGATCTAAGGGTGCTCCCTCCAAACAAGATTTTATTAACTCTCAGAAGCCTAAGAAGCGAGGGTGAAATGCGAGATAAGCACGGAGAAAAGACAAGACAAACAATAAAGAAAACAAAAACCCCAGCATGGACAAGAAAAGAGGGGAAAAGCCCATCAGGAGGCCTTAACGCCAAGGGTAGAGCGTCATACAACCGCCAAACAGGTGGAAACTTGAAGGCTCCACAGCCAGAAGGTGGCAGCCGAAAGAAGTCGTTTTGTGCAAGAATGTCGGGAATGAAGAAGAAATTAACCAGTGCAAAGACGGCTAGAGATCCGAACTCACGTATAAACAAGTCACTTCGTAAGTGGAAGTGCTGAAAATCGGTAACAAAAACAGCAGATATAGACACTGACCACTAGAGACGTTTTTTCCCGAAAGTCCTAGAGGTATAACTATGTCTGAAGAACAAGTACAAGAACAACCAGTTGCCGAAGAGTCTCAGGCTCCAGAAGCCCCCGTCCAGGAGGCTGCGCAACCGCCTGCCCCAGAATCGTCCGAAGGTTTTCAATCACCTTATGAGGCATTCAGAGCACTCCCCGACTTTGAGGGGCAGGACGACCTAACGATTGCCCGTAATCTGTACGGTGCTTACAACGGGTTCAACGAATCCCAACGTCAGTTGCAACAGTATCAACAGGTGGTGCCCTATGCTCAAGAGTATCTTAGGAATAAGAATGAGTTTGAGTCGTGGCAGCGATCAAAAGCAGAAGAGGCTGCAAAGGCAGCACAGCCTGAACCTCCTCCAAAGTGGTGGAATCCGCCAGAGGTTAAGGACACTTGGAAATCGTACATCGTCCGTGACCCTCAGACCGGCAAAGAGATCATCGACCCGAACGCACCGTTTGAGGCACAGCAGGCGTTACGGGACTATCAGGCCTACACCTCCGATTTCGCTCGCCGTTTCGTCACTGATCCTGAGAATGTACTCCAGCCTTTTGTTGAGCAAATCGCCACGCAAAAAGCCCAAGAAATGGTGGAGCAACATCTGGGACAATATCAGGCGAAAAGTTACATACAAAACCTAGAGGAGCAGAACAGAGACTGGCTCTTTGACGCGAATGGTCAGATCAGTCCCGAAGGAGTAGCCGTCCAAAGACACATCGAGGTTGCTCGTCAACTAGGTATACAAAGCCCCCAAGAGCGTTGGGCGTATGCGACTGGCATGTTGCAGAAAGACCTGCTGGAACACCGTTTCATGCAGGACCAGCAGCAACAGCAGCCAATGCAACAGCCTCAAGAAGAATCCCCGCAGCAGGCCCCTCCTCCGCCAATGACTCCTGAACAACAGGCGGCACAACAAAACATGCAGTTCCTTCGGGAACGAGCAACCCGTACCCCTAACCGGAGTGCGGGAGCAATGGAACCGCAGGCACCTAGCCCACGGTTAAGTTTCGAGGAACGGCTGCAAAGCCAACTTACTAAAGATGGAGTAATCTAAAATGGCGAGTGCTACTGATTGGGCTCGTAGTATTGGTACTACAATAGTCAATCACTTGCGTCAAGAGGAAATTGCTTCTTTGCGCAAGTATAAAGTGTTCGCGGCCCTTGAAGGTTCTGGCAATGTCCGAACTAACATGGCTGGCCGTGGATTTGATTTTGAAGTTCAGTATAGGAACCATACTCCTACTGGAAATAACGGGGAAACGCCTCGTGTTTTCAGCAGAGAGAATTTGTGGAAAAAAGCTGAGCTTGAGTACAGGGGCGCGCAAGTCACTGACGCGATTTACAAAAAAGAGATGCTCGAAAATAGAGGAGCACAAGCGTTGGTCAATGTTGCGGGCAAGATGTCAAATCGTCTTTTGACGAGCATGGAGCAGTATCTTGCTAAGGAGTGGGTCGTTGACGGCTACGCTGCTGGCAACGAACTTCGGTTCCATGGCATCGAGTCTTTCATGGGAACAAATGGAACAATCAACGTGAGCACGGGCGATCAGCGTTCGGCTAATTCGGCTGACCCATTTGCTTATCCAAGCGACACGTATGCCGGCCTCTCAACTGTACTTGGTGCATACGGTGGCAGTCAGAAGTCTGGCGTTTGGCCTAACGGCGAAGCTGATCCAGAGTTTGACTTCTTCACTCCAGTAATCACCAACTACACAAGTAGCTACTTCGGTGGAACTACTTGGGCCGCAAACTGCGTAAAAGCAGTTCGAGAAAGTATTCACCAATGTCGTCGAAACGACACTTTAGAAGATCAGATTGACATGACGATCCTAGACCGACGTCTATACATCGACATGCTCAACACACTTGATTCTAAAGAACGGGTGATCGTTAGTAAACAGAACGGCCTACGAAGCTACGGCTTTACCGACGTCTTTGAGTTGGACGGCGTTGAAATCAGTAGCGAGACCTCTGTACCTACAAATGTAGGCTACGGTTTGGCCTTGGGTAACATGGAACTCCTTTGCATGGAAGGTCAACTTCTGAACGCAGAGGGTCCATTTTACGACGAAATCACACAACAGTATCGCTACGTTGTGTCAATGCTAGGTAACCTGAAGTTCAAGTCACCTAGGTCATTCTTTAAACTTGTTGCACTCGCCTAATTAAGAGGAATAGAAAAAAATGGGACTATTAGTTGATCCACCATTCGCTCTTGGGCAGACCCTTGGGGTCAGTTCAACTGACGATGGTAAAGGTTGGGTTGGCGCAGTTAAAGAATTTACTGACGTCACACCTTCAACTGGAGTAATCCGAAGTAATCGCCGCAAGGTTTGTGTTGCAGTTCGTAACACAAGCGGAGCAGCCTTGCTTCCAAAGAATCTTGTAACTTTTGATACCAGCACTGCTGGTCCTACATCCTGCGGTGCCGTAGATGCAAAAAATGCAGTTACGGGTAACGAGTTTGTGGGCGTAGTGGACGAGCATCTTCCAGCCGCTGGAGTAGCCGCCAACGATGTTTTCTGGGTCACTATTGAGGGACCAACAGAAGTTATCGCTGACGCTGCTGTATCGGTAGGAAATGCGGTTGCCGCCGACACGGCTGCGACTGCTGGTGCCGCTACGGCTGGTCGAGTTATCGCTACTACTGCAAATGCAATCGGTCGGGCTGTATCTGCCGCTGCCGCAGCTGGCGATGCTATTCTCGCTGTAGTGAAAACGAAGGCGTAATATTTGCCCTACCAGTGGGCTTTCGGGGGAGGCCCTGGATTGGTTGACGCTGATCCAGGGCCTTTTCTAAAAGGTGTTAAATGGACCCAAAATTATTATTTTTATTAATGCAGCAGTCTGCCATACAAAATCCCGATATGGAATTTCTTCGCCAACTCATTGCTGAGTCTAGACAACCTATACCCCAAGAAGACGCTGATAAACTTAGGATGCTTCAAGGGAGCGGAATGGGGCTCGATGGTTTAACCACACTAAAAGGTGACGAATAGATGTCTACTCCTTTCGACCCATCGAAGTATAAGGAAATTACGTTAAAAAGCGGTCGGAAGATGCGGGTTAAAAAGAAACCGTCTTACGGCAAGACATGGACGAGAACAGACGTTGATGCTGAGGGCAACACAACAACTAGCTCGGGTGGGTTTACAAAATACTACGGCCAACAAGCTGGCAAAGGCCCTGTAATTAAAAAAGAGACCTATAACTTTCCTAGCACATCAGAACAGTACGAACAATTTTCACCGGCAAAACCAACGAGAAACGCCCAAAACGATCAAGGAAACACGGCCATGTCAAAAACAATGCCTTTTGCCCAATACAAGAAAAACACCCCAAATCAAGGCTACGGTCATGGTCATAAGGCCGACAATACTCCAAAGTATGGGGTCGAAACGGGAATTAGTGCGCCACACAGGTATATCCCTGCAAATCAGCCACAACAGTCCGGCGGAGGCACGGAATACCGTGGCGGTAGCAAGTATTTTGATGAACGTACAGGTCGGTACACTGGCGGGCCAAACTACAAGCCGCCTTCCGGCTCTAAAACTAGCCTGCCGACAGCGGCAATGCAGTTGGGAAATAGGGATGCCAAGATGGCTTCTGACCGCCCGCTGAATTTGAGTCAGGAAGTGTACGAAAGAATGGGTGGAAGATCTAATGAATACGGTTTTTCACCTCCGGCCCCACAGGTTAATCGACCTCCGGCCCCACAGGTTAATCGACTTCCGTTTGTTGACTACACAGCTCAAACTCCTCGACAAGGTGGTTACGACGGTCCTGCCGAAACCTTTCAACCAGTAAAAGGTCTTAATCTTCCTGTCGATATTAGCCGCTCTAGAATGCAGGAAGAAATTGCAAAATACAAAGCAAAACAGAAAGCAGAACAGAGTGCTCCTGACAATCCACCTGCGCAATACTCCAACCTTTCGATGGCTCCTGGTTCGACTCAGCAGCAGATTGATCAAGCTAACCAGAACTGGCAGAACTGGATGGCACAAAACTTACCAAAGTCTGCTGGCATGACTGATAAAGAACGAGACGAGGCGGCGGGGGCACAAAGTTTTGGAGGCTATAACCCTGATGGCTCTCGTGCCAGCGACGTCGTTGACTTTGCTGAAATTGACCGAAGAAAGGCAGCAGGCGAAACGTGGAACCCAAATACTTTTAGTTGGGAATCACCCTCTGGGCAAGGTGGTGCTCAGTCTTATGCTGGCAGGTATGCGGCTACACAGGAACAAATAGACAAGGCAGCTGGAAGACAAAACAGAGGAGGCTATTTTCCTGATGGTTCTCCTAAGAGCGATGTTTATGTTACAGACCCAGTAACAGGTCAAGCTGTTCCAGAAAACTATGACCGCAATAACCCCGGTCATCAGCCCGGATACCAACGTCCCTCTGATACTGGCCCCTTCTTCAACCAAGGTTCTCCACCCAGTAATCAAACCAGTACGCAAGCTGGTTCTAGAACTATCATGCCCGGTGAAACATCTGAAGACCCTGTGGCCATCACAGACTTTGGCGTCACCAATGTAGAAGGAGCACCAGCGGGCGACTCACTTCCAGACATTGCCCGCGAGATGATGAGTCAGGTGCCCGGAACCGGAGACATGAGCCTGCAAGATTTTATGCAGCAGTATAATAATCGAGTTAGGGATACTAGAGGGCCAGCGGCCCCGGCGGGTGTCCCAGAGACCGAGGTGGCACCGGGGTACGTTACAACTCAGGCAATGGACCAATACTTAAACCCGATTAGCCCTATGGGGTTTGCCCAAGACCAAGCCAACTTAGGGAACATGGGAAACAATCTTTTTGATCCTCGTCGTCCTAATCCCTTTGAGTTTAGTGCTATAGATCCGTTTGGACGTACGTCGAACTACTCGCCGGGTTTGCAGGGGGCTGCGGAGTATAACCGTCAGCAAGATGCGTTCTCCGCCTTGCTTGGCAGTTTGCAACAGCAGCAGGTAGATGCCATGAGAGATCAAGGGCCTGGTGCCTACATGCCGATTGATGTGCAGAGTTTATATGATTATTCAGGGACTCCAGAGGGCTACGATGCTGCGTCTGAGGCAGTGGGCCAACAGCAGCAAGACTTTTTAAATATGATGCACAACTACGGCCAACGCTACAACTATGGCGGCGGTCCTTACTTTACCTAAACTAACATCAGATTTTTACTGTTGACGTTCAAAAAAAGAACGAACTAAACTGAAACTTTAACCCCTTTTCCCCGAAAGGCACTGTTATGAAAAAAAGGTTAAATCTCGGTATCTGTACGTTTAGTTATGGCGGTAATGGGGGTATATCCTCAGAGGTGCCGGACATACGCGAGTGGATGATACCGCTTGTTGTTGGTGCTGCCAAAGACGAAAGAATTGAAGAGATAAAGGTTTGGAACCTAGCTGATACGCCTATTACTATGACTCGCAACCGCAGCGTGTTAATGGCTAGGGAATATGGCGTCGATGTTTTGCTCATGGTCGATAGCGACATGAAGCCAGATATAGATGGCAGCGAACAATTTTTCCCGTCATCCTTTGACTTTTTGTACAACCACTACGAGGAAGGTCCTGTTTGTATAGGTGCTCCTTACTGTGGCCCTCCTCCCAATGAGTGTGTTTATGTTTTTCGTTGGCAAAACAATGCCTCCGAAAGTGCCAACCCTGACTTCCGCTTAGAAATGTACGACCGGCACACGGCTGCAAGGATGGAAGGAATTCAGGAATGTGCCGCATTGCCTACGGGCCTCATCATGTATGACATGCGTTGTTTCGATTTGACTGAGCCACAAACAGCAGACGACAACCCGTGGTTCTACTATGAGTGGCCTGACAAGTTTGCTTCTCATAAGGCAAGCACTGAAGACGTAACAATGACCCGTGATTTGTCCGTAGCAGGGACTCGTGCCCTAGGATATAACCCCGTGATGTGTAACTGGAGTGCTTGGGCTGGCCACTGGAAGCCTAAGTGCGTAGGTAAGCCAATTACCTTGGACGCTAACACATTAGGCCAAAAGTTATCTGCAAAATGGACTACCTCAAACACGGCAAAGATTATTGACTTGCGTCAGCCTGGTTTAAAGAAGGCAATCGAAAATGCAAACAGTGAGGAAGTGCGTCCAGTGTGAGAAAGAGTTTCCTCTTACCTCAAAATACTGGCATAAAGCAAAGGACGGTTTTCATTCTCGGTGCAAGCCATGCCGGAACGAGTATGAAAAAAAGAACAGGGTAGCCAAGAAGTCGCAAGACATGGCTGAACTAGAGAAGAACGCCGTCGATTTGTTTATGGCTCAGGCGAGGATAGGTGGGGCAAACATACCTCACAGCAGCGAGTTGCTAGAAGTGTTAATGGGGTACTTCGGCGGTGTGGCTGGCTTTGCGAACGTGTACATGAAACAGTTTTTCGACGCTCCAGCTGGAGGTGCTTTTCGTACAAAAATGCTTGACACCATTGTTCGTTTAACATCGACAAACACTGCAATGGGTGGGGCCAAGAAACCACTGACGCTGTGGACTGACGAAGAATTGGACAGTGAGTTGATGGCAAGGTTAAACGAGGCGGCGACAATTATAAATCTACCAGTAGAAAATATTGAAGAAAAAAAAGACAACACAAGCACCGATTAAAAGCGATGACTTGTCTGCGTTGACGACACATGCACTTCAACACTTGCGTGAGGTGCAAACGGAACTTGCTGGCCGTAAGCTAGAGTCCCTTAGATTGTACGAACCCATGCCAATTCAAGAAGAATTTCACGCTTGCAAAGCATCGGAGCGAATGCTTATAGGCGGCAATAGATCTGGTAAATCTACGGCAGCGTTTATTGAAGACGCAAGGGCAGCAACAGGTCAAGACCCACATAGTAAGTATCCTCTTCGTGATGGTAACATCCATATAGTTGGAAGAAACTGGCCTCACATTGGGCTTGTGGCGTACCCAATGTTATTTAAGGCCGGTGCATTTAAAATTATTAAGGACGACGCTGACCCTCGTGGGTGGAGGGCGTTTAGGCCGGGTGATGATCCAAAACTAGGCAAGCCAGCACCACCCTTAATTCCGCAGCGATTCATAAAAGACCAAAGTTGGGTCCTGAAGTCAGCCGGTTACTGCCAGCGGGTCACACTGACGAATGGTTGGGTTGTTAATTTCCACTCTTCAGAAGGTGAGCCCCCGCAAGGTTTTCAGGCCGATATTGTCCATATTGACGAGGACGTGAACAATGAGCGGTGGATAGGTGAGATGCAGGCTAGGTTGTCTGATAGGAAAGGACGCTTTATTTGGTCTGCGATGCCTTGGTCTAAAAACGATGCGTTACTTGGCCTGTGTGAACGTGCCGAGAAGGCCGTAGAAGAAGGTCAAGAAAACCCAATCATTAAGAAGTTTACGTTGAGGTTTCTAGACAACAAGGCCATAGACAAAGAGGAGAAGCAGAAGAACATTGAGCGTTGGTCTGCCCTAGGTGAAGATGAGTTGAGGATGCGTGCAGAGGGTGAGTTTACAACTGGCAGCACGCTCATGTACCCAACTTTTAACCTTGCCGTTCACCTTTTAGGGCGAGATAAGTTAAAGGAGATACCACATGACTGGACACGATATGTCTCAATTGACCCAGGGCATGCGGTTATGGCGACTTTATTTGCAGCAGTCCCACCAGATAACAGCATGATTGTTCTTTATGATGAACTGTATATCCGTAATTGTAATGCGGCTATATGGGGTAAGCGATTTAAGGAAAAGGTTGGGCACCAGCACATATACGCCATGATCATGGACATGCACGGTGGTACACTCCGAGACCTTGGTAGTGGTCGCCTGCCACACGAGTTGTATACGGAGGAATTAAAAAAGCACGACATAAAGTGCGAACTGACCGGCCAGTTTTTTATTCCGGGATCAGATGACATACAGGCCCGTGCAGCTTTAGTGCGTGAGATGCTCCATATACAGGGTGATGGCTCTACTCGGCTAAAGATCTGGGAGGGTGCATGCCCAGAACTAAAGAGAGAACTAAAAAGATACAGAAAAAAAACAACAACAGTCAACGGTCAGGTATTTGTCACAGATGTTCCACAGACTCGCGGAGATGTACACGCTTGTCAGACGATGGAGTACCTTTGTGCGTTTGAGCCTGAATACCATCCACCGCCTAAGACTCATGGCCCAGAGCCTTGGTGGGTTTCTTACTTGGCAGCGAAGCGAAAACGTGAGCAAGCTGGACAAGAAAACTGTGTTATCCTTGGGCCCTCTGGAGGTCGAAAACGATGATTAAGTATGATATGCCTGTCGTTGAACTGGGTGACTTTATTAACTACGTGGCACATGACGATGCTCCTCCAAACCTAGGGATTGTCACAGAAGTGTCGTCTCGGAGCATTAAATGTTGGGTGATTGTCCCTGATTTCGGGGGCATTGAAAAGTATTCCGTTCACCATAAAGATGATCCGGGACTAGAGGAATTCACTGAGTGGAAACGGTTTGGGATGTGGTATCCAAAAAAGCCAGACTCCCAGATAGCAGTTTTATCCGAGAAACTTGCACTGCTTGAGAAGAAAATCGGAGTTTTGGAGGGTCGAAAGACGAAAACTGACACTAAGAAGTAGGAGAAAAAATGTCAGATACAAACCCTTTAAGTCCGATTTGCAAATCGTGGCTCGAAAAAATCAAGTTAGCCGAAAAGCACAAAAAGCCTTTTAGCGACGACGCTGAAGAGGCTATGAACTTTTTTGCTGGCGATCCTGATTTTATGTGGCAAAACGAGTATGCGCGTGGCGAGCGTGGATACAACAAAGGTATAGACCCCCCGGCCTTCCGAATGACCGTAAATAGGGTCTGGGAGGCAGTGCGTCTTTTTACTGCTGTTATTCATCACCGCAATCCAACACGAAGTGTAACGCCAAAAGACTACCCGTTTGTTCCGCCTCAACTTCTTGGTATCGAGCCTCAGCCCCCTGTTCCACAGATGGGACCAGATGGCCAGCCTGTTATTGGGCCGGATGGTCAACCTGTAATGATGCCAGACCCTATGATGCAGCAGTATCAAGCAGCGTCTCGGCACATCAACCGACTGACTGAACGGAGAAAACTGGTCTCGGCACTCTTAGAGCGTTATTTAAACTACACGCCGAACGAATTGAATCTTAAAGATCACAGTCGTCGGGTCGTAGAAGAGGCGTTTATTAAGGGCGCAGGCGTGTGGTGGCATGAACTGTATCAGCCACCGGGTTCAAATGTACGGATGGCCGGCAGTTTCTTTGATTCGATTGACAATCTTTTCTGGGACCCAGACGCTGACGATTTTCCTGACATACGGTGGTGTGCTCGAAAAAGGGTCCAGCCTATTGATGAAGTTGCAGCGAAGTTTGGGCTTACGCGAGACGATTTGAAAGGCCACATGGAGTCGTATGCTTCGCAGTCAGCCCGCAAGAGAAGAGGGTACGAAACAGAAAAGAAAAGGGGACAAACAAACGACTTAATTTGCTACTACGAAATATACAGCAAGACTGGGTTTGGGGACAGGCTCAAGGATGGCGAGAAAGATCTTCGCGGTCAGTTCGATGCCCTAGGCCCTAACTGTTATATTGTCGTTGCCGAGGGTGTTGAGTTTCCTCTTAATTTACCTCCTTCTGTTTTACAGGAAGACGTAGGCCCAAGTGGCGTGCCGGACAGGTTTTTCATGTCTGCCCAGTGGCCAATACCTTTTTGGGCAGAAAGTTATTCAGGCTGGCCGTTCACGCTGTTAGCTTGGCACGGTAAACCGGGTTATTCGTGGCCGTTAAGTTTGATCCGGCCAGGTATAGGCGAGTTGAGGTTCATTAATTGGGCCATGTCCTTCTTAGCCACAAGAATTGCCACAAGCAGCCAAACTATTATCGGGGTGGCAAAGTCGGCTGATCCTGACATTAAGAACAAATTACTTGATGGCAGTGAGGGCGGGTTTAAGATTGTTGAGATTGCTGAGGCAATTGGCCGTCGTGTAGAAGATGTGGTTTCTGTATTCCAGATGCCAAACATAACAACTGACCTATGGACCATTATATCTGAAGTCACTGCTTTGTTCGACCGGCGTGTTGGACTAACAGAACTTATCTATGGAATGACTAGGTCATCGTTTCGTTCGGCAGCTGAGGCCCAAGTTAAGGCAGAGCAAATTAGCGTTCGGCCTGATGATTATGCAAACATACTAGAAGATGCGTTGGCAGAGGTGGCTCGCAAGGAGGCCTTGTGTGCGAGGTGGCTAGTGCAGCCGCAGGATGTAAGTACGTTAATGGGCCCATTAGCCGCTCAGGCGTGGCAAATGCACGTTTTGGCAGAGGAACCAGATACAGTCGTCAGAGAGTATCAATATCGTGTCGAGGCTGGTTCTGCGAAGAAGCCAAATATTGCAACACGAGTAGAAAATCTAAATGGGTTCTTGCAAATGGCGATGCCGGCGGCACAAGGCCTGATGCAGGCAGGAATGCCCGACATGTTTAATGGTCTTATGTTGAAGTGGGGCGAGATTAATCAAATGGACGTGACGGGTTTCTTGGTTCCGCAACCACCACCCCCTCCTCTACAAGAACAAGCACCCCCTGAAGAAGCACCACCAGAGGAAGGACCGCCACAATGAACATCCCTTGGGAAGTAGAGCGGGCTGGACCAGCAGCCATCAAGGTATTTAAAGAGTCTATCTCTAATGGAGGTACTGAAAAATTCGCAACAATGTGCGCCGTCCAAATCGCCCCCGGAACAAAAGGGACAGACAGGGCCTTTATGGAAGGTCGCATGAACAACCAGCAACTGGACGACATGCCTCTGATAATGGCTCAAACAATGGCAAGGGAGGCCAAGGCAGCCGGGATCAATATAAACGGAAAGCATTATGTTGGGGGTCTAGCCGACAAGAGGGCGTGGAAAGACCCCGAGGCATGGGTCAGCAGCAACGACGACATAAAGAAGGTAGCGGAGAAACGAAACTTAAATGTTTCGGGAACAGTGAAGCACAAGGCGGAAGAATCCGCACCGAAACGTACGGTATTAAATGAAAAGACTGTACAAAAAGAAATGAAAAGACTGAAAAAGAAAAAGCCAAACGCAAGTAAGGCTGAGTTAAGAGAAAGAGTTATCGACAAACACGCCCTAAAGAGGAAATTGAAATGATCGAGATTCAAAGGTTTTCCCCGCCGGGAACATCTGTGACTATTACCAATAGTGTGTCTACAACGGCGAAGATACCATTCGAGAATGGTGCTGGTGGTGCCGTCCACGTTGCTGCCACCAACGCAGTGACTCAAATCACTTGGTATGGTGCTCCAGACGAGCAGACGACGCCGCAAAAGATTTACTCAGGTGGAAATGCTGTAACAACTGCAATAACAGACGGTGTTCATCCATTTCCTGATGCTACGTTTGGTGTTCGTTTTCTTTGTCCTGTTGCTTCTAATGCAAGTCTTACCTCTGTTGTAACGGTTAAAGGATAATGGATCAAAGATTTTTAAAACCTGTTGGCCAAGCCTCTGGTGGAGGCGGTGGCGGTGGTGCTACAGAGCCTACTGCGCCTCAAAGTCTTTCTGCCTCTAGAGGTAATCAGCAAGTCGGCTTGTCTTGGGCGGCACCTGCGAGCGACGGGGGTGCTACCGTTACGGCGTATAAGGTTTATCAAAGCACAGACAACGCAAGCTACAGTGTCATAGCCACTCAGGCGGGCACGACACTTACGGTGACTGGCCTGACCAACGGAACTCAGTATTTCTTTAAGGTGTCTGCTGTAAACAGCGTTGGCGAAGGTGCTTTATCAAGTCACACCTTCCAAACACCAAACACGACGCCAGGGGTTCCGACAAGTTTAAGCGCATCTGCGGGCAGCACCCAAGTAACATTGTCTTGGACCGCACCAACGGGCGACGGGGTTCCTACGGATTACGATGTGCAGTTTGCGGACAACTCTGGTTATGGTGGTCTTTCTTGGTCTACGTTCAGTGACGGTACAAGTACGGCCACCACCGCGACCGTCACGGGCCTTACAAATGGAACACAGTATGCGTTTAGGGTTAGGTCATCTAACCCGGTAGGAGATAGTGCGTACACAAGTTCAGTGAACGCTACACCATCATAAGAGGTAGAAAATGGCTAATGTAAAGGTGTCTGCTTTATCGAGCGAAACAACCCCTGTGGCTGGAGACGTCGCTGCGATTTCTAAATCGGATGGTTCGTCAACAAAGAAGTGTGACCTTCAGTTAATCGCACAGCTTTTCAGTGACAACACGGTGTCTGGGCACAGTGCTACCGCAAGAATTACGAATGTCGTTTCTTGTACTACCGCCCAATATAATGCCATAAGTTCAAAATCAGCAACTACTTTATATGTGCTTACAGACTGATGGCTGTCAAACTCGGTTCTACTGCAATTACTACAATTAAACTCGGGGCCACTTCGGTAACGAAGATATACCTAGGCGCAACACTTGTATACACATCATCTTAATTATGGCTTTTAAACTTGGCAGCACATCTATATCGAGCATTAAGTTGGGGTCCACGAGCATCTCGACAATTTACCTAGGATCTACGCAGGTCTTCGGGTCTTCTTCAACTGCCCCAGGCGTACCGCAAAGCCTTGCCGCAAGCCGGGGTAACACGCAGGTTGATTTGTCGTGGTCCGCCCCGGCCAGCGACGGTGGTGCGACAATCACTGGATACAAGGTGTACCAGTCAACGGATGATGCAAGCTATAGCGAAGTTGCGACTCCTTCAGGAACTACCCAGACAATCACGAGTTTAACGAATGGTACTACCTACTACTTCAAGGTAGCGGCAGTTAATTCTGTAGGCACTGGAACGCAAACATCTTCAGTTAGTGCAGTTCCAGCAACAACACCGGGCCTGCCACAAAGTTTAGCGGCTACGCGAGGGGATACGCAGGTCGCCCTATCGTGGTCGGCACCATCTAGTACCGGTGGAACAGCAGTTACAGGGTACAAGGTCTATCAAAGCACAGACGATGCGAGTTTTACCGAGGTGGCTACTCCTTCGGGCACATCACATACCGTGACCAGCCTGACCAATGGAACAACATATTACTTCAAGGTAGCAGCAGTCAATGCTGTAGGAACTGGCTCCCAGACGTCTTCCGAGAGTGCTGTTCCGGCGACGACCCCGGCGGCACCAACCAGTGTCTCTGCAACCAATGGAAACACTCAGTCTGTAATATCTTGGACCGCACCAACAAACACAGGTGGATCTGCAATTACAGGCTACAAGATTAAGTGCGGTGCAACATCAGGCTACCCCGGAAACGCTACGGTTTATCACCAAGCAAACACAAGCACGACGTACACAAAAACAGGCCTATCTAACGGAACACAGTACAGCATCCAAGTGGCTGCTGTTAATGCCGTTGGCGATGGAACGTATAGCAGTACAGCAAACGCAACCCCGACTAGCGGAGCAACAGCCCCAGCACAGGTTGGCACTGTTACACCTACAGCTGGAAATGGGCAAGTTTCGCTATCGTGGTCGGCACCAAGTGACGGTGGGTCTTCGATCACCGACTATGTAATTGAGTTTAGCACAGACGACGCTTCATTTAGCACATTTTCTGATGGCACCTCTACAGGCACGACCGCGACCGTAACTGGACTTACTAACGGAACTTTGTACTACTTCAGAGTCTCAGCGGTTAATTCTGTGGGCACGGGAACGGCAAGTGCCTCTGTCAGCAAGAAGCCAAACGTCGCTCCTGGAACGCCTACGAGCCTTGCAGCGTCTGCTGGCAATGCTCAGGTAACGCTATCGTTTACTGCGCCTACAGGCGACGGCGTTCCTGAAGATTATGAGGCACAGTTTGCCGACAGTTCCGGCTACGGCGGACTGTCTTGGTCTACATTTAGTGACGGCACATCTACGGCAACGTCCATCGTAGTGACCGGGCTCTCTAACGGGACTCAGTATTCTTTTAAAGTTCGTGCCACGAACGCAGAAGGTAACAGTGCCTATACAAGCACAGTAAACGCCACCCCGTCAGCGTGACAAAATGCCCAGTGTATGCCTTGCTTTCTTTTCGCCATGTGACTTCAAGTTGCCTAAAAAGCACCTCGCAGACACGATTGATTGGCTACGCTCTCTTGACTGTGAGATAGTGCTAGCAGAAGCATTGCAGCAAAACCAAAGTGCTTTTCCTGCTCCTGCCGGCGTAAGGCACTTGCAGTACCATGTTAAGTCAAACATTTTCCGCAAGGAGAACCTTTGGAATTTAGCCGCTCAAAACGCTTCTTCTGATGAGTTAATTTTCCTAGACTCAGACATCACGATTGAGCCTAGTTCATGGCTGGACGAAACTGTAAAGGTGCTTCAAACGTGCGATATCATGCAGCCATTTACAGAGGCCGTTTGGCTCACGCACGACGGTGAGGAAAATTGCTCCAAGTCTCCAATTTCGGACGCAATTGCTAGAGGGTATCCCGTAACGGAAGGTCACTTGCATCAAGGGTTTGGTTGGGCCATGACTCGTGACGCTTTTAACAGGATGAGCGGGTTCTATGATAAAGGGGTGCTAGGAAGCGGAGACACTGCCTTCGCTTTAGCACTAAGCCAAGACTCTCAGATAACTGAGCGGACACAGTGGCTTAACATAAATTCGTTTATGCACTGCCCGTCGTACAAACGCTACAGGGCCCATGCCCTAAAAGAAGAGTTTAAGATAGGTTCTCATCCGGGGGCTAAGGCGGTACACAAGTGGCACGGAACTAACGGTAGTCGCTACTACTATGAGAGAGAGTTTGCGATGCCTCTCGAAGACGACAAGGAATATTTTACTTATTATGATGACCAGGGCTGTATTGAGTGGGGGTGTAAGCAGTCAAACAGCAGGGCAAACAAATATTTTAAAAACCGAAACGAAGACGGCCAAGCACCATACCTTATTGGGATCGGCACGCCTAAAAGCGGCAGTAACTCCTTGCGTACTGCCTTAGCAATGCTAGGGTACGAAGTGTGTCACCTAGGGGCTCGCCACTACCACGAGATGGGTGGGATTGGTTGGCAGATAAACCGAAACTACAAGAGAGGCGTCAAGTTGTTTGAGGGCATAGACCACTTTGACGCCATGGTCGATTACCCAATGCAGAAGTATTACCAGCTAATTGCCGAACAATACCCGGACTCTCGTTTTATCTTGACATATCGAGACCCTCACGCCGTAGCCTTGTCAGCCATCCGTATGCAGCGTTGGTTTTCTCTCAAAGAGCCCGAAGAGTATGAAAGATGGCCTGATAAAATGCGAACCTACAGCCAAGTCTTGGAGGCAACAGAAAAACACATAAACGGCGTTTTTGAGTTCTTTCGTGATGATCCAGCACGCCTGCTTGTTCTGGACTGTGCCGACGATGACGTCACGCTGTGGTCTCTTTTGTGTGATTTTACAAAAAGAAGCCGTAGAGCGGCAGAAAAACCGTGGCCGTGGTCGTTTAATCACCAGTCGTGGGAGGTGCATGACGGGCTGATGAAATACGCCAAAAACAATAAATCACACGAAAAAGAAGAAAACGGACAATAGAAGTATACCGTACAAAACGAGGAAAAAACCGTGCATAGTAACCACAAGTACCTAACATACTTCGATTGCGTAGAGCATCTTATTACAGGAAGTGCCGGTGGCCCCCAAGATGCCGAGCAGAAAGACATTCGTTCCGCTTGCCATCGTGCTTTAGATGAGATTGGGCAGATCCGAGACTGGCAATGGTATCACAAGCAAGGACGTATTGACTTCCAAGCCTCGTGGACAGGAACTGTGACATACAACAGTTCAACGAAGACCTTTACAAAGCAAAGCGGAGATGACTTTCCAACTTACGCCAATCGCTCCAGCATTCGGGTAAATGACGTTGTTTCTCGAATTATCACTCGTTCCAGTGGTACGGCTATAGTCGTCGATGACTCAGTAAATCACCCGGTAGATTTATCCACAGCAACAGCTGCAACTATTTATCGAAGCATTTACCCTTTGCCTGTTGATTTTAAAAACATAGACAGCCCAGTTGACCAAAATGCTTTAACAAATTTTTTGTACGTGGAACAAGACACGGCGATGAAAGGTGAGGGCACTAGCAACAGGCACGGGCCTCCAAACTCATGGACCATTATCCACAACCCTTACCAAGAGAGTGAGGGTCCGTGGGCTATACAGGTTTTGGGATACCCAACAGAAGTTGAGGCACTTGACTTTACTTATCGAAGAGAGCCCCGAGTGATTCGCACGTCTGGCCACGAGGCCGCTGCGAGGGCAGGCACAGTGACTGTTTCTGGCACCACTGTAACAGGAACAGCTACATCTTTCACAGACGACATGGTTGGTTCTATCATTCGTTTTGGAACAAGTGCAGCCTTGCCCGACACGTTGTTTAGCCTGAATCCTTTTGTTCGTGAGGCAAAGATTACGGCAGTTGCCTCAGCAACTTCTCTGACGATTGACACATCAATCTCATCTGGCGTTGACTCTGGCGCAAAGTATTTAGTCACTGACCCTATCGACGCAAGTCCTCAAATGCGGAACATGATCCTATCTGCGATGGACTATTGGCTGGCTAGGACGAGAAACAATCCTGAGACCGACGATAAATTCGCGTTGTACCAAAGGGATATGAGGCTGGCCTTGGAGGCTGACCAGCTTGCGCCTATTGCAGGTTCTGATCGCGTGATTTGGGATACCCAAGGGTGGCGTTCACCGCTCAAAGCAGACAACTATCAGGCTCAATAACATGATTGAAATTTCAAAATGGGCAGGGATTGTTAGTAACGCATCGCCGTATGTAATCCCTGCCGGCGCAATGGCCGAACAGATTAACTTGCAGATAATTAATCCGGGTCAGATTTCCGTACGTCCGGGCCTGACTTCGCAAACTTGGTCCGCTACAGATGTATCTACAAAAAGTATTGTGAAGGCTTTCAGGTATCAGCGTGAGGTTGGCGAACAAGTTGTCTATCAAGATGCTGACGGGAACATTTACAGCACCGTAAAAAACGGTGACTTATAGGGAGGCAGTTGAATGCCATTAGCAAGCAGAGCATCTGGAGGAATAAATGGAATCCAGATGATAACAACCGGAGACGGCTACTCGTCTCCCCCCTCGGTAAGTTTTTCCGGTGGTGGAGGCACGGGTGCAGCTGCCACTTGTTTTATGAACGGCACTCGCGTTGAGTCCATTATCCTTACAAATCCTGGGTCTGGCTATACCGCGAACCCTACTATTCATATAGGCGGAAATTGCGAGGCAAACGCCTTTGCGTACACCGGTCCTATTCGTCCTGCTTCGTTTTTTAAATCTCGGTATGGCGACTTGTATGCTATAGATGGAATGGGTCGCGGCTTGCGATGGAACGGCAAAGACGGCGTAATGGAGAAGATTGGTCTCATACGTCCCGGTGCAGCACCTACCTGCACAGCTGTACACGTTGCAGGCGAAGGTCAGCGGGTCGTTGCGGTAGAAATGGTAGACAAAGGGGGCGGATACTTTACGGAGCCTACTGTAACTGTTTCTGGTGGGGGTGCGGACACACATGCAAAGCTGCAGCCAATCGTAAGAAACGGTGTCTTAGATGGCCTGAAGGTTGTTGAAGGTGGACAAAATTACACTACCCCTCCGACAATCGCTTTTTCTGGAGGTAATGGCGAGGGGGCTGTTCTGGCGGTTGGTCTGACAGGAAAAATAGATAGTCACGAGTTATTGTCTGGAGGTACTGGCTTTACGCAGGCACCTACCATTAGCTTTAACAATGTGTGGGCAGACATCGACGGTA
>MDSW01085132.1_pt1 | contig 27123 bp, 17 predicted proteins | sample 811171 | NCBI WGS metagenome assembly MDSW01 (sample SAMN05326641, study PRJNA326480) | marine metagenome | isolation source: seawater | place: Atlantic Ocean: North West | collected 2012 | reverse complement strand
TCTCCGACCTCGGCATCCCCGGAGCCTCCGGCGCGCCCGCCGTCGCCTTCGCCACCGCGCCCTCGACCATGTCGTGCACCAAATCCTTCCTCTGCAACGATTGCTCCGTCTCCGACCTCGGCATCGCGGTATTTTCCGCGGGCGGCGCGTCCGATGACGTCGCCGGCGTGTCGTCGACGACGTTCGCCTCCTCCTCTGGCACGTTAGGTTCGGCCATCGCGTCTCGCGGGAGGGCAGCCGGGGGGCGATCGGGAGTGCCAATTCCCAACCTTGAGGGTGCGATTCTCGGTCGTCCCGAAATGGGAATCGCGAAGCAACAATCGAAGGAACGCGATTTCTGACCAACCCAGGAAACGACCGTCTAAACCTTCCACTCCGCCGACGCAAACGCGAGACTGAACGCCCGGGGATCTTGTCGCGGACGCTGCGAACCGCAAACAGCGCCGCTCGGCCCGCCGCTGCGCGTGCGCTGTCGCCGGCCGCCACTCGACACTCGTCCGTCATCGGCTTCCCGCGCGCTCTCACGGCGCGCGCCCCGCGCACAACGGACACGCGCGGTCGCTTCCGCGGCGGGCGCCTGTCGTCGCATCCCGAGGCATCGGCGCGCGTTCCGTGCCGAGGTACGTCCGCGGGCTGCGCCCTCGGTCGGCGACGCGCGCGACCGCCCTGGGCGTCGCTTGACGATCGCGAGCGTCGGGGCGGTCTCGCGCATCGTTTTCGCTCCTCCGGCGCGTTCGCGGTCGTCGTCGTTCGGCTCCGGGGCGGGATGCGGGGCGGGGGCGGCGCGCGCGGGGGCGACGCTCCGGGCGCGGGTTCGACCTCCGCGCCCGCCTCCGCGCTGGTCGTGGACCGAGACGCGCTCGAGTCGGCGGTGCGCGAGTTGCTGCGCGCGCTCGGCGAGGACGTCACGCGCGAGGGCCTCGCCGACACGCCCAAGCGCGTGGCCAAGGCCATGGCCTTCGCCGTGCGCGGGTACGGCACCTCCGCGGTCGCGCACGTCGAGTCCGCGCTCTTCCACGAGCCCACCCTGAAGCGCGACGAGGAGGCGTTCGACGCGCACCTGGAGGGCGGCGCGTTACCCTCCGCGGAGGCCTCCGGCGGCGGCGACCGCGCCCCCGAGCCCGAACCGCTCGCGCGCTCCGGCGTCGTGCTCATCCGCGACATCCCCTTCTTCTCCACGCACGAGGACAGCCTCCTCCCCTTCTACGGGCGGTGTCACATCGGCTACGTCCCGAGCGGCGGCCAGATCGTCGGCCTGAGCAAAGTCGCGCGCGTCGCCGAGGCGTTCGCGCGGCGCGTGCAGACCCCGGACAGGCTCGCCGCCGACGTCGCGCGCGCCGTCGCCGAGGGCGCCTCCCCGAGGGGCGTGTGCGTGGTGCTCGAGGCGGCGCAGATGGGCCCCGCGGGACCGTTCCGGATCGAAGGCGAGGCGAGCGTCGGGTGCTTTCGAGAAGAAGAAGACAAGAGTGCCGGGCACATGAGGTCGGATCGAGCCCCGGCCTTCGCCTCGGCCTTCGCCTCGGCCTTCGCCTCTTCCGCTCGGGAGTACCGCGACGAGTTCCGCGCGATGCTCCGCCCGGGCGTCGGCGCGGGCGCCGGGCACGTGCGCGTCGGCCTGGAGGGCGGCGACGGAGGGGTCTGCGCGCCCTGCGAGCCCTCCGGGGGGAGCCCTCTCGAGCTCGACTCGTCCTCGCTCGGGTCCGGCGGAGGGCCCCTCGGGTCGCCCGTTCGCTCGGCCTCGCCCGGGTCCCCGATCGCCAACTCCGTCGAGGGCGCGGAGGCGACGGGCGAGGCGGAGGGCTCGGCGCAAACCGCGCTGCCGCATCACCGCCCGGGGTCGGGGTTCGGGCCCGCGCCCGGGGTCCGACTCGGCGGGGGCGGGGGCGGGGGCGAGGCGGCGTCGCGGCCGACGACGCCGAACGCGTCGACGGAGGGGTTCGGGTTCGGGGCCGCGGCGTCGCTCGCGGGCGCGGCGGCGCCCGAGGAGGCGCGCGGGGCGGCGGAGCGCGTGTTGCGCGCGATGGGCCTCGCGGCGATTATGCCCGCGGAGAAGATTCGCGCCACGGCCGCGCGGTACGCCGACCTCATGGCGGCGAGCCGCGCGGGGCACGCGATGGCGGCGGAGGACGAGAAGGTATTATTCGGGGAGAAGAAGCGGAAGAGAGCGGGAGGCGGCGCGGAGGGAGGAGGCGACGCGGAGGGGGACTCGTCGCGGTTCCCGAGTCGCTCCGAGCGCGACCTCGAGCTGGCGACGCTGTGCGAGCACCACCTCCTCCCGTTCCACGGCGCCGTCCACGTCTCGTACGCCGTCTCCGGGACGACGCGGCAGCTGACCCGGGGCGAGCTGCAGCGCATCGTCACTACGCACGGGCGGCGGCTGCAGGTGCAGGAACGGCTGACGCGGGACGTCGCCGCGGACGTGGCGAAGGCGACGGGGAGCCCGGGGGTGATGGTGGCGGTGCGCGCGAGCCACCTGTGCATGATCGCGCGCGGGGTGGAAAAACCGGGGAGCACCACGTGCACGAGCGCGTGCCTCGGGCTGCACGCCACGGACGCGGGGAGAAGAACCGCGTTCTGGCGCGAACTCGAGGCGAAGGGAGGGCGGTGATTGACGAGGGAAGGGGGAGGGGGAGGAGGGGGAAGCGAATCATCGGACGCGAAAGATATCAACAGATGACACCCGCGCGAACGCCACGGTGGGTATTAATAAACGCCGCGAGTCATGCGTACCGTCGTCACGACGACACCTCACGCGCTTCCGCCTCCGCCCCTCACACCGCGAGCAGGACCTGGACCAGGGTCACCACGAGCGTCGCCGGGGCGGCGAGCGCGAGGGCGGCCTGCGCCGGGAGGGGAAGCTCGCCCTCGGGCGTGCGGCGGATGTTCACGACGCGCGCGTTTTTGGCAACCGCCGCGTTTCCCGCCTGGCCGACGGCGCCGCCAAAGACGAGAACCGCCGCCGCCTCGGCCGCGTCCGCCTTCGTCGCCGCGACCGCGACCTTCGCCCCCGCGGCGCCCGCCTTCGAGCCCGCGGCCGAGCCGGCGCCGAGCTTGCCGAGGCCGAGGAGACCCGCGACGCCCGCGCCGGCACCGGCGCCCGCGGCGAGGCGAGAGAGCCTCGACGTCGGCCGACCCGCGTCGGAGTTGACCTGCATGCCGGAGCCGCCCTTGACGGCCTCCGGGACGGGTGCCTTCACCGCGACGAGGTTCGCGGACGAGGCCGAGGCGGACGAGCCTCTCCGCGCGGGGGCGGCCTTGACGACCGGGGCGGGTTTCGGTTTCGGGGGGGCCGGAGTCGCGGGCGCGGGCGAGGCCTTCGTCTTCGTCACGGGCGCGGGCGCGGCCTTCGTCTTAAGACTCGCGGGCGCGGCCTTCGTCTTCTTCTTCGGCGCGGCCGCTTCCTGCGCCGCGAGGATCTCGGCGATTTCCGTGCCCTCGAGGCGCGCGGAGATGGCGGCGGCGGGGCCGGGGGCGGCGACGACGACGGCGGCGGCGACGGCGGCGGCGAGCGCGGCGGTCGCGGGGGACGCGACGTCGTCCCGGGGAAGCGCCGCGACCGTCGCGCCGCGGCGAGAGGATCGCGCGCCGCCGCGCGTCCCGCGCGATTTCTGCGGCGACGGAGCCATGTCGTGGCGCGGTGGGGCGGGGGAAGGCGTCAGAGGGGGAGGACGGGGGGGTGCGGGCGAGGGTGACGCGCGGGGCGGATCCGACGACGGTTCAGACACGGACAATCCGACGCGGCGAACTCGCGCGGGCGGCGCGGGGGCGGGCGCGGGGGCGAGGGGCGCACCTCGGAAACGGGGCGGGAGGGCTGCCTCAACAGGGCGGAACGACCGAGGACGGCGGCCATCGTCAGGGTGGGCGTGAGGGGTCTCCGAGCGCGGCTGGGAATGCGCGGCGACCACCAGGTTCGGACGTCGTCCCGAGGGCGTTTGGTGTTCTCCGCTCGCCAACTGTCCGCTCGCACCGCTCGGCCAATGAAATGTTGAGCCTGGAGCTTCGCTCTTGACCCGTGGGAAAAGCGCCGCGAGGCCGGTCAAGACGTTCGCCGCTTTCGTTCACTCCACTCCCGGGGGCGCGCGATGGCCGCCCTCAAGGCCGTCCCGCCGGCGGCCGCGGAGGCGTCCGAGTCCGCGCGCCTGGCGGTGGGGCTGAAGCGCGAGCTCATCGACCTCGTCAAGGCTCGGGACTACGTCGCCGCGCTCGCGGTGTGCGAGAAACGTACGGGGCGACCGCGGCCCCTCCGCGCGCCCCTTCGAGACTTTTTTCGCTTCGTCCCCCTCGCCGTCCTCGCCCGTCCGCCGTGAAGGCCCGATCCCGCGCCCTTCGAAGGCCTCACGCATCCCTCCTCCCGCGATTTTCGACCTGACCTCGCAGTGGCGCCCCTCGTTCCGGGCGACGCTGTGGTGGAGCAGTACCGCGCGTTGCTCGGGGAGAAGATCCAGCTCGACGACGAGAGCTCGTCGGGGGAGGAGGAGGAGAGCTCGTCGGGGGAGGTGGAGGAGGAGAGCTCGTCGGGGGAGGAAGAGGAGAGCTCGTCGGGGGAGGAGGAGGAGGAGAGCTCGTCGAGCTCGTCGGACGCGAGCGACGAGGAGGGGGGAGGGACGAATCGATGAGTCAACGGCGGAGGCGCGGGGGCGTCCTCCGCTTCACTCGCCATAACTCTTTTTTGTTCGCGCGAAAAAGAATGATGAGTCCTCGACCGCCCTCCGCGGCGCCGCTCTCGTCACGCCCTCGCCGCCCACGGCGCGGGCTCGCGCGGTTTCGGCGCCACCTTCTTCCCCGTCCTCCCCTCCCCCCTCGCGGGCTCGAGGTCCGCCCCGCTGACCCCGCGCTTATCCCTTCCCCCCCCGCCCGGCCCGCCCGGCTGGCCGATGCCCTTCTCCGGCGGCGCGTTTTCCGCGTCCCGCGCGTCCCGCCGCCGCTCTCGGTCCCTCTTCGCCTGCGCGTCTAACGCGATGCGCCTCTCCAGCATCTTCGCCACGCGCGCCGCCTCATCCCGCTGGGCCTCCGCGACGAGGTCGCGCCGCGCCGCCTCCGCCGTGACGTGCGCGTGGCGGTCGTCTTCGTCCTTCTCCGACGCCCGCGCCGTCGCCTTGGCCGCCATCTCCGCGCGGCGCTCGGCGAGAGACACCGCCAGGGGGCGCGGGATGAGACGGGGCGGAGGCTTCGGCGGGGGGAGGCGGTCGAACAGAGGCGGGCGCTCGACCTCGGACCACAGCGCGGGCTCGGGGACGCCGCGGACGGCGCCGGAGAGGACGTCCGCGATCGCCGCGTCCGCCGCCGCGGAGACGCGAGACGGCCGGAGCGAAGAAAAAGAAGGTTCGGCCGCGGGCGGCGAAGCGCGCGCCGATTCGCCGAGACGCGCGTCGGCCTCGTCCTCCACTTCGCGTCCAGACGTCGAAGGCGGCGGCGCGGCCGCGTCTCCCTCCGCGCGCACCACCGCCGCCGGAGCCGCTTTCTTCGCGTCGCGCGGGCGCGCGCCCTTGTCGACGGCGACGGCGGCGAGAAGCGTCACGGCATCCTCCGACCTCGGGTCGACCCTCAGCACGTTCGCGAGCACGCGCGCCGCCTCGTCGAGCTCGCCGTCGGCGCGGAGGGTTCGCGCGACGGCGAGAGCGGTGGGAATCTGCGCCCGCGAGAGACCGCGCGGGGGGGCCGGGGTGTCGTCGTCCGCCCAGGGGGGGTGAGCGCGAGCAGGGCGAGGGCGGTCCTCCGAGCGTCGGCGGTGCCGAGATTCGAACGCCACCGCCGCGGCGTCGCGCGCGCCCACGCGCGCGTTCTCGGCGGCGACCACGTGCGCCCGCGCGGGGGGGGCGCGGGAGGGAGGAGGGCCCATGGCGCCCGCGGGGGCTCGCCGAGGGGGTGGCGGCGGGGCCATCGCGTCGCCAGAGGGCTGCGCCCCGATATTTTGAAACGCCCGACGAGCGGAGTCAAGCCCGGCGTGCCGCGCAGCGTAGGTGCCGGCGCGACTCGTCCCGCCGTGACGCGTCCGTCCAATCTCGATCGCCAATCTCGCGTCTGACGACTCGCGAGTGCGGCCGGTGAAGTTTCCCGAATTGGCTCCCGCGGCAATCATTCCTCTGCCGCGCGCGCCAGCGACGACGCACGAGCGAGAGGGATGTCGCGCATCGGCGGAACCACGCGCGCGTCGCGGACGTGGAAAGAGACGGTGGCGAAAGAGGACAAGTGCGTGCGCCTCCCCCCTCGGCGTCCCTCGCGCGTTCGCGTCGTCGTCGAGATCCCACGTTCGACCCGCGCGCGCGACGGGCTCCTCCTGACCCGCCCCTTTCGCCGTCCCTCCTCCGTCTCTCGTTTCGAACCCGCAGGATCACGAAAAAGTCCGAGACGTGCTTCTTCGATCGCGACAAGGCGCGGTGGGTGGAGTGGGAGAAGGAGGCGGAGACGGTGAAGGAGGTGATCGGGGAAGACGCCCCGGGCGCGGCGGCGGCGGCGGCGGCGGCGAAGAAGCGATTCCCCGCGACCAAGGCGAGGATCTTCAACGCCGTCGACTGACGAGGCGCGGAGACCGAGAGACGAGCGATCGAAACCGCCGACGGCGGGTGCGACGGCGCGCGTCTACGAGTGGATATCACATCGGCGACACCCTCGGACGTATCATCATCCCACTGCTTCGTCGGAGCGCGTCTCGAGAGCTTCTCCTTCTCGGAGCCGAAAAAGGTCCCCCCTTTTTCGCTTCCCTCCGTCGTCCGCTCACGAGAGCGACCCCAGAGTATTCGTCGGCGGCGGTCTTTGCGTCGCGAGCTCGGCGTTCTTCGAGAGCTGTTTCGCGGCGATCGCCTCCAGTCTCGCCAGGCGCGCCTCGATCGCGCGCTGCGCTCGGCGACGCTCGATTTCGGCCGCGCTCTCGCGCTCCAGCCGCTCGCGCCACCGCGCCTCGTTTCGCCTCAGGAAGGCCCGCCACGCCTCCGAGGGAAGCACCGTCCCCGAGGCCGGGTCCGGGTCCGACTCCGGCGCGCCGCCTTTTTGTTCGTTCGCGGACCCCGCCCTCGCTCGCGCCCTCTCCGCCGCCCGCGCCCGGCTCGCCTCCACGCACGCGCTCGCGAGCTCGGCGCGGAACCGGCGACTCTGTTCGATCCACGCCACCTCCTCCGCGACGGCGGCGCGCCGGCGCTCGAGCCTCCGCCGCAGCTCCGCCGACTCCGCCTCGCACACCTCGTCCTCCTCCAGGTCGACGGCGTTCGCGAGGAGGTGGAGCGGGTCGCCGCTCTGCCCGTGCGACGACGGCGCGGAAGCGGACGGGGAGGCCGCGGCGGCGCTGAGGGCACCGCGCGGGCGGCGACGCGACGAGGGCGAGCGCTTGCCTCGAGCGCGCCCCCAACTCGACGTCTCCCGCGCCTCGGCGTCGGGTTTTTGGAACACGGCGCTCCCGCCGCGCTCGCGCGCGAGGCTCGGACGCGCCTCGCGCGGGGGGTCGCACATCGCGATCGAACGCGAGCGCCGAGAAGACGATGCGAGAAGGGGGTCGGGCGACGGCGGGCGCGGGCGCGCGCGCGAACGTGTCCGGGAACGGGAGGGGGGGAGGGGCGAGAGCGACTCGTCCGAGAGAAGAGAAAAGCGCGCGCGCGCCCCTCGGAGGAGCCCGAGCAGACCACTTCGACCCTGGTCGATCCGCGCCGCGCCGACGTCCAGTTGATGGATGGATTTGAACGTCGCGGCGACGAGTTATCGTAGATCGTCTTACCCGGCGCGACCGGGCCTTCCCTACCCCCACTCCCAGCGCGCGCGCGTTCGCGTTCGGCGGCGACGGACGCTCGCCTCGCCTCGCCTCGCCTCGCCTCGCCGGGTTCCTCCGCGATGTCGACCGAGTCTCCCTCTTCCGCCCCCTCGGGGTACCCCCCCGTCCCCGAGCCGACGACGCCGAAATCGCCCAGCCGCGGCACCCCCGCGGCCCCTCCCGTGAGCATGGACGTGGGCCCCCGCCCCGACCCCCCCAGCGTGGTCGTGACCGTCCCCGCCGGGTACGACGATCCCCCCGGGACGCTCCAGGTGGAGGTTTCGGACCCGCACAGGGTCGGCGAGGGCATGAGCAAGCACGTGGAGTACAAGGTGACGTACTGGACGACGCTCCCGTCGTACGAGCGCGCCTCCGGGTGCGTCACGCGCCGGTACAGCGATTTCGAGTGGCTGTGGAAGATGCTCCGCGCCTCCTCGGACGGGATCATCGTCCCCGCGCCGCCGCCGAAGACGCTCGTGCCGAACGACGACCCCACGAGCGCGGCGATCGAGGCGCGACGAGCGACGCTCGCGCAGTTCGTCGCGCGCGTCGCCGCGCACCCCGTCCTGAGCGCCTCCCCGGATGTCCGCGTGTTTCTCGAGGAGCAGAACAAAACGTCGTGGGCCGAGCGCGTGCCGTGGTACGAGCGCGGGGTCACCTCCGACGCCATCAAGGGCGTCAGCGACTGGTTCACGAACACCGTCAGGCTGGACGACACGGGCACCGCCGCGGTGTTGCTCCAGGGCGCGGCGGAGGCGGCGTACGCGGCGAGGGACGCCACGGTCGCCGCCGCCACGGGGAAGGGCGGCGCGGCTGCTTCGTCGGACAGAGGACTCCCAGGTGCTTCGAGGGTTGAGAGAGAGGGGTCCCTCAGGGAGAAGGACCTCGCGAGCGGGAACGCGGCGGGGGCGATGCCCGCGATCATCACGGGCGAGGCGGCGAGCTTGCCCCCGGGGCTGGCGCTCCCGACCTCGCCGACGAAGCAGGGCCCGGGGGCGGCGGCGCCCCCCGACGGGGTCGTGGAGAGCCAGCACTTCCTCGAGGTGGCGGAGTACGTCACGAACCTGAAGGGCAGGGTCGAGAAGCTGCTGGTCGCCACGTCCGCGCTCGTGAAACACTCGCGGCACACGTCCGCCGTCATGATGCAGTTCGCGTCCGTGGTGGGTGATTTGGCGGAGGCGGAGGCGAAGGCGACGGAGGGGGCGATTTTCGCGGCGGGGGACGACGCGGAGGGGGGACAGAGAGCCATCCGGTGGACGGAGGCAGCGGAGCTCTTCGCGTCCGCGTCCGCGCCCCCGCGCGTGCAGGCGGAGGAGGTGCACGCGGCGTTCTACGAGCCGCTCGAGGCGGCGGCGCAGCTTTGCCAGGCGTGCGTCGGGGCGTGCGACACGCGGAAGGCGATTGTCGATCACTACAACCGCCTGTGCCGCCAGATCGACCGCCTGGACCAAAAGGCCGCGGCGATGGGCGTGCCCGAGCCCGGGCCCAAGCGGGAGGAGAAACAAAAGGTGGAGCTCGCCGCGTCGGACCTGCGCATCGCCAGGACGCAGGCCATGGCGCAGTACGAGCGGTGCGTCGAACGCGTCGAGCGCGAGCTCCTCTGGTTCCACACGGAGCTCGCCAAGGCGATGGGCGCGGCGCTGCAGAGCCTCGTCGCCGCGCAGGGCGCCGCCGCGGGGAGGGCCGCGCACGCGTGCGCGGGGCACTTCGAGGAAATCGCTAACATCATGGCGAGCAAGCCCAGCGCGTTCGTGGGCGGGGGCGAGTGAGATGGTCTACGGCGGGGGTGATGATGAAGCGACGCGAGCGAACTGCGAAGACTTTTTAACGGCATCTCTCATCGCATGGCGTCGACGTACGCGGCCATCGCCTCGTCGTCCAACGGCACGACGTGCCCCCCCTCGTGCTCGAAAAGTTCCGGGCAGAAGAACGCCTCCGCCACCTTCATCGCCTGCGCCGGCGGGTTCATCGCGTCCTTTTTGCCGACGACGTGTAGCGAGCGGACCAGGGGATCGCCCGGCGGCACGACGGCGGCGACGGCTTCCGGGACGGCGACGTCCTCGGCGTCCGCCGCCGCGTGCTCGACGCGCTTGAGCTTTTCAATCTCCGCGCCCGCCGCGGTGGGCCACGCCGCGCCGACGATGACCGCGACGGACGGGCGGTTGCCGCCGCGGAGGCCGCGGCCGCACGCCACCGCGGCCAGCATGGCGCCCTGGCTGAACCCGAAGACGCCGTCGAAAGGCCACGCGGCGTCCAGGAGGGCCATGGAGGCGTCGATGCCGTCCAGCTCGGACGCCTCGAACGTGCGCACGCCCGGGGGAAGGTTCCACCACGCCCGGCCCCCGTCCGCGTCGTGCGGCCCGTCCAGGAACTCCCACTCCCACGAATCGGACGTCGCCTCGACGAGGGGCGCGAGGTACCTCGCGAAGGACGCCGCGTCCCCGCCCTTGCCGTGGAGCGCCACCATCTTCTTCATCTTGCGCTTTCCAACGCTAGAAGCGCGAGGCCCGCTCGCGGAGACGCGAGACGACATGACGCGACGCGATACGGTGAGCCGCGGTGAAGCGAGCGCGTCCGAACGCGTGAGCCACGAAGCCATGTCCGCGTGATGACGCGCCGCGAGGTGTGGAGGACGGACGTGCGAGCACGACTCGGAAAGTGCGTCATCGGTCGTCGAGCTGCAGAATCTCCACTTCTCGCCTGCGCCGCGACCCCGGATGAAGTGATCGAGTTCGCCGCGAGTTTGGGCGAGAGGGGAACAAACAAGAAAACGTCTTTTCCTGGGACTCGCCGACCGCGCCTCGCCACGTCACATACCTCCCGCGCCTACTCAAGCCGCGGCGTTGGCGCGCGCGCGCGTCCCGACGAGCGAGGCGAAGCGGCGCGCACCCCTCATCGATCCCCCGACGTTCCGGACGCGCCCGTCGGAGGCATAGATACAGATCCCGCGTCCCCGGGGGATTCCTGGCAGACTCGGCACGTCCGGGAAAACGCCCGCACCATGCCGAGCGTGGTGCGGCGTCCGTCCTCGTCGGCGGGGGAGCGACGAAGCACCGACCTCGGTTTACCCCTCGAGCGCTTATGCGAGAACGCGGCGATTCGACCGCGAACGAGCGGCGAGGTACGGCGCGATGCGACGTTGCTCTCGCGAACCCCGCGCGGTGTTCGCTCGATGGTCGAGCGTCGCGTCGCGACACCAACTGTGCCGCGGTCCCCGTCCCCGCGCCGGCGCTGACGCCGCGATTCCCCGCACGCCTCCCCCGCAGGACGCGCTGAAACCTGCCCCAGCGCTCCCGCATAACGACCGCATGTCCGCGCTGAGGGATATCCGCGCGGCGGCGCGGGAGCGTCGCGGGGCGGGGTACCTCGGGGGCGATCCCCCTTCTTCGTCCATCCCTCCGCCGTCGCCTTCGCTGGAGGCGGTTCCGGCGTCTTCGCTCGCCGTCTCTCGGCCGCCCCCTCCTTTCGCGCGACCGCCCCCGCGTCAGCACGCGCCGTTCAACGCCGTGTTTCAGCCCCCAGCGCGACAGTCGAGCGTGCTCGACGCGGACGAGACGCGCCCCCGTCGGGAGCACGGCGATGAGGCCGCGGCCGAAGGGAGCTCCGACGCGGGCGAGACGAGAACATCCGGTGACGCCCCTCCCGGAGGAGGGGCGTCCGATGAGGAGGAGGAGGCGCGTGGGATGGGCTCCGAAGACACCGCTCGCGCGAGCGCGACGCACGCGGCTCGGTTCGACGCTCCCGCCGACGAGGACGGACGCCGCGCCGCCGACGAGGACGGACGCCGCGCCGCCTCTTCGGCGCCTTTCGTTCATCCGGCGCCTTTGCCGTTTGCCTCGGCGCCTCGACCCTCTGCGGGCTCCTCCCAGGGTCTCGTGGCCGTGTCGGAGGTTTCCGAGCTCGTCGCGTCCGCGATCGCGGGTGATCCCCCTCGCGCGATCAGCTCGGCGAAGGGCGCGAGCGCGGACGCGTTAGCGGCGGTTTCCGAGCTCGTTCGGCGCGCGGTGACGGACGCGCGTCGCGAGGGCGCGAGCATGGGCGCGACGGAGGCGCGTCTGGCTCTTCAGCGCGGCGCGAGCAAAGCCGAGAAGTCCGCCGCGGCGGCGGTGCGGGCGGCGGAGGAGTCCGCGCGGGCGGCGGAGGAGAAGCGTCGCGTCGCGGAGGAGCGTCGCCGCGTCGCCGAGGAGGCGCTCGCGGGGAGAGGGAAGACGGCGGCCCTTAGGGACGCGCAGAGGACGGAGGGTGAGGCGGCGGAGAAGATGCGGGCGCTCAAGGCGCGCGCCGAGGCGGCGTCGAACGAGGCGGCGGCGACGCGCGCCGAGCTCAAGCGCGAGCGCCAGAGGGCGGACGACGCGGAGGCGAAGGTATCCGACGCGCTTCGGGACGCGAAGGGCGTCGCGTTGGATAAGAAGGCGCTCGCGGACCTTCGCGCGGAGACGAAACGGCTGGACGCGGAGAAGCGCGCGCTCGAGCGGTCGCTCGCGGAGACGGAGGCGGCGCTCCGAGCGGAGCGCACCAGAGGCGAAGCGGAGCGTCGCTGGTTCGAGGAGGCGACCCTCCAGACGCGGTCGGCGTGCGAGGCGGCGGTTCGCGCGGTCGCGGACGCCGCGAGGGCGACGCTCGCGACGCACTCGCGCGACGCGCTCGGCGCGGCGCGGGATGAGTTCCGCGAGACCAAGGCGTTGATGAGCGCGGCGAGGTCGGCGGTGGCGGCGCGACACCGCGCGCGGATCGGCGTCGGCCTCGAGCGCGAGGCGAAGCGCCGCGAGGAAAACGCGTCGCTTCGCGCTCTAGCCGACCGATTCGAGGCGGAGGCGGAGGCTCTGAAGCGACGAACCGTCGACGCGGAGCGCCTCGCGTCCGCGGCCGAGCACGAGGCTCTCGTGCGCGCGAAGCGCCTCGACGCGGAGGCGACGCGGCTCGAGCGCGAGAAAACCGCCGAGGCGAGGAGAGAGCGCGACGCCGCGCGCGAGGCGCTCGCGACGGCGCGTCTGGAAGCCGCCGCGGCGACGGAGGCGGTGGCGACGGCGGACGTCGAGGCCGAGGCGGCGTGGTCCGCCTTGGCGGAGGCGGAGGAGGCGGCGCGGAAGGAGGGGGAGAGGGTGAAGGCGCACGCGGAGGCGGCGTGCGCGGAGGCGGCGCGGCGTGTCGAGGCGGAGGCGCGAGCGCTTCGGGAGCGAATGCCGAACGGAAAACCAACGCGCGGGAGGGGGGCGTCGGACGGCGGCGACGGGTGGGACGTGACGCGGCTGGCGAGCGCCGCGAACGCGTGCGAGCGGCGCGTCGTCGAGGCGGAGGCGGACGCGCGCGGCGCCGACGCGGCGTCGGCGGAGGGGTCGGCGGCACGCGCGATACTCGAGCTGGCTCGAGCCGAGCGACGCGTCGTGCGCGCGCTTCTCGAGAACGCCTCGAGGCCCGGGCGAGAACGCCTCGAGGCGGGGAAAGGCGCGAAAAAGACCGTCGCGCGGAGACCGGAAACACAGGCGGAGGCGACGGCGGCGCCGGAACCGTGCGAGAGCCCGGAGGTGGGCCGGGCGCGGAAGATGGGCGGGACGCGGAGCGTGGACTCGCCGAAACTCACGATGAGCGACGAGGACGTGCTCGAGATGCTCAACCCGTGACGTCGAGCGAGGTGGCGCGAAATCGTAGGCTTCATCATTCCACGCGACAAAAAGGGGCGGCCCCCGCGGGGTTGCAATTTTGGATTTCCCCCCCCCCTCTCGCCCTCCTCTCAAAAAGTCACAAATCACCGTCCCGACACCTTCTCCCTCCTCCGCCTCCGCGCCTCCGCCGCCGCCGCGGTCTCATCCGACCCCCCGCTCGTCCCTCCGTTCGCCCCCATCACCTGCGCGGCGGGAAACGGTGCCTGCGGGTGCACGCCCGGGCCCCCGTCCGCGGCGGGCGGCATCGGCGCCCACGGCGCGAAGCCCGGCACGGGGTGGAAAAACGGCGGCGCCATCACGGGCGGCGCGCCGTTCACGCCGGCGCCGAAGAACGGCGGTCCGTTCGGCGGCCGTCCGTTCACGTTCACGTTCATGTTCGGCGCGCCGAACATGCCCGCGAACGCGCCCCACGGTATGGGCATCGCGGGCATCGCGGCGGCGCCCGGCGGTGGAATCATTCCCGGCGGGAACATCATTTGCTGCTGCGTCTTCGGCGCGACGGCGTGGGTCGCGTTGGGCGCGGCTCCGGGCGCCGCCGCCTTCGCCGCCTCGGGGCCGAGGGGGTTGACGCTCGTCGTTCGCTGACGCTCGTCGGTGGACGCGAGCTCGGCGGCTCGCTCCGCCTCGGTCCGCTTCGCCTCACGTTCGGTCTTCGCGCCGGCGACGGCGGCGGAGACGGCGATCTGCGGGTGCGGCTCGTTCGCCGCCTCGCGCGCCGCCGCGCCTCCGTCCCCGACGACGGGCGCGGGCTCCCCTCGCGCCTTCGCGTTCGTCTCCAGCGTCGAGCGGAGCTCGGCGTTCCGCGCGGCCAGCGCTTGCATCTCATCGAAAACGCGCTGAAGTTCGTCCCTGAGCGTCTCGTTGGAGCGCTCGAGCTCGCCCGCCTTGACCTTCAGGTCGTCGTACAGCTCGTGCTTGCGCCGGATCGTCTGCCTCGCGCTCTCCCGGTTCGCCTGCACGCGCCGCAGACGCTTCGCCTCGCGCTCAGCCTCCGACTCCTTCGCCTTGTTCGGACCGCGCCCGCGCTTCTTCTTCGGCTCACCCGCGGGCTTCAAGGCGCCGGCGTCGGTGTTTCCAACCGCCGCGGCGCTCTTCTCCGCGCTCTTCTTCTTCGACGCGGAAGCGGAAGCGGAAGCGCCCGCCTTCTTCTTCCCCGCGACGGAGGAAGGCTTCTTCGCGTTGGTCCTTCGGCGCTTCTCGAGCTGCACCCCGGCGTCCGCGAGCTGGAGCAGGGACTCGAACCCGACGGACTCGGGGTCCGCGGACCCGCCGCTCGAGGCGCGCTGCATGCGCGGAAGCGGGGACGGGGAGTCGTCCACGGACTTCCCCGAGAGAACCGGGTCCGCGCCTCGCGCCTTCTGTCGCCCCCAGCCGGGAAACGCCCCCGCCGAGGGCGCGGGGTGGCCCGCGTCCGCCGGGAGGAGGGGGGGGGCGACGGGAGGCGCGGGCGCCGTCTTGGACGCGGGGGGGTCCGCCCGGCGCCTGCCGCGGCTTCGCGCGCGCTTCGCCAACGCGGGTGGCGGGGATGGCGACGCGGAGCGCGACGGGGGGTCGGCCTTCTTCTTATTCGCCGGCGCCATGCGCGGAGGGAGTCGGGGGCGGGGGTGCTGCGCTGTGCTGGGTGGCGACGGAGGGCAACGAGAGGCGCGATTCGCGGAGATCGGTCGCCCCGAAACTCGCGCGTTCGCGTCGCCGGCGTCGAGCGGGGAGGCGAGGGCTGAGCCGGGGAGGGAAACGCTCTCTCCTGCGCGATACGCCGGGGTCGAGGGGAGGGGATGCGCGGCGGCGTCAGTCGCGACCGAGGGCGCGGGGACGCTCGGAGGAAAAAAAGAGGCGACAATTGGTGGAAAGTTTCGCGCGAAAAGCGCAGCGGCGGATCTTGGGCGATTCCAGCCCCCGGGTCGTGCGAAAGGCGCGCCGGTTCGGTCTGAACGCGCGCGTGCGCGAGCGCGATGACCGCAAACGCGCGAGACGCCTCGGCGCGGGGCGCGCGCGCGCGTCCGGCGCCAACACCCCCAGGGGGCCGCGGGTCGGGCGTCACTTTTCGAACTCCCACGCTGACTTGGCAACGGCTGCGGGGAATTTGCCAAAGTGGCGGTTGGCGGACGCACCTCGGGCTCGTGCGAACGCGCGGGTCGCGACTCGCGAGCGCTCCAGAGGTTTCGGAGGCGATCCGAACGCGGGCGAGAGCTCGCGGGGGGTCGTTCGCGGGCGGGTCGGCACGCGCGCGCGCGTGGGTCTGCGCGGAAAGCGGCAAAATATCCCACAAAAAGCGACCGCCCTGTCCGTGCAGGCGAAAAAGTTGGGCGGGAAAGTTGGTGATTTTTTCCAGCCAGCGCAATTTGCCAAGTCCAAGTGTGCTGATGCCACGCATTCGCGCGTCGTCGAGGAAGAGACGCTGGCTGGAGCGCGCGACGAGTGTTTTCTTGAGGCGAACGACGTCCACGAGAGACTTGCTCAACACGTGCGTCCAGAGAGCGCCGGCGCGCGCCATCCTTCCTCGGGCGCGAGGAGGAGGACGCGCGGGCGCTTCTCACCCACGCGCGCGATGCCCCGCGTGTTCCTCTCTCCGTCCACGAACTACGAGCGTCGCATGCTCGAGGACGCGTTCGATCGGTGCGCGCGTCGACGCGACGAGGCGTGGGCACCCCTCCCTGGGAAATCACGATCCCGAGGCCCTCTCCGCGGCTCACGCGCCCTCCTCGTCCCCTGACCGCACCCACCCCCTCGCCCCCGCTCTCACGGCCCGACGCGCAGCTTTCCGGACTGGTCCCGCGACGCGAGCGACCCGCGCGAGGCGGATCTGCAGTGGGGCAAGGCGCGGGACGTCGCCTGGGACGCCGTCTTCGAGGGCACGCTCTGCGCCAACTCGTTCCCGCTCAAGTCCGCGCTCACGCGCAAAGCCGAGCTGGCGAGGACGCTCAGACGCCGACGCGAGCGCGACCCAGACGTCTCCGCCGCCGCCATCGCCCCGGAGACGCACGTCCTGAGCGACCCGGAGGATGAGGATGGCGACGAGGACGAAGAAACCGATCGCGCGTCGTCGAGGACCTCACCCGCCCCCTCCCCCCGGCGTCGTCGGTTCCCGTCGTCCGTCGCCGACGGTCGATGGGCGCTCAAAGCTTCCGAAAGTAACCGCGGCGAGAACGTCCTTTTCGTGGACGCGTCGTCCGCGGCCGACCGCGAGCGCGCGGAGCGCGCGATGGCGCGCGTCGGCGGCGATTGGGTGCTGCAGAAATACGTGGACCCAGACGGGCGCGTGCTCGCGCGCGGCGGGCGGAAGTTCCACCTCAGGGCGCACGTCCTGGTCGTCGGCGACGCGCGGGTGTGGGTTCACGACGATCCCGTCGCCCTCCTCGCCGAGACGCGCTTCGACGCGCGAAACACCACCGAGGACCTCACCGCGCACCTCACGAATCGGTGCGCGCGCGAGCGGAATAGGAATAAACGCCGGGACACTCGGGCGGACGACGCCTCAAACGCCAACGCGCCTCCGTCCATCGCGCTGGACCGACTCCGGCTCGAGGTCACTTCCGGCGCGGGCGAGGGCGACGGGATGGACGCGACGGAGACGATCCTCGCGCGCGCCCGGCGGTCGATTCGCGCGCAGTGCGCGGACCTTTTCGCCGCGGCGCGCGGGAAGGACGGGGGCGGCGTCGGCTTCGTGCCGCTCGCAGGCTCGTTCGAACTCTTCGGCGTCGACTTTCTCCTCGACGAAAACGGGGACCCGAAACTCCTGGAGGTCAACTCCGACCCGAGCCTCGCGGTGTTCGGCGAGGAGGAGGAAGCGCGCGACCGGTGCGCGATGATGCTACACGACGTCCTCGCGCTCGGCCTCGCCGAGGTGGAGAGAGTGGCGACGCGAAAGAGTGCTCGAGAAGCGTCGCCCCCGGCGGAGCGCGAGCGCGACGCCGCCGCGTCGTCTTTGTCTTCCTCTCTCCCGAACCGACGCGTCGGCGGGTTCGAGCTCGTCGCGACGCTCCCCCCGAAGATCGCGGGCGATGAATCCGGCGCGTCGCTCAGGCGGCGCGTCTCGACGCTCTTCGCGATGATGGGCGGCGTGGCGGGGACGCTCGCGGAGGATCGAAGGGGAGGCGACGAGAGAGGGGGACGCCTTCTCGCGTCTGTCCCCGCGAACGCGAAAGGCGCGAGGGGCGTCGCCGCGGCGCTGCGCCGCGCGGGGGGCTGGGACGTGTGCGCGACCGCGCGCGTCCCGGCGGACTGCGACTTACAGTGGGGAGCGCACAGGGCCGTGCGATGGGAACGGGTGATGGATCGCGACCCGAACGCGAGGCGGTTAGTCGCGAGCAAGTACTACGCGCGATTGGGGCTGCTCCGTTACCGCGGCGCCGACGACGCGACGGCGGGACCAAACGCGCTCGCGGGCGTCGCGCGGTTCGTGGTATCCGGATCGGAACCTCGCGTCGACGTGTACCGCGAGATGGGCGGCGCGGTGAGCGCCGCGTCGGGCGAATCGATCGAAGCCGTGAGATCGGCCGTGGGAACGGAGATCGCGCGCGTCGTGCGAGACGCCGCCGCCGCCGCGACGAAATCGGCGTCGAACCGCTCCCTCGGAGGGGGCGGGGGAACGGGGGAACGGAAGCGCGGCGCGTTTCTCCCGTTCCCGAACTGCTTCGAGGTTTTCGAGGCGCGCGTCGCCGCGTGGTGCGTCCCCGACACCGGGTCGTGGCGCGCGCGAGTCTTAAGAGTCGACGACGCGTTCGCGGAGAGCGAAGAGGCGAGCGAGGGGGAGGGCGCGAACGAAAAGCAGTCGGCGGATGACGACGCGTTGGCGGAGGACGTCGCGCGGCTCGCGCTCGAAGTGTTCTTCGGGGGAGAACCGAGCGGCGACGCGTGGATGCGAGTGTGTGTGAGTGTGGGATGCGAATGAACACGCGGGAGACGGGGCGTGCGAAGGAATAGGCGCGGGTTTCCAAAGTACGAAAGTACTAATCGTTCAAGTATAGTCATTCCGCGTTTTTGAAACCTCGTCGGAGGGCACCATGTGATTCATCGGGCGCGACGAGTCCCCGCACAACCGCACGAGCGCCGCTCGGGGTGGGCCGCGATTCCGATTCCGCCGCCATCTCGGCGACGCCGCGCCGCGTCCCCGCGTGCGACGGGCGGGACGCGTCGCATGCCCTCGGCCCTCGGGAAGCGTCCCCGTGTCTCGAGCATGACCCCGCGTTTCCCCGGGATGCGGGTTCTAATTCTCGCGGTCACGTTCGCCGTCGCTCTGTTCGCGCGCGCGGCGGCTGACTCATCGAGCGTTGGTTGCGGGTTTTCACACACCTGCGCGGTGCTCTCGACAGGTGTTGTCAGGTGCTGGGGGGATAACCAATACGGCCAGCTCGGGACGGGCTCTCCGCCTCGAACTCGTCCCTCCCGGTCACCGTCTCCGGCATTTCCACCGCCTCGAGCGTGGCGTCGGGGTACTACCACTCCTGCAGTGTCCTCGCCGACGGTTCGGTTCGATGTTGGGGGCGGAATCACGAAGGTCAGCTGGGTGAAGGCGTCGACGACTCGGCCTCACCGGTGACGGTGCCCGGCATAACGACCGCGACCGACGTCGCGCTCGGCGAGGCGCACTCGTGCGCGCTCCTGGCGGATGCCTCGGTGCGTTGTTGGGGCAGCGACGAGAAGGGTCAGATTGGGGCTGGGCGGAACGGCGTGACCTCGATCGTGCTCGCCGGCGCGTCGGCCCTCGCCGCCGGGGGAAAACAGACCTGCGCCGTTCTCGTCGCGGATTCGTCGGTGTCGTGTTGGGGCGATTTCGAGGTCATGATCGACGGCGTGTACTCGAGCGACACGCCGTACGTGGTGTGGGCGGGACCGGCGACGGGCGTGGCCGTCGGAAACCGGCACATCCTGGTGACGAAACCCGACGGGACAGCCCGAAGCTGGGGGAACGTCAACGGCCAAGTCTGGGGCCCCAACAACGACGGGTCGGAGGTTTCCGTCCCGAGCGGCGCCATCGCGAGCGCGGGGTTGGGTTGGGAATTCTCGTGCGCGCTCACGGCGATCGGGGAGGCGCGGTGTTGGGGAATGAATAGGGAAGGACAGCGCGGCGACGGGACGGTGGTCTCCAGCGGGTACGTCCCCGACTTCGCGTCGTTCGGCGTCCTCCACCTCGATTCCGCCGCGGCGGGGCTGGGAATTGCGACGCGCGTCTCCGCGGGCGGGGCGCACGCGTGTGCCGAGATCAACGACGGGTCAATCTGGTGCTGGGGCGATAACGCGTACGGACAGCTCGGCGATGCGACGACGAACGACGCGAGCGTCCCGTTAGAAGTGATGTGGCTGCTTACGCCGGCGCCGCCGCCCCCGGCGCCGCCGCCCCCAAGCCCATCCCCGCCGCCCGCCGGAGTCGCCGCGGACGAGGAGGAAGAGAACGCGAACGAGGAGGAAGAGAACGTAGAAGACGACGAAGAGGACACCGACGCGCTCGTGCGAGACGATGAGAGCGCGGCGCCTTCGAGGCCCTCATCGGCGTTTGGCGCGAACCTCGCGGTGGCGGGATTCGCCTTCGCGCTTTGCTCTCGGAACCCGCGAGGGGTGTAGGTTGGCAAAGTATCATACAGATAGACTGATAGTCTAAAAAGGCAGCTCATCGTTTTCTCCCTTCTCGACTCCGCGTTCAGATGCATATGCTCGCCGACATGAATCCCTCGTCCTCGTCGTCCTCATTCCCATCCCCATCCTCCTTCTCGCGCTCACCAACGCTCAGTGCCGCCTTCATCGTCATGAACGCTTTGTATCGCGGGTCCAATCGTCGCGCTCTGTTACACGGGCCTCGTACCTTCTCCTGAGGACACGCGTCTCCCGCGGCGTTTGATATTTTCGCGGCGAAGCTTCGCACAATGGCCGCGTTGACGCCCTCGGCGATGTCGTCGCCGTACGTCTTCGACCACGACGGACGCGCGCACCAGTTCGCCAGGTACCGATTCAGAACCTCTGCGCCGAACGCGTCGAACCCGTCGAGGTTCCCGGGCACGTCCGCGAGCCCGCTGAGGAGCAAAGACTTACACACGACCACCGCGCCGCCGAGGACGAAATCGCTGGGGTCCGGCGTCCCGTCCGGGGCGAGGAACGCCTCCCCCGCGTGCTCTCGTGACTCGAGCACTCTCGCCAAATTCTTCAGGCCGTCGACGAACGCCGCGCGGCACGCCGCCCGACAAGCCTCGCCCGCGTCCGGCTCGGCACCGCTTCCGTCATCAGCTAAGAAGCGCGCCGCGCCCTCCTCCCCGAGCGTTTTCCTGAGCATGAACGCGAGAACCTTGCGCCCCTTCGTCTCACGCGTCCCGACGAGCCTCGGCGCGAGTCCCCCGAAGATGAGCGCCTCCGCCCACCGCGTTACTTCCGCCTCGGAAACCTCAGCGCGAACTTCAGCGGCGGCGCGCACGTTCGCGTCCGCGGCGATGGCGTTCTCTCGACACGTCGCGCTTCCCCCGACCCACGAGGCGGGAGACCCGGGGTCGCCGCCGGGAACGCCTTGCATCGCGGGCGCGTCTGCGGGAGCGTACGCCGCCTTGTACCACGCCTGGGCGCCGCGCACGTAATCCACGCGCACGAGTTCCCAATCCACGCCGCCCTCCGCGAGCAAGAGCCCGAGTCTGCTCGAGTACGGGCAGTACGGCACCAGGGGCGACATCGGAGCGCCGTTGTCGAGGCCCGCCGCGTCGCCGTACGACGCGCGCGCGCAGCCGCACGTCAATCGCGGCTTCCCTCGCGACGGAACCGACGAGGGTTCCGCATCGCCCTCCATCGCGAACGAACCGGGGTCGGAGGATTCCGGCTTGACCACGCCTTTGGACGATCCATCGCCGCGGAAGGCGGACGCGACGCCGGACCTCGGACGAACGACGTCATCGAATCTCTCCCACGAGATGGCGGCGACGCCGTCCGCTCCGACGGAGATGACGTCGGAAAACTTCCCGCCGAACGTCAAACTGCCAGCCCCGTACGTCGCGGTGGCGACGACGTCCCCCTTGAACACATCATCGTACGCGCGCATCGTCGCGTGTACCAAGAGAGTACGCCTGCGCCGACGTTTTCGAGACGACGGTTCGCGTCGAAGCGACGGCGACGCGCGCTCCGCGCCTTCCCTCTCGGCGACGTGAACCTCCGACGGCCGAATCTCCGTCGCGTCGCTCGGACTTGCGATTCCATCCGGGTCATCCTCCCCGAGCGCTTCCTCGAGCGTTCCGTCCCTCAAGAGATCGTACAGCGGGCTGTTCTCGTCGACGGCGTGCGCCACCGTGTGGACCCCCGAAATCGTCGTCGGGCGAGCCACCTCGAGCTCGTCGCGTCGGGAATACGCCTCGCCCTCTTTCGTGACGTGCCGCCGCAGCAGCGTCAGGGAGATCTCGTGCGGAAACAACTTATTGCACCGCAAGTTCCCCACGCGAAACTGCACGGTCGGGACCCCGTCGCGATCGCGGATGACCCCGCGGGAGGACCACACCACGTCGGCGGTGGGGGACTGGAACTTCGCGATGATGGCGGAGAGCACCAGGACGTTGACGGCGACGCCGAGAAGCTGCTGCACGACGGCGACGAAGTGCCCGATGGACGCCACGGGAACGACAGCTCCGGAAGCCATGGTGATGATGTGCGCGGCGGCGAACCGCAGGGCGAGCTCGAATTGGTTCGCGTCGTGACCGCGCGCGTACTCGAGCTCCTCGTTCGAATTCACGAGCTCCAGGCCGACCGCGGTCGCGCAGCACAAGCACACGGCGATGCCATACGCGAGCCCAGAGAGGGCGAGGCATCGCAACCAGCTCCCCTCGAGAATGAGGAAGTACACATACGTCCCGCTGAGCCTAGAACTCGCTCGGCTCCCGAGAGCGGAGGAGGTGGGCGCCGCTTCCGAGGACGACGGCGCGAGCCCTGCCACAGTCGAGGACGACGCGCCCGCGCTGAGGACGCCGTGCGAGCTCGCACGCTTCGCCGCCGCGAGAAGCGCGCCCACGGCCCTGGTCTTGGCCCGCGCGGAGGCGAGACGTTTCGCCTTGGCATCCGGACCATGAGGCGGCGTGTCTCCCATGACCGTCAAGGGACACTGCGCCGGTCGCTCTCCATCAAGCGTCTTGAGAAATGGTGTCGCCAGTACTTGATGCTTGACGTTGTTGAACCCTCTTCGCCCAGCGGGGCCATCGGGACCGCGCTTCTTTTCACCCTGACTCTCAGCCTTTCAACACCAGCGACACTCCGATGAAGCATGAACCTCCCGAAAGGGGAATCTCCGAGATTTGACAGGTCATTTCCGGAGATCTCGCCGCGAAACAAACCAGAGATTCCGCGGTAACGAGATCACCACCACACCCATATCTCGACGCTTCATCATCGCGCGAAGGCCGCGCCGGAAACCGCGGCCGGAGCGGCGCGATCGTCACTTTCGACGGCGGTCGAACAGGGTCAGCTATCCCAAGAGAGGGTAGCGTGCGTACGGCGAAACAGCGAGTGTTTCGCTACTTCGACGGAGGCTCACGGCGCGTGAGTGGAAGGATAGGCACGGCGAAGGCTTTCGTCGCGTCGGCGGTGGCTGGGAAAAAGCCGGCATCTCACGCCAAGGTTCCGAACGATGGGGTTCAAGACGGCCACCGAGCTCATCGAGGAGCTCGACGGGCGCTCGGCGAGCGCTCTTGGTCAGTCGTCGAGCACAGGCGATGACGCCCTGGGCGGAGTCGTGTTTATGTGCAGGTACGCGCGCGCGAGCGACGCCAGCGCGAGAGCAAAGTTTGCGCGGCGGGCGACGGCCGCGAGTTTGCGTTGCAGCAGCCGCTTCCGTGGCGCGATCTGCGGCACCACCGCGTGTTCTCGCGATGCCCTGCTTGGCGACTGCGACTCCACGCGATCGTATCATCGGCTTGGGACGATTCGGCGCGCTGGGAGCGTATTTCCCCGCCACAATCACCTCGATCCGCCGCGTCCGGACTCTCAGATCGCCCGCTCACCGAACTCCCCCACCTTTTCACATCACTTCCGCAGCGACGCGACCTTCGACGACACGATGCGGAACGGCCTCTTCGGCCTGACCCAGCAGTCATGGTCGTTCGTCAAGGACATCCAACCGGGGATGCCGTTATTCCTCTATAACCTCACGGAGCGGCGGTTTCACGGCGTATTCGAGGCGGTGCGTGCCGAGCGACCGCAGCGCGACCCCCCCACCCTTGATCTCGCCGCTCAACAAGCGTGACAAACTGTCGTCCCCGAGGGCTGTGAGATCCTTATCCATTCGTTCACACGGGACGCTTTTTCGCTTCTGACTTGAGGGCTATTGCTGACTTTGCTCCCCGACACTCACCCGTTACCCTTCGCTCTCTCTCCCTCAGACGTCGCGCGGCGGCATGAACATCGTCGAGGACGCGTGGGCGAATGCCGTCGACGCGCCCGCGCCTTCGAACGGTGGATCACCCTACCCGGCGCAGGTCAGGTACAGGCCGACGCGGGTTTCCTCGAAGCTGGAGGCACGATCCGAAGCATGTGCGTCGTGGATCCGTTCGCTCAGGCCAGCCCACGGGGCCGACTCGAGCTCGGCCACCAAAAAGTTCCGCCTCGATCTGAACGCCGCGGAAGCGGCGAGATTGATCTCGATCTTCCTCGGTGGCGAACACGCCACCTCGGGGCCATCCGACGCTGACGGTTGGGAGACGGTTGGCGCGAAGAGCTCGAAGGGGGCCAAATCAAGCAAATCCACGGATCGCCGGCGAGGTCAGCCGCGCGAAGGATCCGGCCGTGCGAACGCGGCGTCTGTCCCGAAGGGCCCGACGAGCGAAAGCGGCTCGGAGAACGCGTCGTCCGACGGAGGACGACCCGCCATGGACGGGCCGCCGAAGGCGCCCAAGGGTTGGGCCGCCATTCTCACCGGGAAGATGAGTTCGGCGACGCTTACGCCCTCCGAGGCGGCGGCGCTCGCTGCCGAGGAGGCGGCGAGGGAAAAGGAGGCAAAGAAGCAGGCAGACGCCCTGCGAGAGGCCGCCGAGGCCGAGGCAGCCAAGGCGAGGGAGGAACAGGAACAACGAGCGGAGGAGGAGCGTCTGAGGCGACGCGCCGAAGCGGAAGCCGCCGCGGCCACGGAGGCCGCGGCCGCCGCCAAGAAGCAGCGCGCCGCAGCCGCGGCTGCCGTTGCGGCGACGAACGCGCCGTCGCGGACTCACGGTGGCAAGGCCGCCGCCGGTTCGTTCGCGGGATGGGCATCGGTGGTCAGCGGGAAGACCCCCGATCCTGCCAAGGAGGGGTGGCACACGCTCGTTTCGGGGAAGCTCGACGCGGAGTCTTCCCCCACGGCGACGGTGACTCTTGGAGCCCAGCCCAACGGCGGAAGCGAGAAGAGCTCCAAGAGCTCCTCGGACGGGAACTCCATCGCGAGTGAGCACATCAAGATGGCGGGGTCTGGGAAAGCCGCAGCGACGAAGGCTTCGTCCGTCGCTTCTTCTGAAAGCGGATCAAGCAGCTCGGCCGAGCGCAGCCAGATTTCGCGATCCGCCTCCCCCGCCGTTGGCGAGGCTGGGTCGGAGCCGCTCCGAAAGGCTTGGACGGGTTGGGCGGTGAAGGGCCCGCCTCCGAAGGTGGATCTCAAGGCTGAGATGGCAGCGGCGAAGGTGACGCGCGTGACGACGCCGCCCCCGCCGCCCCCCGCCGTGGAGGAAGCCGATACGGGAAAGAAAACCAAAGCCGCGAAGGGCTCGGACAAGGAGGGCAAGGCGGCTAAAGCCGGTAAGGGCGGAAAGGGAGGCGCGAACCCTGCGCCACCGCCCCATCCCGCGGCGCGCGGTGCATCGTTCTCCCCTCCGCCACCTCCCGCGTCGCCTCCTCCCGCGCTCCCAGCGACGGCGAGGTACCCGACGAGGCCCTTTGCGACGCCTCCGGCGCCCCCTTCGGCGCCCAACGTTGACGAAGCCGTGGCGGTGAAGGTGAAGGAGACGGACACGGGCCTCTCCGAGTCACAGCGCGCGAAACTCGCGGCCAGGCTCGGTGCAGAGATGCTCGACATCGCGCACGTTCGCCCGGACGCGCCCAAGGGAGCGACGCTTCGCGCAGAACGTCGCGCGACGGATTTACTCGTGCGCGCCATCAACGCCATCGCGCAGTCGCTGTACCCACAGGCGTCGGTGGAGGTGTTCGGTTCCTTCCCTACCGCGTCGTGGACACCCGGAGCGTCCAACCTCGACGTGGCGCTCGTCCTTCCGGATTCCGCGTCGGCGACGCCGCAGGCCAAGATGGACGCATTGAACTCCTTGGCGGTCGCGCTTCGATCGAACGGGTGGGTCACGGATGTCAACGTGGTGCCCAGCGCGTTCCGTCCGCTCATTTTCATGTCCACGCACTCGGCGTTTTTCCAACCCCTGCCCAGTGGCGGGGCGGCGGGGGCGACGGGCGAGAACACCTCCTTCGCGTCGACGGAAAACGCTTCATCCTCCTCCGCGGCGTCGGAGAAGGCTTCCTCTTCGCCCGGGGCGGCGCCGCCGCTTCCTCCGGGCCCGCCGCCCCCCGGCGCGACGCTCGGGATGGGGCTCGGTCAGGGCGGCGTCGGCTTGCCCCTCGAGGTGCACATCTCGATCAAGGACCGCAACCACAAGGGTGCCTCGACGGTGAAGTTTTTACGCCAAGCGGAGGCGGAGTACCCCGCCCTGACCCCGGTGTTGTCCGTCCAGAAGGCCTACCTCGCCGTGCGCGGCTTGCGCGGCGTTTACAAGGGCGGCATCGGATCGTACTCGCTGGCGCTGCTTGCGATTCACGCGCTGCAGCACAAGGCCCACGAGGACCTCGAGGCGGGGCGCGATTCGCCCAAGGCGGACGCGAACGAGCGGGACGCGCGAACGCTCGGCGAGTCGGTGCTGCACTTCCTGGAGTTCTACGGCCACGGCGTCGATCTCACCCGCGCCGCGATCAAGGTCCATCCGCTCAAACCGACGGGCAAGGCGGCCAAGAAAGCCGTGGCGGCGGCGAACGCCAACGGCGGCGGCGACGCGCTGCCGTGGGGTGTTTTCCCCACGCCCGAGAACGCCCCCGACGGATCTCCCCGCGCCGTCGGCGGCGGCGGGGTGTTGCAGGTGGAGGATCCCATGCAAGTGGGTCGCAACGCTGGCGGTGGGTGCTTCGGCGTTCCGGGGGTTCAAGCCTCGTTCCGCGAGCAGATCGCGCAGCTCGCGGCGGTTCCGGAGGACGCCTCGCTTCTGCAGCACCTGTTTGCGTCGGCGGCCGCGGCGCCGGGCGGCGTCCAAGGGAAAGTTTGCGTCGTATGATGAGAGAGGTCGTTCTCACTTACGAGGACGAAATGGGGGGCGAGGAGAGGGGAACAATGGAGGAGGGCCGTGAGGGGGCGGCCGGAGCGCTGCGCGCGCGTCGATTCAGAGCGATGCTCGATCGACGGAAGACACACGTTGCATTCTTGCGAATATGTAGAAGAGAGATAAGACCTACACGCGCCGTCGTCTCTTCGTGCTCGCGTTCACGCTCTCGCTCGAGCCGATGCTCGCGGCGCGGCCGCGATTCTTTGGCAAGGCGTCGCGCGTCACCGAGCACCCGGGCACCCGTGCTCGATCAAGTACGCGCGGCAACGGGAGGAGGCCGAGATCCACGTCGTATAGCTCCACGGGCACCCGTTCTGATGCGCCCATTTCAGCACCTCCAGGTGGCCTCCCTCCGCCGCGTACAAGCACGTCCCCTCGTTCAGGGTTCAGGGTTCAGGGTTCAGGGTTCAGGGTTTAGGGTTTAGGG
>MDSW01002447.1_pt1 | contig 27135 bp, 21 predicted proteins | sample 811171 | NCBI WGS metagenome assembly MDSW01 (sample SAMN05326641, study PRJNA326480) | marine metagenome | isolation source: seawater | place: Atlantic Ocean: North West | collected 2012 | reverse complement strand
CGGCTGCGTTGCCAGGCTTGACCTGCCAATCAGGCAGGCGCTGCGCCTGGACGCCTTGCCGCACCGTCTGTGAGGACTCGAACGCGACCCGCGAGAGGTTGTGCAGAGCTTCCCTACGTATCGCCGACACACGCATGACGCCGAGCTCGTCGCTCGGCCGTTTCATCAAGGCGCGTTATCGGCCGCGCTGCACCATACGCCGCGCGCCGGCGCTTCTCAAGCCGGCGGGCGGCCCGCGGTTATCCGCTATGAAACAGCAACTTACGATATAAAAAACCTATATCGGCTGCTATGCCGGACACGGGCGGTGAACTCAGGTCCGGCGTATGGCACTATCGCGCCTCGCTAAGGACCGGGCGGGGACGGTCTCTCGTTTGCCGAGTCGCACATGCCAGCTGTTCAACGGTTTTTATCGCCGATGTTTCGCCTGATGGGCGGCGCAGCCCCCTTGCTTGTCGCCGGGTCTCTGATCGTGGCCATCGCCGGCTGCAGTGGCGAGCAAGACGCTTCGTCCGGCGGCGCCGACGCCCGCGTTGCCACGCAGATCGGTTACATGCCGATTCTCCCCGATGCGCAGCTGTTCGTGAATCTGGAGAACGGCGGGCTCGAGCGCGCCGGTATCGCCCCGGAGCTGGTATCGTTCCAGAACGGCCCGGCCATGGTCCAGGCATTGGCCTCGGGACAGCTGGATATCGCTTATTTTGGGATCGGGCCGACGATGGTTGCCCGAGCCAAGGGCGCCGATATTCGGGTGGTGGCAGCCAACATTATCGAGCAGATCAGCTTCGTTGCCCTGCCGCCGCTTTCCAAGTACTTCGACGACGGGCCGACAAAGACCGCGTTTACGCGTTTTGCCGACGCCGAAGGGCGGCCCGCCAAGATTTCCACCTTCCCAATCGGCTCGGTGCCGCAAACCGTGTTCGATTACTGGTTGACCCAGACGCTGGGCATCGACGACGCCGGCCTGCAGATGGTCTATCAAGGGGCCTCTCAGGTTCAGCAGTCGCTGTTGACCGGGGCGGTCGACGGCGCGGCGATCCTCGAGCCCGTGGTCTCGATCGTGACCGCGCGCAACGCCGGTGCCAAGGTGGTAGCCAGCGGCGGTGAGCTGTTCGACAGCCAGCCGGGGGCCGTCATGGCGGTCCGCGAGGCCTATCTGAAGGCGCATCCGGACACGGTCGAGAAACTGGTGGCCGCGCATATCGACGCTACCACATCGCTCAACGCCGGCGACGACGCTGCCGTCGACGCCGTGGCCAAGCATGTGGGCGGCGGGCGTCTGCCGCACGAGATCATCGAGACCGCGATCGACCACAGCAAAAACCATTTCGTGGCCGACCCCCACCGCATCGTCGATGCCACCCGGCGCATGTACGATTTCCAGCGCCAGCAGGGCACCTTGTCGGCCGAGCTCGACATCGACGCACTCTTCGAACCGCGTTTTTTCGACGCGGCCAAGAACGCCGGCGGCCCGGGCCACGGCGAGCCGGCCCTGGCGAACTAGCCACGCGTCGATATGCCCGCGCAAGGACCGCACAGTCGATCAAAATCCTCGTCAGCCACGCCGAGCGCCCGCCTGGGCCGGCTGGCGCTCGGGCTGGCCGGGCTGGCTGGCTTCATCGTCCTTTGGAAGTGCGCCTATCGTTTTGCCTGGGCCCCGCCGGGCACCCTGCCTGATCCGTTTTCGATCCCGGCAGCCGCATTGGGCGAGTACACCAGCGGGCACCTGTTGCCGGCGCTGGGTTCCAGCCTGATTCATTATGTGTGGGGGTTGGGTGTGGGCACATTGGCCGGTTTCGTCGTCGGCCTGCTGGCGGCCACCTCACGCGGCTTTGATGCTTTTCATCACATCCTGGCGCGGATTCTGCGGCCGATTCCGCCGCTGGCCTGGGTCGTCTTTGCGATCGCCTGGTTTCAGGTCAGCCACGCCGGGGCCGCGTTCGTTATTTCGATCGGCGTGTTCTGGGTCAATTATTTCGCCACCGCATCGGGCGTTGCCGGCGTCGATCCGCGTTATTACGAGCTGGCTCGCGCCTTCGGCCATGCCGGCTTTTTCGCGCGTATTTCCTCGGTCACGTTGCCCGGCGCGGCCCCGGGGATCCTGTCGGGTATGCGCACCGGCGTCGGCCAGGCCTGGATGACGCTCATCGCGGCCGAGCTTTTGGGCGTGCCGGGCATGGGCCAACAGATGAACGCGGCCGCCGGCGTGGGGGCGTATGACGCGGTCGTGGTCTATATGCTCGCTATTTCTCTGATCTATTCCCTGTCCGACGGGGTCTTCGCCGTCATACAGAATCGTGTTCTTCGGTGGCGGCCATGAGCGGCGCGGGCCTTCTCACGATCGAGGACCTGTCGTTTGCTTATGCAACCAGCGACACGCCGGTGTTTTCCGGCATCGATCTGTCTATTTCCGATGGCGAGTTCGTGGCGCTGGTCGGCGGGTCCGGCGTGGGCAAGTCCACCCTGCTTCGCAACGTCGCCGGACTGATCGCGCCCTCCTCCGGGCGTCTTTCCATGGCGCCGGCTGTCGCCCGTGGCAGCCGCGATCGCGCGTTCGTGTTTCAGGACACCCGCTTGCTGCCCTGGCGCCGGATCGATGCCAATATCGACTACGGCTTGACCGGCCTGGGCTTGTCGCGCGCCGAACGACGTGAACGCATCGACGAGGTTCTCGAGCTGACCGATATGGGCGCCTATCGTAAGCGCTGGCCGCACGCGATCTCCGGCGGCCAGGCACAGCGCATCGGTCTGGCAAGAGCCCTGGCGGTGCACCCGCGTCTTCTGCTGATGGACGAGCCGTTCTCGGCCGTGGATGCGCTCACACGAACACGGCTCCAGGATGAGCTTCTGACCATCTGGCGGCGTATTGGCATGGCGGTATTGTTCGTCACCCACGACATCGAGGAAGCCACATACCTGGCCGACCGGGTCCTTGTCATGCGCGGGGCGCCGGCCACCATTGCCCGCCGCGAAACCATCACCTGTCAGCGCCCGCGCGATCGAACTGCGGCCGATTTCCGCGCCCTGGCGCGCGATATTGCTGAGTCTCTATGAACCCACATCCGCCCGACGACACCTTGCGTCTGGTCATCCACGCGCCCACCGAGGCGGCTCTGGCCCGGGCCCGGGCGAATGCCGCGAACCTTCTGCGCGCCGAACCGGCTGCCGCGGTGGAAATCGTGATCAACGGACCGGCCGTGGCGGCCGCGCTGGCCAGCCCGCACGACACCGACCGGCTGCTGCGGGTCTGTGCCAATACGCTGGCGACCCAGGATCTAGACGCCGATCCGACGATCGCACGCGTCAAGGCCGCAGTGCTCTATATCGCCCAGCGCCAGCGTGACGGCTGGGCGTATATGCGGGCCTAGGGGCTGTTGCCCCTAGATCAGTAGACCGTCGCGTTCGGCCCCTGGCCCGGCTCGGCGGCCTCGACGCTGAAACCGGCACGCGGAAAATGATTTCTCAGCCGTCCCAGCCCGGGCTCGTGGCGCTCGATCACGATTCGGTCATCGCCGAGATAAACCAGCTCGCCGGCCACGATATCCGCGCCGTAATCGGTGGCCGCCACGTGAACGACCTGGCCGGCGCTGAGTCCGCTGTCGGCGGCGACGCCCGGCGCCAATGGCTCGAAACCCTCGGCCTTGCCGGCGATGTCCAGTGCGGTGTCACTGGCCAGCTCCTGGCTCTCGCCGTGACCTAGCGCCGCCATGCGATCCGCCCAGGCAACGACGTTGGGATAGCGCGTCACGGCCTCGGCCACGCCGGGATTCCCGCGCACGTACCAGACCGGATGATAGATCGCACAGTCTGCCGCGGTGGGCGCATCGCCCAGCAAAAACGCACGCTCGGCCAGCTGCGCGTCCAGGCGGGCCATGCTCGGATGCCAATGCGCCGCCGAGAAATCCGGCGTCGGAGCACCCAGCCGGCCGTGCGCGAACAGGGCAGCCCGATCAGCGCGAAACGCAGCCAGGCCCTCTGCGCCCAGCGCGCGCTCCAGCTGGGCCCGGCCGGGCTCGGAGAGCAACAGCGGAATCGCAGCCAGAAACAGCACCTGATCACCGAGACGCTCGAATGCCGCGATACTGGCACTGCTGGCCGCGGGATAAAGACTCGGCGCGGGATAACGGGTATCGATCTCGGCCAGAATCAGGCGTGTATCGGCATAAATATCCCGGCCCACCTGTGCGACGGGCGTGCGGCGATACCCACCGGTAAGCGGCATGAGATCAGGCTTCGGCAGAATTCGCGGCACCGCAACGCTTTGCCACGTCGCACCTTTGATGCCCAAAGCGATACGTATCTTTTCCGAAAACGGCGATGCCGCGAATTGATGAATAATCATAATCAAGCTCTGTGGTTATACAGACAGCGTCAGCGCGACATCGCTCAGAACGCGAACAGTACGCCCATGCCCACAGCCATCTGATCGCTCAGCGACTGGTTGTCATCACGCGTGCGCTCGCTGGGAATCGCCAGCCCACCCTGAATACCCACGCTCTCGTTGAACCAGCCCTGGGTCATGAAACCGCGCAGGCCCGTATTCTGGTTGAACAGCTCTTCGTCATCCGTACGCGGGCGATAATCGTCGATATTGGGATTGAGCTGACGTGCGACCCAGGCATCGCGGGCGGCTTGGCGATCGGCCGGCGTGCCCGACGCACTGTCTGCTGTGGAATCGGTATCGGCTGTCCCCGGATACACCAGATCCATATCCGCGAAATCCACGTCCACCGGTCGCGGCACCTGCAAACGTGTGATCCGCACCGACGGCATCTGCAGCGGCGCCGGCGTCAGCGCCTGACGGTCTAACCCCGCGGGTCCGGCAAGCACCAGCGCGGCAACGCGCGCGCGTGCCATCGGCAAACGATAGAACCGCCCCGCAGGCGTGTCCGCGGCAACACGTTCGGCCGCCGCCGGCGGCGACGACGAGACGTCTCTGGGCTTATCATCGAAACCCACGAGCCAGCCCGCCGCGATACCCAGCGCAGCAACTATCAGCACGACGATGCCAATCGCTCGCGTCATGTGCCGGCGTGTGTGCCACCCGTGTCTAACATCGTTCTATTGTAAGCCGGTTTGGGCTATCCCAGACAGATCACCGCTTGACCCACACAAATCCGGCCGCCGGTTTCGATCACGCCGCGCATGCCGCCGCCCCGATACAGGCCGCGGCGCATATCCGCGCCGACGGTGCGCGACAGCAGGCCACATGGCGCACAGCGCCCGGAAAGGCGCACGACGACCGGGCCGATCGCCAGACGCTGACCGCGCCGTGCCAGAAGATCCAGGCCTTCAATGAACAGATTCCGCCGCAACGCTTTCGCATAGAGGTGTAGCCCCAGGCGTTCGTTGCAACGCGCGATATCGGCGGCATCGATCAGGCTCAGCGCCCGCGCACCGGGCGTAAGCGCTGCGCGCTTGGAAAAGGTGCCGGTCCCGGCCGCATAGCGATCACCGTCCAGTCCTTCGCCGGCAATCGCTGTGATGGCGTCGGCCGCGGTCATCGGCGCGCCGCGCTCAGCTGCGATATAGATACCGCGCAGTACGCCGGCGTGGCACTCAGTCATCGCCTATGCATAGTGAAGGTTGAGCCAGACGGTTTGTCTTGATCTGATAGATCCATGACTGCCCCTCTTTCATATGCCGCGCGTCATCGCGCAGGCGGTAAATCGCGATGACGCTTCGTAATATCGATGCGCTGTTTTCGAGCCGCTCGGTCACCGTATTCGGTACGCCGTCCACGCCAGCGCAGCACCAGCTCTTGGATAACATCCAAGCCAGTGCCGGTGACGCGTGCCGCCATATTACCGGGCGCGCCTCACGTCGGCAGTTTCCCGACGCGCCAGACACGGTAGGCGTCATTCTGGATGCCCGCTGGGCGCGCCCGCGAGCGATCAGCGCGCTCGCTGAGGCGGGCTGTCGCGCGCTGGTGTGGGCGGCGAACTCTCCCATTACCGACGATGTTCTGCGGGCCGCACGCCCGACCAATCTACGCGTGCTCGGCGGACGATCGGCCGGTGTGATGGATACGCGCGGCGCGCTGAACATGACCTCTCTGGCGCTCACGCCGCGTGCCGGCAAGGTCGCGCTTATCACCCAGTCGCAGTCGCTGACCGCCGGCGCGCTGGACTGGGCCCTGGGCCGTAATATCGGATTTTCCTGGCTGGCCTGTACCGGCGCCGAGGCCGACATCGACGCCGCCGATCTGCTGGACCACGCCGCCCTGGACCCGCGCACGCGTGCCGTCGTGCTGCAAGTGGGCGAAATCAAGCAGCCGCGTAAGTTTATGTCCGCCGCGCGGGCCGCGGCCCGCGTCAAACCGGTGCTTGTTCTCCAGACCCAGCCCAGGGATGCCCGTACCACCGGCCCCGATCCGATACGCTCGGCGGCGTTTGCCCGCGCCGGTCTCATCGAGTGTGAGAATCTGGGCGGGTTGTTCGATGGCCTGGCCGCGCTCGAGCTGCTGCCCGCGGTACAGACCGATCGCGTTATGGTGCTTGGCAATGGCGCGGGCGTATGCGCGCTGGCCAGCGATGCGTTGCGTCGCCAGTCGCTGATGGCCGCACGCCCGGGCGACGAAATGGCCAGCGCTCTGTCAGATATCGCACCGCGCGCCCATGACACGCCGGCCGGCATTGATCTGGCCGGCTCCAGTACCGAGGAAACCGTGGCTACGCTGCGCGCCGCATTGGCCAACACCAAGACCGACGGCGTACTGCTAGTGCATAGCCCAGTCGCCGGGCACCCACACGGTCCCATGGTAGAAGCCATCGCCCAGGCGGGGCTCGACAGCCGGCTGATGACGGTCTGGCTTGGGCTTGCGACCGCCCTGCCGGCCCGCTCACAGGCTGCCGATGCGCGCCTGGCCACGTTTGCCTCGGTAGACGAGGCCGCACGCGCGGTTCGCTATCGACAGCGTTATTACGCCACCCGCGAACTCCTCACCACCACGCCGCCGCCGGACCCCTCGGTCACCGCTGATATCGAGAATCTGCGCCACCGGCTGGATGTACTGGCAGCCGACGGGGTGGAGTGGCTGGCCGCCGACGACACGGCCGAGCTGCTGGCCGAGTACGGCATCCTGGGGGCCGCCAGCGGCCGGCCGTCGGCCGATCCGTCGATGCAGGTGCGGATCGAAGTCGTCGCCCATGACGAGCTCGGCATGGTCATGCGGGTCACCGATGAAACGCTGGGCGTCTCCCCGGCCTACGGATTCGCGCCGCTGGATACCCTGCTGGCCCGACGCATGCTCGAAGGCGCCAGCGCCGGCCGCCTGTCGGCCACTACCGAAGCCGTCGAGGCTCTGGCCCAGGCGCTGGTGCGCCTATCCAAGCTCGTGGTGGATCTGGCGCGTATCGCCCGATTGGATCTGCATCTTGCGATCGGCCCGCACGGCCGGCTGCATACCCCGACAGAAACGCTCGTGGAGATCACGGCCACGCCGATGCCCGAGCGACGCCGGCTGGCCATGTCGCCGTATCCGGCGCGCATGCGTCATCGCGTCACGCTGGGCGACCGGAATACCTATGTCGTGCGCGCGATTCGCCCGTCGGACGAACCCTTAGTGCTGGAGCTGCTCGATAGTCTGTCGCCGGAAGAGATTCGGCTGCGTTTTTTCACCTATATTCGACATTTCTCGCACGACATGGCCGCACGTATCACGCAGGTTGATTATGACCGCGAGGTCTCGCTGGTCATTAGCTCAGCCAGCGACGATCACACGCTGGCCGCCATGGGGACCATCATCGCTGATCCCGACGGGCGCGAAGCCGAATTCGCCGTGCTGGTCCAGCATAGCCATACCGGTGCGGGACTCGGGCGCCACCTGCTGGATTGCCTGCTGAGACAGGCCTGGGCGCGCGATATCGGCACCGTGTACGGCGATATTCTCGCGCATAATCGGCCCATGCTGGAGCTGGCCAAAGGCCTTGGCTTCTCGATCAAGCGTTCGCTGGACGATCCCTCCAGCGTCCGAGCGGACATCGACGTGGGCGCCTATCGCGCGGCGCAGGAAGCCCGCGCGGCCGCTCGAGCGAACAAGCCGAAGTCCTAGGGCTGTCGAAGTCCTAGGGGCTGTCGTGTCGGGGGCGTGCACCCGCTCGATTAACGCGTTCGTATCGGCCCGTGATAGGCCCTGGCTTTATGATGCGGGGTCAACCACAACGGACTTTTATCATGTTGAACACGCGACGGTGCTTGCACGCGATACGGGCCGTGGCCGTAGCCGTCGGACTTCTCGTTGGCCTGTTTTCGACCGGTGCGGCAGCTTGGGGGCCACAAGGCCATGCCATCGTGGCCAATATCGCCGAGGCCCATCTGAACAAGACAGCGCGCAGCAACGTCAAAAAATTACTCGAGCGCGACGGCGCTGCCCATCTCGACGAAATTGCCTCCTGGGCCGACGCGATCCGGGACGACCATCCCAATACCGCCGCGTGGCACTACGTCGATATTCCGCTCTCGGCAGACGGCTATGACGCAAGCCGGGACTGCGCGAAACACAGATGCCTGGTCGTCCAGCTTGTTCGTCATCTGCGTGTACTTGATGACGACGACGCCACGCCGGCGGCGCGTACGAGCGCATTGAAGTTCTTCGTGCATCTGATGGGCGATCTGCACCAGCCGTTGCACGCCGCCGACAACGACGATCGCGGCGGCAACGACACCGAACTGACTTATTTCGGGCAGCCGAGCAATTTGCACCGCATCTGGGACAGCACTATTATCGAGCGGGCGCTCGATCTGCACACCGGGCCCCGCTTCCAGATCGATCGCCAAGCCAACCGCGCGGCCGCCAAGCGCCTGGACCAGGCGGTCAAACCCGCTGCCGCCAAGCAATGGACGCAAGGCACATTGCCACTGCAGCGTCGCGACGCGATCGTCGCCTGGACCAATGAGTCCCACCGTCTCGCCCGCGCTGTGGCATACGGTCTACTACCCGAGGCGCCGCGCCCCACAGACTGGTCGTCGCAGTATCAGCAGAAAACCAAGCCCTACGCCGAGGTTCAGTTACAGCGCGGCGGCCGACGGCTGGCAGCGATGCTCAATGCTGTCCTGGGACCGGAGTAGATCGCCAGGTTCGGCGACCGGGCGCGTTGCAACACGCGTATTAGGCGGTTTATAGGTCACGCGTCGGCGAGCGCGTGGCGCCGCACCGTCGAACCTGTATTTTGATGTCGTAGGTTCGACGCATATCGAAAATCATTCAAGAGCACGGCCTGCGGCCGCGCTCTTGAATGGTGTCCCCGGCAGGAGTCGAACCTGCGACCTGCCGCTTAGGAGGCGGCTGCTCTATCCTGCTGAGCTACGAGGACAGTCCGCCTAGGCTAACGCAAGGCCGTGACGAAAACGACCTCGGCGAACATATGAATCGACGGGATATTCGATGTCCGATGCCGCGCCAGACAACGCCTGCCCCGTGATCAACGGCCAATTGCATATCGGTCCCAAAGCCGGCGGGATCGGCGCGCGACGTATCGCTCTGTTGGAAGCCATCGGCACTTCGGGCTCGTTGACCCGGGCGGCACAGTCGGTCGGTTTGAGCTATAAGGGCGCTTGGGATGCCATCAACGCCATCAATAACCTGGCCGATACGCCGTTGGTGCTGCGTAGCACGGGGGGCGCGCGAGGCGGCGGGACCGCTTTGACCGAGCGGGGTGCTGCACTTGTGCGCACGTATCGCGCGGCCGAGGCCGAGCAACAGCGCTTTCTGGAACGTCTTAACCGCCGACTGGGCACATTATCCGGCGACGATCTCAACCTCATGGAGCGCTTGGCCATGCAAAGCAGTGCACGCAACCAGCTCTACGGCACCGTCGTGGCTTTAAAACGCGCGAGCGTGAATACCGAAGTGAGCGTCGAGCTTGCCGGCGGCGATCGTCTTGCGGCCGTGATCACCACCGCGAGTGCCGACAATCTAGCCTTGGCCGAAGGCGCGCCCGTCGTCGCCTTGATCAAAGCAAGCTGGCTGATCGTGGCGGCCGGCGATCTATCGACGGCGCGTCTGTCCAGCCGTAATCGACTGGTGGGCACCGTTGCGGGCATCACACACGACACCGTGGCCAGCGAGCTAACACTCTGCCTGGCCGGGGGAAGCCACCTGGCGGCAACCGTCACCCGCGATTCTGCCGACGAGCTGGGTCTGGCCGAGGGCGATACGGCCACCGCGCTGTTCAAGGCCTCGAGCGTAATTCTTGCGGCAGCCGACTAGCCGCCCGTGTTCTATCTGTATCACCACAACGATCTAGCCCGTCTGGCCGATCTGTTTGCGGCACTCAGACTGCGCCGCACCGTCTCACCGCTGGCCCAAGATACGGTCCTGGCCCCGAATGCCGGCATCGGCCGCTGGTTGCGTATCCAGCTGGCTGAAAGCGAGGGCATCGCGGCCAACATCGACGGCGATCTGCCGGGCGAGTTCATCTGGCGATTGCTGGGCGCGACGCTGCCCGAAGCCGACGAGGCCGGACATCACTTCCAGGCCGACTGCCTGCCCTGGCATCTCTATACCGCACTGCCGGAGATCGCACGCGAGGTACCCGAGGTGGCGGCCTATCTCGGCGAGCCCGTGGCCGAAGTCCGCCGCTATCAGCTGGCGCGCCAGCTGGCCGATGTCTTCGACGAATATCTCTACTACCGCGCGGATATGTTGGCCCGATGGGAGGCCGGCGAGATTCCGGCGACGGCGCCCGGTCGCTGGCAGGCCCGCGTTTGGCACTGGCTGACACGGGCCCACCGCCTGGGCAGCGATCATCGCGCGACGGCGCTGCGACGGTTCATCACCCGCCTGACAGACCCTTCGGACACCGCATTCCACGAACACGTGATCGCCCACTGCCCGGCAGATCTCTACTGCTTCGGGCTGGTGGCCTTGCCGCCGGACCACCTCCGGTTTCTGTATGCCCTGGCCGCGCATATCGACGTGCATTTTTTACTCCCCAACCCCAGCGAGGCCTATTGGGGCGATATCACAGCCGGGCGAGTGGCCCTCGATCTGCCGACGCCGGAGACGACCGACGACGCCGCGCACCTGCTGCCCGGCGAGGCCGCCGTCGAAGCCGGCCATCCGCTGCTTTCGGGCCTGGGACGCATGGCGCGCGACACCTTGCGTCTTCTATACGCCGACGAGTTCGCCGGCATGATCGAGCCCGAGCTGGGCGAAGTGATGGCTTATGAACGGCCGGCCGACGACTCGCTGTTGCATCGCATCCAGGCCGATATCGTCACGCTCGACTGCACCCACAGCGGCCAAGGCATGGCACGAGACGACGTCTCGTTCGAGGTACATGCCTGTCACAGCCGCCTGCGCGAAGTTCAGGTGCTGCAGGATCAGCTGCTTGATCGGCTGGCCCGCGACGACGCGCGCGTGGCCGCCGGCGACATCGCGGCCGGCGACCGCTTGGCGCCCAAGGACATCATCGTGATGCTGCCCGACGTGGCGGCTTATACGCCGGCTATCCAGGCCGTGTTCGGCGGCGCGCCGGCCGATCGATATCTGCCCTTCGGCCTGGCCGATCGCGCCCGGTCGGCGGCGCATCCGATCGTCGGCTGCGTGGCGGATCTGCTGGATCTGCCGCTGTCGCGCTGGCGCGCCAGCGAGCTGCTCGATCTGTTGGCGGTGCCGGCCGTGGCGCGCCGCTTTCGTCTGGATGCCACCGAGCTGACGCGGCTGGCCGAGTGGATCGACGCCGCCGGCATCCGCTGGGGGCGGGATGGCCCACATCGTGCTGCCCTGGGTGCCGGCGACTACGACCAGAACAGCTGGCGCTTCGGCCTTGATCGCCTGCTGCTGGGCGTGGCCCAGTCCGACGACGAAACGCTGACCGACGGTGTCGCCCCCTGGGCCGACCTGGAAGGCGGCGCCGCGGCGGCGCTGGGCAAGCTCTGGCGCTTCGAAGACACGCTGCGGCAGTTCGCCGATGCCCTGGATCGGGCCGCGACGCCCGGCGAGTGGCAGACCCGGCTTAATCGACTGCTGGATGCGGTCATCGCCGTGGCCCCGGACGAGGCGGACGAACAACGCGCGGTGGACGCGCTGCGCCAGGCTTTCGCCGGTCTGGATCGGGCCGAGGCCTGTACCCGCGACAAGCCCCTGTCGGCCGATCGAACCCTGTCCTGGGAAGCGGTTCGCGACGACCTACGCGCCCGTCTGTCGGCTGTGGCCGATCGTCAGCCGTTTCTGGCCGGCGGCATCACCTTCTGTGGCATGGTGCCTTTGCGCGCGGTGCCGTTTCGTATGGTGTGCCTATTGGGCATGGACGATACCGCGTTTCCGCGCCAAGACACGGGGCGTGCTTTCAACGTGATGTTCACCGCCCCGCGCCTGGGCGATCGCAACATCCGCGATGACGACCGTCTGTTGTTTCTTCAGGCGCTCACCGCCGCTCGGGATCTGTTCTATATCAGCTATATCGGCCAGGACATTCGCACCGGCGAGGCCTTGCCCCCCTCGCCGCTGGTCGGCGAAACACTGGATTTCATCCATCGCACTTATTTTGCGGCGCATTCCAGGGCCGATTTCGACAACCGGCTGATTCATCGCCAGCCGATGCAGCCGTTTTCGGCCCGCTATTTCACGGCGCCAGCCGCGGATAGCGATCCGCGGATCTTCACCTACGCCGGCGATTGGCAGGCCGGCAGCCTTGCCGCACACGGCGCGCGCCGGATTCCGGCCTCTTTCATGGACGACGCCGAGGCCGACGAGCCCGACGACCTCGATACGATCGACCTGGCAAGCTTGAAGCGTTTTTTCGATCACCCGTCGCGGGCGTTCTTTCGCGATCGGCTGCATCTGGATATTGAACACGCCGAAGCGCCCATCGCCGACGAAGAACCGCTGGATCTGTCGCCCCTGGCCGCCGCCGGTCTGCGGCGGCGCCTGTTGGCCAGCGCCGAGGCCGCGCACTTCGAAGCCCTGGCCGAGACACCCAGCCCGCTGGAGATCGCCCGCGGCAGCCTACCGCCGCCGCCGCTGGCCGCGTCCGCTTTCGCGAGCCAGGCCGCAGCCGTCAATCAGCTCTTGCCGTTGGCGCGTGCCTGGCGCGAGTCGGCAGACCCCGAAAGCCGTGATATTGCACTGTCCGATATCGCCGGCCTGCGCTTGACCGGACGCGTGGCCGGCGTCTACGACGACACACTACGCCGGCTTGTTCCCAGCAAACTCAAGACCCGCCATCGGCTGCGTGCCTGGATCGACTACCTGGCCCTGGCCGCCGGCGGTCAGGCCACGCATCTGACGCTGGCCGGCTATGCACCGGACAATAAAGACCTCAGCGCCGTTTGTTATGAGGCCTGTATAGCGGCCGACACGGCCCGTCAGGTGCTCGCAGAGCTGGTCGCCCTGTATCGCACCGGTCAGCGGCGCCCGCTGACGTTTCACCCGGATCTGGCTGATGCCTACAACCCGGATCAGAACAAGGCGTTCGAGAACCTCTCGTTTCGATTCCGCGCCGGGGATTATCGCGAGCACCATCTCATGCACGACGTCTACTTCCGCCTGCTGCTCGGCCCGGCGGAGGCGCCGCTGGGCGAAGCCGCCGAAACCAGCCCCTTCATCGCACAGATCGACAGCGTGACCGCCACGATGAACGATGCACTCGTGGCCTACTCTCTCGAACCCGCCGATTCATCGGAGGCGGTATCGTAGCCTGCGTTATCTGTTTGCCCACACGCAGCGGACCGGCTCCGGGTCGAGTCGCATGCGCCGCGTGTCTCATGGCTGAGCCTGCATGAAAATTGTCTTGTTCTATTTGTTGCTGATCGTGGCCGTGGCCTTGTGGCTGGGCTCGCTGCTGCCGGTCATCCCGACCGATCTGTGGTGGATTCGCATCGCCGATTTCCCGCGCCTGCAGACGAGCATCGGGCTGGTGTTGGTCCTCATCGGCTTTTTGGGCTTCACCGGACGCTATCGTCAGCCGGCGGTAACGGCCGCGCTCATCACCGTCGGCGTGCTGGTGTTTCAAGCCACGATCCTTATCCCTTACCTGCCGACCGGCACCGATCTGGCCCGCGGCTCCTGTCCGGCCGATCACCGTTTCAAGGTGATGGTGGCCAACGTGCGCTTGTCCAACGACCCGGACCACCGCCTCATCGACCAGGTCCGCGCGGCCAAACCCGACGTGTTTCTGGCCCTGGAGATCGATAAACGATGGACCGAGGCACTGGCCCCGCTCAAGGCGTCGATGCCGCATACGGTCATTCATCCCACGGGCTCTTATTTCGGCACCGCGCTGTATTCGCGCCTGCCGCTACATGATGCCCATATCGAGCACCTGGCGCGCCAGGATACGCCGCAGATCGTGGCCGGCGTTGAGCTGCCGACCGGCGAAGTCTTCGACTTCTTGGGCATTCATCCGCGCCCGCCGCATCCTTCTCAGTCTGCTTTAGGCCGGGATGCGGTTTTAATGAAGGCAGCGCTCTTGCTGCGCGATCATGACCGGCCGGGCGTGGTGGCCGGCGACTTCAACGCCGTGCCCTGGGAGGACGCGGTCTCGAGGATGCGAAACGTCGCCCAGCTGATCGACCCGCGCCACGGCTACGGGTATTTGCCGACCTACGATGCCAAATCGTGGTGGATGTCCTGGCCGCTGGATCATGTCTTCTACGAGGCCGGTTTTGCGGCCTTGAAGCTGGAGCGGGGCCAAGCCTTTGGCTCGGATCATTATCCGTTCATCGCGACGCTGTGTCGGGTCTCGCGCAGCCGGAGCGAGCGTCCCGAGCCCGCCGACGCCGACACGCTGCGTGATGCCCGTGCCACCATCGATCGCGCGCGGCGCCAGGCCGGTGATCAGCCGTCGGCCGGCCTGTCGGCAGGCGCCTGAGCCCGGCATGACGAGCGCGCACGCCCGGCCTCACGGAGCTCTTGCATGAGCGCACAGGTATTCGACGCCGCCACATTGCCCCTGTCCGGGCTGCGGCTGATCGAGGCCAGCGCCGGCACGGGCAAGACGTTCAGCCTGGCCGGGCTGTATCTGCGCCTGATCGTCGAACGCCAGGTTTCCGTGCGCGACATCCTGGTCATGACCTTCACCCGGGCGGCGACCCAAGAGCTGCGCGAGCGCATCCGGGCACGGCTGGCCGGCGCGGCGCGTATCGCCCACGACATGCGCCTGGCCGACCCTGACAGCGCGGAGGACCGCTTCACGGTGCAGGTGATGGCCGCCGCCGAGGAGCCGCCGGCAGCCCTGGCGCGTCGCCTGGCCGATGCCGCCGGCCGTATCGATGAAGCCACGATCGTCACTATTCACGGCTTTGCCCAGCGCGCGGCCACCGAGAACGCGTTCGAGTCTGCCCTGGCGTTTGACCGCGGCGACGCCGTGGACGACGCCACGATCCGGCTTGAGGCCACAACAGACTATTGGCGCGCGCAGGTTTTTGGCGACGGCGAACAGGCCGCGGCGATTCTGAATTTCTGGGCCACGCCCGAAGCACTCTACGGCGCGTTGGCCCCTATTCTGGCCCGACCCTACGTCGAGATCGCCGGTATCGACGACGCACGCATCGCCTCGCTGTTGCGGTCGCTGGCCGCCGACTGGCCGGGCACCGCCCCCGTCTTGGCGCGCACGCTTCAAGACGCTCTCGCCGCCGATGCCCTGCTTAAAAGTGCTGCGCTCTATCCTGCGTTGGCCGATATCGATATCGACGCGACGGTCGCCGAGCTGGACGCGACGATCACCGACGCGCTAGCCGCCGAGCAGGTTCCGGTTCTTCCGGATTGGTTGGTCGCCCTGACCGACCCGCCCGGGCAGTTCAAAAAGGCGGCCAAACATCAAGCAATGGCCAAGCCGCTGGCGAATCTGGCCGCCCTGCCCGTTCTGGCCGAGCTACAGCCGCTGGCGCGTCTGCTGACGCTTCAGCGCGCCGCGACCGATGTGGCCGCACGCTCGGCGACGCGGAAGATCGAGCGGCGCCAGTACAGCTACGACGACCTGATCAAGGCCCTGCACGATAGCCTGGCTGATCCCCGCACCGGCCCGGCGCTCGCCGATGCGCTTTACGCGCGCTGGCCGTTCGCCCTGGTCGACGAATTTCAGGACACTGACCCGCTGCAGTATCGAAGCCTTTGGCATATCTATCTCGCACGCGAGCGCGAGCGGGGCGCCCTGCTGCTCATCGGCGACCCCAAGCAGGCGATCTACGGCTTTCGTGGCGGCGATATCTATGCCTATCTGGCGGCTGCCCGAGCCGCCGGGCAGGCCCGCTATACGTTGACCACGAATTTTCGCTCGACCCAGGGCGTGCTGGATGCGATCGCCGCCCTCTACGCGCAGCCCGGCGCTCACCCGTTCGTGGTCGACGATATCGATTTTCCGCGGGTAAGCGCCGGTCGCACGGTCGGTGACCGCGCCCTGACGGGCGCGGATGGCACACCCGTAACCGCCTTGAGCCTTTGGGAGTTGACCGGGGGGGTACTACCTCAGAAAAACGGCAAGACACGCAATCCCAACAAGCAGGTCGATACCGACCGGCTGATCGCCGAGACCGTGGCGCGTATCCAACAGCTGCTCTCGGGGCGCACGCTGCGCTGGCAAAACGCGGATGACAGCCAGCGCTCCGTCGCCGCACGTGATATTGCGGTTCTGGTCAATGCGCACCACCAGGCCGAGGCCGTCCAGAGCGCACTGGCCGCGGCCGGTATTCGCGCGGTCTGCGGACAACGCCACTCGGTGTATGCCAGCGCCGAGGCCGCCGACCTGCGATACGTTCTGGCCGCGATGGCCCATCCGGACGATCCGCTAGCCGTGCGCGCGGCCCAGCCCACCGGCCTGATCGGCAAGCAACTCTCCGATCTGATCGCCATGGCCGATGACGACACGGCCCTGCAGGCCGCGATCGAGCGCTTCCATACGTTGTATTTGGCCTGGCAGCGGCGCGGTGTATTGAGCGCGTTGGAGACGCTGTTCATCGACGTAGCACCCAAGATTCTCGCGCTCGTCGACGGCGAGCGCCGCATGAGCAATTATCTACAGCTCGGCGAGCTGCTCGCCGAAGGCGAGGCCGAGTGTTACGGCATGGATAGTCTCGTCCACTGGCTGGACCACCAGATCGCGGCCGCCACCGCCGGCACGCTCGGCAGCGAGGATGAAAGCCAGCTTCGTCTGGAAACCGATGCCGACCTGGTCCGCATAAGCACGATCCATGCCTCGAAAGGCCTGCAGTATCCGATCGTATTCGTGCCCTTTGCCCATTGGCTGGGCCAGAGTCAGGGCGACCGGCGTCCGGACGTGCCGCCATTTGTCTTCCATCCGGATATCGATGGGGAACGGCCGGCCATGATCGAGCTGATCGGCAACGCCGACAACGCGGCTCAGTCCTGTCTTGAAGCCCGCTCGGAAACGTTGCGCCTGCTCTATGTCGCCCTCACGCGGGCCGCCGATGCGCTGTTCGTAGGCTGGCGTGAGCCCGACGATGCGCGCGGGGCGGCCGGTGCCCTGGCTGACCTGCTTTATCGCGACGGGGCGCCCGACGGCCAGGCGATCACTCGCCTGAAACAAAGCGCGGGCGACGTTCTGGCGCACGAACGTCTGGATATCGACGCGCCGCCCCTGATCGAGCAGGCCGCGACGCGCACCGTGTCACCGCCCGAGGGCCAAGCGCGTGACGATCTGCCCGAGCGACGGGCTCGCTGGTCGACCTACAGCTTCTCCCGGCTGGCGCACGCACCCGCCGAGTCGGCGCCGGCCACCTTGCCCGAGCCCGGCGCCGCCGATGAATCCAGCCCGAGCGTCGACGCACTGGCCGAGGTTCCCGCCGAGGAGGAACAGGCGCTGCCCGCGCTGGACAAGCGCCTGGCCGGGGTCCGCTTTGGTACGGCCGTCCACGACCTGCTCGAAGACGCGCTGAATAACCAGCCTCGCGGGGCCGGCCCGGGCGCTTTTGTCTGGCATCGGCCGGGGACCAGCGCCGGCCCGGCCGAGCTCGAGGCGGTCTACACCAAGCTGCGCGCCGGCGGATTGATCGAGGACGACCGCGCCGATCCGCGTATCGACCAGACCGCAGACCTTATCGCGCGCACGCTGCATACGCCCTTGCCCGATATCGGGCCACTAGCCGCTGTTCCCCGCGACCGATTGCTGACCGAGATGGAGTTCATGCTGCGCCTGCGCGGCCAGCGCCTGGGCCAGCTCGTCGATACGCTGCGCGAGCACGGGTATCTGGCAACGGCGTTGGGCGGTCATCCGACGCAGACGCTCTACGGACTCATGCAGGGTTTCATCGACCTCGTGGTCGAAGCCGACGGCGCTTATTACATCCTCGATTACAAGACCAATCGCCTGGGTGATACGGCCTCGGCCTATGCCCCAGCCGCGTTGTCGCAGGCGATGAGCCGCTCGCACTACGATCTGCAATATCTCATCTACACGGTCGCCCTCCACCGGCATCTGGCGCGCTGCATCGCTGACTACGATCCGAGTGTCCACCTAGGTGGCGTGCAGTATCTGTTCGTACGTGCCATGGACGGCCAAACGACGGCCGGCATCTATCACGATCGCCCGCCGCTGGCGCTCATTGATGCGCTTGATGCATTGTTTGATGACGCCTGCGAGTCCGTATGAGCGATTGGCACTTGAACGATGCACCGGCAGCCCGACCGGGCGGCGACACCGAGGCCACTCTGTCGGATCTCGACCTGGCGCTGGCGGACTGGGCGCGGCGCCACGGCGCCGATCGATTGGTGGCCCGCGCGTTCGCGCTGTCCAGCTGGGCCGTTGCACAGGGGCATACCTGCCTGGATCTGGCCGACGTGCCACATGCGCTGATGAGCGCAGACAACCAGGCCGCGCTGGCCGACGCGCTCGCGGCCAGCGCGCTGGTTGGCACCGCCGGCCAGAGCCGTCCGCTCATCGTCGACCGCGGCAAACTCTACTTGCAGCGCTACCACGCCTACGAGGCCCGTCTGGCCGCGCGTCTGCGCGAGCTGATGTCCACGCCGCCGGCGCCGGTGAACATCGAGGCGCTGCGACCGGGCAACGGCCTGTTCGTAGCCGACCCACACGACGCAAGCGCCACCAACTGGCAGGCGGTCGCGGCCTTTGCCGCACTTCGGCATCGTTTCACGGTGATCTCGGGCGGCCCGGGCACGGGCAAGACGTATACCATCGTGCGTCTGCTGCGCGTGCTGATCGAGACCGCATTAAAACAAGGCGACACGCCGCCGCTGATCGCGCTGGCCGCGCCGACCGGCAAGGCCGCCGCGCGGATGTTGGAGTCCGTCCGCACCGGCCTGGACGACATGGGCGCCGATCCCACCTTCGATGCCAGCGCTATCGATACTCACGTTCCCCGGGTCTCGCGAACCCTGCATCGACTGCTGGGGTTGGCCGGCGCGACCACGCGGCCGCGTTTTGATGCCGATAACCCGCTGGGCTACGACGTCGTCATCGTGGACGAGGCCTCCATGGTAGATCTACCCATGATGGCCAAGCTGGCCGAAGCCGTCCCCCGAGGCGCACGGCTCATCCTGCTGGGTGATCGCTATCAGTTGGCGTCCGTGGAATCGGGCGCGGTCCTGGCCGAGCTGTGTGCCGCCGCCGGCGTCAATCGCTTCACCCGCGCACAGCAAGACGCCGCAGCTGGCCTGCTGGCTGCCCCTGCAGCGCCCGTTGCCAACCCCCTGGCCGATCACGTCGTTACCTTGCAGACCAGCCGCCGCTTCAATGCCGATAGCGCGATTGGCCAGCTCGCAGCCGCGGTCAACGCGGGGCAACCCGATACAGCGCTGGCCCTGCTCGACGCCGGCTCCCCGGATCTCGTCTATCACGATTCGGATCATCCTGCCGCGCTTGAGCGCCTAGTCGAAGACACCGCTGAGCGCTACGCACGCTTGCACAGCGTCACCGATCCGAGCCTGGCACTGGCCGAGCTCAGCCGACAGATCATCCTCACCGCCGTACGCCACGGCCCGGCCGGTAATCACACGCTCAACGCGGCCATCACCGAGCGTCTAGCCCGCCGCCTGGACTTTGCCCCCACGCAAACCTGGTATCACGGCCGCCCGATCATGATTCGACGCAACGATTACCGTACCGGGCTCTATAACGGCGACGTCGGCATCGCGCTGGCCGCGCCCGACGGCCGTCTCCGCGTATGGATCGCCGCCGACGACGGATTGAAGGCGTTTATTCCCAGCGCGCTGCCCGCCCATGAAACGGTGTATGCGATGACGGTGCACAAAAGCCAGGGCTCGGAATTCGACGCCGTGTCCCTGGTGCTACCGCCCCACGACACCCCGGTACTCAGCCGTGAGCTGCTGTATACCGGCATCACACGCGCCCGCTCAAAGCTCTCGTTCTACGGCCCCCGACACGCCGTGCGCGACGTTGTCACAACGCATACCCAGCGTGCGAGCAATCTCGCAGCGTTACTCGATTCCGGCGCATAAAAACGCTTACAGGCGCGCCGGCACGATTCACGCGGCGGACTCTTTTCATCCGAGACAGAGACACGGCCACCGCTCGAGCGGCGGCCAACGAAAAAAACGATTTCGCAATGAAAAGCCCCCGGCAGCTACCGGGGGCTTTGATTAGCGACTGCGGTTATACAGCGGTCACGCCGACTTAGGTGTTGACGCCACTCCCGCTCGGGATAGTCGCACCGTCCTTGAGATAGACGCGATTGTCTTCCAGGCGGTCCACATCATCCAGATTGAGATAGTGGTGCTGGTTGTCGGAGCTGTCCGTCTTGGTCAGCTTGATCTTCTCGTCTTCGACCTTGTCGACCGTGCCCACGTGCTGGCCGTTGGCGTCGGTGACTTCCATATGCTCTTTGATACGAAACTTTTCCAACATGGTTTAAGTCCGTTGTAATTGACACTTCGACCGTAACGCAGTTTCCGCCCCGGGTATACGCCGTAAATCACCTGATTGATTGGGCAAAGACGACGTGATGCGCTTCGTCTCCGGCTCATCCAAAAGCATGAGAGCGACCGCCCGGCGCGCGGCGTACCGTGAAAGAACGTTCATGTAATACGCAAGCGAGTGCCGTTATGCCGTCCAATCGAGGTGTCGTATTCCGCGGCAAGGGTGAGGTCGCCGTCGAGGCGATCGATTTTCCAGAACTCGCCCTCGGCCGTCGATCCTGTCAGCACGGTGTGATTCTTAAGGTCGTGACCACCAATATCTGCGGGAGTGATCAACATATGGTCCGCGGCCGTACCACCGCCCCCACCGGTATGGTGCTGGGCCACGAAATCACGGGGGAAGTGATCGAGTGCGGGCGCGACGTTGAGTTCATCAAGGAGGGCGACATCGTGTCGGTCCCCTTCAACGTGGCCTGCGGGCGATGTCGCAATTGCAAGCGCGGCGATACGCATATCTGCCTGAACGTTAACGATGACCGCCCCGGCGGCGCTTATGGCTACGTCGACATGGGCGGCTGGGTGGGCGGCCAGGCCGAGTACGTCATGGTGCCCTACGCCGACTTCCAGCTGCTGGTCTTTCCCGACAAGGAACAGGCCATGGAAAAGATCCTGGACCTGACGATGCTCTCGGATATCTTTCCCACCGGTTTTCACGGCTGCATGACCGCCGGCGTGGGGCCAGGCTCAACGGTCTATATCGCCGGTGCCGGCCCGGTGGGCCTGGCCGCGGCCTGTTCGGCCCAGCTGCTCGGTGCGGCCTGCGTCATCGTGGGCGATATGATTCCACAGCGTCTGGACCAGGCCAAAAGCTTCGGGTGCGAGACGATTGATCTGCGTCAGGACGCGACCATGGGCGAGCTGATCGAATCGGTGTTGGGTGTTCCCGAAGTCGACTGTGCGGTCGACGCTGTCGGCTTTGAGGCCAACTGTCACGGCCATAACCACAGCCAGGAGGCGCCGGCCACGGTTCTGAACGCGGCCATGGAAGTGGTCCAGGCCGGCGGCCGCGTGGGCATCCCCGGTCTATACGTGACCGAGGATCCAGGCGCCAGCTCGGAAGACGCCAAACACGGCAACCTGTCCATGAAATTTGGCCTCGGCTGGGCCAAGGCGATGTCGTTTCATACCGGCCAGACACCGGCCATGCGCTATCACCGCCAGCTCATGCAGGCCATTCTTCACGAGCGTGTCGCGATTGGTAACGCCGTCAACGTACAGACAATCAGCCTGGACGAGGCCCCAGATGGCTATGCCGCCTTCGACGACGGCGCCGCCAAGAAGTTCGTGATTGACCCGCACGGCCAGCTTGGCACCGGCTGACGGTGCGTCCGTTGCTGGCCTCACGGGCATCCCGTCAGGCCGGCAACGGCCAGCGGATCAGTTTTCGATAAGCAACTGGTCCAGTTCGCTGGGCAGCGCCATGATCACCTGGCCTTCCTCGGCGTCAGATAACGCGTCATTCAGCGTCTTAATAACCGCGCGTGTAAATTCTCAGGTGTCTTTTGCGGTCAACTCCGTGCGGAATTCGATCTTGGCGAAGAAATCGTCGAGTGAGACCGGCACGGCCGATGTGTCACTGCGCTCACTGCCGTTGGCCGCTGCCTCGCCAATTTCTTCAGGCAGCTGGCTTGCCATGCGCCGTGCCTGCTCGGCGGGCAACTGTTCGCACAGGGCATCTACTACGATCAACGTGCACTGATGTATTACATCCGGATCGAGCTGCGGACAGGCGTTATAGACATGTGCTAGAAAACGATCGGTCTGCATTGCAGCGTCCTATAAATAGCTTTTGACACTAGCCTGCCGCCTCGCAGCCCGCCTGCCCATCGCGAGAATTTCGGAGTCGCTGCCTCGGCACCGCTTATCAATACGAGAGTGCACGCAAAGCGTTCATGTACACGTCGAGCGGCTTGCGGCAGGCTGAGGGCTTCATTCGTTGCGCCCTAACCGGTATGCGTCTGTCTCTTGTCTGTGGAATCGGTCTTTTGCTTGCGGCCCCATCTGCGCTTGCTAGCGACAACACGCCGCCGCCTCGCCTGGTCGCGGGCCTGCCGAGCTGTAGTGCTGCGGATCTTGCCGTGTCTAACGACGACGAAAACGGTGCCTTCGACGCCACGATGCATAGCGGCACGCGATTGACCGTGCGCAATGAAGGCCGTCGTGCCTGCCGGCTGGCGCGCTGGCCGCGTCTTGAGTTTCTTGACGCAGGGCAACGGCCCGTAGCCGTGGCGTTCGAGCGCGTTGTGCGTCAGGCCATCAATGCGCCCGAGCAGCCCTTGGGGCTCGCCCCCGGCGAAAGCGCAACTTCGGTGTTGCGGTGGGTCTCGGGCGACGCCTACGGCGACGGCAACTGCCACCCGACAACGCAGCTGCGGGTGCGAATCAAGGCTCGAGCGGTATCCACGCCGCTCGACGCGCGTTTGTGCAGCCCGGCCAAGCAGCCGGCCCAAATCGAGCGTTCACCCCTTCGAACCGGGCCGTAGATCAATCTCACGTATTTTCTCTTCTTTGTTCAAAATTGACAGTCGGCCGACGGGCATCGATATCACGAGAGGTAGCGAACGACCCGTTTCACCAGCGGTCGCCGGTCTTGCACCGCGCCGATCAGGCTGGGGCCGGACACCGACTACGAGCGTTTTCTATGACAGAAACCAACCATCGCCCATTCGCGGTCGTTACCGGCGGTAGCCAGGGCATTGGCTATGAGCTCGCGGCACAATTTGCCCAGAACGGATTCGATGTCCTCATCGCCGCCCATGGCGACGGTCTGGACGAAGCCGCCAAAAAACTGGCCGAGTACGGCACGACCATCACCACCGCACGTGCGGACCTAACCGACTACGAGGGCGTCGAGTCGCTTTACGCAGCGATTCGCGACACGGCTCGCCCGGTCGATGCTCTGGCGCTCAACGCCGGGTTGGGTCTAGGTGGGCATTTCGTTGGAGGCACCGCGCTCGAAGACGAGCTGCGCCTGATCGCGCTCAACGTGACGTCAACGGTACATCTGGCCAAGCGCGTCGCCCCGGATATGGTCGCGCGCGGCGCAGGCCGCATACTGATCGTCTCTTCGGTATCGGGTACCACGCCTACCCCGTTCGAGGCGGTGTATGGCGGCACAAAAGCATTCGGTTTGTCGTTCGCCGAGGCACTGCGTAACGAGCTGGCCGAGCACGGCGTGAGCGTTACCGCCCTGCTGCCGGCCCAGACAGAAACCAATTTCTTCCACCGCGGCGACATGGACGACACCGCCATCGGCGCCGGTGACAAGAACGACCCGACGCGCGTGGCCCAGCAGGGCTACGAAGCGCTGATGGCCGGCAAAGACAAGGTCGTGGGCGGGAATCTAGCAGCCAAGTTCAAGGGCAACGTGACCAACCGCATCCTCAGCGAGGAACAGAAAGCCCGCGCCCATCACGACCTGGCGCGTCCCGGTTCGGCGGATAACGACACCGACTGACCGCTGGCTCGACAAAAGACCGCCCGGTGTTGCGGGCGGTCTTTAAACGCCTCTTGGTTCGTGCTCAGTCGTCGCCGGGGGTCGACATCACAAACGGCGACGGGATGCCGCGGCTAGCGTTGATGAACACGCTCTTGGTTTCCAAGTATTCCATGATCGCTTCCTTGCCGTTCTCGCGGCCGATGCCGGACGCCTTGAAGCCGCCGAACGGCGCCATGTAGCTGACCACCCGATAGGCGTTGACCCACACAGAGCCGGCGCGGATACGCTTCGGCAGGGTCATCGCCCGGCCCAGATCCTGGGTCCAGATGCCGGCGGCCAGGCCATAGGGGATATCGTTGGCCAGGCGAACCGCCTCGTCCTCGTCCGAAAACTTGATGATCGATAGGATGGGGCCGAAGACCTCCTCCTGGGCGATACGCATGTCGTTCTTTACCCCGGTGAAGATGGTCGGGTGCACGAAGCGCCCGGTGCCCAGCTCGCCGCCTTCGGCCGCGGTGCCGCCCAGTTCGCAGGTGGCGCCGTCCTCGCGGGCCACATCGATATAGTGCATGACCTTGTCGAACTGGGCCGGCGTGGCGATGGGCCCGATATCCGTATCAGCACCCATCGGGTCGCCCAGCTTGGCGTCCTTGACGATCTCGATGAGCTTTTCGACGAAGACGTCGTGCACGGACTCGTGCACCAGCAGGCGCGAGCCGGCCATGCAGGTCTGGCCGGCGGCGGCGAAGATGCCGGCCACGGTGCCGCGGGCGGCGTCATCCAGGTCGGCATCCTCGAACACGATGTTCGGCGACTTGCCGCCCAGCTCGAGCGAGACCCGTTTGAAGTGTTCCGCCGCGGCCTTGTACACGGCACGCCCGCCGCCCTCGCCGCCGGTGAAGGCGATTCGGGCCACATCCGGATGCTCGACCAGCGGCGCGCCCACCTCGGCGCCGTAGCCGGTGACGACGTTGACCACGCCCTTCGGCAGGCCCGCCTCGACCATCAGCTCGGCCAGGCGCAGCATGGACGACGGCGAGAATTCGGAGGGCTTGGCCACGATGGTGTTGGCGGCGGCCAATGCCGGTGCCAGTTTCCACGCCACCAGCAGCAAGGGCGAGTTCCACGGCGCAATGGCGGCCACCACGCCCTGCGGCTCGTGGGTGATGTAGTGGAACATGCCCTCGCGCTCGGCCGGCGTGACGGCGCCTTCGATCTTGTCCGCCAGGCCGCCGTAGTAATAGAACCACTCGGGCAGGTATTTCATCTGCCCGTGCATCTCGCCCATCAGCTTGCCGTTGTCGCGCACCTCCAAGGTGGCCAGCTCCTCGGCGTGCGCGGCGATGATGTCGCCGATGGCATGCAGGATCTTCCCGCGCTTGGTGGCGGTCATCGTGGCCCAGGGACCTTCTCGGAAGGCGCGATCGGCCGCAGCCACGGCCTTGTTCACGTCTTCCGCGGTGCCGCGGGGCACGCGCGATTCGACCTCACCGGTGTACGGATAATGGTTGTCGAAATAAGCGCCGCCGGCCGGCGGGCGGTATTCGCCGTCAATATACAACGACAGGGTCTTGGGTTCGGCAGCGTTCATATCTGACACTTACAATTCGATTGTGTGCAATGTATAACACGAGGCGCTGGATGTCGGCAGACGTGCCGAGCCATCGGCTTGGCTTCCGGGCCAGCGGCCGCGTGTTGCGCGGGCTGCTAGATTCTCTTGTATCAATTGTCGATGGAGACTGTCATGACACGTGTCGTACGTTTTCGCGAGGAAGGCGGGCCGGATGTGTTGCAGATCGAGGATGTCGAGATCGCTGCACCGGCGGCCGGCGAGGTCCGTATCCGTGTGAAGGCGCTGGGCATCAACCGCGCGGAGGTGATGTTCCGCTCGGGCGAATACCTCCTTGCGCCGTCTTTTCCCCAGGGCCTGGGCTATGAAGCGGCCGGCGAGATCGAGGCCGTGGGCGACGACGTGACCGAGTTCGCCGTGGGTGACGCGGTGAGCGTGATTCCGGCGTTTCAGTTCGACGAATACGCGCTCTACGGCGAACTGGCCCTGGCGCCGGCGCGCGCTGTGGTCAAGCATCCGGCCAATCTCGACTGGGTCGCTGCGGCCGGCAGCTGGATGCAGTTCGTCACGGCCTGGGGGGCGTTGGTGGATATCGCCGGGCTATCGGCCGGCGAGACGGTGCTCATCCCCGCGGCCTCCAGCAGCGTTGGCCTGGCCGCGATCCAGATCGCCAACGCAGTGGGCGCCACGCCGATCGCCTTGACCCGCACCCGCGACAAGGCCCACGTACTGGCGGAGCAAGGGGCCGCCCATGTGATCGTCACCGAAGAACAGGATCTCGTCGCCGAGGTAAAGCGCCTCACCGACGGCCACGGCGCGCGTGTGGTGTTTGATCCAGTCGGCGGCCCGGCGTTTGCCAAGCTGTGCGCGGCCGCGTCCGAGCACGCCATCTTGTTCATCTACGGCGCGCTCAGCGACGAACCCACCCCGCTGCCGGTCTTGTCGGTGCTGGGCGGGCTGCAGACGGTGCGCGGCTACCAGCTGTTTGAAGTCACCAACGACGACGCACGTCTGGAACGCGCCAAGCAGTTCGTGATGGACGGGTTGGCCAACGGGACGCTCACACCACGCATTGATCGCGTCTTCGATTTCGACGAAATCGTAGCGGCGCATCGCTATGTGGAGTCCAACCAACAGATCGGCAAGATCGTGGTCACGCTCTGAACGCAGCGACGCCCTAGATGTGTAAACCCACCACATTGTTCACGGGTAGCTGCAATCGGCTGATGGGGGATTGATGGTTGAGGCTGGCATGGGGTCGGTGCCAGTTGT
>MDSW01202627.1_pt1 | contig 27136 bp, 28 predicted proteins | sample 811171 | NCBI WGS metagenome assembly MDSW01 (sample SAMN05326641, study PRJNA326480) | marine metagenome | isolation source: seawater | place: Atlantic Ocean: North West | collected 2012 | reverse complement strand
TGCTTGTCAGTGGTTGTTGGTGATAGTAAACTTAAAACAAATAATCAATTTTTTTTCAAATCAGTATTTTTCTGTACAAATTTAGTTTTAATATTTTTTAAGTCTTTAAAACTAAATTCTATATTTTTATTAAATATAGTATTTAATTTTTCTAATAAACTATAAATATTATTATCAATATTTATATTATTATCTATATTAAAATTTGATAAATCAGCGATTATAATTTTATAATAACATTTTTCTAAATATTTCTTATTATTATTGATTATATATTTATATTTTTTTGGATAATTATTTTTAACAATATAAATAAAATTTATATCAATATCATTAAAATAAATATTATGTGAAAAATAAGAACTATATAATGCTAGTATAAATTGTGTATAAATATTGCTAATATTTTTTTCGCTAATATTTTTAATTTTATTATAATTATGCATAAATAATATAGACTGTTCATAATTTAAATTATCAGATCCAATTATTTCTTCACAATCCGATTCGGCATTAATATAATCTATAAAATCTAGTTCATATTCAAAATAACAAATATAATCAATAAAATTAATAATATTTTTTAATTTCAAAGAAATATCATATTCATTTTTCAAATAATTATAATCCCAATTATGCATTTTAATTAAAAAACCGCTTTCATATGATTTAAGTAAAGTTTTATAAAGATTTTTATCACATTTTAAAAAACGCAGATCTTTATTTTTACAAAAATTATATAGTTTGTTTTTACTTAAATCAGTTATCATATATGATTTAATTTTAAAATTATTATAAAATAACATTAATAAAATAAATATAATTAGTTTTTATATAACAAAAATTTAATTACCATAACAAGCCAAGTTATAGTTAACAACTCCAGCAGGATTTCCAGGAGCAAAACTATGAGTAGCATTACCTTTTGCCCAATTATCAATAGTGCTAGAAGGATCAATATCTAAATTTTTGCTATCTGGTTCAACAGTATTTTCAAGAGGTTTTTCAATTAAAGGAACATGATTATCTTTTGCTAACATTCTATAATTAACAGGAATTCTATCAAAAGTTTCTAATGCATAATCTTGTGGATTACAATGTAACCATTGCCATCTGTTTATACCAGTACATCTTAATGTATTAGAAGGATTAGATAGTCTTGTAGATTCTTGTGGTGTAAAACAATCTCTTGGATTTGTATTTCCTGGTAAACTACATTTACTTTTTTTTTCATATGTATTAGGAATATAACTGTCTTCGTTACATTTAGAATTTTTATAGTTCAATCCTTTTAATTCATTAGAATCATCAACAGAATCAGTTATATTACATAAATTTTTATTATATTGTTGGTATCTTAGTGCAGGATCAGGAGGAATATCTTTACCACAGTCAGTGCAGTCATTGTTAGGAACATTTAGTGTGTATAAACCTGGTCCAATACTTCTTTTTAATTTTTCTTCATAACTACATTGATCATATATTAATCTAGTATCATTGGGGTTGCCAGTATTCATTAATTAATATCTCTAATAAAATAAAAATATTTTTATTATAAATAAAAAAAAATTTAACAACTACTTATTTTCATCTTTGGTGGTAAAGGAATAGATCTATACATAATTGATTGACAAGGCGATAAGTGTTTCATTGTTGTATCAATTGGTTCTGTTTTATCATTTTTAATCATATTATCATTTGTTGGAATATAATAATTTGTTCCACATTTTGAAATAAATCTTGTTTGACCTCTTAATTCACTTTCAAGATCTACCATATTTCCTTGAATATGGGAAACGGATGTACCACCTACAAATCCTAATTGATGTCTGCATTTATCTTTGTGTTCATATCTGAAAGGTGTTAAAATATATCCTAATGTATTGACACTTTCTTCTAAATTTTGCTTATATGAACAGGTATCATATTTTGTTCTATTAAAACTCATATCTATTTTAACATAATAAAATATTTAAAAATATTTACATTTTTTGTTAAATTCACTTCTATTTTTATACGAACGAGTATCTTCTCCACCATTTACCCATTCTGGTACAATATTATCCGGATTTTGCATTTCCTTCATAAAATCCAATAATGGATAGCCCATATTAAATTGTTTTTCCATAATACTTTTTTTACATTTAAAAGGATTAGTATCATTTCCAGCCAATACTTCTAATTCTTTATCAATATTACCTTGAGCTCCTTTTAGTAAAGGAGGTGCTTGAAATACTCTTTCAAATAATTGTATTTGACATCTATCGTGTGTTAATGATTTTGGATCATTTCTTAAAGAAGAATAATTATCAATTAGATAATCATCGGCCAAACCATAACCTGCTTTACCTCTTAAATTAGCGTGATCTAATCTAAAATCGGGTAAAGATCCATATTCTTTATCACCATTATAAAATGAATGATAATCATATAAGTTATAATCGGATATTTCTTTATTATTATTTTCTTTAGCATTTTTCCAACAAGTATCAGAGCAAATATTTGTTCCCATTTGATATTCTTTAACCTTTGACATTATTGATCTTTCTATATAAATAATTTATAAAAAAATAAAAATAATTTATAAATGTTTATTGAATCTTGATTACTCTATTAGTATTTGGACATCTTACAAAATTATTTTTATCAAGTACTAAAATTCCATCATTATATGTTTCAAATTTTTCTAAATCATTAATAACTTTATTTGTACCAAAATAATTATGAGATACTACAAAATTTTCTGAAATATTATGTCCTAATGTTACACAAATTGTTGAGTCAATATTAACAGTATGATTACTGTCTAATACTAAATTATATACATATTCACATTCATATTCAGTAATTTTCCCTAAACTCATTGGAAATACCCATTCATTATTTTCTAAAATTGGATGAAAAGGTGTAATGATTAATTTATTATTTATATTTACCATATCACTTTTATTATTATTACATTTATATTTTACAACACATACAACTTTACTTTTACAATTATTTTTTCCAATAACATAATCACCTTTAGAGATATCTTTAATTTTTTTAGTTGTATTATTATCGGTTAATACATTCGCAGACTCGTGAAAACATCCATTATTACAATTATTAAAACTTTGAGCGAATGTTTGTTGTCTATTATAACTTTTAGTGTTATCTACATATTGATCATTATAGCTATTTGATGGTGTTGGTGCAGGTAGATTTGTAAATATATCATCAATTTCATCTTTAATTTTATTAAATAATTTACCTCCATAATTTTGAACACTTGTATCTTTAAAATTATTACATCTTTCATTATAATGTGCCGAAATAAATGACTTAATATAATTTTTACCCCATTTATTATAATAGTTATTATCGATAGCTAAAATAATTTGACTATTAAAATCTTGCATAATATCGTTATCAATATTACAATACTTCATTTTGAAATTATTGATATCAGTTTTAATTTTATCATAATCATTATTATCAAGTAAATTGATTAGTTCTAATCTTGTTAATTCTCTAAATAGTAAATTGTTATCATAATTAATTGAAATATTTTTGTCAAAACCTTTTTGGCATATTCTATTTTCATTTGAAATTGTATTATAAATTAGTGAAATACAAATAATATTATCATTAATTAGATTTAGATCATTTTCATTAATTTTAAATACTAATTTTTTATTTAAACCATAATGCATAGATGATAATTTAATTTTATCATTTTCTAATTTATATCCAATAAATTCGATTTTATTTTTAATATTTTCCGAAAGATAACTTAAATCGATGTATAAATTATTAGCAATTTGTGTTTTAATATATGCAAGAGAATGCATAAATATTGTTCCAACAAATCCACTATCTGGAATATATGAAAAGTTTCCATTTCCAATTTTTGCAATATTTACAAGTACATCTGTATCTAAATTTTGACCAAATCCATATGTATAAATATTCGGAGAAACTAGATTTCTTTCTTTAATTTGATCAATTTTTCTTTCTAGAGTATTAATTAAACCTCTAGGTGGTAGCATATGTGTTGTTGGAATTCCATCAGTTAAGAACATAATATTTTTTAAAGAATTATTATCTTCACTAATTTGTTGTAAAGCTAAATTTAGTCCAGCCCACATATTAGTAGCACCTTTTGTTCTTAAATTGGATACAAGAGTTTTAATATATCCTTTATTAGTATTTGTAATATTAACTAAAGGTGTTAAAACTTCTGCATCATTTGAGAATGTGATAATAGAGATTTTATCATCAGGATTCATTGATTCAATAATAGTGAGTAAAGCGTGTTTAGTAATATCTAAAATTGTAAATCCTACATCTTTTTGTTTACCATCCTGTTGGATATAAGCAGGACTATCCATTGAACCGGAAATATCAATTACACAAATAATATCAACAGGTGGTATATTATTTCCTTCAATTGGCTTAATATCTAATTCAAAATAAACATCATTATTAAATTTGAATTTATTAAGATTCATATCAACAATTACATCTTCAAGATTAAATTTATTAACGTTTGATTGAACAATATCTTGAACTTCTGAAACATTTGTAACATAACCTTGATTATATTCTGTAATAGCTTCTAATAATGATCTATTTGGTGCTAAATTACTAATAGTTAAATAACTTCTTGTAATTGGCGAAGTATTATTTCTAGTTAACCATTCGTAAATAGCAGAATATTCATATGTATTTCCTTCGTGATCAACATAAGGATTTGTCATAATATTGTGAGTAATAGGACATAAAAATGAAGGAGGAATAGCAGTAGTCATTATTGAGTTATACTTAATAAGTAATTAAATAAATCATTTTTTTTTTATAGATAAAGAATAATTATCATCTTCTAGTTTAATATCTAGCAAATTATTTTCACTTTTTGCCCTTATTTTGTTAGTTTTTTTTGTGTCTACTTCATTATAATTTTTATTAATATTTTCAATTAAACATTTTATTAATATATCATTGAAATTATTATTATTATAATCATCTATATAATGTTTTTCTTGTTTAGTATTTAAAAATTCTTTAATTTCCCAAGAATTTTTATTTTGACTTGTACCAACTTTTTCTAAAATATGTTCATTACCATTTTTATATAATTTATTGAATGTTTCAGTTATTCCCGAATTATCAATTTTATTATTATAAGATGTAAACCAAGTTTCATTACCAGATAATACAGTATATTTATATTCAACTTTTTTTATTGCATTAGTATTGTTGATATTGTCAAATGAAAAGGTTATAGATGAAGAAGAAGAATTAGCCATATGTCTACTTAAATAAGTTTTTTATTTTTTATATATTCTATAAATTATCTCTTAGGTCATTATGTAAATTATTATAACAGGCAATACCACCATCCTCTTTACAAGATTCTGGATCTTTATATAACCATTTCATAAATAAATCTCTATTATTGGGATTATTATTATTTGGTACATTATAAAAAATATGGAATAAATTATTCTTACCATAAATATTATAAGTATCATTTGATAAACTATGATTTAATATTTTATCAATTTTATTTTTTACTTTTTTATTTGATATTGTACAAGTTTCAATATCATTTTTACAATTATTATCTAATACATTACGATTCATAAGTGGATTATTTTTAGTTGGTGCAATACATAATTTATTATTAATAATATCTAAATTATTTGTATTTAAAAAAGATTCTTTGTTATCTTTATTTTTAATATAATAATTATAAACTATAATTGATAATAATAATAATATTATAATAAATGCAACTATTTTAGTATTATTAAATAATAATGCTATTAATATTCCACTAAATAATATAAATCTATTTATCGTATTAAGTTTTTCTTCCATATTCATATTATTTTGGATAATCAATATTGGTTTAAATAATTCATATATATTTGATGTCCAATACATTTTATTATAGTAATTATATCTCTATATTATTATTGTATTTTTTTATTACTCTTTTTCTTGTTTTCGTGCTTCTAATTTTCTTTTTAGTTTTTTCTGTGCTGCAATTTTTTTATATCCCGCTTCATTAAAAGCATTTTTTGTTCCTTTTTTATTTCCCATATTTTTTGCCATATTTCTCATTGTATTTAAATCTGGCATATCGTTATCATTTTTATTACTCATTAAATCTGCAAACATACTCATCATATCTCCCATATTTTTTTGATTTGGTTTGTTATTATTTTGCTGATTACCAAACATTCCAGGCATCATTGATGCAAATTTCATAGCATCTTGCATCAAATTTTGCTGATTTAACTCACCGTTAGATATTTTAGTTGCCATTTTTTGACTAACAGAAGATATAATATCCCCGAAACCACTATCAGGATTTCCTATACTCTTTAGAATATCTCCATCTTCACCAATACTTTTTTGTAATTTATTAATATCAACTTCTTCTAATATTTCTTTTGCAAGATTACCTAAAGTAGTATCTTCCATTCCGCCTAAATTCATATCAATAGATTTTTTAATTTTTTTATGTTTAATTAGTAATAAATTTTTTAATACTGTTTTAAAATTATCAGATTCATCTTCCATATTTTCTAATTCTTCGTCATAATCGTTCTTTTGAAGCATATTTACAATATTTACTACTAAATCATCAGGAATATCTCTAGATAATATAAAAAACATTGATATATAATGATGGCAAACGTATTCATCACGTAATATTTTTTTAATTTCTCCCAAAGTTATACCATTAAATATATTTAATTCACTATTATCATCTAACCATTTATTAGCTAAATCGTTATAGTCTTTGTCTTCTTCATCGGAACCTTCTTCTTTTTTTAATTTTATATTTTTATAAGAGTCGAAAAGTTCTTGAGTTAATACAGAATTAATATAGATTGTATATTCATCGCTATTTTTATCAAGAGTTAGATAATTTTCTTTAATTGTGTTAAAAGTTTTTTTTGCTGTTTTACTTTTATCTTTATGTTTTTTGGTAATTGTTTTTAATTTTTTTAATAAATCTATATAATATTGATTAAATATATTTATTCTAGTCATATCTATTACTATTTTTTTATAATGTTCTTATATCATTTATAAAACGTCCTTAGATCGTTGGTTCATTAATTCTTCAAGTGAAGGTAATTTTTTATCTATTTTATCATTAATTGATGATACTGGATTTAAATTAATTTCATTATTTTCAGGAGTATTATTTATATTATCAACTAAATCCCAATTATATGTTTTATCTTTTAAAATTTCTTCATTATCATCTACAAATGAAAAATTATCAGATAGTGAAGTGCCTAAAGTAAATGCCGATGGACCATTATTTTTAATATCATCATCTATATTAACATTTGATACAGAATCTTTTGATTCCTTATTTAATCTAGTATTATTTGTTGTAAATAATACTCCTCTGTTTGGTAATAATAAATGATCAAATACTTGTTTTCCATATAATATATTTTCTTCGTTGATTGTATCATTTAAAATTAAAGCAGGTACAGAATGTATAATTTCTTCAACTTTATAGTTATTAGCTTTTAGAGTATCAACTGATATTATTTTAATTATTTTTTCTTTATCGTGCTTTTCAATAGTTTCAAGTAATATATTACAATGTTTACAATTATTGCTATATATTAAAATCATATATATTCTAGTTAATTTTATTTTAAATATTCTTAAATAAAATTTAATTATAATATAATGTATTATTTCAATAGAGATACTTTAATGGAGCTACAAAGAGGTGATATTCCATCTGGATATTTTAATTCAACTAATTGGGAAAAAATTAAAAACAAAGATTTATTAGTTAATAAACGTTCTTCTTTATCTAATTTAAATTCTAATTATTCATTTTCTAGTGATTATGCTACTATTTCTGATAATACATTACTAAATAATAATACTGAAGAAAAATTAACTCACAATAATATGCAAAGATTTTTAAAAAAATGTGTAACACAAAATGTAAATACAGATAATTATATAGCTGATAATAATAATTATAAATTTCATAGGGAAAAAGAGGAAGTTTTAAAAGAAGATTTTTTTCAACCGCAAAAAAATTTAGAAATAATTAATGGTTCAACTTTTAATTCCAATTTTTATAATAATAGAATTCAAAATTCTTTAACACAAATTAACAATAATGTAAACCCAATTGAACCGATAAGAGTTGGTCCAGGTTTAGACAATGGTTTTAATAATTTGGGTTCTGGAGGTTTTCATGATTATAATTCTCAAGTTTATTCAAAACCTAGAAATATTGATGATTTAAGAACAAAAACCAATCAAAAAGAAAGACATTTTAATGTAGATTATCGTGCTCCAGCAAAATCATTTGAAAAAAGAGGAGTTGCTAATTCATTTGATAAAAATAGACCAGAAAAAGTATATGAACAATCTGAAGATAACTGGTTTAAAACAACTGGTGCTAACTTAAAACAAACTAATAGAAGTATTGAGAATGTTAAAGCCACTAATAAACAAGATTCACATGTAGATTATCAAGGTTCAATTAAATATACTGATCCAGGCATTGGCGATGATGATAATTATGGCAAAGAAAATATTATGGTATATGATAATGAACGTCAAACAACTGAACAATGCAATGAAATATCAAATTTAACATCAATAGTTAAAGCAATCATTGCGCCTGTAATAGATGGTATTAAATTTACAAATAAAGAATATACCATTAATGCTGCTAGAGAAACAGGAAATATTAAAGGACACGTTAGTAAGCCAACAACTTACGATCCTGTTAATCACGTAACCAAAACAACAGTTAAAGAAACTACTATTCATGATTCTCAAAATACTAATTTAACTGGTGCAAAAGAGACTTATTCTGCTTCACAAGATGATGCTAAAACAACAGTTAAAGAAACTACTATTCACGATTCGCAAAATAGTAATTTAACAGGAGCAAAAGAGACTTATTCTGCCTCACAAGATACTGCAAAAACAACAGTTAAAGAAACTACTATTCATGATGCACAAATATCTAATATTAAAGGGGAAAAACAAAACGTATATGTTGAATATGATGATAAAATGAAAACAACTGTTAAAGAAACTACACCAAATATATCAAATGTTAGAAATATTGGTAATGTTAAATATGTAACATATGTTTATGATCCTGATTCAATTGTTAAAACAACTGTTAAAGAAACTACTATTAAAGGCAAATCAGAATTTGGTTTCCTTGGTGGTTTATTAAATAAATTAGTAGGTGGATACTTTAATAAAAATATAGAATTAAATAATACTAATAAACAATTTACTTCTGAATACTCAACTATTGGTCATTTCTCTTCTATAAATGATCATAAACAAACAAACAGAGATGCATATGAAAATGCTGAAATTGACGATACAAGAGAAAAAATATTAATTGCAGCAGGATATACACCAAATCCAGGTAATATGAATGTAGGTCTTGATTCTAAAAATATTAAACTTGATACAAATAAAAATATATTAGATAAGAGCGAATATAAAACAATTTCTAAAGTTTATCCATCAAATAATAACTATTCTGAATTAAAATCTAAAATTACAAAAACAAATCATTATGACAATGCTTACAAAGATAGATTAGATAGTAATATAATGAATTCTCTCAAAACAAATGAATTAAATATTCAAATTAATCCAATTGTTTAATTTTTTATATAAAGATATTAATTAATATTATTAATAAATGCAAGGATTAGTTGATACTAAAAAAGAATATATAAAAAAAATTCAAGATACAATTTCAATACCAATTGCTGAAAAAATAAACAGTTTATATCAATTATCTGTTGAAAATAAAACTGGTTTAAAGGGATTTCAAAACGAATTAAATTTAATAAAAGATTGGAATAATTTTATTATTGATAATGAATATAATGATATTTTGAAAAAATCAAAAGTAAAAAAATTAGATATTATTTATAAACATACTATAATCAATAGTATTAAAATTAAAATTTATGAGTATAGAAATTATATAGATAGCGTGGATATAAAAATTAAACCAATAAAAGATTTTATTCATTTATGTTTTATAAACGTTGCAGTATGGGTATGGAAAAATCCATATTTATATGTGGTTAAAAATCTTAAAAAAACAGAAATTCAAAATAATTACAATATAATTGAAAAAAATATTCAAAAAATAGTTAAAGATACTATAAGACAATGTACACCGATTGATGATATAATTGAACAAATAGAAGAAAAATATAATTTAAATAATTCAGAAAATTTAATAACACAATTTAAAGATGATGAAAAAGGATTAACGGGAAAAATTGGTGATGTTTTAGCAAAAAATGCTCAGCGCTTTAACAATTTTATAAATAAAAAAGACAATAATGTTAAAATTGAAGATAAAGAAGGATTTCAACAACAGGTTGAAAAAGAAGTTAAGGATGAAAATATATCTCAAAAAGAAGATGAAATAGAAAGTGAAAGAGAGAGTGAAGATGGTAGTGAAGAAGAGAGCGAAGAAGGCAGCGAAAAAGGTAGCGAAGAAGGGAGCGAAGAAGGTAGCGAAGCAGAGAGCGAAGAAGGTAGCGAAGCAGAGAGCGAAGAAGGCAGAGAAGAAGGAGGTGGGGGAGATACCACAATAGGAAACAATAATATTGATGATGAAGAAAGCGAAAAAGACAGTACAGAAGAAAGTGAACAGGAAAGCAGTGAAGAAAGCGAAAATGAAAACAAAGAAAATGATAAATTTAATAATGAAGTAATTGTCGTAAATAATAATAATAATAATGATAATAGTTTTAAATCAGATAATTCATATGATAGCTCATCACAATCTTCCGAGTATTCAGATAGTTCGAATAATTCGGATGATAATATTGATGTAAAAAAATTAGAAATCAAAACAAGAAAAAAAATATATTAAAAATATCGGTAAAATGCGAAATTTTAAAATAAATTAATATTTAAATATATAATAGGTGTAAATGTTGCGTAATTATTTATCATTAATTATTTCAGTATTGATATTTTCAATTATTCAATATTTAGAATATAAAAAATATTCTAAAAAAAATAAAAAATATAATTTATTAAATTTATCTAATTTTGGTATATTTATATTGATATATATACTAACAACAATTGTAATTTTTTTATTAATTGAAGGAAAAAATATAAATAAGGTTGAAAAAAATATAGAATTAAAGGATATTAATGTTAAAGATAATCTAGAAATAGATACTAATATATTAAAAAAAATACCGGATAACATTAACACTGGTTTTACTCCTTATAGTGAAAATACCTAAATGAGTATAAAATACTTTTTTTTATTTATTTTAATTAGTTAATACTATGAAATTAGAATTAAAAAAATTTGATCCTGCTAAAATTGCTGGTGATTCTGTGGTTGTATTTATTGGTAAAAGAAACACTGGGAAATCATATTGTATGAAGGATATTCTAAGTCATCATCGTACTATTCCTATCGGTATAGTTGTTAGTCCTACAGAAAAAGCAAATGGATATTTTGAAAAATTTATACCAAAAATGTTATTATATGATGAACCTGACGAGAAAATAATAAAAACGTTTCTTGATAGACAGCAAAATATATCTGCACAGAAAAAACAAGAGGTTGCTAAATATGGCAAAACAAGTATAGATAATAGAGCTTTTTTAATATTGGATGATTGTTTATATGACAAAAAATGGATTAATGATAAAAGTATTAGATCTATTTTTATGAATGGCAGGCATTATAAAATATTTTTTTTAATTACTATGCAACATGCAATGGGTTTGCCTCCTGTTTTAAGAAATAATTTAGATTATGTATTTATATTTAGAAATAACATTATGAAAGAAAGACAAAAAATTTACGATAATTATGCTGGTATGTTTGCCAATTTTGAAGTATTTAATCAAGTTATGAATCAATGTACTGAAAATTATGAATGTTTAGTAATTGATTGTAAAACACAAAGTAATAAATTAGAGGATCAGGTATTTTGGTATAAGGCAAAAGAAGCACATTTTAAAATGTGTAGTACTGAAATGTGGAATATGCAAACATTAGAAGATCAACGTAGAGAATCTATTGGTACTGAAAAAGATTATGACGATGAAGAAACATTTGATGCAGGTGTATTTGCAAAAAAGAAAAATAATCCTAAAATTAATGTTAAAAAAAGTAATTATTAAACTGGATCAACTAATGGATAATAAGCATCTTTAAAAGTGCTATTAACCCAATATCCAGGTACATAATATCCAGTAGCACCTACAATATAATGTGTATTATTTAGAGTATTCTTATTAACTGGTTTATAGTATACATTATTTCCTCCAATAATTGCTGCAATATAATGATTTTCAGTTAAACCAATATCGACAACTGAATTATCCCAATCTGATTTATCTATTGTAATACTATTACCACCATCTGCTTCTAATAAAGTTTTCAAATCACTATCTGTAAATAATATTCCGGATGATGGCAAAGTATTAACTTTTTCCCAATTTAATCCAGATGAATATGCAGATACAATATCTAATTCATCTAATTTATCTAATGTAAATGATAATGTTCCGTTGTCAAGTTCTCCTTTCAAACTATTTGAAGTATATGCATTTCCACCAGTTGGTATTTTATCAACTTTAAGCCATACTCTTCCTAATATATTATTTAGTACATTACTTGGATATTGTAAATTCTTATAATTTTGATTAATATGATAAGATGGTATATAATAACCAAGATTTCTTGGCGCAGTAGTTCCGGTATTTCTAACCCAATAAGTAGAGTCGATAGTATTTAATCCATATTGATCTAATTCTTCACTAGTGTATATTAACTTACCTGGAACTGGTTTATAATAATTTGAGCCTACAAGTATGTAGTGATCATTTGTTAAACCTGTTATACCAAATGAATTCCATTCTGATGGTGTGAAATCTTGTCTTAATGCTAATGCTGCTGCCAATTTAGTATCAGTTATTTCAGTACCTGTTCCGGGTTCACTTGCTCCAGCATCATACCAAGAATATCCAGAAGATACTCCATTCATTAAAGAACCTGGGAAACCAGGATAAATTGAATCTGTAATTTCTTTATCTGTTGATGGTAAAGTAGTGTTTGATACATATATCCATATTCTTCCAATTCTATTTTCAGGATCCCACGCTTCTAAATTATTTAATAAACTAATACCTTCTTGTAATCTATACATTTCCCTAGCTGCTTCACGTGATACTTCAATAGATTTCATATATTCTCTCATAACTTCTGTGGATCTAGATACAACAAATCTATAATCTTCGCCCGCTTTTTGATAATAATTTCCATAATCAAGAACTATTTCACCAACAGCACCGCTATTAAATTTAGCTAATTCTGTCATTGACATATCATTAAATACATATGTAATACCACTTGGAGAGTCTCTAACAACATAGTCATGTTCCGAATCAATATGCGAATCAACAACAAAGAATTGGCGATAATAATCGTGTCCAGTAGCAAATACAGCAGAATTATTATCGAATACTGCTTTTAATTTAGCATCTAAATCTGAAGTCTTATTAACATATTTATAACCTTGTATTTCAACAGCATCAGCAGGTTCTTTAACCCATATTTGACCAATTGTTGTACTATTTTCTCTATGTCTTATGCAACTTCTTCTTAATTCTTTAACTTCTTTTTCAATAACTCTTTGATATTCTCTTTCTTCTTCTGTACTTCTTGATACAACCCATACATCATCGCCAGATTGATAATAATCACCATATTTTAGATTTGCAATAGTTGGTACATTTCCTTCATCAAATACGTATTCAAATCCGGTTGGAGAATTTCTAACAACATAATTATGTTCTGAATCAATTTTAGAATCTACTACAAAATATTTACCATAGTAAGCATGGGCTGAATCAAAAGCAGCAACATTATTAGTTAATACTTGAATTGTATCATTATCAGGTGAAACTTCATCACCGATATTAACAGTTACTGTTCTTCTTGGATCATAAGATTTCATTTTAATCCATATTTGACCAATAGTTGAACTTTTTTCTCTAATACGAATACATCTTCTTCTTAACTCTCTTACATTTTTTTCATTATCTCTTTGATATTGTCTTTCATCTTCTGTACTTCTTGATACAACCCATACATAATCACCAACTTTATAAAAATCACCATATTTAAGATTAGCAATAGTTGGAACATTTCCTTCATCAAATACGTATTCAAATCCGGTTGGAGATTTTCTAACAACATAATTATGTTCTGAATCAATTTTAGAATCTACTACAAAATATTTACCATAGTAATTATGTGTCGAATCAAATGCATCTTCTTCATTCTTTAATACATCTACTAAGTCATCATAACTTCCATTATTAAGAGTACCAGTAATATTAGTTCCAACATTAACTCCGTTTGTTCTTCTTGGATCATTTTCTTTCATTTTAATCCATATTTGACCAATTTTATTTCCATCTGTTTTTTTTTCTCTAATGCGAATACATCTTCTTCTAAGCTCTCTTACATTTTTTTCATTATCTCTTTGATATTGTCTTTCATCTTCTGTACTTCTTGATACAACCCATACATCATCTCCATCTTGATAAAAATCACCATACTTAAGTGTTGTTCCTGCATGAATTGAAACAGGACCTTCATCAAATACGTATTCAAAACCAGTTGGAGAATTTCTAACAATATAATTATGTTCTGAATCAATTTTAGAATCTACTACAAAAAACTTACCGTAATAAGTGTGTCCACTTAAAAATGCACCAGCATTATTCTTTAATACATCTATTAGTGGTTCATCTTGTGTAGCATCTAATGTTAGTGGACTTCCAATATTAACTGTTGTTGTTCTTCTTGGATCATTTTCTTTCATTTTAATCCATATTTGACCAATTCTATTTCCGTCTGTTTTTTTTTCTCTAATACGAATACATCTTCTTCTTAGCTCTCTTACATTTTTTTCATTATCTCTTTGATATTGTCTTTCGTCTTCTGTACTTCTTGATAAAACCCATACATAACCATTATGAGAAAACCAATCGCCATAGTTTAAACCTGACAAACCACTAATATCTTCGGCATCATTAGCTTCAGTACCAATTAATACATATTCAGTTCCAGTACCTGGAACTTCAATATAATCTTCTGTAACATCTGCATCTACTATATGATATTTATTTATTGTATGTGCTTTAGTTGCTTTAGGTTGTAATGGTTGATATTTATAAACGATACCATTTTTAGTAACTTCCACAAAATGATCATATGTTAAATTATCTATTTGATATTTTGCCCATTCTTCAGCTGTAAAATCAAATTCATGTGTAGATAAATCAGCACTTGCGTCATATTCAGTAATAGCTTCTCTTTTTGCTAGAATATCATCTTGCAAAGCAGAATTACTAAGTTCAGTAGTAAATTCTGTACCTTCTTTTGCGGAATCATTTGAATTTATCCATTGTAAACCAGATGGACCAGGATCACCTGTTCCTTTAGTAATTTCATAACTAGTTTTTAAACTATTGCTATTACCTGTAGTTAAAAATTCGTATATTTCAGGTTGATCAGTACTAAAATTTGTTAATTCATCTCTAACATTAACTATTTGTGTTCTTCTTGGATCTGTAGGAGACATTTTAATCCATATTTGACCAATTCTATTTCCGTCTGTTTTTTTTTCTCTTATTTCGATAGCTCTTCTTCTTACATTTTTAGTATCTTCAGATGCTTCTCTATCAGCGGCAGCAGTATTTTGTTTAGCTAAAGCAGAAATTCTATTTCCAAAAGTTTTATCATTACCTACTAGAGGTGTTCCATCATCTCCAAAACCTCGTCTTTCTAAAACTTGTGGTGTTAATATTTTACTTCTAATACTATCAGCTGTTATCCACGACATTTATTATCTTCTAATTAATATAAATAAAAAAATGATTATTATTTAAATTTATTTTATTTAATAAATAATGCAAAAGTTTGTATCTAAAGATTTTTCAAATGTTTATGAAGATATTGAAAATTGTGTTAAAATTAATAATAAATATAAATACATTTTAAACAAAAATGATAAATCTAGTAAAAAACAATTTCTAAGAGATAAAGATTCATATCATTCTAAAAAAAATATGAGAAAAACATCAAAATCTTGGAAAGATTTTAACCAATTTAATAATTTATCTTAATATTTATTAAATGAAGGAAAAATATATAGACGAAGGTTCCTATGGTTGTGTTTTATATCCGGGAAAAAGATGTAAAGATAACAAAAAAATAAGAAAAAGTATTGTAAAAATTTTTAAAAGTAAAAGAAGTTACGAAGAAGAAGTATTATTACATAAAAAAATAGAAAATATATTTGAAAATAATAAAAAATGTATTGTTAACATAATAGATAATTGTGAAAAAAGTATAAATATATATGAAAAAGAAAATTATTCCAAATGTAAATCAACATATAAATATGATGAGCAGAAAATATATCAAATTATTTATCAATATGGTGGTAAAGATTTAGTTTTTATATCTGAAACAAAAAATACTAGATTTACTAAAATATTTTTTTCTTTATCAAATATATTTGATGCTATTATTTTATTAAATAAAAAAAATTATATTCATTTTGATATAAGATTGCCAAATATATTATATGATAAAAATTCTACAAAATTAATAGATTTTGGTTTACTATTAAAATATAGCGAAATTAAATATCAATATTTTGATTCAAATGAAGCAAGATTTGAATATCCACCTGAATTACAAAAATATAATTATAAAGATTTATATGTATATTTTATACATAATATTAATATTTTATTAATTAATAGTAAAAGCAAAAATAATAAATTATTGCTTGAATTTTTAAATTTTTTCGAAAAGTTGAAAACTAATTTTAAAAATTCAGATTATGTTGAAAAAGAAATCATTTATAATAAAGTTGATGTTTATATGCTTGGTACAGTTATATTACATTTCATATTAGCAATGTTCGAAAATAATAATATTATAGATTTAAATATTATTGAATTTCAAAATATATTAAAATTAGTATATAATATGACACATTATGATAATGTTATAAGATTAACTCCAGAAAATGCATTTATTGTTTATAAAGATTTAGTTTATAAAATTAAAAATAAATTAAGTTTAAATACTTCTAACATAAAGCAAAACAAAAAATCTAATTATAAATTATCAAATACTAAATCAAAATATCAAATGAAAGAAATTTAAGTTTTCTATAAAAAAATAATACCCCTTGAGAGGCTTGAACTCTCAACCTTTGGCTTAGAAGGCCAACGCTCTATCCAATTGAGCTAAAAGGGCCAAGTAATATAAATTTATTTTGTAAAAAATACAAAATAAAAGTTTTAAATAGTTTATTTAATTCGATTATTAAAAATTGCTGTACATTAGGTAAAACACCTAATATTAATGTCAATATCGTTTTTTTTAATTGCTGGATGTTAGATAAATACATCTAACGCTTGTTTTGATTATTTTTTTATAACATAAAAAAAACTTATGCTCTCGGGGAGGCTTGAACTCCCAATCTTTGGCTCATAAGACCAACGCTTTAACCAATTAAGCTACGAGAGCAGGTGATTCCCTTCACATATATATATATAAATTAATCTTTATATACTTTTAAGATATATCATTCGATTTAATTATAGAATAATCATAATATTCTTTTTCATCTTTTTTCAAATATTTAAAAATATTATCATAATTATCACCTGAAATTTCACTTCCGGATGGAAATATAGTTCCTTTAATTGGTTCCTTCATTAATTTATCAATTGATAAAGGTTCATTGCTATTATAATTTTCTCCAAAAAAACATTCTTTAACACTTTTACCCATTTCTTTACAAGTTTTCAAAGACTTATACATATCTACAGGTTGCGCTGTATCCTTATAATAAACTTCAAATGTTTTTTTACCAGAATCATTACTTTCAGCTGCATTAACTAATACATCTGCTAAATCTAATCTAGATATAATTCCACTTTTAGACAATCCTTGATTAAATTCAATTTCTTTTATACCTCTCATTTCACCAGGAGATAGCAGTCCTGGTCTAACTATTGTATAACTTAACTTATCAAGATTGCTATATAAATTTTTTATTTTTTCTTCACCAATTTGTTTTCTATAACATTCCTCACAACTATCATCTACAGATATATAATTCGGATCGTCCTTTTTACATTTTGCACAAATAGACGATACAATAATTAATTTTTTAACATCATTTTTTATAACTTCTTTTGCAACATTTAATAGACCTACATCTTCTACATTAGAACTTTCCTCTACTAAATCTTTACCTTCTTCCTTATCTTTTAATTTAATTTTTCGAGATGCTGCACAATAAATTACTGCATCAACATCTTTCATTATATTTTTTAATGTTTCTGGTTTTAATACATCACCCACTATTGATACTACATTATCTTTATCTTTTAAATTATCGATTACAAGTGTATTTTTATCAGCATTTTCTCTGTTAACAATTTTAACTGGTCTTCTTGTAAATGCTTTAACCTTAATATTTTTGCTTAATAAAGTTCTAACTGTATCGCCACCGGTATAACCAGATGCACCAAATACTAAAACATTTTTTATTTTTTTACTATCAATATTACTAGCATAAACAATATCAGGTATAGTTGTTAATGGTAGTAAAGGAACAGTTTGTAGTAAACTTCTTCTACTAACATTATTCATAAATCTAGCATAAATAACATTTGTTCTACGTCGTTGATTAAAAAGTTTATTTGAATATATTTTATTAGAATAATTATTTACATTGTTTTGATAAAATTTGATATTATCTATTGTTGGAGAAGATGTAAAAGAAAAAACAGCATTTATTAAGAAACCAAATAATAATAAAACGCGCATTTATTAATTAATATAAATAAAATAAATTTTATATAAGTTATAAAAAATAGTACATTTCTTTAAAAAATAAAAAATTTTAAAAAGCTTTTTAAAAATTTAAAAAAAATAAAGAAATGTACTATTTTTGTTATTGATATAAATATTAAATTAATATAAGTAAATAAATATGCCTAGAAAGAAAAAAGTTCAAGATATAAGTGAAAAAGAAATTCCAAAAAAAAATAAAAAAAATATAATGACTACTATGGTTATTGAAGAAAATAAAGACGATGAACATATAATATTACAACTTCCTTTAAATGAAAATAATTTAGATAGTATAATAAATAAAGACAAAAATAGATCCGAACCTATACCATATGAAAAAGATTCTATATTTGATTCTGATAATAAAGTTATAGAAAATTCTTATTATGAAATTAATGCCAATAAATTAGAAGAAAATAAAACTGAATATACAAATAACGAATCTAGTAAAACAGTATGTTTTTGGTGCGTTTTTCCTTGTGATTACAAAGTTTATGGAATGCCTGTTAATTACGATATTTCATCAAATACATATATTTGTTATGGATCATTTTGTTCATTACAGTGTGCAAATGCTTACAACTTTTCAACTAATAGTGGAAGTGATAAAGTATGGGAAATTAACAGTTTAATACAAATGATGGGAAAAATTTATAATTATGAATTACCAATACGTCCTGCTCCAAGTAAATACTTATTAAATATTTTTAGTGGAGGTAAATTAAGTATTGAAGAATATAGAAATTTACATAAGAATGGTGATACATCACACGTGTTAAATTTACCACCTATGATAAATATATCATCCACGTATGAAGTTATTAATACATCTTATATTAAAACATTATCAGATAATATGAAAAATTCTGTTATAACATCACAATTAAATCAGATAGATACTGAAAAAAAAAATAATGTTTTTGATAAATTAATAAAATAAAAAAATGATATAAAGAGAAAAAGTATATAAAAATATGAATAAATGAGTGAAATTTATTTTACACCGTATAAAGTGTCAACAATTACTTGTAATGCAAATATTGGAGAAAATTTAAGTATAGATTTATCAATTTTATACGATAATATTGATCCAAAAGACGAGAATAATTCAATTATGTGGATACAAAATTTGAAAGATAACAATGAGTTTGTAAAAGGTTATTACCCTAAGAAAATTAGAAAATCGAAAAAAAAAAATAATAAAAAGAAAAATAGATTTGATAATCAAATTACAATTATTTTTAAAATTAATTCTGAATATAAACCGAATATCAAAATATTCAAAAATGGAAATATACAACTAACGGGAATTAAAAATGTAAAAGATACAGAAATGATTGCAAATATTATTATTGATATTATTAAAGATGTATATTCTTATGATAAAAAAATAGACTTGTCTCAAAATAACGATTTTATTAAAAATTTAAAATATTGTAATTTTAAAATTAGAATGATTAATACTGATTTTAAAACTTATACCGATAAGGATTTGACAGAAAAATTTTCAATTAAAAGAAAAGAATTACATAATATATTAGTAAGTGAAAAGTACAATAATAAAAGTAGTTTTCAACCAGGCATTTACCAAGGTGTTAAATTAGAATATTACTATAATAATACAAATAATTGTGGTATTTGTAATTGCAATACTCATATATTTAATAAAAATAATTTAATAGAAGATATAAATTATTGTAAAAAAGTAACAGTTGCTATTTTTGAAAGTGGAAGTATATTAATAACTGGAGGAGTAACATTTGATCAGGTTGATAAAGCTTATAATTATATAACAAGTGTTATAAAAGATAATTCCAAAAATATTAAAAAACCTAAAATTTGCATTCCCGATTAAAGACTATAGCATTGTACATTTAATTTTTCAGTATTTATATAATCATAAATATGAGGTTTAGGATTATTACCTGGTCTTAAAGAACTGGGAATATGATTTTTTGCATAAAATTTAGCCGCATATGCTTCGGCCGTTGGTTCAACTTTTTCTACATAATCGTTTCCCCAAGGTTTTCCTGAAAAATTGTCAGTATCATTATATAATCCTGCATTTGGAACAGACGGGAAAATAACTTTATTTTTACTTGTATCTATAAAACTATAAGTAGATGACATAATATTATCTATTTTAATTTATAATATCTATAAATTAAATATATTTTTTTTATTTAAAAGGACTACCTTTAACAATATCATTTAAATCTTCATCAAATATTCCAATATTTGATACGGGATACAAAAATTTATTATTCGATTTATTTACAAAACTGTAAATAGAAGAATTTATATAATTATTATTTGCCCAAGGTTTTTCATAAAATGCATCTGAATCAAAATCTGTTTTTAATGCTTTATTTTTATCAATAAAACTATATTCTAGTGTCATAAATTCTATTACAATATAATATTTTTATTTTTTCATATAAATATCATACATTTCCTGACCAATTCTAATAGATGCTTTTTCTTGAGTAATATTATTATTAATTATTTTTTCTCTCATACTTAAAAAATAATCTAGTCTTTCTTTATCAAAATCCTTTTTAATAATCATTTCAAATAAAAAAGGGTATCTTTCTTCAAAAAATTTATATTCTTTTTTTATTTTTTCTTTTAATTCATCGCTAGCAGGTGCTGATAATTTTTCTATTTCATATTTTTCTCTTATTTCTAAAATTTTTTGATTTAATTCTTCTGTTGTATAACCATCTGTTACAAAATCAGTATTACTTGAATCTCTTTTATTTTTTGGCATATTCCTATTTATTTATTTCCTATTTATTTTATATATATTTTTAATTTTGATTTATTGATACCCAATCTTGTGGATTTAAATCTTTTATGCTATTATTTTCATAAAATTTACCAAACCAAGTTTCTGGATAACAAACTAGTTTCTTATTTTTAGAAAAATAAGCACCAAACCAAGAAAAAGTACTATTCGCAATTATTATAATATCACATAATGAAATTGATAACATTTGTTGCCATTCTTCAATACTATCATTAATTTTGATAAAATTTAATTTATTATCGTAAATCATATTTAATCTACTAATATATTTGTTTACTATACTATTGTCACATTCATTACAAAAAAATAATATATTATAATTTAATATATTATCATTATTGTTTTTCAAATAATTTATAACATAATTAATTGTATTATAATAATATTTTATAGTTAAAATAGGATGTAAATTTTGTAAATATAAATAATCGCCAATTCTAAAATGTATTGCTATATTTTTCTTTTGATAAATATAGTTATATGTATTTTTTATAGATTTTTGCTTATTTTCTAATCCAATTAACTTTGTAATATAATCAAAATTATCTTCAAAATATTTATAACTTTGATAAAAACCTTCTAATAAATATTTTTTATCTTTATCAATTATAATTTCATTAAAACTATATTCTTTTTCTTCAATTAGTATTAAATCCTTTTTTAATTCTTCATATTCATTTTTATCAATAAATATTATATTATCCTTAATATTTTCTAGAAAACTATTAAAATAAGTTTTTTTTTCTTCAAATAAAGTTTTTTCATTTTTGTTGCAAATAATTTTATATTTTACATCATATTTTTTTGCTAGTGATATTGTATTAAAAATAATAAATAATTGATTACCTAATTGTGCTTTTAATAATGTATAAATCATAAATATATATAAATATTATTATTTATATATTTATAAATGAAACATTTTTGGATCAATACAGATAATAATTTAAAAAGAAGAAATTTTATGACTGAACAATTTAAAAAATATAATATTGAAAATTATAGAATTTCTGCTATAACTCCAAAAGATTTTGATAATGTTTTAGAACAAAAAAGACCATTAACTTGTAAACATCCTGGTTGTACTAGTTGTGAATATGAATATGGATGTTTATCAAGTCATATTAAAGCAATGAAAGAGTGTTTAAAATATGATGACCCGTATTATGTTATAATAGAAGATGATATCTATTTGCCGTTTAAAATTGATTATGAAAATCTTATTAAATCCTCTTCTAATAATTTTGATATTATTCAATTATTAATTTTATATAATAATACAATTGACACTTTACGAAATCATTTTATTAATACAGGTAATTTATTTATAAAATGGCAATATCTATTACCATCAACTGGAATGTATATTATTTCTAAAAAAGGAGCACAAAAAATGGTAGATTTATATGTTAATAAAAATAATAAATATGATTTTTCACAATCAAAATGTCAAAATGTAGCCGATGTTTTAATCTATTCGTCAATACCAACAATTGCTACAACATTGCCATATTGCTATCCAAATGTTGATATGGGAAGTGAAATACATCCTGATCATTTAGAAGCACATAAAAATGCTGTTAATAGTATTAAAAACACTATTAATAGTATTAAAAACTATCCATTTGTAAATTAAATTTTATATTTATCTCCATAAAAATATACAGCAATTAGTTTTTTTCTTATATTTCTTAATTCAGAGCATATTTCCAAACAAGTAGAATCTTTTTCTAACCATTTTCTAAATAAATTATTATAAAAATCTGGCAATTCCAACATATAAGGATAATTTTTCGCATTTTCACAAGCTAACATAACAGCTTCTTCCGCTAATCCAATTATATGTGAAAAGTGTTTTGTAATACAATCTCTACATCTTTTACTTTTATTTGCTAAATGTTCTTCAAGTAATATAGATTGTTTAACTATTTGATGCATATTATAAATAGGATTGCTAACTGGGTCAATAGAATCACAAGTACTTTTTGTACACATTGAATCGCCTTTATCACTTATAGTTTTTTTATCTATTACTGTATCTTCATTTGTGTGAAATATTTTTTTATTAGTTTTATTTTTAACAATCTTATTTTTTTTCTTTATTTCAATATCTATATAAATAAATATAACTATAACTATAGTTATTAATAACATCAATATCAATAAATATTCACTTGACATTAATTTATTTTTATTTCTATCTATATTATATTCTTATTATTTTTTTATTAGTATATAATAGGAATTAGAATAATGGTTAAAGGGGGTAGTGATCAATTATTACATAATGTTACTGCATTAACTGGTGGCGCCAAAAAGAAAAAAGCTAAAGCTAAAAGAAAACCAACTGCCTATAATACTTTTATGAAAAATGAAATTAAAAAGGTAAAAAAAGCAAATCCTACAATATCCCACACCGAAGCTTTTAAAAGAGCTGCTGCCAATTGGAATCCTAAAAAATAAATTTTATTTTTATATTATATTTAAAAAAATGAATATTATATTATATATAAATAATTATGTCTGATAATGCCGAATTAGCTAATAAAATTAATAATTTAGATAGTATTGTATTTAAAGTAATCAATAAAATTGTAGACAGGGCTGATATTGGTTTCAAAAAATATAAAACAAATATGGATCGCAAGGATCTAACTATTATTCAATGGATTGATCATTCCATTGAAGAAAAAATGGATGATATTATCTATATGGAAAAAATTAAAAAAGAATTAATTGATAATAATATATCAAATATTACATATGACAATAATAAAGATTATGATTTTGATAATGATTATAAAAATGATTTTACAAAATATTTAATTTATATGATATTATTTATGCCTGTTTATATTGATTTATTTTATAAACTATTTATATCATAACCTAAATTTTGTAATATACTTAATATTTTATCATATTTTGTTGTTAAAGTATCTAATTTATTATTTAATCTATTAATTTCCATAACTTGTACATTTGATGACATTTCATCAGGATGATATTGTGTTATAAAATTATATATATCATTTATATTATGATTTATTTTTGTAGTTTCATTTGTAAAATATTTAGACATTCTAATATAATTTTCAAATAATGTTAATGAATTATCTCTTACATCAATATTTGAATTAATCAATGTTTCATTATATACCCTATTATAAGTATCTGATAATTCCTCTTCTATTTTAACATCTATTAATTTAGTTATTAAATTTCCATTAATAACTAAATTATCATTATAAATATCATTAACTATATATTTATTTTTCTCACCTTGATATATTTGATCTAATGATAAATTATCTATTCTATCTAATACTTTTTTGTTTAGCATAAGAATATAATTTGATATATTATAATTTGTCATATCAATTGTATCATTAATATCAACAATATAATTTGACATATTATTATCAACACCGCTACTTATTCTTTTTCTTAAATAATCACTATCTGCAACATTGTGATTTGTTATATCATTAATATATATATTACTATACAATGTACTCATAGTTTCATCAATTTTAACATCTATTAATTTTGTAATAACATTGCCATTAATTACCATATCATCATTATATATATTATTTACAATATATTTATTAATATTGCCTTGAATTACATTATCAAGTGATATAGTTTTTATTTTATTATCTACGTGTAAATCTATTACTCTAAACTGATTTGACATATTCTCATCTACAATCGCATTAATCCTATCTTTAAGATATTCTTCATTACCAGAAAATGCATTTGATGCAGCATGATTATACATATTATCATAAACTCTTTCTAATTCTTCCTCAATTTTAACATCAATTAATTTCGTTATTATTGTACCATTTACAACTAAGTCATCGTTATAAATATTACTTATGATATATTTATTAATATCACCTTGTTGTATATCGTCTAATGTCATTTCATTAATTTTATTATTAAATAATTCATTTATCAAATACATATAATTAGACATATTACTGTCAATCAAAAAACTTATACGATTCTCTAAATTTTTATTATTGCCTAGAGTTGGATCTTCTATTATGACATTTCTAATTATATTTGATATATTTGCATATGTATCTCTTTCATCATGGAATGGATTAACAAATAGATTACTATAGTACAAATCAGTATAGTATTCTGTATCTAATTCTAATAAATTAATACTTTTTGCAGATAAATTTCCTAAAATTACTAAATCATCATTATATATATTATTTACAATATATTTATTACTATGACCTTGTTCAACTCTGTCTAAATTATGAAGTCCCATAACATGTTTAATTTCTTGAACATTATTTAATATATTTGTAAACTGCGCATTTGATAATAATAAATTTGAATTACTATAAAAATCATATAATCTTTCTTCTGTATAATATAAATTTGAACCTTCCTTAATAAAAGATGTAGATTTATCACTTAAATTAATATTGTGTATATTTGCACCATCACCTTTTAATTTAGTAGCATTTATTGTTCCTTCAATGTCTATATTATATTGTACTTCATTTTTATTACCAATATAACCATTACTTGTTATTCTTAATACATTATCATAATTATCAACTATATTTATAGCGTCGCCATCACCAATTTGTTGTATCTTAATAGAATGATTTATACCATAATTAACTATATCCATACATCCAGAATTATAAATTGATGAATTAATAATAGTTGCATTATTGTTTAATATTGTATTATCAGCACTTAGCGTACCATCTACAATTAAACTATTATCATACTTATTATCAATTATAAATTTATTTATTGTACCTTGTTGAACATTATCTAAATCAATATTTATTAAATCTAAATCTAGTAAATTTGATAATGATAAATTAGAATTCAATATATTTTCTAAACTATTTTCTAATAAATCTAACCGTAATTGATGTTCATTTGATGTTAAAATTATTTTTTCATTTAGTAAATTTGATGCCTGATAAAGATTTATTATATTGGAATCATTATCAATATTTGTTAAAATATTAGAATGTGAAAAGGTTTTATTATTAATATAGTCAATAAGACTGTTTGAAGTTAAAATTATTTTTTCATTTAGTAAATTTGATGCTTGATAAAGATTTATTATATTGGAATCATTATCAATATTGCCAATTAAAACATTAGAATGTGAAAATGTTTTATTATTAATATAGTCAATTAGACTATTTGAAGTTAAAATTATTTTTTCATTTAGTAAATTAGACGCTTCATAAAGATTTATTATATTTGAATCATTGTCTATGTTTGTTAAAACATTAGATACTAAAAAGGTTTTATTATTAATATAGTCAATTAGATCGTTTGATGTTAAAATTATTTTTTCA
>MDSW01193663.1_pt1 | contig 27152 bp, 24 predicted proteins | sample 811171 | NCBI WGS metagenome assembly MDSW01 (sample SAMN05326641, study PRJNA326480) | marine metagenome | isolation source: seawater | place: Atlantic Ocean: North West | collected 2012 | reverse complement strand
GGTGACGTAAAAGCTTTAGTAGGGGGATTTAATTTTAAATCAAGTGAATTTAATCGTGTTACTCAGGCAAAAAGACAACCAGGATCAGCTTTTAAACCAATAGTTTATGCAGCTGCATTAGAAAATGGTTTTGCTCCTAATTCAATTATCCTTGATGCTCCATTTGTAGAAAGTCAAGGCGAAGGATTGAAAAATTGGAAACCTGAAAATTATGGAAAAAAGTTTTATGGACCCTCAACACTAAGAAAAGGAATAGAGTATTCAAGAAACTTAATGACAATAAGAGTGGCAAAAATCTTAGGACTAGAAAAAATTTTAGATTTATCTAAAAAATTGGAAATTTATGAGGAAATACCTGAGTTACTCTCAGTGTCATTAGGAGCTGCAGAGACTACATTATTGAATATAACCTCAGCTTATGCGCCATTTGTTAATGGTGGTAAAAAAATTAAACCAAATCTTATCTCAAGAATACAAGATAGAAGGGGTAAAACTATATATAAATCTAAAATAAGAGAATGTATAGGGTGTGATAAATTTATCAATGAGTCTGATAATTTACCAAACATAAAAAACACCGATGTACATGTTTTAAGTGAGTCTACTGCATATCAAATGGCTTCGATCTTACAAGGAACCGTTGAAAGAGGAACAGCAAAAAAGTTAAATTCTCTTGGCGTACCCATAGCTGGTAAAACGGGAACTACGAATAATAATTTTGATGCATGGTTTATTGGTTTTTCATCAAATCTAGTTGTGGGAGTTTATGTAGGTTTTGACAATCCAAAAACCTTAGGAAAATATGAGACAGGTTCTAAGGCTGCTTTACCAATTTTTAAAAATTTTATGGAAAAAGCTCTTTATAAGGAAGACTTTAAAGAGTTTATAATACCAGAAAATATTTATCTTACATCTTTAAACTACGATACAGGTTTAAAATCTAACTCCAAAGACAAAAATACAATTGTAGAGGCATTAAAATTAAAAGATATTAACAATACTAATAATAACAGCTTAATTTCAATTAACGATCGTGATACTTTAATCAAATTTAGACAGTTTTATTAATGCAAAATTTTGACTCAAAGATTATATCAACAGAAAAGACCTTAGAAAATATTAGGGGGTATCTTTGATAAAAACAAAGTTGAAATCAAGTTAAAAGAGATAGAAGTAAAATTATTAAAAGATAATTTTTGGAAAGATAAAAAAAACGCTAAAAAAATAATCAAACAAAAAAAAATATATGAAGAAATTCTAGTTTCTTATCAAAGGTCTAAAAATGAAATTCAAAATCTAAAAGATCTTTTTGCTCTAGCCACTGAAGAAAAAAATGAGGAAATTATTTTAGATTGTAATAATAAAATAGAACTCGTAAATAAAAAATTACAAAAAAATTTAATTAACTGCTTTCTCTCTGGAGAAGACGATGATCTAGATATATACCTTGAAATTCATGCTGGCGCCGGAGGAACCGAAAGCCAAGATTGGGCAGAAATGCTCAGGAGAATGTATTTAAAATGGTTTGATAAAAAAAATTTTAAATACCAAATTATTAGTGAGCATAAAGGCGAGGAGGCTGGTATTAAATCATCTACAGTCAAAGTAAACGGTGATTATTTATACGGTTTAATGAGATCAGAGTCAGGTGTTCATAGATTAGTAAGAATATCTCCATTTGATAGCGGCGCTAGAAGGCATACAAGTTTTGCTAGTGTATGGGTTTACCCAGCTGTAGATGATGAAATTGATATAAAAATAGATGAGAAAGATTTAAGAATAGATACTTATAGATCAAGTGGTGCAGGAGGGCAGCATGTAAACACAACTGACAGCGCAGTTCGTATCACTCATTTACCATCAAAAATAGTCGTACAGTGTCAAAATGAAAGATCTCAACATAAAAATAAAGAAACTTGTTATAAAATGTTGAGAGCAAGACTATATGAACACGAAATACAAAAAAGAGAAGAAGAAAACCAGAAAGAATCGACGACCAAAACAGATATTGGTTGGGGACACCAAATAAGATCTTACGTACTACAACCCTATCAATTAGTAAAAGACTTAAGAAGTAAAACAGAAAACACTAATCCCTCTAGTGTATTAGATGGAAATATTGATCAATTTATAGATGAAGGAATAAAAAATAGGTAATGAAAAAAATATTAACAGTTTTTTTAACATTTTTTTTTCTATTTTTAATAGCTGTTGTGGTTGCATTAACAACTATAGGAATTGAAACCAAAAGGTTTAATAACATAATTTCAAAAAAAATTAGCCAGAGCAAAGAAAGTGTGAACCTAAGTTTTGATACAATAAAATTTAAATTAGACATTAAACAATTAAGCCTTTTTCTTGAAACAGCTTACCCAAAATTAAATTACAGAAATATCAACGTTCCAGTTGAAAAAATAAAAGTTTATATTGATTTTTCATCTGTTTTATCCACATCAGTAAAAATTGATAAAGTTAGCATAGTTCTTAAAGAGCTAAATATTAAGGATCTAAAAAATATTTCTAATGTTATTAAACCATCGAATTTCAAAAATTTAATAGTAAATAAGTTAAAAAATGGAAAATTGAGCACCGAGATAGAATTTTATTTAGATCAAAATAATAAATTAAAAAATTTCATTGCTAAAGGAAAAGTTATAGATTTAAAGTCCGAAATATCAAATAATTTATTTTTTGAAAAAGCTAAATTCGAATTTTTTGCAGATAATTCAGATATTCTTATTAAAAATATATTTGGAGAGTTAGATGGCATTTCAATAAAAGATGGAGATTTAAAAATAATTTTATCTCCTGAAATATCTATAAGATCAAATTTTGTTTCTTCAATAAAATTTAAGAATATTCTAAAAAAATCGTATTTTAATCTTCCTAAGAAATTCAAATATATTGATGCGATAACTGATATTGATACAGATCTACAAAGTAATTTTACTTTAAATTTAGATAAAACTTATAAGATGAAAAATTATAACTTTTCTACTAAAGGTAAAGTTAAAAAAGTTAAAATTAAGCTTAAGAATTTATCATCAAATATAGTAAACATGACTAATATAGATTTAGTTTTAGTTAAGGATTCAGAACTAAAACTTGATTTAGCTAATAAAAAAAGATCTATTAATTTAACTGGTAAGTATACTTTAGATAATAAAAAATATTTAGAATACAATATTAAAAATAATTACAACACTAAATCGTCTCAATTAGATTTAAACCTACAATTTGATAAAAGAGTAGATTTACAGCTAATTAACTATTTCAAAAAAGATGGAATAATAGCGAACCTTTCTTTAAATCTGGAATTACAAAAAGAAAGATTAAAGATAAATCATGTAAAATTTATAGAGGGAGATACTCAGATTAATGCTGAAAATGTTTTGTTTGATAAAAATAAGATTATTAATTTAAAAAATTTATCAATTAAAACTTATAATAATTCAAAATTGAATAATGATTTTTCATTAAGTTTAGGAAAAAAAATTAAGATAAAGGGCTCGCAATTTGATGCTACAAATTTACCTAAAATTTTAAATAAGAGAGATAGAAAGAACTCTTTTTCAAAAATAAGTAAAAATATTGATATTGAATTTGGAAGTATTATAGCACCTCTTTCCGAAAAACTTTCAGATTTTAAATTAATTGGTTTCATTGATAAAGGTAAATTTACAAAAATTTCCGCAAAAGGAGATTTTGGAAATAATAATTTTCTTGATATTTCTATGAAAGATGATCAGAAAAGTAATAAAAAATATTTAGAAATTTATTCTGATTTACCGAAACCCTTATTAACTGAATTTAATTTTTTTAAAGGCTTACAGGGTGGAAAACTACTTTACTCATCAATTATTGATGAAAAAAATACCACTTCAAAGCTAAAAATAGAAAATTTTAAAGTAATAAATGCCCCAGGTTTAGTTAAACTACTTTCACTTGCAGACTTAAACGTTTTAAAAGTATTAGCTGAGGGAGAAGGATTAAGATTTACGGTATTAGAAATTAGCATGAGCAAATCAGATGGCTTTATTAAAATCAATGAAATTTTAGCCACTGGTCCAAGCATGTCTGTTTTGATGGAGGGTTACAAAGATAAAAATGAAATTACAAGTTTAAGAGGCACTCTTGTGCCAGCCAAAAACCTTAATAAGTGGATTTCCAAAATACCAGTAATTGGAGATATAGTAATACCGAAAGAGGCAGGTGAAGGCTTATTTGGAATAAGTTTTAAAATGAAAGGTCCTCCAGGAAAGATAAAAACGACTATAAATCCTATTAGAACAATAACACCAAGATTTATTCAAAAAATTTTAGAAAAAAATAAAAATTCTAAATAATTTTTACGACATAATGTTTCTTTTTTCCTAAAGATATTTTAAGCATCTTATCTTTAAAGTCATTTTTACCAAGATTTTTTTTGTCTATTTCAACTATTTTATCATTAATTTTTATACCTTTATTAGCTATTACTCTTCTAGCTTCACTTTTAGAAGAAGTAATTTTATTTTTTGAAAGAAAATCAAATAAATTTATTCCTTTTTCAATTTCTTTAGATTTTACTTTTAATTCAGGAAGATCTTTTCCTAACCCACCGCTATGAAAGGTTTCCTTTGCAGTTTGCTCAGCTTTTTGAGCAGCCAATTTACCATGAAGTATTTTTGTTGCCTCATTTGCTAATAATATTTTTAAATTATTAATGTTTTTTTCATTTTCACAAATTTCATTTATTTCGTGAGTATTGATTTCTGTAAAAAAATTTAAAAATCTTTTTACATCACGATCATCAGTATTTCTCCAAAATTGCCAGTAATCATATGGTGTAAATAAATTTTCATTTAACCAAACAGCTCCTTTTTCAGTTTTTCCCATTTTTGAGCCTGAAGCAAGAGTTATTAGCGGGGAAGTAAGACCAAAGGTCTCTTTATGTAACATCCTTCTAATTAGATCTACTCCACTTACTATATTTCCCCACTGATCAGAACCACCAATTTGAAGAATACAATTTTTAGTTTTAAATAATTTAAAAAAATCATAAGCTTGTAAAATCATATAATTAAACTCCATATAGCTAAGTGATTGCTCTCTCTCAAGTCTTAGTTTTACACTATCGAAGGTCAACATTTTGTTTATAGTAAAGTGACTGCCCACATCTCTGAGAAATTGAATATAATTTAGCTTCGTAAGCCACTCTGCATTATTCACAAATATAGGTTTTGTATTTTTATTTGAATTATCTAAAATTTTATTAAAAACTTTTTTAATACTTTGAATATTCTTATTTATGATTTTTGGTTCTAGTATTTTTCTTGTAGTGTCTTTTCCTGACGGATCTCCAATTAAAGTTGTACCACCTCCGAGAAGAATTATAGGTTTATGCCCATGTTTTTGCATTAGCTTTAAAATCATTATTTGCAATAAGCTGCCTACATGTAAGCTGCTAGCTGTACAATCAAAACCTATGTAGCCAAGTATAGATTTTTCATCACATATATCCCCTAGTTTATTGATATCAGTACATTGATTAAGATACCCACGTGACTGCATTTCCAGTAAGAATTTATTTTTCATAGAATGATCATTTTACTCTACTATCATATAAACATACTATAAATTTTTGAAAATATGAGAAAAATATTAACAGCTTTAGGGTTGATGAGCGGTACATCTGGAGATGGCGTAGATGCTTCGATTATAAAATCTAATGGAAACACAGAATCAAATGATAAAAATGTTGTAGAGCTTATAAAAGATAAATATTTCGAATATGATAAAAAAATAGTAAAAAAAATTCATAATCTCAGAGATAAAATTAATTTTTTAAATGATTTAGAAGTTTACAAAAAAGAAATTAAAGAGATAGAACGCGAAATAACCATTTTCCATGCCAAAGTTTCAAAAGAAATGATTAATAGTGTAAATGTTGATTTAATAGGTTTTCACGGACATACTGTTTATCACAATCCAAAAGAAAAAATTTCAAAACAAATAGGCGATGCTAAACTTTTATCTCAGCTGACAAATAAAAGTATTGTATATAACTTTAGAGAGAAAGACATTAAATATGGAGGTGAGGGTGCTCCCCTCGCATGTATTTATCACTGTGCTATTGCACAACAAGAAGATATTAAATTACCTGTTGTTTTTATGAATATAGGTGGAATTTCAAATATAACGTGGTTTCATTATACGGGTGACTACTACGGAGGAAGAGATATTGGTCCTGGGAATTATTTAATTGACAAATGGATTAGAGAAAATTCAAATTTAAATTATGATGAAGAAGGCAAAATAGCTAAAACCGGGAAAGTTAATAAATTAATTTTAGAACAAGTTTATGAACACCGAAATCAAATTTTTGAAAACAGAAGTATTGTAGACACACAAAGATCTTTAGACATAAAAAACTATGATATCGGGTTTGTGAGAGGATTAAGTCTAGAAGATGGAGCGGCTACCTTAACTGAATACACAACTGACTTATTATGTGATTATCTTATTTCAAACGTTTTTAATTCCGATCTACCAAATCATTTAGTAAGTAAATTAGTACTAACAGGCGGCGGAAGAAAAAATAAATTTCTTGTTTATAAAATGAAAGAAAAATTAGGAAACTGTTGTCAAATATTTATGATTGATGATTATGGTTATGACGGCGATTTTGTAGAGTCACAAGCTTTTGCCTTCTTAGCTATTAGATCATTCAATAAATTACCAACTTCGTTTCCTGAGTTTACTGGTTGTGATAAAGAAATTATTGGAGGAGAATTAATTAAAATTTAAATTAAAGCAGTTTTATCTTTGAGATACTTTTCTATTTCATTTTTTAATTCTGTTTCTTTATTTTTAAAAAAATGATTTGAATTTTTAATTTTTGAAAATATTACCTCTACTCCTTTTTGACTTTTTATTCGATTATCTAATTCAATTATACTTTCTTTTGTCACTAGCTCATCATTTTCACTATATATAACTTGACCAGAGGTAGGGCAAGGAGCCAAAAAAGAAAAATCATAAACATTTGGTTGCGGTGAGACTGCGATAAAGTTATTGACCTCAGGTCTTCTCATAATAAGTTGCATACAAATTAGTGAGCCAAATGAAAAACCAGATACCCAGCATTGGCCATAATCTAAATTTTGTCTTTCAATCCAGTCTAAAGCTGCAGCTGCATCAGATAATTCACCTTGGCCGTTATCAAATACTCCATCACTTTTTCCTACTCCTCTAAAGTTCACTTTAATCACTGAAAAACCGTTTTCTAAAAAGACATTGTAAAGCAATTGAACAATTTTATTATTCATTGTTCCCCCGTACTGTGGATGTGGATGCAAAACAATTGCAACTGGAGATCCAAATTTAGGATTTTTATAATACTTTGCCTCAAGTCTACCTGCTGGACCGGGAATAAAAATTTCTAAACTTTTAGGTTTCATTTGATAATGATTATTATTAAAAAAAAAAGTACTGAGTTATAACATGTTTTTATGCGACAAATTTTTTTTTTTAATCCTGACTAAAAGAGTAGGAATTCAAATAAAACTGTTGTATTACAACGCTTAATTATGAGATTAACAAATAAAGGAAGATACGCTGTAATGGCAATGGCTGACTTAGCAAATAACGCTAATAAAGGGCCAATAAGTTTAGCGGAAATATCATTAAGACAAAATATTTCATTAGCTTATTTAGAACAGATATTTTCACAACTGAAAAACAATAAATTAGTGAAAAGCTCTAGGGGAGCAAAAGGAGGATATATTTTAGAAAAACCAGCATCAGAAATAAAGTTATCAAATATTATTCATGCTGTTGATGAGGAAGTTAAAACACTTAACTGTAAAAAAAACTCGAAAAGAGGATGTAATAATAAATCTGTCAAATGTATCACTCATAATTTATGGGATCAATTAGATCAACACATCAATGGTTTTTTTGAAAAAGTAAAACTACAAGACTTAACTAAAATAAATTAATTATGAAAAAAGAAGAATTTAATAATCACGAATATAAATATGGTTTCACAACTGAAATTGAAAACTTTAAGGCTCCAAAAGGTCTTTCAGAAGAGACAATAAAATTTATTTCTAAAATCAAAAAAGAACCGCCATGGATGCTAGAATGGAGATTGAAAGCTTTTGCGAGACTTAAAGCTTTAAAAGAGCCTAATTGGCAAAAACCAAAATATCCAAAAATTGATTATCAAAATTTATATTACTACTCTGCTCCAAAAAGCATGAAAGAAAAACCAAAAAGCTTACATGAGGTAGACCCAAAATTAATTGAAACATACAATAAATTAGGCATACCGCTTAATGAGCAAAAAAGACTGAGTGGAGTTGCTGTAGATGCTGTTTTTGACTCAGTCTCCGTTGCAACAACTTTTAAAGGTGAACTTGATAAAAAGGGGATAATCTTTTGTCCAATATCTGAAGCTATTCAAAAACATCCTGATTTAGTAAAAAAATATTTAGGTTCTGTAATACCAATTAGCGATCACTATTTTGCAACACTTAATTCAGCAGTATTTACTGATGGTTCTTTTGTTTATATTCCTCCTAATACGAGATGCCCGATGGAGTTGTCGACTTATTTTAGGATTAACGCATCGGAAACTGGTCAATTTGAAAGAACATTAATTATTGCAGACAAGGGGAGCTACGTAAGCTACCTTGAAGGATGTACAGCTCCTATGAGAGATGAGAATCAATTACATGCCGCTAATGTTGAATTAGTTGCCTTAGATGACGCTGAAATAAAATATTCAACTGTACAAAATTGGTACCCTGGTGACAAAGACGGTGTTGGGGGTATATATAATTTTGTAACTAAAAGAGGAGCTTGTAGAGGGAAAAATTCAAAAATTTCTTGGACACAAGTAGAAACAGGATCTGCAATTACCTGGAAATACCCAAGTTGTATCTTACAAGGAGATAATTCCGTAGGTGAGTTTTATTCAATCGCTATTACAAATAATTATCAAAAAGCAGATACAGGCACTAAGATGATACACTTAGGAAAAAACACTAAGAGTAAAATTATATCGAAAGGAATTTCTGCTGGTAAAGCCGATAACACCTATAGGGGATTGGTAGATATTGGTTCAAAAGCTTTAAATTCAAGAAATTATACGCAATGTGACTCATTGTTAATGGGTAATAAATGTGGCGCACATACAATACCTTATATTAAAAATAAAAACTCTTCATCTACTGTTGAGCATGAAGCCACAACATCAAAAATTAATGAAGACCAACTTTTTTATTGCAATCAGAGAGGTCTAAATCAAGAGGAGGCAGTAAGTTTAATAGTAAATGGTTTTTGTAAAGAAGTACTTCAACAACTTCCTATGGAGTTTGCTGTAGAGGCTCAAAAATTAGTTTCAATAAGCTTAGAAGGGAGCGTTGGATAATGCTTCAATTAGAAAATTTAAAAGCCTCTGTAAATAACAAGTCAATTTTAAATGGTTTAAATTTAGTAATTAAACCAGGGGAAGTTCATGCGATAATGGGCCCCAACGGATCAGGAAAAAGTACCTTAGCAAACATCCTTTCAGGAAAAAGTGGTTATGATGTTACTGGAAGCTTAAAATATGATGGAAAAAATCTTCAAGATATTGCAATCGAAGAGAGAGCACAAAAAGGGATATTTCTAGCATTTCAATACCCTTTAGAGATTCCTGGTGTGAATACGACTAACTTTTTAAAAACTTCATTAAATACAATTAGAAAAGCAAAAGGGGAAAAAGAATTAGATACATTATCGCTTTTAAAATTAATTAAAGAAAAAGCATTGGAGTTGAATATTGATGAAAAATTTTTATCCAGACAATTAAACGTCGGATTTTCAGGTGGAGAAAAAAAGAAAAATGAAATTCTTCAAATGAAACTCCTAAAACCTAGATTAGCTATTTTGGATGAAACAGACTCAGGTTTAGACATTGACGCATTAAAGATTGTGGCTGATGGAGTAAATTCTTATAAAAATAAGAATAATGCTTTTTTAATCATTACCCATTATCAAAGATTACTTGATTACATTAAACCAGATTTTATTCATGTGCTATCTAAAGGCAAAATTATTAAAACCGGATGTGCTGACTTAGGTCAAGAATTAGAAAAAACTGGATATGAAAACCTTAAATAATGGAGCAATTATTCAACATTAATTTAAAAAAAATTTCTTCTTCAAAAGAGGAGGAAGCCGATAGACAAAAAAATCTCAATTCATTTTTAGAGACTGGTCTTCCGAACAAAAAAGATGAAAATTGGAAATTTACTGACTTAAATCAAATAATTAAAGGAAATTTTAAAAATATTATTAATAATCATGAATCCACTTTTGATAAAAAAATCCAACTAATTGAGGACTTTGAACACAATTCTATCATATTAGTAAATGGATTTTATAAATCAAGTGACATTAAATTTGAAGAAAAAGAAAAAGTAAAAATAGAAAAATTCAATTTATCTGAAGAAATTATAGAACATCCAAATAATAACCTTTACTGCCTAAACAAAGCCTTAACAATTGGAGGATTTAAAATAGAAATAAAAGAAAATTATAAATGTAAAAAACCAATAATAATTTATAATTATTTTAATTCAAATTTAGAAAATAAAATTATAAATAATTCAAATAAAATTAAAATAAATAAGAACTCTAATTTAACACTTATTGAATATAACATAGATGAAAATAGTAAATTTATAAAAAATACCTTTGAAAATCTTGAATTAGAGGATAATTCAATTTTTAAAAGTTTTACAATTCAAAAAACGAAAAGCAAAGGTTATTTTTACAAAAGTATTTTAGGATCGCAAGGAAATAATTCAAGTTATCATAATTTTATCCTAAGCTCAGGACTGAAATTTAACAAAGTAGACATAGAGATGAACTTAATAAGGGAGAAAAGTAATTGCTTTATTTTATCTGGATTAGGCTTAGGTAAAAATGAGCACCAAGAAATCAAAACTCAAATAAATCACTTGGCACCCAATTGTAGAAGCTACCAAAAGATAAAAAATGTTTTAGAAGGAGATAGTAATGGAGTTTATCAAGGTAAAATATTTGTAAAAGATATCGCTCAAAAAACTGATGCTTACCAATTAAGCAAAGCACTTATATTAAATAATAAAGCAGAATTTAATGCCAAGCCGGAATTAGAAATATATGCTGATGATGTAAAATGTTCTCATGGATCTACTTCAGGGAGCGTTGATGAGGATGCTATTCATTATTTAATGACTAGGGGAATTGAATTAAAAAAAGCAAAAAAACTTTTAATAAATGGTTTTCTTAGTGAGATTTTTGAAAATATTCCAGAAGAAAAAATTAAAGCATTGCTTGAAAAAAGTATAGAGGAACAGATAGATGGAATTTAATAATATAAAGTCAAAGTTTCCAATTTTTAAACAAAAAATTAAAGGTAAATCTTTAATATACCTAGATAGCGCCAATTCTTCGCAAAAACCAAAGACAGTAATTGATGAGATATCAAGATTTTATGAAACTGAATTCTCAAATGTTGGAAGAAGTGTACACACGTTAGCGGTTAAAGCTACAAATAAATTTGAGGAAACAAGAGATATAGTTAAAACTTATATTAATGCAAAAAACAGAGAAGAAATAATTTTTACTAAAGGAGCTACAGAGGCAATAAATTTGGTAGCGAATACATATGGTGAAAAATTTATAAAATCTGGAGATGAAATTATTGTCACAGAATTAGAACATCACTCAAATTATGTACCTTGGCATTATCTAAGAAGAAACAAAGGTGCTATTATTAAATTTGCATCAGTGAATGAGCATGGAGAAATAAATGTTGACGAATTTAAAAAACATATTACTGAAAAAACCAAGATGATTGCATTTACTCATATTTCAAATGTTACAGGTACTATCATGCCTATCAAAAAAATTATTGATTTATCTAAATCTAAAAATATACCTGTTTTAATTGATGGTACTCAGGGTGCTCCTCACTCAGCTCTTGATGTTCAAGATTTAGGTTGTGATTTTTATGCTATTTCTTGTCATAAAATGTATGGTCCAAACGGACTTGGAATTCTTTATGCTAAAAAAAAATGGGTTGATGTTTTGCCACCATATCAAGGGGGCGGCGGGATGATAAGTGATGTTAAAAAAGACAATATAAGTTATGCAGACTCTCCTACAAAATTTGAGGCCGGGACAATGCAAACCGCAGAAGTTGTAGCTTTTGCAAAATCTATAAAGTTTATTCAAGACTTAGGTATAAAAAATATTGAAAAACATGAAAAACAAATACTCGAGTATGGTTTAGAAAAATTACGGAAAGATAATTCTGTAAATATTATAGGAAATCCAAAAATAGAGCTTCTATTATGTCTTTTACTATAAAAGGAATTCATCCACATGATATAGCAACAATTTTAGATGATGATGGTGTTGCAATAAGAGCTGGCCATCATTGCTGTCAAATTTTACATGATAAGCTTGGAATTCCTGCTTCAGCAAGAGCTTCAATTGGAGTTTACAATAGTAAAGAAGATATTGACGTTTTAAGTGATTCAATTAAAAAATGTAAAAAGGTATTTCAAATTTAAATGGAATTAAAAGAACTATATCAAGAAATTATTTTAGACCACGCAAAGAATCCTAGAAACAAGGGAAAGTGCAAGGGATATAATCATGATGCTAAAGCACATAATCCCCTATGTGGAGATAAAGTTCATATTTATCTAAAATTAGAAAAAGACAAAAATATTTCAAGTCTAAGTTTTGAAGGTGAAGGATGTGCAATATCTTTAGCATCTGCATCGATTCTCACAGATACTTTAAAAGGAAGAGATTTACAATTTACAAAAAAAGTGAGTGAAGATTTTTTAAATATGTTAAAAAATAAATCAAAAATTACATTAAATAGCTTAACTGAAGATCAAATAACAACTATCTCTTCATTATCTGGTGTACAGGAATTTCCAATGCGAATAAAATGTGCAACTATGGCATGGCATACGCTTTTATCGGCTTTAGAAAAGAAACAATAATATGAGTATTATGAAGGAAAAAATAATAACTGAAATAAAAAAAATTTATGATCCAGAGATACCAGTCAATATTTTTGAGCTTGGTCTTATTTACAAAATAGAAATAAAAGATGATAAAAAAGTAATGATAGAGATGACTTTAACTTCACCTAACTGTCCTGTAGCCGAAAGTTTGCCAAACTCTGTTAAAAAGAATATATTAAAGATTGATGGTATCGAGGATGTCGATTTAAAATTAGTATGGGATCCTCCTTGGACTAAAGATAAAATGTCAGAAGCAGCAAAACTAGAGTTAAATTTATGAGTGGACAAGTAATTAGACTAAGCGATAACGCAGCTGAAAGAATAAAGTATATAATGTCTAAAGCAGAAAGTTCAGCTATTGGAGTGAGAGTGGGAGTGAAATCTGGTGGTTGTGCTGGCATGTCTTATGTTATGGAATATGCAAAAGATATAAAACCTAACGAGGAAGTAATCGAAGAAAAAGGTGTTAAGGTATTAATTGACACCAAAGCAATAATTTACCTTTTAGGAACTGAAATGGATTATAAAAAAGAAAAATTTTCTTCTCAATTTATTTTTAAAAATCCAAATGAAACTGAGCGTTGCGGCTGCGGCGAGTCCTTCAAAGTTTAACCACTATAATACATCTCAAACTCAATTGGATGTGGCGTGTGTTCAAAATTATAAATTTCCTGAAATTTCAATTCAATGTAAGCATCAATTTGATCGTCAGTGAATACACCACCCTCAGTTAAAAATTTTCTATCTTTATCTAAGTTTTGCATAGCCTCTCTCAAAGAACCACACACAGTTGGTAATTTTTTAACCTCATCCTCTGATAAGGAATATAAATCTTGATCGAAAGCTTTACCTGGGTCTATTTTATTTTTAATACCATCTATACCCGCCATTAACATTGATGCAAAAGTTAAATAAGGGTTACCAGCTGCATCGGGAAACCTTATTTCCATTCTTGCTGCCTTTGGGTTCATTATAACGGGTATTCTACAAGAAGCAGATCTATTCCTAGCAGAATAAGCTAAAATTACTGGAGCTTCAAAACCTGGAATTAGTCTTTTGTAACTATTAGTTGTCGCATTAGAAAATGCATTTATTGCTCTAGCATGTTTTAAAATTCCACCAATGTAATATAATGCTTCTTTTGACAAACCAGCATACTCTTTTCCCATAAAAACTGGAGTGTTTCCTTTCCAAATAGACTGGTGACAGTGCATCCCAGAACCATTATCTCCCTTCACAGGTTTCGGCATGAAAGTAGCTGTCTTACCAAAAGAGTGTGTAACCATTTGAACAGCATATTTATATAGTTGAACATTATCGGCTTGATTAGTAAGAGTTCCAAAATACATACCAAGCTCGTGTTGACTCGGAGCTACCTCGTGATGATGTTTTTCTACTTTTACACCCATATCTCTTAGCGCTTTCAAATACTCACCTCTCATATCTTGAGCGCTATCAACTGGAGGGACTGGGAAATAACCACCTTTAATACCTGGTCTATGACCCATATTTCCATTTTCGTATTTCTTTCCAGTATTATATGGGCCTTCTGAACTGTCGATACTAAAACTAGTTTCATTCATATCGTTTTTAAATCTAACGTCATCGAAAACAAAAAATTCAGGTTCGGGACCGAAATAAGATTTATCCCCGATTCCTGTTTTCTTTAAATAGGCTTCAGCTTTTTTTGCTGTACCTCTTGGGTCTCTTTCGTACGGATTTTTTTTAACTGCATCTAAAATATCGCAAAAAATATTAAGAGTTGTGTGTGAATTAAAAGGATCAATAATTGGTCTTTCGAGATCTGGCTTTAAAATCATGTCAGACTCATTTATTGCTTTCCAACCTGCAATAGAAGAACCATCAAAAAAAACTCCATTATCAAGCATATCTTCGTCAACAACAGTAGTATCCATTGTAAGATGCTGAAGTTTACCTTTTGGATCAGTGAATCTTAGGTCAACGAATTCCACTTGTTTGTCTTTTATTAGCTTTATAACGTTTTTAGAGCTCATAGTTTTCCTTAAGTAATAATAGTTTTAAATTCCGGTTGAACATATATAAGGTCTTTTTTTGTAGTATAATTAAATATAAATATCAGCTATGCGTTATTCACATACAATCAAAACTTGAAATGAGAGAAGCAAATACTTTTGATTTATCTTTGTTAATTTTGTTAGCAATAATTTGGGGCTCTTCCTTTTTTAATATAAAAATTGCTAGTTATTCTTACGATCCGATTACTCTCGCACTAGTTAGAGTGATATTCGCAAGTATACCCTTGTTAATTTTGTGTTGGTTTAAAAAAATAAAAATAGAGGCATTCAATAATAATTGGAAGTGGTATGCTTTAATTGGATTGTGTAACATCGCTATCCCTTTTGTGTTAATAGCTATAGGCACTTCAAATATAAACAGTTATTTAGCAGCAATATTAATGAGCACAACACCTCTTAGTGGCTCGATTTTAGCTCATTTTTTTATTAAAGATGAAAAATTATCTGTTTTAAAAACTGTAGGCGTACTTATAGGTTTCAGCGGAATAATTTTATTATTTTTTGATAAAGTTGTCATTAACAGTAATAATTACATTTTTGCTTTAATAACGATTTTAGGATCGACTTTTTACTGTATTGGTGGTCTATTAACACTAAGACTTAGACATAAACAAAATGAAAATGTAACAACCTCAACTACTATATGGTCAGTCATATTTTTATTACCTTTTTCTTTAATTATTGAAACACCTTGGAATTCAAACCCGACTTTAGTCTCCACTTTATCTCTTCTTTATTTGGGTATTGTTGCCACTGGTTTAGCTTGGTTAATAAGATTTAGAATATTAACTGTAAACGGATTAGTCTTTCAAACGCAGGTAGCATATCTAATACCCATTTTTGGAATTATTTTTGGATATTTTTTGATGAATGAAATAATTACATGGAGAGTTTTAATTTCATTGTTTATAATTCTTATTGGAATATATATTTTTAAAAAAAACAACAAAGGTATTAAGCAATAAATGGGAACAGAATCTATAGAGGCAAGTTTTTTATCAATATTTGCTTTAATAAGTTTTTTTATCTTTTTATTAATAAGTAAATTTTCCCACAAAATTAAAAATGGCATTTTACTCGATGGTGACTTATCTAAACCCCAAGCTTTTCATGAAATTCCAGTCACTAGAAGCGGCGGAATAGCTGCATTAATCTCTTTAAGTTTTTTTTTGGTCATCTATTATTTGCTTTATACCGTAATCTTATATGAGTATTTATTTTTAAGTTATACTATGTTTCTAGTTGGTTTTTTGGACGACCTAAAAATAAACATTAAACCATTAAAAAGATTATTTTTGATGGTTTTTTTTGTTCTTTCTCTTATATACTTTCTACCGATCAAAATATCTAATATCGATGTACCTTTTTTAAAATTTTTACTAAACAATCATTTACTTTCATCAGTTTTTATTCTTATTTGTTTTTTATTTGTTATAAATGGCGCAAATTTAATAGATGGGTTTAATGGTTTGCTAACAATAAATCTCTTAATTATAAATATTATTTTAGCTTACATAAATATAAATAATGAAAATTCACAATTTTCATTTTTGTTAATTTCACAAATTATTATTTTATTATCATTCTTGCTTTTCAATTTTCCTAAAGCAAAGATTTTTTTAGGAGATAGCGGAGCTTATCTCATGGGATCATTAGTAGGCCTAAATACAGTTATTACAAATAATCTTAATCCAAATATTTCTTCATTTTTCTATTGCATTTTATTATTTTATCTTTTTTTTGAAGTGTTTTTTTCATTTTTTAGAAAATTTATACAAAAAAAATCTCCAATCTATCCTGATAAAGATCATTTACACATGTTGAGTTACTATAAAATTTTATCACGATATGGAAAAAATAAGGCTGATTTTTTAAATGCAATATTTATAAATATTGTTTATCTAATACTCGTTATACCTGGTATATTTTTGTTAGAAAGTCCAATGTTAAGCAGGTGTTGGTTTTTTATACTTCTAGTAATTTATGTTTTGATTTATTTCAGACTTTATCGTTTTACAAAAAATTAGAATGATATATAAAAAGCTACGATAACAAAGGGCAAGTGGCGGAATTGGTATACGCGCTGGTCTTAGAAACCAGTGCCGCAAGGCTTAAGAGTTCGAGTCTCTTCTTGCCCACCAAAAAAAATATGAAAGTAGAAGTACAATCAAAAAAAGGTTTAAGAACTGTCTTAACTATCGCAGTAGATAAAAAGACCATACAAGAAAAAATGGACGAAAAGCTCAAGCAGCTACAAAAGAAAGTTTCTTTAAAAGGATTTAGACCTGGAAAGGTGCCACCCACTGTTATTAAAAGCCAGTTTGGAAAATCAATCTATGGCGAGGTTATAGATAATTTATTAAGAGAAACGTCAACTCAAGCTATATCCGAAAAGAAAATCAAAGTTGCTGGCCAACCAAAAATTGACTTGAAACAATTTGGGGAAGGTAAAGATTTAAATTATGAACTTCAAATTGATTGTTTGCCTGAAATTAAACTTCAGCCATTAAGCAAGTTCAAAGCTAAAGAATATAAAATTAAAATTGAAAAAAAAATTATTGATGAAAAATTAAAAGAAATCGCTAAGCAAAATAAGAAATTTGAAAACAAAAAAGAAAACGAAAAAGCAAATACAGGCGATCAAGTTGTTTTTAACTATTCTGCTACTTTAGATGGTAATAAATTTGATGGAAGCGAAGGTAAAGGAGTTCAAATCGAGCTTGGAAAAGATTTATTCTTAAAAGGGTTTGACCAACAATTAGTTGGTGTTAAGAAAGGAGAAAAAAAATTAGTTGAAGCAGTTTTACCCGCTAATCATCCAAAAAAAGAACTAGCAAACAAAAATACAAAATTTGAATGCCAAATTTTAGATGTAAAGAGGCCTTTAGAAACAAAGATCGATGATGATTTTGCAAAATTAATGGGAGCGAAAGATATTTCAGATTTAGAGAAATTAATAGAAAAACAAATATCAAGTCAATATTCGCAAGCGTTAAACTCAATTACAAAAAAAGAGATTTTAGATCAGATTGAAAAAAATCATAATTTAGATTTGCCAAAAAATTTAATTGATCAAGAGATTGATATGATGACAAAAAGTTTAAAGCCTGAAGAAAAAGAAAAACATAAATCAAATAATGAGAAAATTGCTAAATCAAGAATTAAACTTGGATTACTTTTAAACGAATTTGGTGAAAAAAATAATTTAAAAGTATCAGATGAAGAAGTCAGAGCAGAAATCCAGAAACAAATAAAAGGTATGCCTGGACAAGAGAAAATGGTTTTGGAATATTATCAAAAAAATCCAAGCGCGTCTCAAAGCTTAAAAGGATCAATTTATGAAGAAAAAATAATAGATTTAATAAAATCAAAGGTGGAACTTAAAACCTTAGAGATCGATACAAAAGAGGCAGAAAAAATAATTTCAGAGTTTAATAAACCAAATATAGATAAGATCCAATCAACAAAAACTAAATCTTCTTCTAAGAGCAAACCAAAATCAAAAAAAATTAGTAAAAAGTAATCAATAGTTGTATAAGTCAACTATGAGTCGGGATTTCGAAGAAAAAATGAATAGCTTAATACCTATGGTAGTTGAACAAACTAGTAAAGGCGAAAGAGCATATGATATTTATTCAAGACTACTCAAAGAAAGAATAGTTTTTCTAGTTGGACCAGTAAATGATGCTGTAGCTTCACTTGTAACAGCACAATTATTATTTTTGGAGTCTGAAAACCCAAATAAGGAAATAAATTTTTATATTAATAGTCCGGGTGGTTTGGTTACCGCAGGTTTAGGTATTTATGATACAATGCAATACATAAACTCTCCAGTTTCAACTTTATGTATTGGCCAAGCCTCTTCGATGGGATCCTTTTTATTATCTGCTGGAGAGAAAGGAAAAAGGTATTCTTTACCCAATTCAAGAATCATGGTGCATCAACCATCTGCTGGTTTTCAAGGTCAAGCTACTGATATTCAAATTCACGCTAAAGAAATACTTTCTCTCAAAGAGAGGCTAAATAACATTTATTCCAAACACACTGGAAAATCAGTCAAAGAAATATCAGAGGCCCTTGAAAGAGATAACTTTATGACTGCTGAGGAAGCAAAAAAATTTGGGTTAATAGACTCAGTTGTGGAAAAGAGAAAATAAAGCACAATATATAGCAACATTTACAACTTCAACTTGATAAGCAAATATTTGAGTTTTATATTAGTTATATTGATTCGTTATGTCAGATAAAAACAACAAAAATATTCTTTATTGTTCATTCTGTGGAAAAAGTCAGCATGAAGTAAGAAAGCTGATAGCTGGACCAACAGTATTCATTTGTGATGAGTGCGTTGAATTATGTATGGACATTATTAAAGAGGAAAACAAAAGTTCTTTGGTTAAGCATCAAGATGGAGTACCGTCGCCAAAAGAAATTTGCAGTGTTTTAGATGATTACGTAATTGGTCAAAAATTTGCTAAAGAAATTTTATCTGTTGCAGTTCACAATCATTATAAAAGATTAAGCCATGAAACAAAAAATAATAAAGATATTGAATTATCAAAATCAAATATCCTACTAGTTGGACCAACAGGATGCGGTAAAACTTTATTAGCACAAACTTTAGCCAGAATACTAGATGTTCCATTCACAATGGCTGATGCTACAACTTTAACTGAAGCTGGATATGTAGGAGAGGATGTTGAAAATATAATTTTGAAGTTGTTACAAGCAGCTGATTATAATGTTGAAAAGGCTCAAAGAGGAATAGTTTATATAGACGAAGTTGACAAAATTAGTAGAAAATCAGAGAACCCATCAATCACAAGAGATGTTTCAGGTGAGGGAGTGCAGCAAGCTTTGCTTAAAATTATGGAAGGCACTATTGCCAGTGTTCCGCCACAAGGAGGAAGAAAACATCCTCAACAAGAATTTTTACAGGTGGATACAACAAATATTTTATTTATCTGTGGAGGAGCTTTTGCTGGATTAGACAAGCTTATTGAAAGTAGAGGAAAAGGAAGTTCAATAGGATTTGGAGCTAAAGTTAAAAATTTTAAAGAAAAACCTTTATCAGAAACTATGAAAATGTTAGAGCCAGAAGATTTAATAAAATATGGACTAATACCAGAATTTATTGGAAGGATGCCGATAATTGCAACTCTAGATGATCTAGATGAAAAATCTTTAGTAAAGATTTTAAAAGAGCCAAAAAATTCTCTTATAAAACAGTATCAAAGACTATTTGAATTTGAAGAAGTGGTTTTAGAATTTAATGATGATGCAATTTCAGAAATTGCAAAAAAAGCTATAGCAAAAAAAACCGGAGCAAGAGGACTGAGGTCAATTTTAGAAAATATTCTTTTAAAAACAATGTTTGAGTTACCTGATATGGAGAATGTAATAAAGGTGACAGTTGACAGTTCTTCAGTAAAAGGTGATTCAGAGCCCATTGTCACATATGGTAAAAAACCATCAACATCAGTAGCATAGTAATAATTTGTTTCTTGAAATTAGTAAATTAATAGCCATATTAATGTATGATGAAAACATCTTATCTAAAACCTCTTTTACCTCTTAGAGACATAGTTATTTTCCCTTCAATGGTGGTGCCGTTATTTGTTGGAAGAGAGAAATCAATTAAAGCACTTCAGGAGTCTATGAAATCTGATAAAACAATAATTTTAGTTACTCAAAAAAATTCTGAAGTTGATGATCCTAATTCAAAAGATTTATATCAATATGGATGTTTAAGCAAAATATTGCAACTTTTAAAACTTCCAGACGGAACAGTAAAAGTTTTAGTTGAGGGAGAAAAGAGAGTAAAAATAATAAAACACAACGAAAGTGAAAAAAACTTTTTGACTTGCGAAGTAGAATTCGCAGATGACCAAAATATTACAAAGGATCTTGAAAGTTTAGCGCTAGGTTTAGTTAAAAAATTTGAAAGATTGCAAATATTAAATAAAAAAGACCTGAATGAAAATTCTAGTAATTTAAAAAATTTAAAAGATCCCGTCCAAATAGCGAATAATATAGCCTCAAATCTAAATATACAGATCTTTGAAAAACAAGAACTATTAGAAATTACAGATCTCAAAAAAAAATTAGAAAAAATACACGGGATTATTGAAAAAGAAACTAGCGTTATATCTGTGGAGAAAAAAATTAGAGGAAGAGTAAAAAATCAAATGGAAAAAACTCAGAGAGAATATTATTTAAATGAACAACTTAAAGCTATACAAAAAGAACTAGGGGAAATAGACGAAGGTAAGGATGAGTTATCCTCTTTATCAAAAGCAATTACAAACGCAAAAATGCCTAAGTTGGCAAGGGAAAAATGTTTATCAGAATTAAAGAAGCTTAAATCTATGAGCCCAATGTCTGCTGAGGCTACAGTAGTTAGAAACTATTTAGACTGGATGACTGAACTTCCATGGTCCAATAAATCAAAAATTAATACTGATTTAAACAATGCACAAAAAATATTAGATGAAGATCACTATGGATTAGAAAAAGTTAAAGAAAGAATAATAGAATTTTTAGCTGTTCAGAAAAGAATCCAAACTATGAAAGGACCGATTTTATGTTTAGTTGGTCCGCCAGGAGTTGGTAAAACTTCCTTAGGAAAATCTATAGCTAAAGCTACAAATAGAAAATTTATAAGAATTTCTCTTGGCGGCATTAGAGATGAGGCTGAAATTAGAGGTCACAGGAGAACTTATATTGGTTCGCTACCAGGTAAAATTATACAAATGATGAAAAAGGCTGGAACAAAAAATCCTTTGTTTTTGTTGGACGAAATTGACAAAGTTGGAAATGATTATAGAGGAGATCCGTCATCTGCTTTATTGGAGGCTTTAGATCCAGAACAAAATAAAGAATTTAATGATCATTATTTAGAAGTTGACTACGATTTATCCGATGTAATGTTTGTTACAACAGCAAACACACTTAATATTTTACCTCCATTACTTGATAGAATGGAGGTTATAAGATTATCAGGTTATACTGAGGACGAAAAAGTAAATATTTCTCAAAAATTTTTAATTCCTAATCAAAGTAGAAATAATGGTTTAAAAAAAGATGAATGGAACATTGATGAACTGATCAACAGAAAAATCATAAGACATTATACAAGAGAGTCTGGTGTAAGAAATTTGGAGAGAGAAATATCTAAAATTGCAAGAAAACTTGTAAAAAAAATTGACAACAAAGAAAAAACAAATAATCCAATCCTAGAAAGCGATTTAAAAGAACTATTAGGCGTACAAAAATTTAAATATGGTGAAATTGAAGAGGAAAATAGAGTTGGGGTTGTTACCGGATTAGCTTGGACAGAAGTTGGAGGAGAAATATTAAAGATTGAGTCTGTAGTGATGCCAGGTAAAGGTAAAATGCAAATTACAGGTAAGCTAGGGGACGTAATGCAAGAGTCAGTTAAAGCCGCAAAATCTTATATAAGATCTAAAAGTTTAGATTACGGAATTATACCACCAATTTTTGATAAAAAAGATTTTCACATTCATGTTCCAGAAGGCGCAACGCCAAAAGATGGGCCGTCAGCTGGAATAGGAATGGTTACATCTATAATATCAGCTATTACAGAGATACCAGTTAATAAAGATGTAGCTATGACAGGGGAAATTACACTTAGAGGATTAGTTTTGCCTATCGGAGGTTTAAAAGAAAAACTTTTAGCTGCACACAGAGCGGGCATTAAAAAAGTTTTAATTCCCGAAGAAAATAAAAAAGATCTAACTGAAGTTCCTAAAACTATTTTAAAATCTATGGAAATTTTACCAGTGAAAAATGTAGATGAAGTTTTAAAAGTCGCATTAACAAAACCACTCAAAAGAGCAGAGTGGGTTGAAGTTGATCAAATTTCTAAAAAAAATAAAGATGAAAAAGAAATAAGCACGCATTAACTAATATTACTCAATCCAATCTTTATATTTTTCCAAATTATTTGCAACATGACTTGGAAGAGAACTGTGCCCGGTTTTTTGTAAAAGAGTTTTACCAGACCATTTAAAATCTTGTTGATCAACATTGTGATCATACAACGCTCTTTTTTCCCTAACCATCTTTTTTATGTCATTTAATTTTAATTTACTCTCTTGAAATTCATAATGGTGAGCAAAATTTAATAATTTTCTTTCTAATTCTTCAGGAGATTTTAGACAAGTAAAGTGCCATCCTCCGTCTTTTACAAACAATAAATTTGAATATTTTTTCTTTGAAAAAAAAGTATCTAGTCTCCATTTAGAATACTTTTTACCTTTAATATTTCTTAACCATTGAGGAGAAATAAAATTCTTTTTTTTTGTCCCTTTGGTTCCTATCCATTTGTAATTTGCATAAAAAAGGTTTAATTTGTAATAAAACATTTTTTGTTCAAACAACAAAATATTATTGTTGATATCTGAAAAATTTAATTTCTCTAAGTTTGGAATCTCATCAAGATCACTTATTAAAATTAAATCTTCATCATCTGTTTCTTTTAATCCTTCATTTAAACTTTCTCTTTGAAAATAATCTCTAGCCATTCCATTTAAAATAAGTTTTTCACCTCTCTTATCCTTCTTTTCACCCTCAACTAATTCTAAAATATTTTCTGGCTGTTTATCAACTACAAGATAGATAATCTTATCTTTAAATTTTTTATACTCATTTATATTAAATTTTAATTTCTTTTTATTTCCGTTATGAGTGTAAGTTGCTTCGCTGATTACAAATTTTTTAACGAATTTATCTAGAAAATTTAACCTTAAATCAAGTAGAAGGTCTTCATCATAATACATAAAGCAGTCATAAATATTCATGTTATTTGAGTTATAATAAAATATAATATAAGTAAATATAAATTAAAATTTCTATGAAAAAAAAAATAATTATTACAGGTGGTTTAGGCTACATAGGCACAGAGTTATGTAAGCTTTATTCGGGTGTAAGCTGGAATAATAATGTGATTGTAATCGATAATAGATTTATATCTGAAAGAGTGAACCAGCTACGTAATTGGAACATAGATTTTATTCATGGTGATATTTTAGATAAAGATTTAGTAACCAAAAATTTCAAAGATGCTGATATTGTTCATCATCTTGCAGGTATCACAGACGTACCTAGAGTAAAAAGTGAGTCCTCTAAAATTCAGGACGAAAAAATAAAAGAAGTTGCTCAGACTGGTACTCAAAATATTTTAGATGTTATCAGTGATGATTGTAAAATTATTTTTCCATCAACCCACGTTGTTTATGAAGGTATTAATAAAGTAAAAACAGATATTCATGAAGATGAACTAACAAGTCCGGTTTTATCTTATTCAACATCAAAAGACATAAACGAAAAACAACTTAAAAAATCAGGAAAAAATTATGTAATATTAAGACTAGGTTCAGTTTATGGTTATTCAACCGACTCAATGCGTATTGATATAATGCCTAACCTATTTTCTAAAATTACTTCACAAAACGGAATTATAAAGATGTTTGCGGGAGGCAGACAAATCAAAAGCTTAGTTCCTTTAATAGATGTTGCTAGATGCTTTCAATTTATGGAGGAAAAAAAGGGAATCAAAAAAGAAATTTTTAATCTTACTAAAGATACAATTACTGTTAAGAAAGTAGCAGAAATTTGCAAAAAATATAATCCTAAAGTTATATTAAAAGAGACCAATGATGAGATTCCGAACTTAGGCTTTTCTTTATCAAACCAAAAACTATTAAACACCGGATTCAAATTTCTATACAACTTAGATCAAAATATTCAAGAAATGGTAAAAAAATGGTCAAAACAATTTATCGTAAAAGATTTAGAATATATAAGGAACGGAGAAAATTTATTTATTGATAAGAGGGGTTCAATAAGTAATCACGAATTGACTGAGCCAATAAATTTAATAGGTTTAATTGAGTCAAAAAAAGGAACAATAAGAGCGAATCATTACCACCCTCAACAAGAACAAAAATGTTTATTCACTAAAGGACAAATTATTGAAATATTTCAAGATATATTAAATCCTGGATCGCCGAAAATTACTCAAGTGGTAAATGCAGGGCAAATTTCTATAATAAAACCCAATGTAGCGCACACTATGGTTTTTTCTAAAGACACAACTTTTTTAAATCTTGTTAGAGGAGAAAGAGATCATGAAAATTATGGTATTACTCATACTATTAAACACGTTTTTGTAGATGAAAAAGAAAAAGATTTATTATTAGATTGCTATAAATTTGAATGCAGATCTTGTGGAAATAAAGATTTAAAAAGAGTAGTGTCCTTAGGATACCAACCGCTAGCTAACAATTTATTAAAAAAAGAAAAAGAAAAATGTGAGCTATATCCCCTTGAAGTAAATTATTGTGATAAATGTCATAATTGTCAACTCTCAGTTTCTGTAAACCCTAAAAAAATGTTTTCAAATTATTTATATACATCATCTACTTCAAAAATATTTAGAGATCATTTTATTAAAGCTGCAGAAAAATATACTAAAGATCTTAAGTTAAATAAAAAAAAATCATATATAATTGATATAGGCAGCAATGATGGAGTAGCTCTAAAGCCTTTTTTAGACTTAGGTTTTAAAAAAATTCTTGGTGTAGAACCAGCAAAAAATTTGGCAAAATTAGCAAACAAAAATAAGATCAAAACTTTCAATGGTTTTTTAGATAAAAAAAATATCAAAAAAATAAAAAAGAATGCAGATTTAATTTTAGCATCTAATGTTTTTGCACATTCAGACAAATTAAAAGAAATGGCGGAATGCATGTTGAAACTTTTAAGCAAAAAAGGAACTATAGTTATAGAGGTTCAATATTTGATGAACACGCTAAAAGATCTGACTTTTGACAATATTTACCACGAACATTACAATTATTGGTCTCTTACTTCTCTGGTAAACTTTTTTAAACAATTCAATGCAAAGATTGTTAGGTCAGAACGAATTGATACACACGGAGGCTCTATAAGAATATTTATTAAAAAAGATAAAGGAGCTAAAGTTGAAAATAATGTAAAACAAATGTTAATAGAGGAAGAAAATTTTGGAATAAAAAAATTTAAAACATATCAAGATTTTGGAAAAAAAGTTTATGAAATACGAGAGAATGTGAGAAAAAACATTTTAAAATTAAAAGACAAAAATAAACTAATAATAGGATATGGTGCCCCTGCAAAAGCAACAACCGCTTTAAACTTTTTTGGTATTTCAAATGAAATTGATTTTATTGTTGAGGATAATAAACTTAAACATAATAAATTTATCCCTGGAGTAAAGATACCAATAAAAGATAAGTCTCACATAAAGAATAAAGACAATATTCTAGTTGTCTTGGCCTGGAATTTTTTTAAAGATATAAAAAAAAATAATCTAAAACTATCTGACTATATAATTAACATTAAAGATTTAGAAACTAAGTAACTAAGTTTCGCCAGAGTTCAAAAGTATTTCTTATACTTTCAAAAAAGTAATTTAAATAAAATTCAGAAACAGGTATTTGAGCAATTATAAAATCTTGAAAAAAATATATTAACCTTGATAAAGAAATAGCTAAAAAAATTAATAATATTAGCGTATTGTAAAAACCAAAAGAAACTTTAACCATTTTAGTTTTATCGATATTTTTTTTAGTACTTACATCACTAATTTTTATTCCATGTTTTTTTGCTAGGTATTCAGGCGAGTACAAGCTGATTTCTCTCTGTTTCTTATTAGTGGCTTTTTTTATTTTTTTTGGTTTTGGTATTTTTTGCTGAACTGGCTGAGGTTTTGAAACTATTTTTTGTGATCGTGAGATCGATTTAGGTTTTGTAATTTCATCTACTGGAAATTGTCTCCACTTATTTCCACATGAGCCACATTGTACCATTCTTCCAGACACAGTAATTGCGCCATCAGGGACTACAAATTTTTTACCACATGAATTACAAGTTAAAATCATACAATTTCAATAATACTGCTATTTATATAAATTACACGAGAAATTAAATACTTTTTTACTTTGTAAAGTTTTTATTGTATATCTCG
>MDSW01136960.1_pt1 | contig 27182 bp, 22 predicted proteins | sample 811171 | NCBI WGS metagenome assembly MDSW01 (sample SAMN05326641, study PRJNA326480) | marine metagenome | isolation source: seawater | place: Atlantic Ocean: North West | collected 2012 | reverse complement strand
CTCAGACATGCTGGCCGTGCCGGCGCAGTGCGCCGGACACCCACTCGCCCCGAGCGTCTGCGCCGGCCCTGAAGGGCACCCGAATACAGGCACGGCGCGGAAGATTGGGTACTCGCGTAGGTCGGATTAGGCCGCAGGCCGTAACCCGACAGGGCCTTACCTCTGGCCGGCCGGCGTCTGGCGCACGTCGGCCGTCGGTGCCTGCTGCTGAATAGCGCCTCGAACGGTGTCACAGCGCGCCGGCTCGCAGTCGACCATCAACAGTACTGCGCCATCGGCGATTGCGGCGTCGTAGGCGGCAACCTCGTCGGCCGACTCGCTGACCCCGATCATGCTGGCCACCCAGGCTCCCAACCCCGCGCCGGCCAGTCCGCCGGCGGCGACCGCGCCGCCACCGATCACGATACCCAGCGGCGGAAAGGCCAGCGCGGCCAGCCCGGCTACGGCACCGGTTACGCCGCCCGCCACCGCGCCTCGGCCCGCAGCCGGGCCTACGTCGGTGGCTTCCCACAGGCCGGCCTCGGGCAGGTCGTGTTCGGGATCGTGCCGGGCGACCGCGTGAAGCGCCTCGTCGGCTACGTCCTCTGCCCGCAAGGCATCGACCACGCGCTCGGCGACTGCGGTATCGGCCAGTAACACGTAGAGACGCTCGCTCATGGGGTTCTAGCCGAGGAGCGCGTCGCGGGCCCGGGCCGCGGCGGCTCGTACCTGGTTCGGGGCGGTTCCGCCGATATGATCACGGGCGGCGACCGAGCCCTCGAGCGTGAGCACCTCGTAGACATCGTCGCCGATGGCCGGTGAAAAGTGCTGCAGGGTCGCCAGCTCCAGCTCGGCCAGATCACAGCCTTGCTCGATGGCCTTGGCGACACAGTTGCCCACGATTTCATGGGCGTCACGAAACGCCACGCCGGCCCGTACGAGATAGTCGGCCAGGTCGGTGGCGGTGGCGAACCCGCGGCGCGCGGCCTCGCGACACGGCTCAGCATTGACCGTAACGTGCGGCACCATGTCGGCGAACAGGCTCACACAGGCGCCGACCGTGTCGGCGGTGTCGAACATCGGAATTTTGTCTTCCTGGTTGTCGCGGTTATAGGCCAACGGCTGGCCTTTCATGAGCGTGAGCAGGGCGGTGAGATGGCCCTGCACGCGCGCGGTCTTGCCGCGGGTAAGCTCGGCCACGTCCGGGTTTTTCTTCTGCGGCATGATCGAGCTGCCGGTGCAGTAACGATCGGGCAGCTCGACAAATGCAAACGCCGGGCTCATCCACAGAATGAGCTCTTCGGAGAAACGCGATAGATGCATCATGATCGTCGCGGCGGCCGAGACGAACTCGATCGCGAAATCCCGATCCGAGACCGCGTCCAGCGAGTTGTCGATCACGCCGCTGAAACCAAGCTCCTCGGCCACCATCGGTCGGTCGATGGCAAAGGTGGTACCTGCCAGGGCGGCCGCGCCCAGCGGCAAGACGTTCGCCCGCGCGCGGATCTGGGTGAGCCGCTCGGCATCACGGGCCAGCATGGCCTGCCAGGCCAGCATGTGGTGGCCAAACGTCACGGGCTGGGCCACCTGCAGATGGGTAAAGCCCGGCATGATGGTATCGGCCTCCTGCTCGGCCAGGCCGATCAGGCCCTCGCGCAGCCGATTCACTTCGGCGATCAGATCGTCCAGCGTATCGCGCAGCCACAGGCGTACGTCGGTGGCCACCTGATCGTTTCGGGAGCGCGCGGTGTGCAGTTTCTTGCCCAGGGCGCCGATGTTCTCGGTCAGCCGCGCCTCGATGTTCATGTGCACGTCTTCGAGTGCCGCGTCCCAGACGAACGTACCGGCAGCGATCTCCTCGGCGATCGCGTTCAGGCCGTCGCCGATGGCGGCGAACTCGTCATCGGTCAGTACGCCGATATGCGCCAGCATTCGGGCATGGGCGATCGAGCCGCGAATATCGTAGGGCGCCAGACGCTGTTCGAACGAGATCGACTCGGTAAAGGCCGCGACCCGCGCATCGGGGCCCTCGGCAAAGCGTCCGCCCCAGGTCTGGTGGCTCGATTGCGTGCTCATGAATCCGATCCTTGGCGTGCGTGGCCGCGAGTATAGCAACGCCGCCCGGCTTGACGGGGCGCATGGATTTTCAAAGACTTGAATCACATGGCCACACCCACCGACACGCAGGCGATCCTGCCGGATTTTTGTACCGGCGCGCGCATGTTGCGCATCCTGGCCGTCTGCGAGGCCGTGGCCGTCATCCTGGCGCTGGGCAGCTCGGAGTCAGCCGACGTCTGGCGGTTGCTGTTTCTGATCTCGGTCTATCTGTTGTGGATCGGCGTGTTCAGCGCGGCCGCCTTGTGTCTGATCCGGCGCTGGGCCGGTGGGCTATCCACCCGACAAGTGATGGTCCTGTCCTACGTCACGCTGCTGGGTATCACGTTTCTAATCACCGAGATCACGCTGCTGGCCGGGCCTTATACCGGCTTCTGGGTGCTGCTCGAGGACGCCAGCCCGATCGCGTTCGTGCTTCGCAGTCTGGGCATCTGCGGCGTGGTGGCCGCCGTGGCGCTGCGTTACTTCTGGCTGCGCGCCTCCTGGCAGGCACGGGCCGAAACCGAGGCCCGAGCGCGCCTGGAAGCGCTGCAGGCCCGCATCGAACCGCACTTCTTGTTCAACGCCCTCAACAGCGCAGCCGCGCTCACGGCTACCCGGCCGGCGGATGCTGAAACCGCGCTAGAAGACCTGGCGGCATTGCTGCGGGCCCGGCTGTCGCACGAGGCCCCAGATCGAGTCGCGCTGTCGGATGAAATCTCGTTGATCGAGGCTTACGTACGTATTGAAAAGCTACGTCTGGGCGAGCGTCTGGCCTTCGAGACTGATATCGAGCCGGGCGCGGGTGCGGCACGGCTGCCGGCGCTGACGATCCAGCCGCTGGTCGAGAACGCAATCGGCCACGGCGTGGCCCGTCGGGCCGACGGTGGTACGGTGAGGCTTGCCGCCCGGCGCAGCTCGACGGCGCTGACGGTGACCGTGAGTAACCCGGTGGCGGGCGCGCTGGAGCCGGCACCAGGCAATCGCCAGGCGATCGGCAATATACGTAACCGGCTGGAGCTGGCCTATGGCACCCGCGCTAGCCTGAACTTTTCGCACGATGCGCGTTCTTTCATCGTCACGCTCGTCGTGCCGCACACCGATGAGAGACGGGACTGACATGAACGTGGTGATCGTTGACGACGAACCTCTGGCCCGAGAGCGCCTGCGCCGCATGGTCGAAACGCTGGATGACCATGCCGTCATCGGTGAAATCGGCGACGCGACCGACTGTCTGCCGCAGCTGGCCGATCTGGCGCCCGACGCCGTGCTGCTGGATGTCAACATGCCCGGCCAGGACGGGCTTCAGATCGCCGATGCGCTGTCTCGGTCCAACCTGCCGCCGGCGGTGATCTTCGTCACCGCCCACAGCGAGCACGCGCTCTCGGCGCACAACGCCTCCTGCTCGGGCTATCTGCTCAAGCCCGTGCGTCGCGACGATTTGGCCGCGGCACTGGCGCGGGCCGCACGGCCCAGCCGCGCCCAGTTTGCCGCTCTTGCCGAGCATGTGGATATCGGTACGGCAAGCGGCTATGTCAGCGCACGCACCCGCGACGGCATCGAGCGGGTGGCGATTCGCGATATTCTGTATTTCTGGGCCGATCACAAATACACGTCGGTGTTTCATCGCGACGGCGAGCTGTTGATCGAGCAGTCGCTGGCCACGCTGGAGCAGTCGCTGGCCGAGACATTCGTGCGGGTCCATCGCAAGGCGCTGGTGGCCCGGGCCCATGTGACGGGCCTTAAATATAGCGACGACGGGAGTGCGGCCTTGACGATCGCCGAGCATGACTCGATCGTGCCGGTCTCGCGTCGGCGCCTGCCCGATGTCAAAAACCTGCTGGCCGGCGCCTCCTGACTCTTTTCCAAGGCTTTGATCATGCCCAAGACCCTGCGTATCGCGACCCGTCAATCCCAGCTTGCGATGTGGCAGGCCCGGCATGTCCAGGCGCGCTTGGCCGTCGCCTTGCCGGACACCGAGGTGGTGTTGCTGCCGATCTCTACCGAAGGCGATCGCGTGACCGATCGGCCGTTGTCGGCCATCGGCGGTAAGGGGCTGTTTCTCAAGGAGCTGGAGGCCGCACTCGCGGCCGGCGAGGCCGATCTGGCGGTGCACTCGATGAAGGACGTACCGGCCGAGCTGCCCGAGGGGTTTGCCCTGCCGGTGGTGCTGGCCCCGGCCAGCCCGCTGGATGCGTTTGTCTCCAACACCTATGCCAGCCCGGAAGAAATGCCGGCCGGGGCCGTGGTGGGCACCTCCAGCCTGCGCCGCGCGGCCATGATCAAGCATCTGCGCCCGGATCTTGAGATCGTCTCGCTGCGCGGCAACGTCCAGACACGCCTGGCCAAGCTCGACGCCGGCGACTACGACGCGATCCTGCTGGCCTGCGCCGGCCTGGAACGCCTGGAGCTGGCCGCACGGATTCGTATGGAGCTTTCGCCCGAACAGTCGCTGCCGGCCATTGGCCAGGGCGTACTGGGCATCGAGATCCGCGCCGACGACACCGAGACCGCCGAAGCCATCGGCCATCTGGACGACGAATACACCCACGTGCGCATCGACGCCGAGCGCGCGGTCAACGCCCGGCTGGAAGGCAGCTGTCATCTGCCGATTGCCGCCCATGCTACCCACGATGGGCGTTCGCTGTATCTGCGCGCCTGCGTGGGCCGGCCGGACGGTTCGGTGATGGTGCGCGACGAGATCACCGGGCCGGTCGGCGAGGCCGCAGAGCTCGGCCATCGCTTGGCCGAGCGCCTGCTGGCCGCCGGGGCCGACAAGATCCTGGCCGACCTCAGCTAGCCTTGAAAGACGGCCCGCTGGCTCATCACACCGTCTGGCTGACCCGACCGGCCGGGCGTGCTGCCGACTGGCAGGCCGCACTCGAGGCCGAGGGGGTGACGGTAATCGCCGAGCCGCTGATCGCCACCGAAGCGGTCACGCTGAGCCCGGCTCTGCAAAAGCAGCTGCGGGCGGCCGCTAGCGCGGATGTCGTTATCGCGACCTCGGTGGCGGCCATCGAGGCACTGGCCGACATGGCCCCGGACTGGTCACCCCGGGGCCGGCTGCTGGCCGTGGGCCAGGCGACGGCCGATGCGCTGGCTGGCTTTTCCGGGCGCGCTGTGGCCCGGCCCGACCGCGGCGACAGCGAGGGCCTATTGGCCATGGACGCGCTGGCCGCACCGGGCTCTGTCGCGCTGCTGGCGGGAGAGGGCGGACGAACATTGCTGGCCGATACGCTTGCCGCTCGGGGCGCGCAAGTCGAACGATTGGCGCTGTATCGCCGCGGGGCGGCGTCGCTGTCGACTGCGCGGGTCGCTGCGATCTTGGCGGCCTGCGACACACTGGTCTTGACCAGCGAAACCGCCTGGCAGGTACTGATGGCGCGCTGCGAGGCGCGCACCCAAACGCGGCTGGCCGAGCTGTTTCTCGTGGCCGCCAGTCTGCGTGTGGTACAAATCACGCAACGCGATATCGACTGGGACCATGCCCCGACACTCATCGAACCCATGAGTGCGACGGGCGTATGCCGCGCGCTGGGCCGACTGCCGGCGCCGGGTCGAAATCATCCTGCCACGTGATTCCGGGGGACACGAGCGCGCATGAGCCAGAACAAACGTCAGAGCGCCAGCCAGAACGACAGCAAGAAGACGCCGTCCGGCGACGGCGCGCCGGCTGGCACCGATAAGACGGCCGGCGGCCAGGCTGCATCACCGGCCGCAAAGACCGAGTACGGCACGACGGCCGGAAAAGCCAGCGCAGACAAGCCCACCGGCGGGGCCAAGGCGGCGACAAGCCAGCCGGCCGGAAACGCGACGTCCGGGGCTCAGACATCTGGAGCCAAAGCGCAGGGCGCCCAGAAACCGAGCGCGATGGGCGATTCGGCCAAGGCTTCCGCCACCGGCAAGAACACAGGGTCGACTAAAACATCGGCGGCGTCGTCGGGCGGGGCGGGCGCCGGCTCGCGGGGCAGCGGTTCCGGCGGTGCCAAGGGCACGGGTAAGAACCTGGCGCTTATCATCGCCATCGTGGCGCTAGTCGTGGCGGTTCTGAGCGTGGCGGCTGCGGCTTGGCTCTATGTACAGAGTCAGAGCCGGGCAGCCGCCACCAGCGAGCAGATCGACAGTGCCACGGCCAACGTCAAGAGTCAGGTCGAGCAACAGCTGGGTCCGCGTGTGCAGGGCATCGGCCAATCGTTGTCGGACGTGTCGGATCAGTTGCGTGGCATCGATAAGCGCGTTGGCGCCCACGATGACGCCTTGACCGACCTGCAATCCACCGTGGAGCAGGTCCGTCGGCAAAATCGTCAGCTTCAGGATGCGCTGGGCGGCAACAACGACACGCTCATCCAACAACGCGTGGCTGCACTGCTGGAAACGGCACAGCAGCGCCTGACGATTTATCGTGATCCAGCCGGTACGCTGGCTGCGCTAAAGAGCGCGGATCAGACCATCGCCCGTAGCGGTGCCGGCGGGCTGCGCCCGGTGCGACAAGCCATCGCCCAGGAAATCGCGGCTGTCCAGAGCCTGCCGAATCCGGACGTTGAAGGCTTAGCGCTACAGCTCTCTCAGTTGATCGAGCGGGTGCCGAAGCTGCCGACCCAGAGTCACGTGCCGGGCACTTTCGACCGGAACAGTGAGTCAGGCGCCGACGAGTCCGCCGGCCCAAGTGATGCCGGCAACGAGGACGCAAGCGCAGATTCGGGCCTGGCCGGCATCGACTGGAAAGCCCAGTGGCAGAGCTTGACCGATCGCGCCGGGCAGGCGCTTTCGAGTATGGTTAGCGTGCGTCGGGCCAACGGGACCCAGAACGCGCCGACGCTGATGGCGCCGGACCAGGCTTTCTTCCTGGTCGAAAACGTCCAGCTGTCGCTGAGAAGTGCACGGCTCGCGCTGCTGGCCGGTAACGAAAACACGTATACGTCGAGCCTGTCGGATGCAGCCGATGCCATCCGTCGATATTTCGATACCGACGCAAATGCGACGAAAGGCATGTTGTCTAGCATCGACGAGCTCAAGCGCGTGTCCCTGGCCTGGGAGGCGCCGGATATTAGCGACAGCCTGACGCGCTTGAACCGCATCATGCGTGACGATGCAGCCGGTGGCACATCGGGCGCCAGCACGCCCAGCCCGTCGGCGAATGACGACACCACGGACGGCGCTGCCGACCAGGGAGGCGCGTGATGCGTCGTCTCCTGTTGGGCGTTGCCGTATTCATCGTCGCCGGCATTGTATTGTCGGTGGTCTTTCGGGACAGCCAGGGCTATGTGCTGATCTCGTTCAACGGCTGGCAGATCCAGACCTCGGTGCTGTTCGCTGTGGCCGGCGTGCTGTTGGCGGTTTGGCTGTTGGCACTGGCATGGAAGATCGTCACCGCGATCCTGTTTGCGCCGAGCGCTATTCGCCGGTTTCGTGCGCGTCGGGCGAACAAGAAAGCCCGCAAATCCTGGCATTCCGGTCTCGAGCATTACGCCGAAGCCCACTGGGCGGCCGCCGAGAGCGACTTGCAAGACCGCGCCGAGGTGCATGCAGCGCCCGGTCTGCATCATCTGTTTGCAGCCCGGGCCGCGCAGAAGCAGCACAAGACCGAAGCACGCGATCGATATCTGGCCGAGGCCGCCAAGGACGAGTCGCTGAGTGATCTCGCGGTCGAGATGACCCGGGCCGAGCTGCTCGTGGCGGCCGGCGAGAATGACGCGGCCCTCGACAGCTTGGCGCGCCTGCGCCGTATCGCGCCTAAGCACCCGTCGGCTTTGCGTCTGTACGCCGAGCATTGTCTGGCCACGCGTCAGTACGACACGCTGGCTGATCTGTTGGCCGACGTGAAAAAATCCGACGCGGTGGCCGAACCACGCCTCGCGCGGATGGAAGAAGCGGCGGCTCGGCATGTGTTGTCCCAGCCCAAGGATACCGGCGCGCTGAGCTCGGCCTGGCGGGGTTTGACGAAATCGCAACGCGCCAACCCGCGTATTGCCGCGCATTATGCCCGCTGTCTGTCAGCGCTCGATGAAGAAAACGAGGCCGCCAACGTGGTCCGTGGCTTCCTCAAGAAGACGTACCAGCCAGATCTGGTCATGGTCTTTGGACGGCTGTCACCCAGAGATGACAATGCCCAGCTGGCCGACGTAGAGAGCTGGATCGACAAGCACGGCGAAAAACCGGAGCTGATGCTGGTCGCCGGGCGTCTGTGCATGGCGCGTCAGCTGTGGGGCCGGGCACGACACTATCTCGACTCGCCGGCCGCGGCGCGCGTTGGCCCGGAGGCTGCCCTGGAGCTGGGCCGTCTCCAGGAGCGCCTAGACGATGCTGACGGTGCACGCCAAAGCTATCGACGCGGGCTAGAAAAAGCCGTGTACGTGGCATGAGCCATACGCTGATCATCGGCTGCGGTGATACCGGCCTGCGCGTGGCGGCGCGGGCTGTCGCCGCCGGCGATCGGGTGACCGCTCTGGTGCGCTCGGCGGCCAGTGCCACGCGCGCCCGCCGAGTTGGCGCGACGGCCATCGAATGGGATCTGGATCAGCGCGCGCCCGAGGCCGATCTACTGTCCTCGGCCGACCGGCTGGTCTACAGCGCGCCCCCGCCGCGCAAAGGTCGCACCGATACGCGCATGGCCGGCGTCTGCGACGCGTTGGCCGGTCACGAGCCGGCGACCGTGTATATCAGCACCAGCGGGGTCTACGGCGACCACGGCAGCGATTGGGTCGACGAGGACACGCCGGTCGCGCCCGGTACGGATCGCGCTTATCGCCGCGTCGATGCAGAAAACCGCCTGCTGGCGGCGATTCCCGACGGGGTCGTGCTGCGCGCGCCCGGTATTTACGGCCCGGGCCGGCTGCCGGTGGATCGTATTCTGGCCGGTGAGCCGGTACTCGACGACAGCGAGCACGCCTGGACCAATCGCATTCATATCGACGACCTGGGCGCGCTGTGCTGGAAAGCCGTGACCGAGCGCTGGCCGCATCGGATCTATAACGCGACCGACGGCACGCCGACCTCGCGTACGGTCTTTTCCGACACCATCGCCGAACTATTGGGCACCGACCCGCCGCCGCGTATCGATTGGGCCGAGGCCCGCGAGCGATTTTCGGCCATGCGGCTGTCGTTCCTGTCGGAATCTCGTCGGGTCTCGAACGCGCGCCTGGTGGCCGACACCGGCTATCAGTTCCTGTTCGCGGACTATCGCGACGGGCTGATCGCCAGTCTGCGCGGCGAGCCGGCGATCAGCTAGCCGGCGCCTACGTCGGTCGGATGGCGTGTGTTTGCAGCGCTCTTGTGAAGTCGCGGTCCACCACGTTGAGGCAATCGGCACCGGACTGGGTGATGGGCGCGTCGCCGCTGGCGTTTTCGATCAAGGCGATGCGATAGCGATAACTGGGCTCACCGGTTTCACACCGGCCGATTTCTTCGGCCTGGAGCGTTATGCGATATCGCGCACGTCGGGCCATGGCGCGATAGTCATCGATGCCCCGCGTCATATCGGCGGTATAGGCGGCGAACTGCCAGCCCTGATCGGCCAGGCGCTTCTTGAGCGTCGCCCGCAGCGCCGAATCACCGTGCGGCATCAGAATATAGCGTCCGGCGTCATAGGCCGGCGCGGCCGGCGATTGAGACGTGCTCGTTCGCGGGGTGCCCGCGCAGCCGGCCAGCGCGCCGCCGAGTATCACGGCCAAAACCAGGCCTAGGCTTATGCCCAGGGTCGGGCCGGCCGATCCATGTTGCGCTACGGGCCTATTCATATCGGGCGTCCTCGGTCTTTAGGGAGAGGGGCAGAATACCGCGGAAGACCGCTATCACGAGGCCCGGCCCAAAAGACGCGCCAGTCCGGCTTTCATATCCTCGACGATGACATAGAAACACGGCACCAAGCCCAGCGTGATGCCCGTGGCGAAGACGATGCCAAAGCCCAGCGATATGGCCATGGGAATCATGAAGCGTGCCTGGAGCGAGGTCTCGAAGATCATCGGTGCCAGGCCGCCGAAAGTGGTCAGCGTGGTCAGAACGATCGGCCGAAAACGTCGTACTGCGGCCAGACGCACGGCCTCAACCGCGGTCTTGCCTTCGTCGCGCAGGGTATTGGCGTAATAGATCAACACCAACGAGTCGTTGACCACGACGCCGGCCAGGGCCACCAGTCCGAACAGGCTGATCACCGACAGCGAATAGCCCATGATCACGTGGCCGATGATGGCGCCCACCACGCCGAACGGAATCGCCAACATGACGATGGCCGGCTGGACGTAGCTGCGAAACGGAATGGCCAGCAGGATATAGATCAGCACCATGGAGATGACGAAGCCGGCGAAAATCGCGTTGACCGAGTCGGTCACGTCTTCCTGGATACCGTCATAGCCCGTTGACAGCCCCGGATACTGCGCCTTGAGCTCGGGCAGGATCTCACTGTTGAGCGTGTTCATGATCCGGTTGGTGGCGCTGCGCGGCGTGACGTTGGCCGTGACCTGGATCGTGCGCTGGCCGTCGTTGCGCTGGATGGTGGTGAACGCGTTGGTGGGCTCGATATCGGCGATCTGGCCGAGTGGCACATAGGTGTTGTCCGGCGTGCGGATCAACAGGTTGCGTACCGCCGAACGGCTGTCGCGCTCGGCCTCGGGCAGCTGGACCATCACCCGGACTTCGTTGGAGCCGCGCAGCTGACGCAGGGCTTCGTCGCCGTAGAACGCGGCCCGGACCTGGGCGCCCACCGCCTGGTTGGACAGCCCCAGCGAGCGGCCCTGGTCGTTGAGCGTGAACGACAGCTGCTGCTTGCCGCGGGCCACGCCGGGGTCGATGTCGTAGACGCCGGAGAACGTAGCGATCCGGTTGGCCAGCGTTTCGGCCGCGCGGTTAAGCATGTCGGTGTCGCGCGCCGAGAGTTCCACGGTCAAGTCCTTGCCCGCGCCCGGCCCGCCGGCGTCCGACTGGAACTGCGAGGATTGCAGCCCGGGCACGTCGCCGAGTTCGGCGCGCCAGGCCTTGGAGAACTGCGCGGTACTGATCGGGCGCACGCCGGCCGGCGTGAGATAGGCCCGCATCGAGAGCTCGTTGGCCTCTACGGTAGCGAATACGCCTTCAAGCAGCTGGTCGCCGCCGTTGTCTGCGGCCACCGCGTCGGCGGCGTCCTCCAGCTTTTTGCGCAGCTCGCTCATGCGGGCCATGGGTGTGCCATAGGGCATGGTCAGCGTGGCCTCGGAGCGATCCGACTCGACCTTGGGCATCAGCGAGAAGCCGAGACGGCCCGAGGCCGCCCACGCCAGTACCAGGATCAGACTGGCCAGGCCCACGGCTGCGGTGAGATAGCGATAGCGCAGCATCAATGACGCGAATGGCTGATAGCGCTTGGCCACCAGCGTCGAAAACCCGCGCGAGAAGCGCTGCTGGCGATCATAGATGAAGCGGCTGATCCGATTGCGCTGGCGGTTGCGGCTGTGGGCCAGATGAGCCGGCATGATCAACATGGCCTCGACCCAGGAGATCACGAATACCGTGATCACCACGATCGGGATCGTGGCAAAGATATTACCCAGAAACCCCGGCACGAAGAGCAGCGGCGCAAAGGCCACGATATTGGTCAGGATCGAGAACGTGATGGGCAGGGCCACCTCACGCGCACCGACGATCGCCGCCTCTGTCAGCCCGGCGCCCCGCTCGCGCGCTTCGTAGACGTTCTCCCCGGCCACGATGGCATCATCCACCACGATGCCCAGCGCCACGATGAAGGCGAACATCGAAATCATGTTGATGGTGGTGCCGGTCAGCGGCAGGATCAGAAACGCGCCCAGAAACGACGTGGGAATGCCCACCGTGACCCAGAAGGCCAGCTTCAAGTCCAGAAACAGCGCCAGCACCAGCAGCACCAGCCCCAGCCCCATGACGGCGTTTTTCAGCAGCAGCTGCAGCCGCTGGTCGTAGACCTGCGACTGGTCGCCGTTGATGGCGTAGTGCAGCTGCGGCGGCATGGTCTGGGCCACCTCTTTCATGGCCGCGCGCGCGGCCTCGGAGACCTCGGTCGGTGTCTGATCGCCCACGCGTGATACGCCGATGCCGATCGAGGGCATGCCGTTATAGGTGGCCGCCTTGTTGGTATCCAGGAACCCGTCGGTGACCTTGGCGATATCGCCCAGGCGGATGACCGTGCCGTCGGCGGTGGTCAAAATCGGTATGCGTGCGAACTCGTCGGCCCGGTCGCGCCGGCCCTTGAGCCTGAGCAGGATCTGGCCGGAGTCGGTATCGACTTCGCCGCCGCCCACGTCCACGGCAGCCTGAGCCACGCGGTCGCCGATTTCTGGCAGCGTGAGGTTATAGGCCCGAAGGCGCTCCTGGGGCACTTCGATATTGACGGTAAACGTCTGGGTGCCTTCAAGCGCGACCGAGGTGATGTTCGGGGCCTGCAACAAGCGATCGCGCACCTGCTCGGCATAGGCGCGAAGCGCCGTCTGGGAGACGTTGCCGTAGAGCTGCATGTCCAGCACGGCGCGATCGCCGCCGGTAAACGTCGAGATGACCGGCTGCTCGGCGTTGGCCGGGAACGTGGTGATCTGGGAGACCGCCTGCTGGATGTCCTGATACACCGTCTGGAGATTGGCGGACTCGTTGATCTTGAACGTGACCGTGCCCGAGCCCTCGCTGGCCGTGGCCGTGGTCTCGCGGATGCCGTCCACATCCTGAGCCTTGGACTCCACCGCCAGGACGATGTTCTGCTCGACCTGCTCCGGGGTCGCGCCGGGATAGGCCACGCTGACCGACACATACGGCACGGCGAACTGGGGATAGACCTCCTGCTTGATCAAGGTGGTACAGAAGAGCCCGCCGATCAGCAGCACGAACATCATCAGGTTCGGCGTCACCCGGTTGTGCACCATCCAGGCGATCATCCCGCCCATGACGGTCTTGTTGTCGCGTGCCGAGCTCACAGGACGGAGGCGCCGTCTGTTGCGGCCAGCGCGGTATAGGCTGGCGTCATGCGTAGCGTCGCGGGCGCGGCGCTGGCCTGGTCGGACGCGGTCTGGCTATCCGGTTCGGCCGGGCGCGCAGTGCTATCCTCCACGCGCAGCGGCATACCTTGGATCGGCGCCGAGAGATCGCTGGTCACAAGCAGCGTGCCCGGCGCCAGATCGCCGCTGATCACGGCCTGATTGTCATCCCGATAGACGACGTTGACCTGTCGTATATCCAGGGTCTCGTCGTCGGACATGATCCAGATCTGGTCGTTTTCTCGCACCAGCGAGGCATCCACGACCACGCTGTCGGCCGGCATACGGGCAGCAATACGCGCGGTTACGTAGGCGCCCAGCAACAGGGCCTGATTGTCGTTGGTGGGTGCGCCCAGCGGATGGGCGACCTTGACGAGCACGCGCGCCAGGCGGCCCTGCTCCTCCAGCTGAGCCTGGACCCGCAGTACGTGGCCCGAGAGATACGCGTCGGGCCCCCAGGCATCGCGATAATAGATGCGCGCGGCAGACCCCTCGTCGTCACTGGCATCGGCGGCGTGTAACCAGCGCAGCTGATCGACCGGCAGCGACAGATTCACCCAGTAGGCTTCGGTGGCGGCAAGATTGGCCAGCGTTTCGGTCGAGCTGACCACGTCGCCGACGGCGGCACTCCGGGCGGTGACAATGCCGTCGAAGGGGGCCTGGACTCGGGTACGCGACAAATCCAGCCGTGCCTGGTCGACCTGGCTTTCAGCGGCGCGCACGTCCGCCCGGGCCGAGGCCAGCTGCGGGCCGCGAAGCGCCAGGTTGCGCTCCTTGTCCGAGACGTTGTCGGCGCCGACCAGTTCCAGCTCGCGCTGGGCCACGGCCTGTTGACCGTTCTCGGTTTCCAGCGAGGCCCGGGCCTTGGCCAGCTCGGTCTGGGCCTGGTCCAGGGCCAGCTCATAGTCGGCCGGGTCGATACGCGCCAGAACGTCGTCTTTTTCAAAACGTGTGCCCGGGGCCAGATCGTCGGTCAGCGACAGGATCTGGCCGGACACGCGTGCTCGAAGCTCTGTCGCCTGGGCGGCTTCGACGGTACCGTTGGCGGCGATACGCAGCGTGGCCGGCGCCGGCTCGGCCGGGGCGACCGTGACCAGCCGGGCCTTGGGTTTATCGGGTGCGGCACTGCGATTGGCCTGGGGCCGGTTGGCAAAGAACAGGGCGCCCAGCACGACGGCGGCGACCAGCACGGCAAGCGGCAGGCCGATGGCCAACAGACGCGCCGTTATCGAGCGTTTGCTCGATGCGGCCGGGTTTTCGGTCTCACTCATGAAGCGCTCACAGAAGCCGCGTCGGTCGATGTTCGAGCCGCGGCAGAATCCGATGTGTCGTCGTTGTCACCGTCGCCGGCCGGGCCGATCGGTCGATTCTCGATCGGCCCGGCCAGTGCGCGATACAGGTTGATACGGTAATCCAAGAGTTGATACCGCCCGGTCAGCAGATCCAGTTGCAGCTGCTGCTGGGTGAGCAGGGCATCCAGCACGTCCAGATAATCGGTCGCCCCGCGCAGATAGCGCAGGCGCAGGTTGGCCACCACGTTTTCCGATATATCCAGCTGTTCGCGCAGGCGTTTCAAATAGACCTGTTGGCGATCCTCGTTGATTAATGCGTCGTCGACTTCCTGTAGCGCCTCGGACAGCGTCTGTTGGTAGTCGGCCACGTTCTCATCGACCACGGCCTTGGTGCGCTCGACCTCGGCGGCGCGCCGGCCGGCATCGAAGATCGGCTGGGTCAGTTGTGCACCCAGGCGCAGGATCCAGTTGGAAAACAGCGCGCTATTCGAGTTGTCGCCGGAATAGTTGGCCGAGAGTGAGAGCTGCGGAAACCGATCGGCGATGGCCACGGCCACCGACGCGCTCGACGAGGCCACGGTGTAATACGCCTGGCGTACGTCCGGGCGCTGCATGAGCCGGGTCGAGGGGACGCCCGTGGCCGGTAGCGCCGGCAGATCCACCAGCTGGCCGGCCGGCGGATCGAACGCCGAGCTGCTGCGCCCGGCCAGCACCGCCAGAGCATGACGGGCCACCTGTACCTGGGCCTGGGCCTGGGCCAGCTGGGCCTGCGACGAGGCCACGGTGCGACGCTGGCGTAGTACATCCGCGGCGGCGGCCTGTCCGTTGTTAAACGAAAAGGTGGTCAGTTCGAGCACGTTCTTGTTGGTCTCGATCTGATTTTTCAGCAGCGCCACCCGAGCCACGTTCTGTTGATACTGATACCACTGGCTGGCGATATTGCCGGCCAGCGTGACGGCGGCCGACTGGAGCGCGGCTTTCTGAGCGTCCAGGCTGAGTCGATCGGCTTTCAAGCCGTTACGCACGCGGCCGAACAAATCCACTTCGTAGCTGGCCGACAGGCCCAGGCTTTCCTGAGTGGACCAGGGCGAGCGATCGTCCTGGCCGCCGCCGAACAACAGCGACGGGTCAAAGCCGCCGCCCGAGCCGCTCCCACCGGTCCCGGTGAATCCCGAAAAACCGCCGAAACCGCCGCCGGAGCGCGAGCGGCGGATCGCGGTTTCGCTGGCGGTGCCGGTCAACGTCGGAAACAAGCCGGCCCGGGATTGCTTGACTGTGGCCTTGGCCTGTTCCAGACGGGCAAACGCTGCCGCGACGGTGAAATTGTGCGTCAGCGCGTAATCGATGAGCTGGTTCAGGCCTGGGTCGTCGAATGCCTGCCACCAGGCGTTGTCCAGCGGCTGGCCGCCGGAAAACGCGAACTTGTCGGGCAGATGGACCGCGGGTGCGGTGAGCGCATCGACCGGGCGCGTCGCGCAGCCGGCCAGCCACAACAGGGCCGCGCCGGCGAGCAGGCGACAGATCACGGGGCCGGGGGCGCTACAACGCAGCAGCGTGCGGCCGGGCAATGCAGGCAACAAACTTACTCCAAGGACGAAACCGATCGACGTCGGCTCGGCCGGGACGATAACGGTACGTTACGCGTCGGCGGGCCGATCCGGGCCGTTGGGACCGTTGTGGTCGTCGGCGTGGCGATCGTGCCAGCGGCTGACGGCAGTCTGCCATTCATCGGGCGTGATTGCGCCGTCCGCGTTCGTATCGATGGCAGAAAACATACTGTGATGGCCCGGCTTGTCGGCGTCGACGGGTTTATGCTTGCGCGCTGGCGCGTCTTTTTCGGCGCCGTGATGGCCGTGACTGGGGCCGTGATGCGGCGCCGGCCAGGCATCGGTCGCGATACGGCCGTCGCCGTCGTGGTCCATGGCGGCAAAGCGATGATCGGCACGTTTTTTGGCCGCGGCCTCAAATTCGGCCTCGTCGATCTGGCCGTCGTTGTTGGTATCCATGCGTTTGGCATGCTGACGCGCCATGACGGCCGGCAGCTTGGACAGTTCTTGACGATCGAGGCGGTTATTGCCGTCGCTATCCAAGGCCTGGAACAGCGCATTGGCATCGGTCGCCGGCTGGGCCGTGGCACTGGTGCACCAGGCGCCCGCGACCAGGACAACGCCAGCGGTGACTACCGCCAGCCGGCGGCCAGAGAGCGAAAACGTTTGCATGACAGACTCGCGTCGGTTGGGAGACGTCTCTATTTAGCGCCTCCGATGTCGCGAGAATCTGTCAGCGACACATGAAATTGTCGCAAAACATGTCAGAACAGGCGGGTGCCATCCTTGGCGACATAACTTCGTCGTAGCGGGCCGCGGGCTTGGGTATATTGCAGCCATGACCGAGACGCATGCAGCGCATCTTCTAGTCGTAGATGATCATCGCGATATTCGTAGCTCACTGGCGCGATATCTCGGTGACCACGGCTATCGGGTCAGTCAAGCCGCTGACAGCGCGGCGGCGCGTCAGTGGCTGCGTGACCACGCGCCCGATTTGATCATTCTGGATGTGATGATGCCGGGTGAAGACGGCCTGAGCCTGTGTCGCTGGCTGCGCGAGACCACGGTCTACCCGGTGATTCTGCTGACGGCGATGGCCGACGAAACCGACCGCATCATCGGTCTGGAGATCGGCGCCGACGATTACGTCACCAAGCCGTTTTCGCCGCGCGAGTTGTTGGCACGCATCCGCGCGGTGCTGCGTCGGGCCAGTGCTTTGCCGCCACAGCGCGGCCACAGCGAGGTGGCCCGTTATCGCTTCGATCGCTGGTGTTTCAACGTGGCCCGCCAGGAGATCGAGGACGAGCAGGGGGTGGCCGTGTCGTTATCGACCGGGGAACACCGGCTGCTGCTGGCGTTTGTGCAGCGCCCCAACCATGTATTGACGCGCGATCAGCTGCTGGATCTGACCCAGGGCCGGGATGCCACCGCGTTCGATCGCAGTATCGATAATCAGGTCTCGCGTTTGCGCCGTAAGATCGAGGCCGAGCCCGCGCGTCCGGCACTGATCAAGACGGTCTGGGGTGGCGGTTATCGTTTCACGGCCGAGGTCGTGCAGGCATGAAGCGGGCCCCGCTTCAGGGTGTAACGGCGCGGATGATCGCGGTGGCCCTGACGGCGTTGGTGATCGCCCAGATCGTGGGATATCTGAGCTTTCGCGGCGCGCGCGAGGATTTCGTGGCGCGTATCGTCACCGACTATATGGCCCAGTCGGTCGCGGCCGTGGATCGGGCGCTCGCGCTGACCGATCCCGCGCGTGCCACAGCCATGGCCGATGCTCTGTCGAGCACGTTCGTGGCCTTCGAGCTGGCCGATGCCGCGCCGGACTGTGACCCGACCGGCGACACCGCGGCCGCTCTGGCCGCAGGCTTCGCGCGACGCCTGGATGTCGCGCCTGCGCGGGTGTCGGTCTGTATCGGCGACGGTCTGGCACCGCCCGCCGGTGGCCAAGCCCATCAAGGCGTGGCTCTGGGCTATGCGCGAGCGCCCGGCCAGTGGCTGATCGTGCATCAGCGTTTGCCGGGCTCGGGCGATCGCTGGGCCCGTCACGCGCTGCGCAACACGCTGATCACACTGGCGATCATGTCGGTACTCGTGGTGCTGGTCAGCCGTCGCTTTACCCGGCCGCTGCGCGAGCTGGCCGGTGCCGCCGAGCGGTTCGGGCGTGGCCAGGCGATCACGCCGGTGGCCGAGCGCGGCGGCACCGAGATCCGCCAGTCCATCGCGGCGTTCAATCGCATGCACGAGCGCATCGACCGATTCGTAGCTGAGCGCAGCCGGATCGTGGCGGCACTGGCCCACGACCTGCGCACGCCGATTACCGCACTGCGGCTGCGGCTGGAGTTTCTGGGCGACGACGACAACACCCGTGCCATGCGCGCCACGCTGGATGATCTGGCCGAGATGTCCGAGGCCACGCTCACGTTCCTGCGCGCGAAAACCGCAGCCGAGGACACCCGCCGCATTGATCTGGCCGCGCTGGTGGACGCCGTGTGCGAGGACTATCGGGCCGGCGAGCGCGCGGTGGTGTTCGAACCCGGCGCCCGGGTCATCGTGACCTGTCGGCCAAGTGCTATTCGCCGGGCGCTGCGCAACGTGATCGACAACGCGCTGGCCTATGGCCAGGTGGCCGATATCGGTCTGACGACACAGGCCGGGCAGGCCGTGATCGAGATCGCCGATCGCGGGCCGGGGATCGCCGTGGCTGATCGCGAACAGGTTTTCGATGCGTTCGTGCGTCTGGAGGCCTCGCGCAGCCGCCAGACTGGCGGCGCCGGCCTGGGGCTTGCAATCGCGCGCTCGGTGATCCGCGGACACGGCGGCGAAATTACCCTAGCCGAGCGCGACGGCGGGGGCCTGCGGGTACGGATGCAGCTGCCGCTGGGCTAATCCTGGCGCTCAGCCTTGCCACGGCAGACGCTGTGTGAGCTAGCCTAAGCCCCATTGACCGACAACGTCTTTAATCAATGACTGATATCAATGACACCGGCGCCCAGCGCTATCCGCATCTGTTTTCCGGCGTGCGCATCGATAGCCTGGAATTGGCCAATCGGTGCGCGGTAGCCCCCATGACGCGCACCAGCGCGGCAGCGGACGGCATCGTGACCGACCAGATCGCCTCTTATTACGGGCGCTACGCGCGCGGCGGCTTCGGGTTGATCATCACCGAGGGCACGTATACCGACACGCGCTACAGCCAGGGCTATTACCAGCAGCCTGGAATCGCGACCGACGCCCAGGCCGCGGCCTGGCGGCCCGTGGTTGATGCGGTCCACGCCGCCGGCGGGGCGATCGTGGCCCAGCTCATGCACGGCGGTGCCCAGAGCCAGTACAACGCCTACGTCGACGAAAACGCGGCCCCGATCGCCCGCGCGCCCTATGGCACCACGGCCACTATCTATCACGGCAACGACGAGCCTTATGCCACGCCCAAGGCGATGACCGGGACCGATATCATCGAGATGATCGACGGTTTCGTGGCCTCCGCCAAGAACGCGATGCAGGCCGGTTTCGACGGCGTCGAGCTGCACGCGGCCAACGGATATCTGTTGGACGAGTTCATCACCGACTACTTCAACACCCGCGACGACGAATACGGCGGGGCGCTGGGCAATCGCCTGCGTGTGATCCGCCAGGTCATCACCGCCGTGCGTGATGCCGTGGGCACGGAGTTCTGTGTCGGTATCCGTCTGTCCCAGATCAAGGTCACCGATTCCGATCATCGCTGGGCCAGCGCAGAAGACGCGGCCACCATCTTCTCGACCGTGGCCGCGGCCGGCGTGAGCTATATCCATGTCACCGGCGCCGGCGCGACCGAGCCGGCATTTTCGGCCGACGGGCCGAGCCTGGCCGAGCTGGCCCACGAACACGGTCAGGTCGCCGTCATCACCAACGGCGGCCTGCACGACGTGGACGCCGCCGAGGCCCAGCTGGCAAGCGGCGGGGCACACGTCGTGGCCCTGGGCCGCGGTGCGCTGGTCAACGCCGACTGGCCGGCCCGCATGGCCCAGGGCCGCGGTCAGATCGATTTTGATCACGAGATGCTCCAGCCGCTGGCGACCCTCGATAATCAGGCCCAGTGGGAGGCCGCTCGCGACGATATCTTTGAGCCGTTGGACACCCACTCGGCGTGAGCAATCGCTTGGTATCCGTACGTTGAGACCGGCGGTGATTCGTGATGCCACCGCGGCTGATCTACCCGCGCTCATGGCGCTGGAACGGGCCGCTTTCGCGGCCGACGCTCAGACTGCGCGCAGCATGCGCTGGCTGGTCGATCGCGCGAATTCACGTTTTCGGGTCATCGAGGCGCCCGGCGGCGTGGGCGCGCTCTCTGGCTACTGCGTGCTGCTGTTTCGACGCGGCAGCCGGGTGGCCCGGCTGTATTCGATCGCTGTGGACAGCGCCGCGCGCGGGCAGGGCATCGGCGCGCGGCTCGTCGCCGATGCGTTGGCGAGCGCCACCAAGCGCGGCGATACCGTCATGCGCGCCGAGGCCCGGATGAGCAATCGCAGCTCTCGCGGGCTGTTCGCGGCCGCCGGTTTTGTGGAAACAGAGCGTCTGGTCGATTATTACCCGGGCCCCGAAGACGGGATACGCCTGAAAAAACAGCTGGAGCGTGACTGATATGGCCGAGCCGATCGTGGTGGTGGAATCCCGCCGGGACTGGATATCCGAATCGGCCCCGGTGCCTATCGTCATGGCCGACGATTATCTGTCGGACCCGGCCTACGCCGCCGATGATCTACGGGTGATCAACCTGTGCCGCTCCATGCGCTACCAAAGCCTGGGCTATTACGTCTCGCTGTTGGCCGAGGCGCGCGGGCATCGTGTGGTGGCCTCGGTGGCCGGCCTGGCGGATCTGTCTAAAAAGATGCTCTACGGCGCCGAGATTCCGGCGCCGGCCGCCGATCTGGCCAGGCTGTCACCGAGCGTGCGGGCCGGGCTGCCGCGCGTTTTCAAGGTGTTTCTGGGCCAGTCACGCCTGCCTGATCTGGCGCCCGTCGCCCGCAAGATATTCGAGCAGCTGGCTGTGCCCCTGTTACAGGTGCATCTGGCCGAGCGCGACGGCGTCCTGCGCGTGGACGAGATCAAGACCGTTAGCGTCAAGACGCTGTCGGCCGAAGAGGCCACCTTCATGGCCGATGCCGTGGCGGGTTATATCAGCCGCGGCTGGCAGACTCGGCGCCAGCGCGAGAGCGCGCGCTTCGACCTGGCTATTCTGGTGAACCCCGACGAGGCACAGCCGCCCTCAGACGAGGCCGCACTTGTGGCCTTCGAGGCCGCCGGGGCCAAGCTGGGACTGGCCACCGAGCGCATCACGCGCCGTGACTTCGCCCGTCTCAACGAGTTCGACGCGCTGTTCATTCGTGAAACCACGAGCGTGGCCGATCACACCTATGCTTTTTCTCGGCGCGCCGAGCAGGAAGGGCTCGTAGTCATCGACGACCCGGTTTCTATCCTGCGCTGTACCAACAAGGTGTATCTGGCCGAGCTGCTGACGCGGCACCAGATTGCTGCTCCCGTGGCGCATATTTTCGGGGAGGAAGAAGTCTCTCGGCTGCCCGGCCTGCTGGGTTTTCCCATGGTGCTCAAGGCCCCCGAAGGGGCGTTTTCCAAGGGCGTGTTCAAGGCCGACAACGCGGCCGAGCTGGCCACCATCGCCAAGCAGCTGTTGGCCGATTCCGAGCTGGCCCTGGCCCAGGAATTCATGCCCACAGAGTTCGATTGGCGTGTGGGCGTGCTGGGCGGTCGTGCGCTGTATGTCTGTCAGTACCTGATGGCCGGCGGCCACTGGCAAATCGTCGATTATGCTGGCGCCGACGGACCGGCCGAGGGCGACTCGCGCACGCTGGCCGTTGCCGATGCGCCGCCGGAGGTCGTGGAAACAGCCCTGGCCGCGGCCGCGCTCATTGGCAACCGGGCTCTACGGCGTGGACATCAAGCAGACGGCCGCCGGGCTCAAGGTGATCGAGATCAACGACAACCCGAGTATCGACGCGACCGTGGAAGACGCCGTGGCGGGTGCGGCGCTCTACGAGGCGATCATGGGCGAGTTTCTGAGCCGGTTGGTGGCGCGCGCCGGCGGTACTGCCCACGTGGACCGGGCGTAAGCCCGGGGCCGGCATGTGGCCTCCCAGCCGGCCATGGTTTCAGCGCCGTGTGGCTTTCGTTATATTCGGGCGTCTAGAGTTCTCGGGCACGTGCGAGCCCGGAATGCCCGTTAGGGCACCAACGATAAAGGCAATAACCAATGCATGAGCGAATCGAGAAAGCCGGTCTACAGATCGGCAAGCCGCTGTACGACGTCATGGAAAAAGCGCTGGACGGCACCGGCGTGTCCTCCGACATCTTCTGGGCCGAGCTGGCCGAGTTGGTCGACACCTTTGCCGACAAGAACGCGGCCCTGCTCAAGCATCGCGTAGATATTCAGGAAACGCTGGATAAGTGGCACCGCGAGCACCGCGGCGACGCCTTCGATTTCAATGCCTACAAGCAACTGCTTGAAGAGCTGGAATATATCGTGCCGGCAGGCGAGGACTATGCGGTCTCGACCGACAACGTCGACCCCGAGATTGCCACCGTTCCGGGCCCGCAGCTGGTGGTGCCTATCACCAACGCGCGTTTTTCGCTAAACGCAGCCAACGCACGCTGGGGCAGTCTGTACGACGCGCTCTACGGTGCGGACATCATTCCCGAGTCCGACGGCGCCGAAAAAGGAACCAGCTACAACCCCAAGCGCGGCGCCAAGGTCGTGGCCTGGGCTGCCCAGTTCCTCGATGAGCATTTTCCGCTGGCCAACGGCTCGCATGCAGACGTCACGGCCTACAAGATTGACGGCGGCAAGCTCGTGATTGCCACGGGCGCCGGCGATACCCAGCTGGCCGATAGCGCGCAGTTCGTGGGCTATCAAGGCGATGCGAGCGCCCCGCATGCCGTACTGCTGGTGCATAACGCGCTGCATGCCGAGATCCAAATCGATGCTCAAAGCCCGATCGGCAAGGATCACGCCGCCGGCGTCAAGGACGTGCTGATGGAGGCCGCCGTGACGGCCATCCAGGACTGCGAGGATTCCGTGGCCGCGGTCGACGCCGAGGACAAGGCGCTGGTCTATGGCAACTGGCTGGGCCTGATGCGCGGCGATCTTGAAGAGCGTATGGAAAAAGGTGGCAAGACCATCACCCGCAAGCTGGCGGATGATCGCGTTTACACCCAGCCCGACGGCGGCGAGATGAGCCTGCCGGGGCGCAGCCTGATGCTGATTCGTAACGTCGGCCACCTGATGACCACGCCGGCCGTGCTCGATAGCCAGGGTAACGAGATTCCGGAAGGCATCCTGGACAGCCTGTGCACGGCCACCATCGCGCTGCACGACTTGAAGCGCAACGGCCCGCACACCAACAGCCGTGCCGGCTCGGTGTATATCGTCAAGCCTAAGATGCACGGCCCGGCTGAGGTGAACTTCACCGTCGAGCTGTTCAAGCACATCGAAAAAGCGATCGGTATGGCGCCGAATACGCTCAAGATGGGCATCATGGACGAAGAGCGGCGCACTTCGATCAACCTCAAGGAATGTATCCGCGAGGCCCGCGAGCGCACGATCTTTATCAACACCGGTTTCCTCGATCGCACCGGCGACGAGATGCATACCTCCATGGAAGCCGGGCCCATGCTGCCCAAGGGCGAGATGAAGGGCTCCAAGTGGCTCAAGGCCTACGAGGACAACAACGTGGATACCGGCTTGGCCGTTGGCCTGCGCGGTCGGGCCCAGATCGGCAAGGGCATGTGGCCGGCGCCCGACAACATGGCCGACATGATGGAGGCCAAGATCGGCCATCCGCGGGCCGGCGCCAACTGTGCCTGGGTGCCGTCGCCGACCGCGGCCACGCTGCACGCGATTCACTATCATCGCTGCGACGTGCTGGATCGCCAGGCCGAGTTGGAGTCCCGCCGCGAGGACTATCTCAACGACCTGCTGACCATTCCGCTGCTCGATCGTGAGCTCTCGGCCGAAGAAAACCAGAAAGAGCTGGATAACAACTGCCAGGGCATCCTGGGGTATGTCGTGCGCTGGGTAGACCAGGGTGTGGGTTGTTCCAAGGTGCCGGACATCACCGACACCCAGCTGATGGAAGACCGTGCGACCTGTCGCATCAGCAGCCAGCACGTCGCAAACTGGCTGCACCACGGCGTCACCGATGAAAACACCGTGCGCGAGACGCTCCAGCGTATGGCCAAGGTGGTTGATCGCCAGAACGAGGGAGATCCCAGCTACACGCCCATGTCGGCGGACTTCGATGCTTCGATCGCCTTCCAGGCGGCCTCCGATTTGATCTTCAAGGGACGTGAGCAGCCCTCGGGCTACACCGAGCCGGTTCTGCATGCCCGTCGGCGAGAGTTGAAAGCCCAGCGCGGGGGCTAACCTAACCCTTGCCGGTTAGCTCGCGGCTTTCCCGGCCGCGAGCGTGTGCTCGAACCGCTATCCGTCTTACGGATAGCGGTTTTTTCATGCCCGCAAATCGCACTATGACGCAGCGGTCCTGGGCCGCCGGGCGCGGCTCCCGAGAGTTCGCCGACCGGGAAGTTGATCTTTTCAGATGCGAGAGCGCTTTGAAAATAATGCGGTTTTACAGGTACATGTATATAGAAGCAATTTATCTCATTTGAAAGTAGTATTGTGCGCGATGCATCGGCGAGAAATAGTCAAACCTCGATCACTCGATTGACTAGAGGGGAGACTCGATGTCGCAGCGTGACAACAACGCCGAGGCCTACTGGCGGGCGAACAAACGGCTACTGGCCAAATTGTTGGTGATCTGGTTCGTGGTGTCTTACGGCTTCGGCATCTTATTGTTCGAACCGCTCAACGCGATTCATATCGGTGGTTATCCGCTGGGCTACTTCTTCGCTCAGCAGGGCGCGATCTATGTCTTTGTATTTCTGATTTTTTTCTACGCGTTTCGCATGAACGCGCTGGATCGCAAATTCGGCGTCGCCGAGAAGGACTGATCGAGCATGAGTACCCAGATGTGGATTTATCTGGCGGTGGGCGGCAGCTTCCTGCTGTATTTCATCATCGCCATCGTCTCGCGCGCCGGCAGCACCGACGACTTCTATCGTGCCGGCGGTAACATCGGTCCCGTGGCCAACGGCATGGCCACGGCTGCCGACTGGATGAGTGCGGCCTCGTTCATTTCCATGGCCGGGCTGATCGCGTTCCTGGGGTATAACGCCTCGCCCTATCTCATGGGCTGGACGGGCGGCTTCGTGCTGCTGGCGCTGCTCCTGGCGCCGTATCTGCGCAAGTTCGGCAGCTTCACCGTGCCGGCATTCATCGGCGAGCGCTACTACTCCAACGTCGCGCGCTCGGTGGCCATTCTCTGTTTGATCGTGGCCTCGGTGACCTATGTCATCGGCCAGATGAAAGGCGTCGGCGTGGCGTTCGGACGTTTTCTGGAGGTGGAATTCGAAACCGGCGTATTCATCGGCATGGCCGTGGTGTTCGTCTACTCCGTGCTGGGCGGCATGAAAGGCATCACCTATACGCAGATTGCCCAGTACATCGTGCTGATCTTTGCCTTCACCGTGCCCGCGGTCTTCATCTCGATCGAGCTGACGGGCATTCCGCTGCCCCAGATCGGTCTCGGTTCGACCATGGCCGACGGTAGCGGCGTCTATCTTCTCGATAAGCTCAACGCCACGATCTCGGATTTAGGCTTCGAGCGATTTACCGATCCGTCGCACTCCAGCGTCAATATCTTCTTGCTCACCCTGTCTTTGATGATCGGCACGGCAGGGCTGCCGCACGTCATCATTCGTTTTTTCACCGTGCGCAAGGTGGCTGATGCCCGTAAGTCGGTGGGCTGGGCGCTGGTCTTCATCGCGATTCTCTACACCACGGCACCGGCCGTGGGTGCCATGGCTCGCCTGAATCTGATGCAGACGGTCCAGACCGGCCCGGTGGGTGAACAATCCAGCAATCTGGCCTATGAAAACCGCCCGCGCTGGTTCAAGACCTGGGAAAACACCGGCCTGCTGGTGTTCGAGGACAAGAACAACGACGGCCTGATCCAGTACTACAACGATGCCAACCCGGACTTTGCCGATCGCGCCCAGGCCATGGGCTGGGAAGGCAACGAAATGACCACCGTGGATCGCGACATCATGGTGCTGGCCAACCCGGAGATCGCGCAGCTGCCCTCATGGGTGATTGCGCTGGTGGCGGCCGGTGGCGTGGCTGCGGCACTGTCTACGGCTGCCGGGCTGCTCTTGGCGATTTCCTCGGCGATATCGCATGACCTGTTAAAAAGCATGCTCATGCCCAACATCTCGGAAAAAGCCGAGCTTCGAGCCGGGCGTATCGCGATGGTCGGTGCCATCCTCGTGGCCGGTTATCTTGGGATCAATCCGCCCGGGTTTGCCGCCGAGGTAGTGGCACTGGCCTTCGGGTTGGCGGCCTCTTCGCTGTTCCCGGTGCTCTTGATGGGCATCTTCTACAAGCGGATGAACCGCGAAGGCGCCATCGCCGGCATGCTGGCCGGCCTGATCGCTACGGTGGGCTATATCTTCGTGTTCAAGGGCATGTTCTTCATCCCGGGCACGAATCTGTACCCCGATACGGCCGAATACTGGCTGATGGGCATTCAGCCCGAGTCGTTTGGTGCCATCGGTGCAGCCATCAACTTCATCGTGGCCTTTGCCGTAGCCGCCATCACCCCGGCGCCGTCGGCGCGGGTTCAGCAGATGGTCGAGGATATCCGCGTGCCGGGTGCCCTGAAAGACGCCTAATCGGTTGGTGAGACCATGACGCGAGGCCCTGCTCTTCGAGCGGGGCCTTTTTATTTGTGAATTCCTGTTGAAGGCTATCGGCAGATTTGGCTGATAGCGCGTCAGTAGTCGCGGCGGCGATAAACCGTGACGGCGCCATTACCTCGTCAGTACGTGAGGATGCACAGAGGTAATATCGGCAGTGGTGCCGGATTTTCTGCGCATGAATCATCAAGAATGCGTCTGCAAGCGCAACGCCGAAGAAATCTTGTCTCGGTTTAAGCCAGGCGGTGCGCGAGCACCCAAGCCCAGAAGACACCCGCCAACAAAAAAGCCCCGCTCAGACGAGCAGGGCTCTGGCCGCCGGCTACAGCGTTGGCGGGCCTAGGGCCTGTTGAGGTTTCATCCGAGCGCCGCGTTGGCGTTCGCAAATCGTGTCCGGCAAGGCGCGAGTCGCTGCATCGTGGCGAGCCACGATCAAGACTCGCAACGCCGCAGGGCGCGATTTGCGGCCCAACCCTTCGGGACAAGCGCTGTTT